>Ga0224508_10004810_pt1 | contig 10948 bp, 7 predicted proteins | sample SF_Jan12_sed_USG_4_FD_170157 | JGI IMG/M metagenome (GOLD analysis project Ga0224508, IMG submission 170157) | Sediment microbial communities from San Francisco Bay, California, United States - SF_Jan12_sed_USGS_21 | ecosystem: Environmental > Aquatic > Marine > Sediment | place: USA: California... | reverse complement strand
GGATACCCGTAAACTGTTCAGCTACATGGAAAGGCTGTGACAAAAATCGCTGTACACGTCTTGCCCTACCAACAGCAAGTTTATCTTCCTCAGATAATTCTTCCATCCCCAGGATCGCAATGATATCTTGTAATTCCTTGTAGCGCTGTAGCAGCTCTTTTACACGCTGTGCACAATCATAATGTTCATCCCCTAAGACATCTGCCGTAAGGATCCTTGAAGTAGAATCAAGCGGATCCACAGCTGGATAAATACCCAGCTCAGCGATCTTACGCGATAATACGGTTGTTGCATCCAGGTGGGCGAAAGTTGTAGCAGGGGCCGGATCCGTTAAATCATCCGCAGGTACATATACGGCTTGTACTGATGTAATAGAGCCTCTTTTTGTAGAGGTGATACGTTCCTGCATGGTTCCCATTTCAGTTGCCAGGGTTGGCTGATATCCAACCGCAGAAGGCATACGTCCTAGAAGAGCTGATACCTCAGAACCTGCCTGGGTAAAACGGAATATATTGTCAATAAAAAATAGTACATCTTTTCCCTGGCCATCCCCAGCACCGTCACGGAAATATTCCGCTATGGTAAGTCCGGAAAGCGCTACACGAGCACGTGCTCCGGGAGGTTCGTTCATCTGTCCAAAAACAAAAGTGGCTTTAGATTCCTTCATAGCCTTTTTGTCTACCTTGTTAAGATCCCATCCTCCGGCTTCCATGGAGTGAAGGAAATCATCTCCATACTTAATAATACCAGATTCAAGCATTTCACGTAAAAGGTCATTTCCTTCCCGAGTACGTTCCCCTACACCGGCAAACACTGATAAACCACCATGTCCTTTGGCAATGTTGTTAATAAGCTCCTGGATCAATACGGTTTTGCCAACACCGGCACCGCCGAACAATCCGATCTTTCCCCCTTTAGCATAAGGCTCGATCAAGTCTATCACTTTAATACCTGTAAATAATACTTCTGCAGAAGTGGAAAGCTCTTCAAATTTTGGAGCCTCTCGGTGAATTGGCAGGCCATCCTTACCTTCTTTGGGAAGATTTTCCATCCCATCAATGGCATCGCCTACAACATTGAATAAACGGCCATAAATATCTTCCCCAACCGGCATTTGAATCGCGTTTCCTGTAGAAATAACATCAACGCCCCGACTCAAACCGTCTGTAGAATCCATTGCAATAGCACGTACGGTGTTTTCGCCAATATGTGATTGAACTTCCAGAATTAAGGTGTTTCCAGCCTCCATAGTGATTTCCAGAGAGTCGTAGATCCTAGGAAGGGCTTCTGTCGATTCAAATTCAACATCAATAACAGGTCCGATGATTTGTGCTACTTTGCCAGTATGTTGGGCCATTAGATAGGGTATTTAAATTGTCCGATATTCAAAGGCGAAAATTCGTATAAAACGCCTGTTTTTTCCGGCTGCAAAGATAGGGCATTCCTCTTGAAAATAGAATTCTTGCAACCGTTTTTTTATCCAATAAAAATGCCCCGGATTTCCGGGGCATTTGTAAATCATTTTTTGATGTCTTCTATGGGTTGATCGTCCAGGAAACATAAAAGATAGATCCTACTGCACCTGTACCAATTGCGGATACATATTCTTCCCCTAGAATATTACTTCCTCCTAGTTTGAAAGAAGATTTAAATGAGGGTACATCATATGTAAACTGTGCATCCAGAATACTAAATGAAGGAATGGTACCGTCTGCAAAGGAAGCCTGCCATAAATATTCATCACTCCATCTGTAATTTACACGAAAGCCAAAATTCTTAAATAACTCCGTATTCCCAAAGAAGGCCTTGAACTTGTGTTCAGGGGTATTGAAGTTTGTTCTAAAGTCAGGAAACATCGCCTGATCAAAATCCAGTTCAGCATAGGTGTAATTCGCACCTACATCAAAATTTCCAAATACTTTCGCTTCAATACCTATTGTCGCTCCAACGGAATTTACCTCAGCAGGTGAATTTGTATAAGCCAGATAAGGCCGTGAATCGCCGTTTTGCAATGCTAACAAGGATAAGCCCCCATCTCCTGCTTGCCCATAGAAGGGAACGAGGACACTTGTCTGGGAAAGAAAATCAGTATACTCATTATAATATGCGCTGAGATCAATGGCGACACTCCCAATCTGTGCACGGTAGCCAACTTCATATGCCGAGATCTCTTCGGGCTTTACAATAGGCGTATTTACTGCCACAGGCGCTCCAGCCAAAACGGAAGACACTGAATACGCATTTTCATAAGCTGCTCTACCCACTACGGTTGCCGTTGGCATCCCGGTAAGAGCTTGCCCACCTGTACTAAGATCAAAGGTTCTGACATCCCTGTCCAGGTTATCTGGTGCAGATCCAACAAGTACAGCTGCGCCTGCATCCAGGCCTATAAATAGATCTTGTGTGGTTGGATTCCTAAACCCTTTTTGATAGGATACACGAAGGTTTTGATTCTGTAATTCTCCAAAGTTATACAAGAAAGATACTCTCGGGGAAAAGAAGCCGTCGAAAAATTCATTCTTGTCATAGCGTACAGATCCTGTAAACTTTAAACGGTCGTCCATAAACTTCTTCTGCAGCTGCATATATGCTCCATATTCATTATAGGAAATAGGTCCATCAATATCGGTAAAGATGGTCCCTTGCGAATTCAACTCGTATTCCCGGTATGATCCACCAAGCTGAATATCGGCAAAGTCACTTGTAATATGACTAAAATTATAATTAGCATCTACATGTCTGACTTTGGTATTATCGATGAATTTAGATCCTGTTAGAAGATCTCCGTCGCTGGTAACCGTATTAAAAGCCTGTTGAAATCCGGGGGTGCCGGGAATCAATCTTCCGGTATCGGCCGCGGCTCGTGCGGCTGCATGTGCGGTGGTTTCATCAAGCATTACTCCTCCAGGGGTCCCGATACCCAGGCGTGCGCCGATAAAAGTTGTCGCATAGTCTGTGAACCATTGTCTATCCGATTTCCATTTCCTGTTAATATTGATCGCTGTAAATCGGGTGTCATAAGAATCTCCCGCATTTTCTGACGTGAGGTATCCACGGACAAAGAAATTATCGTTCCGCACTTCAAATTTGTGTTGTTGCATAATGAAATTTGCAACTGAATAGCGGTTAGTACCCTGATAAATTGTATTTCCACGCCCTACTCTTCCGTTATATAGAATTTCGAAATCATTGGCCCAGGGCTTGTAATGCACTGAAAAATCTGTTTTAACACTCTCGGCATCATAATTAGCCAGATCTCTTTCCTCGTATCCTGTTCGTGTAACAAATGCGGATCCGACTGTCCCTGAAGGTAAGCCGGCTGCAGCATCAAAATTTAATAAGGTGCCTACTTCATCTCCATATACGTTGAGACCGTCATAGGCAATATTACTTCGATCGCGACTTGGGTCATTTACATCAACAAGGCTGGTTGCATGCCATTCCTGGCCTTTCAAATATGAGAAGTTTGCTTTTACGGCAAATTTATCGTTAAAAGCATGTGCTGCCCGGATCCCAAAATCGTAGTAATTGTTATCCCCTGCAGCGTCCTGCATTGTTAAACCTACTTTACCATATGCACTGATCCCCTGATAGTCGAAAGGATTCTTACTATTCATAAAGAGGATACCATTAAAGGCGCCTGCCCCATATAATGCGGAAGAAGCTCCTGGAAGTATCTCCACGCTCTGCACTTCCAATTCTGACATACCGACAAGGTTTCCCAGGACAAAATTCAATCCGGGTGCCGAGTTATCCATGCCGTCTACCAATTGGAGAAATCTGTTGTTCGCAAATGTGGCAAAACCCCTGGTGTTTATAGATTGGAATGTTAGACTGTTAGTGTTGATATCAACACCTTTCAGGTTCTGAAGTCCTCCGTAGAACGATTCTGCAGCTGTACTTTTAATTTCTTTAAGACCAAATCGTTCCACCGATACCGGGGATTCAAAAAGTCGTTCTGGCGTTCTCGAAGCCGAAATAACGATTTCATCCAGGATGGTTTGCGCTTCTGTCATAGAAACACTAACCGTCTGATTGTTGGAAGTAATATCGACTAAGACATCCCCATAGCCAAGATTTGTCACGCGTATTTGAAAAGGGGGAGTTTGTGAAGTTTCTAAAACAAAAGTTCCGTTAAAATCAGCTACCGCACCATCAGTGGTTCCGACGACAATTACATTGGCTCCGGGAATAGATTGTCCTTCCTCATCGGTCACGGTTCCGTTAACAACAGTCTGAGCGAAGCTGCTCAGGCCAATAAATAAAGCGGCTACAAAGAAAATTGCTCTCATAGTATTGAGTTAAGTTAGTATGGGAGCCAAGATACAGAAATTTTTGACGTTTATGGAAAAAGCACAGAAAATTATGCATGCATAGCTACTTGCTTGAAAATAGCAGTCAAGGGCGGAAAACAGGGCTACCAGCGGGTATCCTGCAGGTAAATTCTATGGGAAATAGGAGCTTATTCTACGGTAACAGATTTAGCCAGATTCCTGGGCTGATCTACATTGCAATCTCGCATAACTGCTATATGATATGACAGCAATTGCAATGGAATTGTAGTTAACAATGGCGTTAGGCTTTCAAAAGTTTCAGGCACTTCAATGACATGATCAGCAAGGTCTCTTACCTGTTCATCTCCTTCAGTTACCACAGCAATGATCTTTCCATGTCGCGATTTAATCTCCTGGATATTGCTAACAACTTTTTCGTAATGACCTTTCTTAGTAGCGATAACTACAACTGGCATTTGGTCATCGATCAGGGCGATTGGACCGTGTTTCATCTCAGCCGCCGGGTATCCTTCTGCATGGATGTAACTGATCTCCTTTAATTTTAAGGCACCTTCTAATGCCACAGGGAAATTATAGCCACGACCCAGGTAGAGACAATTGGATGAATCTTTATAAGCCTCTGCAATGATCTCAACTATCGCATTTGATTCAAGTGCTTTTTCAACTTTGGCCGGAATCTCTTCCAACTCAAGCATATATGCAGTAAAATCCTCTTCAGAAATAGCTTTCCTTTCTTTGGCAAGCTTTAATGCTAAAAGCGTAAGAACAGTGATCTGTGTTGTAAAGGCCTTAGTAGAAGCAACTCCAATTTCAGGTCCGGCATGCGTATATGCCCCTGCATGGGTTTCTCTGGCAATAGAGGAGCCAACTACATTACAAACCCCAAAAACTAGGGCACCATGTTCTTTTGCAAGTTTTATGGCCGCCAATGTATCTGCTGTTTCACCAGATTGTGAAATTGCAATAACAACATCACGGTCTGTAATCACAGGATTTCGATACCTGAATTCAGAAGCGTATTCCACCTCTACTGAGATCCTCGCCAAATTTTCAAATATATATTCAGCTACCAACCCGGCATGCCAGGAAGTCCCGCAAGCAACAATAATGATCCTGTCTGCATCCATAAATTCTTGCAAATGATCATCTACGCCAGCCATTTTTATTATACCCTGAGCGGATCTGAGTCTCCCGCGATATGTATCTTTTATGGCGTGTGGTTGCTCATAGATCTCCTTTAACATAAAATGATCATAGCCGCCTTTTTCTATCTCTTCCAGATTCAACTGAAGTTCCTGTACAAGAGGATAGGCAATTGAATCGTCTTTGATCTTTCGTAATTTAATCTCCTTACCAAGCCTGATAACTGCCATTTCCTCGTCCTCGAGGTAGACTGCATTATTGGTAAATTCTATAAAGGGAGAAGCATCAGATGCGATGAAAAATTCATTTTCGCCTACACCTATTGCTAAAGGGCTACCAAGTTTGGCAACGACAATTTCATTAGGTTTTTCTTTGTCAAACACAGCAATCGCATAAGCACCGACTACTTGATTTAAAGCTATTTGAACAGCCTTTCCTAACATAACCCCCTCTTTCTTCATAACCTCTTCAATAAGGTTGATAAGTACTTCCGTATCTGTATCTGAAGAAAATGTATATCCCCTGTTTTGTAATTCTTCCTTAATAGCCCCATAATTTTCGATGATGCCATTATGGATAATTACCAAATTCCCGGAATTTGAGTAGTGTGGGTGAGAATTAACATCATTTGGTACACCATGAGTAGCCCATCGTGTATGGCCAATTCCTAAACTACCTTCTATTGAAATTGATGCTTCTGCCTTGGCTTTGAGGTCTTCAACTTTTCCTTTGGTCTTGGAAAGATTGATCCCTGAACCATCAAAAAGTGCAATACCGGCGCTGTCATAGCCTCGGTATTCTAATCGCTCTAATCCCTTAATAATGATAGGATAAGCTTCTCTATATCCTATATATCCTACAATACCACACATATTTGGGCTTTTATGTTAAGTCGGGTTCACAAATTTACTAGAAGAATTTAAATAGTCTCCTTTCAGCTAGATATATAACGAAAAAACTACTCAGGGCGTATATTTAAAAGGCGTCAATTGGTTTCGGTATATGAAATTTCGAGTTGAAGTTTCATCGGTTCTTCATCCCCGGTAACATCACTTCCGAAGAGCACGGTGCCTAAGGGCGATATAGTAGAACTAACAGGAAGATCTTCATCCATGCCCACAGCTAGTCGTGTACTAAGTGCTCCTGCAAGACGAATATCAGGAGTACTGGTCAACCCCAGAACGGAATTGACCGAATCTCTTACAACGAGATTATTAATATGTTCTGTCAGGCGGATAATATATTTTATACCCTGGCCGCCATCTGTTTCCAGGAAACCATCATAATCCAGGAAAATTCCAAATGGTGTATCTGCAACAGATTGCTCATTGATGGGGTTGTAAATGGGTTGAACCGTTTCTGAATTATAAAGGTAAAGCCTAAAGGGTTCTTCATCCAGTAACACCCCCTGCATGGCTGTCCGATCTACATGAAAGGTCAAATTAGCTTCATTGATGATCCAGTTATTTGCCTTTATTTCTTCTATGATCGTACGTCCGCTATCGGTTTCAAATAAATGGACTTCGGCAAAAGAACCTGCTCCGCCTTTCAAATAAATCCGAGAGGCATTAGCTCCGGTATCCATTGCTCCTGCTATACCAGCCGGGTACGCTTCATTGATATAGGTGTTTACTGCATTGCTGTTAACAGGGAGTTGACCCCCACCGGTGATAAGGCTCAAAGTGTATTCTTGTTCTTCTACAGAAGGATTCCCTTCTTCTATTCTATCATATTCGTAGGTGATAGTTATGTTGGCCCTTGTCAGATCAAAAAGGATTAATAAGTCCTCGGCAGTAGGTGTTAAAGACATGTGGATTCCCCTGATGAAATCCTCAAAATTAGCCTGACTTAACAACTCTGTCTTGCCTTCCATGTCGAGCAAATATTGTTGAAAAAATACCGCATCAAGCGCTACTCGCACCCCTGGCTGAAGTCGTTCTGGTACACCTTCACTCTCATCCTCCTCTGTATCTGGATCATCTTCTGGAAAAGTAAGGATCTCTTCATCGCTTATAGTTAAATCCCCTTCAAAAAGCACATCTGATACAAATCCGGGAGCAAATTGTTGTGAAGAATAATATTCCTGGGCTTGTTCAAAATTTGTATTGGGATCCTGATCGCGGAGGAAAAAAGTTGACCGCTCAACTTTTAGATTAAATTGTTGCGTTCTATCTCCATAAATGCTGTCAAGGTCTACCCTGTTTGGAAATCTGGATACGGCAGTATCATCATCATCATTATCAGCAATGCCATCTCCATCTGTATCCGTATCCAGGGGATTCGTCATATTTATCCGTTCCTGGTTGTCACTAATTGTATCACCATCCGTATCACTATTAGGGTCTTCAGGGTCAACATCCAGCTCATCTATTACTCCGTCACCATCTCTATCGCCTCTCGGGTTTTGGAAAAAGGGGAGGTATAGATATACTGATTTAATTCGTTCATTTTCATCTATTGTCGAAGCATTCTCGTCTGAATCAGCATCGTTTTCAACTGCTTGAGAATAAACGCCGAAAACTGGACTGCCTTGTCCATTCTGCAGGGTCAGCTGAGACGTAATCTGAGCCTCAGTTCTTCCGTAGACGGCATCCTGATATACCCCAAGCTGGTATATAGGCAATTTATTCGTCTGTACAGCTTCTATTTTCCTATTGAAGACAAAAACATCAAAGTAGGCCTTGTCTGTGACAAAAGGCTCACCGCCTATCACTTCGGCACCGATAGTAACCATCTCTTCTTCACAAGAGGAAAAATAAAAGGTGAATCCTAAACCTAGAAGGAGTAGCGCAAGTGTTCTCTTCATGCGATGCATGGGGCTTATTTTAATACTTCGGTAGTATAAAAGTTAGAATACGCGTCCTCAAATTCTTTGAAAGTGACATATGGAAGCAACGGTTTCTTATTTTTCGCCGCATATGTTTGCACATCCTTGGGGACATCATCGGTGGCTAAAATAATCGCATCCGAAAAATCAACAGCAACCTTTAACAAATTATTAAAAGTGGGCTCTGATAAAATTTGAATTAATTCTTTATCGATTCCATCAAAAGCAACCTTGTCAATCATGGTTTTATCCAGTGATCCTTCAAATCCATTCCCGTAGAGAGAAGTTACAATTTTACTATCCGCAAATAAGGGTTCATCTGCGTAGTACTGTCTTAAATACAAAGGTAGTAGGGAAGCCATCCATCCATGCACATGGACGATATCTGGAGTCCAGTTTAGTTTTTTGACTGTTTCAACAACCCCTTTTGCAAAGAAAATAGCGCGTTCATCATTATCCGGAAACAAGGTTCCTTTCTCATCTGCAAAAGTAGCCTTGCGCTTAAAATATTCTTCATTATCAATGAAATACACCTGGATTCGCTCCTTTGGTATGGATGCTACTTTGATGATCAAAGGCATATCCATATCATTGATCACGAGGTTCATTCCTGACAATCGGATCACTTCATGGAGTTGATGGCGCCTTTCATTAATATTGCCATAGCGAGGCATGAAAATCCTGATCTGGCCACCATTACTGTTGACCATCCGAGGTGCTTCGTAAGACATTAAGGAAACTTCGTTCTCTGGTAAATAGGGCACTAGTTCAGAAGATACAAACAATATCTTTTTACCTGTCATATAAGTCACGTTTGGTTTATCCAAATAAACGTAGCTGCAAAAATACAAAATTTATGCAGATTTGCCGTAATTATAGTAAGTTTGCACGCTTTATTCTTAAGCTAATGAAGCCTATTCATGACCTTGAGGAACTCAGGGAAAAAATAAACCGGAGATCATCTGAAAAGAGCAATTTGGCTCTTGTCCCTACTATGGGTGCCTTGCACGAAGGACACCTAAGCCTAATCCGTAAAGCGGTAAGGGAAAATAAGAATGTTGTAATTAGCATTTTTGTCAACCCAACTCAGTTTGATAATAAAGAAGATCTTAAAAAATATCCGAGAGATCTGGCCTCTGATCTAAAGAAAATTGCCGCAGTATCCCCTGCTTGTTTTGTTTTTGCCCCGGATGTATCAGAACTATATCCAAATGGACTTCATAAGGGAAAATACAATTTAAAGGGACTGGATTCTACCATGGAAGGCGCACACAGAAAAGGGCATTTTCAGGGTGTATGTACCATAGTAGAAGCCTTATTAAGATCAGTTGCTCCCGATGTGGCATACTTTGGCGAAAAGGACTTTCAACAATTGCTGATCATTCGGCATATGGCAGCTGCCAGGAAAATACCAGTTCAAATAATAGGTTGTCCTATTGTTCGTGAAAAAAGCGGCTTGGCTATGAGTTCCAGAAATCAAAGACTCTCAGAAACCAGTAGAGAAAAAGCGGCCAATATTTACAGGATACTGGGAACTGCCAAACAAAAATTTGGCACGGAAAGTGCTACTCAAATAGCATATTGGGTGCAGGAAGAAATCAAATCGATCCCCGAACTCAAATTAGAATATTTTGAGATCGCTAATGAAATGAGTTTGCAGCCTGTTCTTAGAAAACGGAAAAACGGAAAATATAGAGCTTTCATGGCCGTTTATATTGATGGCATTAGGCTCATAGATAATATCGCACTGTAATTTTTACCTTTGTCCCATGTTAATTGAAGTAGTAAAATCAAAGATTCACCGAGTTAAAGTAACTGGCGCCGATCTAAATTATATAGGTAGTATCACTATAGATGAAGATCTTATGGATGCTGCTAATATTGTCAAAGGTGAGAAAGTCCAGATAGTTAACAATAACAACGGAGAGCGACTGGAAACATATGTTATACCAGGGGCTCGAGGTAGTGGTGAACTCACTTTGAATGGTGCAGCCGCACGAAAAGTCCAGGTAGGTGATATCCTGATCCTGATCTGCTATGCCCAAATGGAAATCGAAGAGGCCAGATCATTCAACCCTGCCCTGGTATTTCCTAACGAAGAGAACAACTTGCTAATCTGATCTTGAATCGACGGCTAAAAAGAAACCTAAAAACTTTCCTTCCTATACTTCTGGGGATATTTCTTGTATGGTACTCCTATTCCATAACTACTGCCGAAGATCGCGCCCAAATATTTAAATACATTAAGGAAGCCAATATTGGCTGGGTATTGGTCTCTGTTTTTATTGGAATGCTGAGTCATATATCCCGGGCTATTCGCTGGAATTATTTACTGGAACCTTTGGGATACCGACCTAAATTGATCAATAATGTTATGATCATCCTTATGGCCTATCTAACTAATTTAGGCATTCCCCGATCGGGAGAATTACTTCGTGCCTCAGCTTTGGCAACCTATGAAAATGTGCCTTTTGAGAAAGGATTTGGCACCATTGTTACCGAACGCGTTGTAGACCTGCTCATGTTGTTTCTTGTGATCATTGCCGCCTTGATTTCACAAACGGATATCATCATGGGTTATCTCAATGAACATGGATTAAGCCTAACTTTATCTGTTGTTGCTCTATCCGTTGCCATTCTTATGGCTTTTCTGGTTTTAGTGATCCTGCGCAGGTCTACCCAC
>Ga0224508_10004809_pt1 | contig 10950 bp, 9 predicted proteins | sample SF_Jan12_sed_USG_4_FD_170157 | JGI IMG/M metagenome (GOLD analysis project Ga0224508, IMG submission 170157) | Sediment microbial communities from San Francisco Bay, California, United States - SF_Jan12_sed_USGS_21 | ecosystem: Environmental > Aquatic > Marine > Sediment | place: USA: California... | reverse complement strand
CACCCTGCTCGACGTCGAACGTCACCCCGCGCAGAGCGTGAACCGGAGGAGTCATCGGATAGGTCTTGGTGACGTCGGTCACCGCCAGCACCGATGTCATGGAACGATGACGCTGACGCCAGGCTCGATGGATCCTGATTCGATCTCGACAAGACCGTCGGCGTAGAAACCCGGCTCCACTCGTACCAATGATGTCGATCCGTCACTCTGAATGACCTCAACTGCATACCCGCCCTCGGCGAGAGCGACCAGCGCGGAGACCGGCACGGCAACAACGTTGATCACCGAATCAGCGACAACCGACACGTCGACAGGAGCCTGTTCCAGGTCTGCGGCCAGCGACGGGTCGTCGAGGACGACCTCGATCTCAAACACGGCTCCCAGCTGGTCCGCCGAGGTGATGGCGGTCTCGGCGACGAAGGAGACCGTGCCCGGAACTTCTTCCCCGTCGGGCAGTTCAATGGTCACCGAATCGCCGACCGCCACGAGTCCCTGGTCGGCGGCGGGAAGGTCGAAGGAGACGATCTTGTCGGGGCTGCTCAGCGCAATCACTAGGGTGCCGGCGGTAACGGTCGTGCCGACTTCTGCGCTGACTTCGGTGACTTTCACGGAGGTCTCCGAGAAGCGAACCTCGCTAGCGGCAAGCATGCCGTCGATCGTGGCGCCGATCGAAGCTTCGAGCTCCCTGATCGCGTCCGCTGTCGCAACGTCAAACACGCCGTCGGTTGATAGCGCTCCTTCGGCATCGAATCCGAGTGAAGCCAGGGCGTCCTCGAGCTGTCGGACGTCGGGACCCTCCAGCGCGTCACCCTTTGTGAGGGTCAACATCGGGCTGCCATCGACCACCCGATCGCCCACTCCAACTGTGACCATCGTCGCTTGGGCGGCCGCCGGAATGAAGACAACGTCGGCGGCGGTCACGATCCCGTCTTCTTCGACGCCCAAGTCCTCCTGCCAGCGTTCGACCATATCTCCGGTGGACTGCGTGAATTCCTCGTCGACGGTGACCGAACCTCCGTTATACCCGAGGTCGGTGAGCGCTTGCTCGAGTTGAGCGACATCGGGCCCGGTCATGTTCTCGGAGAGGTCCTGAAGCGTCCGGTAGGCCGGAACCTCGCCGTAGAGGACCACGAACGGCTCGCCATCGATCCGTGCGATGACGTCGCCCTGATTCACAATGGTTCCGGCGGCCACAACTTCAGTGATTGTCCCTGCCGACCTGACCTCGATGGATTGGGTGTCTTCGGCAAGTCGAAAGTCGCGAAACGCGGGAGTAGGCCCGGCCAGGAGCACGACCGGCTCGCCGGCGACGGCGAAGGCCACATCGCCGGCTCGGATAGTGTCCCCCGCCGCCGGCGTTGCGCTGATCACCCCTCCGACAGGAGCAACGAGCGAGTCATCCTCTGTGGTGCCGAGCGTCCCTTCGTACACCGTCTGGTCTACGAGGTCGGTCCGCACGACTTCCGACGAATTGACCGGGCCCTCCGCTCCGCTGTCCTCCGAAACCGGTTCTGGAGCGAGAATGATTGCGCCGATGATGACGGCCGCCACCACCAACACAGCGGTGAGCGCCCACAGCCACCATCGGCGCGTGGGTTTGTTGCCGAGCTCTTCGGTCACCATGTTTTTACGCTCCACCACATCGGTCATCGGTTGTCGTCTCCTGCGCCCTCTGGACCGCTCGGTGCCGCCGCCGAGACCTGCCATGCCTGGGCAGCCGTCAGGCGCTGCCGACTCTGACATGGCGACTTGTCTCGGGCCCGGAACGGCCTCAGTTCTCCAAGGGCCGACGCCTGACAACTCACGTTGCCCACGATATTGCCAGAACACGCCGTTTTGACGGTAGCGATCATGGCGCTTCGACCTGGTAGCGATTCACACGAATCCTGTGAAGTAGCGGTGACTCAGCAGTAGCCCTCGATAGTGCAAACCACACCTTCTGAAGGCCGTTTGTTGACGAAGAAATCGGCCACCGCCGGCACCAGGCTGGAAGCCGGTTGAAAGCCCCTGGTAATGAGGCCAAGATCGTCGCCGTCTTGGAGCAGAAGGGCAGGAAACCCATTGATCCCCCAACTCCGGGCAGTAGAGAAGTCATTCCACGCCTCCCATCGGGCCTCATCGCCTGTGAAGGCTTCGAGAAACTCGGCGGGCTCGTCGAGAAACGGTGCCAGCAGGTCCGGATACGCCGACGAGTCGGTGATGTCGACGCCGTTGGCGTAGAAGGCCAACTGGAGGTTAGTGAAGAATGCAAGCTCGTGGTCGGGATGGAGCTTGCGCATCGTAACCACAGCCATCGCCGGCAGCTCGGTGTCATAGACCCAGCCATCGGTTCGAGCCAAGAATGAGGTGTCGAACGGCTGGCCGCTTCGCGAGGCAACCTGGCTCCACGTTTGCTCGAGATACGAGCGCATCGCATCATCGAGCTTCTCGGCCGAGTCACCCGGCCGCAGGCCGCCGACGACGACTCGGAGCGGGATGTTGAATCCGTCGCGTAGCTGTTCCACAGCTGGGGCGAAGCCCCAACACCACGAGCACATGGGATCCCCGACGTAGACAAACTCGAACGGGTGCTCGGCAGCGGTCATCCGCCGAATCCGAGGCCAGTGAGAATATCGTCACACGCCTCGTCGGCTTCTATGAAATCGGGGTCGTTGAAATCCACGTCACCGAAAGGCCCGCTCGGTGGGCTGTCGCCGTCAAAGCCCAGGTTGGAGAAATCCGGATCAGGGAGATCGAACCCGTTTTCCCGCATGCAGGCCGAATACTCGAGCAACGTGTCTTGAAGCGCGGTGAAGTCGAAGTCTTGGGTGAATCCGAGCACGACCGCCTGCAGTTCGTCCTCGCATCCTTCGAGAGCCGCCTCGAGCTCATCCTGCTCGATGGGATTGTCGAGGTCTTGCTGTGGGAATTGAACGTTGCCTTCCGCATCGACGGTGGGATCGTCGACTTCGAGGCCGCCCTCTCGCAAGCATTCGATGAGCGCGATCGCCGCCTGCTCTTGGTCCACTTCTTCGGCCGGCTCAGTCGCAGCAGTCGCGACCGTCGTGGTGCCGTCCAGAGACGCGACACCGTCAGCCTTACCATCGCCACCGCAGGCGGCGAACAAGATCACGAAGACAAGAAGTGCTGCAGAGATTCTCATGATTGAGGTCGCCAGACTACCGAGGTCCGGCGGTTAGCTGGGAGGCGGCCCGCCGCCCGGCTCGAGCGCCGATGAAGAAAGCCACCAGGCCGAACGCCATCGCCGCCAGCAGCGCAAAGAGCGAGAGTGCGATCGACATCGTCCGGTCGAACGGTAAGACGGCAAGCGATACTGCACCTCCGGCCGACAAGATCAAGCCGGCGACGATCTCCATGGGTCCGGCTGCCAGTTGAGCGGCGTCCCACGCCTCCGGATGACGGTGGGTCGTTGGGGTGTGCACGCCGATCAACAGATTGCTTTCGAGTCGATTTTCGCGGGACACCCAACCGACCCACACCGTCGCCGCCCCGCCCAGCGCGGCAACCAAGCCCAGAACGAGGCCAAGTACCAATGACTCCACCCACAGACGATATCGAGCAAGCGCCGAGAAACCCAGAGTTGCCCTAGAGGTTCGAGTCAGAGCTGCTGCTCGGTCCACGGGCCGCCTTTGCGCATATTGGCGAATAGCTCTTTGCGCCGCTCGGCGATCGACTGGTCCGACTCTCTCTGCCGTGCTCTCACCTGTCGGATCTCGAAGCGAATCGACCACCAATAGATGACATTCACCGCAACCGCGTAGAGCACGTGAGCCAGATCGGATTGCCATGCGAACCAGCCGACCAGAAAAAGTGGTCCGGAGCCGTAGGCCAGCAGGACATCACCCAGCGCCAGCCCAGTAACCATCCCAGCGCCGGTCGTGATGGGGACGGCCAGCAAGTCGATGAAGAGCAAGCCGCCGAGATACGGTGACATGCCCTTACCTCCCACAAACCGATGGAAGACAGGCAGGACGTGGCCCCACACCACGGTGGCTCCCGCCACGAGATACACGCGGCTGTCCGGCCAAAGCGCCTGGGCGATGAGCACTGCGCCTGCGCCTTTGGCGATATCGAGGAAGGCAGTGAAACATCCCCACTTCGGTCCGGCCCGGAACGCTATGGAGGTGGCCCCGGTGCCGGTCATCTGCATTACTCGGCCCTCTTCGTCGGGGATCTCGGTGAGTGTGATGTCCTCTCCGGGCACCACGAACCGAGCCACGAGGCGACCGAACGAGATCGACCCGATCAGATAGCCAAGCAATCCGGCCAGAAACCCTTCAATCATTAAGGTGCACCTCCACCTCACCGCGATAGCCATCAACCGTTATCAGGGTTCCGTCCTCGATGTTGGTTGCTCCGGGCACCGAGACGACGCAGGGTATCCCGTATTCCCTGGCGACGATGGACGAGTGAGACAGCAGGCCACCCGACTCGGCCACAACCGCGCCGGCACTGGCGAACAGCGGGGTCCAGCCCACGTCCGAGAATGGCACCACCAATACGTCCCCGGCCTCCACGGCGTCGATTTGTGATACCGAGGTCACGACCCGTGCCGGTCCGGTGTACCGGCCCCGAGAAGCGGCGGTTCCGGTGAGCATGCCCGCCAAGAGCTCCGGGCGCGTTGAAGGTGTGAAGTCATCGCCAAAAATGGTCTCTGGTAGCCGAAGCTCCCGCGAAGCCTCGAGCTCGGTTCGACGCGCGTTCACGATCTCCCCTGCCTCGGCTGGCGGATTGGCCACCTCGCGGCGCGTCAGGTAGAACACGTCGTCCACTGCCTCCAGGACACCCCGGGCAACGAGGCGGTCACCGAACTCCAAGAAGACGGGGCGGTACAGACCGTACGCCCTCGTGTACAGCGACCCAACAGCCTCGCGCATAACTCGGTAGCGGCGAACCTGGCGGCCGAGGCGAACGACCGTCGCCCGGCGCCGCCGCGGAAGGTCGGCGATGAGGTCGTCCCATGTGCGTTGGCGAGTCCGCTCGACCGATGAGCCAGCTGCGGCGATCAGTTTGTCGACAACGTCTGGCTGCTCGGCCCATGTGGGAGTGGAAATGTCATTGCCGGAATCGGAGAGGTGGCCAAACCGAGCGATGAACTCCCGCCGGGCGTTGTCCGCGTCGGCACCTTCGCCGAGCTCGGCGAGCCTCTCCAACCACACTTGCGGGTCGTGTTCGGCGAGCTCGCTGCCCAACTCGCCGTCCACGGAAAGCCCGGCCAGATCATCGCCTCCTAATTGGCGGCGCAGCAGCGCCGACCAGATGTTGAAGAGAAGGGGTACGACGATGTTCGACTCGGCGATATCGCCAACCACGCCGTCGAGATGCTCCACGGCCCGCCAGAGATCGGCATCGCTGGATTGCGCTATGTCGAGGGTGGCAACGGGCGCGAGCCGGTGTGGTGCCCCGTCCAGCACGCGCTTGGTTCGGGCCACTGCCCGACCCCGCCGGGCAGCAAACGCCAGCATCTGCGGCAACAAGCGCATCGTGTGCGCGCTTGGTTTCATCGACGGGCGGTCTGGCCCCTCGGGCAGCCCCAGCAGGAGCTCGAGCGAATCACGGGGCATGCCCATGTGAGCGAAGATGTCGCCCATCGCGCTCATGTTGAAATAGGCGTGGTACGCAAATGGCTTGGCGAGGTCATGGACACCGAGACCGGTAGGGCCGGTCGCTTGTTCGAGAAGTCTTATCCATGCTCCGTTCACGAGCGGAACATTGATGCTCCACACCAGCGGTTTGATCGCGCCGGGAAGCACTTCGCGGGCGATTCGATTTGAGTACACGGTGACATCGAGGCCGCCGATCGGCCGTAGCTGGACCCACCACACCTGCTCCCCGTCCCAAACCCATTCGAGATCGAGAGGCTGACCGAATCGGGCGGCGATGTTGCGAGCTTCGGCAACCACCCGTTCCACAAGCGTGTGGTCAATGGGAGATGCTTCGGGCGCTGAGACGAACTCGCCCCACCGATGCACCCAGCGATCAGGCTCGATGCCGTCCGCCAGGAGCTGGCTCGATCTCCCCACCACCGCCTCGGCGATGACCTCATCGAGTCCGGTGACCGGATTGCGAGTGAACAACACGCCGCCGACCTGGGAGCGAACCATTGGCTGAACGATGCACGAAACGTCGCCATCGGGATCAGCCCGATATGACGCAACGCGCGCAGACACACCAGATTGGCGAACCTGGGCCACAGCCTCGGCGACTTCTGTGATCCCGCTCAGATCGAGAATCGACTCGAACTGTCCGGCGAACGTATGTACCGCCCCATCCTCGCCGTCGGCGGACGAGCGCACGACGTAGTGACCGGAGGGATCTATCCATTCGGCCACCGCCGCCGAGACATCGGCCGCATCGGAGAGGACCACCAATCCCTCTGGCGTGTTGTAGCCGTTCCTCTTCAACCACGCCAAGCGCTGCGCCTTCTCCCCGCCAACGCCGGCGGGTAGACGCGTCAATTCGAAGACTTGATCCACAGGTGCACTCCTCCCCCTTAATTCGAAGCGCTACTCCGGTTTAGATTAATCCAGCATATGCGATCCCCCCGTATGACCCTCGTGAACTGGCCCCGCTTCTCGTTTCTCGCGTTCGTTGGGATCTCACTCGTGGTTCTCGTCCCGGAGGTAGCCGCCGCCCACGAGGGCCAAGTGATTCGATTCGGGAGTTTTCTCGGCGGGCTGACCCACCCGGTTCTCGGCCTCGATCACTTTCTGGCGATGGTGTCGGTAGGCGTGGTGTCGGCCCAGATCGGTGGAAAGGCCATTTGGACCGTTCCGGCAACCTTCGTCTCGGTCATGGCCGTCGGCGGGGTCGTCGGCCGGCTCAGCGGCATTGAGGTCTCATCCGGCCTCATCGAACTCGGAATCGCTGTCTCGGTGCTGGCGTTAGGCATCGTGATAGCGCTCGAACGTTCACTCGCTCTGGCGCTAACCATGACGGCCGTGGCGTTCTTTGCGATGTTTCATGGTTACGCCCACGGCGCTGAAACACCCGACATTGCGAGGCCGGTCGTCTACGCCTTCGGTTTCCTGACCGGCACCGCAGCCATCCATCTCACAGGGGTGCTCGTTGGCGATGCTGCCAAGCGGTATTCGGCTGGTCGGGTTGTGCTGCGTGTCGGTGGCGCTAGCGCCGCCTTGGTCGGAGCCTTGTTTCTGTTTGGCGCAATATGACTCGCGACCCAGCCACCCAACCTCGCATCCGAACCGCCCCTGCAAATCCTCGGCGAGCGCTGGCACTGTGGCAGTTGGCCGCAGTGGCCGTCGTCACGCTGATCGCCTCCCTGCTGCACTTCGCCTACGAACTGTCCGGCTTCTGGACGCCCATGGCGCAGTTTGGCTCGGTCAACGAATCCACCTACGAGCACCTGAAGATCTTCTTCTGGGGCGGCCTCATCTTTGCTTTGATCCAACACGCATACGTCAAGGAGTACGCCAACAACTATTGGGTCGCCAAGGCCGTAGCTCTCGCCGTAACCCCCCTGGGCATCATCGTTTCGTTCTACTTCTACCTGGGAATCGTGCTTCCCATCTGGGGACGAGGGACGCTGGCGCTCGACATCGGGACAGGCGTCTTCGGCGTCGTCCTCGGCGAATGGCTGGCCTATCGGATCATGGTCAGCCCACAGCGCGGCTCGACGTCCAAGCGTCGTGGGCTCGCTGCGATTGCCATCATGACAGTCCTGGCGATCAGCCTGACCTGGTTGCCACCCCGCATGTTCCTATTCGAGAACTTCTACGGCTACGAGTACTCCGGCGACTACGGGATCCTCGACGATTACACGCCGTACCTCGTCTTCGAGCCCGAGTAACCGGAGACTCCGGCACTCCCAGACGTTGAACGTTGCGCAGCGCTGGTTGTGAACTCACCCATCGATGCACCGAAGAGCGGCCGAAAAAGCCCATTCTCGGCCCCGTAGACACTCGATCGCCGGTAGGTTCGAAAGATCACCCTGTGCTGGAGGAGCTATGTACCCGAGGGCGTTCGACTACCTGCGGCCGACCACCAAGGACGAAGCACTCGACATCCTTGCCGAACGCGGCGATGAAGTGAAGATCCTCGCCGGTGGCCAGAGCCTTATTCCCATGATGAAGCTGCGATTCGCCAGCCCACCGACGTTGATGGACATCAATCGCCTGCCGAACCTCGACACCATCGAAGACGTCAACGGCCACGTCCGGGTGCAAGCGCTCGTCAGACACAACGACGTCGTTCGATCCGACACGATCTCCAAGGCCAACTCGTGCATGGCAAGCGCAGCACCATGGATTGCCGATCCGATCATCCGCAACCTCGGAACCATATGCGGATCCATCGCCCACCACGATCCCGAAGGTGATTGGGCATCGGTCCTTCTGGCGATTGGAGGTGAAGTCGTCACGGAATCGCGCGACGGCGGCGAGCGGGTGACCCCGGCAACCGACTTTCTCGTCGACATGTTCACAACCTCGTGCCAACCAACCGAGATGGTCACAGAGATTCGGATCCCCAAATACTCCAAAGGAGGCGGGAACTATCAGAAGCTGGAGCGAAAGATCGGCGACTACGCAACGGTAGGCGCGGCGACTCATCTCGAGCTCGATGCCTCCGGGACCATCAGCAAGGCGGGGATTGCTTTGACCTCTGTCTACCACCACAACCTGAAAGTCCCTGCGGCGGAGGCAGTACTCGTCGGCAACAGTCCCAGTGAGGCTCTGTTCGCGGAAGCGGGCCAGATCGCCAAGGAGGCATGTGAGCCGGTCGACGACGTCCGAGGCTCGGCTCAATACAAACGCGACGTGGTTCGCGTGTTCGTCGAGCGTGGGCTAGCGGCATCGCTGGCTGTCGCGAACGGAGCGTAGGAGGAATCGTGAATATCACTGTCAACGTAAATGGCTCCGAGCGCACCGAGGACGTCGAACCACGCCTGCTGCTCGTCGATTTCATTCGAACGAGGTTGGGACTCACCGGCACACATATCGGCTGTGACACAACCAGCTGCGGCGTGTGCACCGTGCTCGTAGACGGGGCCCCGGTGAAATCGTGCACGATGTTTGCCGTCCAGGCTGACGGCCGCTCTATCAAGACCGTCGAGGGCTTGAAAGAGAACGGCAACCTCCACCCGATCCAACAAGCGTTCAAGGAGGCCCACGGACTTCAATGCGGTTACTGCACGCCGGCGATGATGCTGGTGGGATCACACCTCATCGAGAATAATTCCGCTCCGACGGAGGACGAGGTTCGGTGGGCCATCTCGGGCAATCTCTGCCGTTGTACGGGCTACGTCAACATCGTCAAATCAATCCAGCTCGCCGCGGAAATGTCGGCAAATGGAACCGAAGCGTAGGAGATCGACATGACCACATTTGCTGATCATCACAACCCGGCGACCACGCCCGACGTCGGAGGTATTGGACACCGGGTCAGGAGAATCGAGGACGACCGGTTCATCCAAGGGGCCGGCAACTACGTCGACGACGTCGTGCTTCCCGGCATGCTCCACATGGTGCTGGTTCGGAGCCCCTTCGCCCACGCCGAGATCATCTCCATCGACACATCGGAAGCCGAAGCAGTTGACGGCGTTGTAGCGGTTGTGACCGGAGAGCTGCTGGCCCAGTACAACCTGGCATGGATGCCGACTCTGTCTGGCGACACTCAAGCGGTTCTCGCCACCGACAAGGTGCGCTTCCAGGGCCAAGAGGTGGCAGCGGTGGTAGCCACCGACCCCTACATCGCCAGGGATGCCGCAGAACTCGTTGACGTGGAATACGAGCCGCTCGACGCAATCGTCACCCCCATGCAGGGCCTCGAGCCGAGCGCCCCGATCATCCGCACCGACCTAGAAGACAAAGCGGACAATGTCGCCTACACGTGGGAGTCGGGCGACCCGAGTCTTGTCGCCGGCGCGTTCGCGAAGGCCGACCACGTCGTGTCTCTCGAGACGCACTATCCGCGCTCGCACCCGGCGCCGTTGGAGACCTGCGGCTGTGTCGCCGACGTGAACCCCGCCTCCGGTCAGGTCACCGTGTACATGACATCTCAGGCACCGCATGCCCACAGGACTGTGTTCGCCCTGGTGGCCGGACTACCGGAGCAGAACATCCGCATCATCTCGCCTGACATCGGCGGCGGCTTTGGCAACAAGGTGCCGGTGTACCCCGGGTACGTCATCGCTACCGCAGCGTCCCTTGTCATCGGCAAACCCGTGAAGTGGATCGAAAGCCGAACCGGCAACTTGATTTCGACGGGGTTCGCCCGCGACTACTACATGAAGGGCGAGCTTGCACTGACCAGCGAGGGAAAGATCCTGGGTCTCAAGGTCGACATGCTGTCCGATCAGGGAGCGTTCTACGCCGACGCCCAACCAACGAAGTTCCGGGCAGGGCTCTTTCACATCGTCACGGGGTCATACGACTTTCCGGCCGCCCATGTGGTGACCAAGGGCGTATACACCAACAAAGCTCCCGGTGGGGTTGCGTATCGCTGCTCGTTCAGAGTTACCGAAGCTTCGTACCTCATCGAGCGACTCGTTCAGAACGCCGCGTATGAGCTGGACATGGACCCGGTAGAGATCCGTTTGAAGAATTTCATTCAGCCCGACCAGTTTCCCTATCACTCCCCGACTGGCTTCGTCTATGACTCCGGCGAGTACGAAAAGGCCCTTCGGCTGGCGATGGACACCGTCGGCTACGAGGAGCTCCGCGCCGAGCAGGCTGCAGCGAGAGCCGAGGGCAGGTTGATGGGCATCGGCGTCGCCTCGTTCACGGAGGTCGTTGGAGCAGGCAACTCAAAAGACTTCGACATCCTGGGACTGAAGATGTTCGATTCGGCCGAACTCCGGGTTCATCCCACGGGCAAGGCAATCCTCAAGCTCGGCGTCAAGTCGCAAGGCCAGGGCCACGAAACGACCTTCGGCCAGATCGTCGCAGAGGAGCTCGGCATTCCCGTCACCGACATCAAGGTCGTGGAGGG
>Ga0224508_10004808_pt1 | contig 10953 bp, 10 predicted proteins | sample SF_Jan12_sed_USG_4_FD_170157 | JGI IMG/M metagenome (GOLD analysis project Ga0224508, IMG submission 170157) | Sediment microbial communities from San Francisco Bay, California, United States - SF_Jan12_sed_USGS_21 | ecosystem: Environmental > Aquatic > Marine > Sediment | place: USA... | reverse complement strand
TTGTTCACCTCGTAGGTTGCCGGGAAGAGATACCCCTCCAGGCTCGTGGGCTCCTTCGCCTTGGCCCGCGACCGTCCCTCGGGCCCCGCAGCCGTGGCGGCAAGGTAGTCGGCGGCGCTGATGGCCGTCTGCTCATCGACGATCCGCGCCACGTCCTCGCGGCGAAGCCCCTCGGGGAAGGTCACGTTGACCGTCTGGAGCCCGGCGGCCTCGCGCTCGGCCTCGGTCGGCGTGTCGCTCGAGAGGCGCGGCCCCGCGAGAGCCCACCCCACCCCGATCGCGAGCACGATGATCAGCACCATCCATGCGACCGTCTGCCGGCGACGCGCCTTGGCGCGGCGGTAGTTCCTGCGCTGTCTACGCCGATCGTGCACGCGTTCGAGCTCCGGCCCGCGCCAAGCGCGTGAATCGCGCCCGCGGTGAGATGTGCGGCGACGTCTGCTCATCGAACCGACCCCAAGTATGCCTCGACCAGCAGGCATGCCGCCAGGCTGTCGGTGTCGCTATCTGCGACATCGCCCACGCGTCGTCGCGCGTCAACGGTGGTCATCCGTTCGTCGATCAATTCGACCGGCACATCGCTTCGCGCACGCAAACGACCTGCAAAACCGCGCGAGGCACGGGCCTGTGCTCCGGTCTTGCCGGACATCAGGCGCGGTTCGCCCACAAGGATGAGCTCGGGACGCTCCCGATGGATGATCTTGTCGAGTTCGGCCTCTCCGTCGGGGGTGTCGACCCTCGCGACCGAGCCCACCGGGCGGGCGATCTGACCGGTCGGGTCGCTGACGGCGACGCCGGTTCGGGCGCGCCCGTAGTCGAGCGCCAGGATCTTCACGTGCCGTGGGCAGCGCTCTTGATCAACTCGGCGGCAACTGAGAGCGCCTCCCCGAGACGAGCGGCATCCTTGCCGCCGGCGCGAGCCATTTCGGGCTTTCCCCCTCCTCCGCCACCGACGATGGGGGCGATCTCTCCGATCACCGCTCCTGCATCGAGGCCCGAGGCAACGGCGCCCGAGCTGAAATTCGCGACCAGCATCGCCTTGCCGTTGGTTCGAGAGCCGAGCACGACTGCCCCATGATCGCCCAGCTCTCGCCGAACGCGATCCGAGAGCGCCAGCAGCTCCTTGGCATCGTGGAGCTCAACCTCGGAGGTTACGGCGGTCACCGCGCCCACGGCCTGGGCGGCGCCGATCAGCTTCGCCGGGTCGACGCGGGCCGTAGTGGCCTGCTTCAGTTGAGCCTCCAGCTCGCCGAGCCGCTCGTCGCGCTCCGCGATCTGGCGCAGCAACTCCTGCTCGCGCTCGCGATACCACCGCGCGACCTCGCCGCCCGTGAGGGCCTCGATTCGCCGCGCCCCGGCACCGACGCTGCCTTCCGAGAGAAGCTTGAAGGCCCCGATCTCTCCGGTCGACGCAACGTGTGTGCCGCCGCAGAGCTCCTTGGAGTACTCGCCCGTGCTGACCACCCGCACCTGCTCGCCGTACTTCTCCTCGAAGAGTCCGATGGCCCCCTGGGCCTCGGCCTGCTCACGCGACATCACGGTGGCGCCCACGGGTTCATCGGCGGCGACCTTGGCCCCCACCATCGCCTCGATCTCCTGCAGCTGTCCCGCAGCGACCTTGCCGCGATGGGTGAAGTCGAAGCGCAGCTTGTCCGGGCCGACGTACGAGCCTGCCTGCCTCACGCCGTCGCCAAGGGTCTGCCGCAGCGCCCAATTCAAGACGTGGGTCGCGGTGTGGTTCGCCTGCGTCGACCGCCGTCGCGCCGCGTCGACCCTGGCGCGCACAGCGCCGCCCACCGCGAGCTCGCCGTCCAGCCGGACGTGGATCACCTGGTCGTCTCCGAGCCGGAAGACCTCGATCACCTCCGCGGTCCCCGACCGACCGGTGATCGTTCCGGCATCCGAGATCTGCCCGCCGCCTTCGGCGTAGAAAGGCGACTCGGCGAGCTTGACCAAGGCCTCGCGCTCATCCAGCTGGCTCATCGCCGACACGGTGGTCTCTACCTCGAGTGCGTCGTAGCCGACGAAGCGGGTTTGCTCGCCGTCGGCTGCAACCTTCGGAGCGTCCTCGCGGGCCCGTGACGCGCCGCTGGCCGCAGCCTGACGCGAGCGAGCGCGCTGCCCCTCCATGAGGGCCTCGAATGCCTCGCGGTCGACTTCCAGGCCGCGATCCCCGGCGGCCTCCAGCGTCAGATCCAACGGAAAACCGTAGGTGTCAAAGAGCCGGAAAGCGTCATCGCCGGAGATCTGCCGGGATCCCTCGGACTCGCTCAAGACGTTCTCCAGCATGCGCTGCCCCTGGGTCAGCGTGCGGGCGAACTGCTCCGCTTCCGCGCCAAGCACGTCAGCGACCTCGGTGGAACGCTCGACGAGCTCCGGATAGGCGTCGCCCCAGCCGTCGGCGACAGCGCCCGAGAGGCCGACGACCGTCTCCGGGGGAAGGCCCAGGTGGTTGGCCTCGCTCACCGCCCGCCGGATGATGCGCCGCATGACGTAGTCGCGCCCCTCATTGCCGGGGCGGACGCCGTCGGTCGCGAGAAACGTCATCGCACGTCCATGATCGGCCAGCACTCGAAGAGCGCGATCGTGGCGATCGTTCGACCCGTAGCGGCGTCCGCTTTGCTGCTCGGCCCAGGTGATCAACGGCCGAAAGGCGTCCGTTTCGAAGACCGATGGCTGATCCTGCAGCAGGGCTGCGATGCGCTCCAGGCCGGCGCCCGTGTCGATGTTCTGTTTGGGCAGCGGGCTGAGCTCGCCATCGGCTGAGCGCTCGTATTGCATGAAGACCAGGTTCCAGTACTCCAAGAAGCGGTCGGTGCCGGTGGCCGGCCCGCCCGGGGGCCCGAAGGCCTCGCCCCGGTCGAAATAGAGCTCCGTGTTGGGGCCGCACGGGCCCGTCGGCCCCGCTTTCCAGAAGTTCTCCGACTCGCCCAGCGCCTGAATCCGCTCTGGCGGGATTCCCAGCTCGACCCAGTACTCGACGGCCTCGTCGTCGGCGGGCACGCCGTCCATGCCCTCGAAGACCGTGATCCAGATCTGCTCCGGATCGAGGCCGAAGACCTCCGTGCTGAGCTCGAAGCCGAAGGTGATCGCGGCCTCTTTGAAGTAGTCGCCCAGCGAGAAGTTCCCGAGCATCTCGAAGAAGGTCAGGTGCCGCGCCGTGTGGCCGACCTCGTCGATGTCGTTGGTGCGGAAGCACTTCTGGGCGCTGGCGAGCCGTGGTGCCGGAGGCTCCGCGGTGCCCATGAAATACGACTTCAGCGGCTGCATTCCGGCGATGGTCAGCAGCACCGTCGGATCGTCTTCGAAGGGAATCAAAGACGCCGACGGAAGCACCATGTGGCCGTGCTTCTCGAAGTACTCGAGAAAGCTCCGGCGAATCTCCGCGGAGGTCATGAATTCGAGTTTAGAGGACCCTCAGGCCGCAGCCGGAAGCACCCCGGGCATCAGTATTGGCGGGGCCTGGCGGCCTCGTCGATCTCGCGCTGAACCTCGGCCTGCCGGCGCACCGCGGCCCGCTTGCCCGCCTCGACGGCCTCTTTGACCTGGCGCTTGAGCCGCATGCTCTCGCGCTTCGCCGCCTCGGGCCACTGGCGAGGGTCGCGCGGGGCTCGGCGCAGCGCCCAGATCCCCGCCCCGGCCGCCGCGAGGAGGCCGAGCCTCACCGGCTGGACCTCTTTCGCGCGGCGTCCGCCGAGCGCGCCGCAGCTTCCGCACGCCGGGCCTTCTGCTCGGCCCAGCCGTTTGCGCTAGGCGCGGCCGCCCCCTGCGATGCGGTCTTGATCCCAGACGAAGGCTCGGCGGCACTCGGAGGCGGGGGGGCCGAGGAGGGCGCGGCCGCGGGGCCCGGTGGCGGTGGAGGCGGCTCTGAATGGGCGGAGCGCCGGTTCGCGCGCTCGGCGGCGCGGCGCGAGCGAAAAGTATCGGCGGCCTCCTCCACGCCGGCGATGATTCCCGCGCCCCAGCGCACCGGCGCGCTGATGCCGCGCGCGAGGCTGCTCACGGCGGCCTCCATGCCCTTCGTGCCGTGCACGGCGCTCTCCATGATCTCGTCGACGCGTCCGATCTCCTGATTGACGCCGTCCATCGTGATCTGGGCACGCGAGAGAATGGGCACCGTCTCGTCGGTGAGACGGTCCACCGAGCGCGCAAGGCTCAGGAAGAGCCCCGCCATGCGATACAGCAGGTATCCCAGACCGGCCGCGGTCACGACCAGGAACACCGCGAGCGCCGCCTTAAGTACGTCAGACCAGTCCACTAGTTCCCCATATCTCCTCGAGAGGTCTTAGGAGATCGTACCTGCCGCCACCAGACGCCCGTCGCGATACAGCGCGGCGGTCTGGCCGGGAGCCACCCCGAGCGCCGGTTCCAGCAGGTCCACCTCGAGAGCGTCGCCGCTGCGCAGAGCCGCCAGACCCCGAAGCGGCCGGCCCCGATAACGCACGCGCACCTCCAACGGCCCGTCGTGGATCTCGCCGCGCACGATCGCCGGTTCGAGATGAAGGCGATCCACCGCCAGCATCTCGCGCGCACCGACCCACACCTCGTTGCGGGCCGCGTCCGTGCGCAGGACATACAGAGGCTCGGAGGAGGCCACGCCGAGCCCCCGGCGCTGTCCGACCGTGTAGCGCCAGTACCCGTCGTGGCGGCCGACCTCCCGTCCGTCCGGATCGAGAATCGGCCCCGGACGGGCCTCCAGATCGGAGTTGCGCTCCAGGAAGGCGCGATACCCGTCCTCGCCGACGAAGCAGATTTCCTGGCTTTCCACTGCTTCGGCGGCCGGCAAGCCGGCCTCACGCGCAAGCTCGCGCGTGTCCGCCTTCGTGAGCTCGCCGAGTGGGAACATCACCCGCTCCAGCACGCCGGAGGGCAGCATGGAGAGCATGTAGCTCTGATCTTTCGACGCGTCGCGCGCCGCAGCGATGCTGCGCACCCCGGCGCGCTCCTCGACCCTGGCGTAGTGCCCGGTCGCGAGCCCTTCGGCGCCCAGCAGCCCCGCGGCCTCCTCGAGGATGGCGAAGCGCACCGAGCCGTTGCAGGTGACGCAGGGATTGGGCGTGGTTCCGGCCTGGTAGCCGGCGATGAAATCGGTAACGACTCCCTCGCGAAAGCGCTCTGCCACATCGAGAGTGACGTGAGGTATGCCCAGGGCGTGCGCACTCGCCCGCGCCAACCGCACGGTCTCCGGTGCGCAGCACGACCGCTCCGCCGCCGCGGCTGCCGGGTCGTGCCAGAGCCGCATCGTGACCCCGACCGGCTCATAGCCGGCGTCGCGCACCAGCATGGCCGCCACGGCGCTGTCGACGCCGCCGCTCATCGCAACCGCGACACGCTTTCGCGAGCGCACGCGCCCCTCACCGCCCAGGCGCGCCGAATACCAGGCCTCGAGCGCGCCGGCGACCGCATCGGCGACGAGCTCCGGTCCGTGGCGTCTCGCTGGCCCGAGACCGCCGAGGGCGCGATCGATCTCGTCAGGGCCGACTCGCGCGGCGTCGTCCAGGTCAAGGCCTCGAAGGCGCTCGCACGCCGCGCTGGCGGCTGCGGTGGCGGCGCCACATCCGAAAACGAGCAGACCGGCGTCCTCCACACGGCCGGCGCTGACGCATAGATCGATGCGCACGACGTCGCCACAGTCCTCGCTGCCCGCGTGCCCGGTAGCGTGGGCGTCCCGCAGCGGTCCGGAGGCGCTCGGAGCGGCCAGATGCCGCATGGCTTCTGGGGGATACGGTGGCACCCGGCCACGCTAGCACTGGCCTTCGCGGCCGGCGACGGGCAAAAGAAACGCCCCACCTCGCCGTGTCAGCGAGCGATATGAACCTGATTTAACAGGTGGGTCGCGGAGCGGAACGTCGCATGTGACGAGCCTGGTCCCCGCATCCCGATTCGCTCAAGTAGGGCTCAACCGAAAGCCGATGCACGCACAAGGTAGGGCGTAACGTGACTCTACAGCGCCAGGGTGGCGGCGCAAGCATTTCTGTCGCGGATGGGCATCTCATCTACACGGGCTCGATCGCCATCGGCGCCAGACGATGCAGTCCACGACGCCCATGACCCTCTCGCAGCCAGAGCCCACCTACACCCTCGCGCCCGAGGTCGAGAACCTGGATCCCGAGCAGCGGCGAGCCCTCGATGCGGTTACCGGATACCTCTCCGGGCGCGTTGGCGGCGCGATCGTGGTACGCGTGGTCACCACCGAGCAGCATCATGTCTTCGAGCTTGAGACCTCGCTGGGACCCGTCCTCGTGCTCGAGCGCAACCGCCCCTAAGCCGATCTCGCCCGGGCCGACGAGCGCCGAGGCGACTGCTCCGCCTAAGCTGAGCCCGTGTCCGACGATCTCGCCTCCCGGCTGGAGATGCTCCTCGTGCTGCGCTGGCTCGACCAGGGCGCCGAGGCACACGACCCTGTGCGGCTCGCGCTCGACGAACTCGCGGTCGAGCTCGGCCTGGACGGCGGTCGCCAGACGCTGCTGGAGCTCATGCGCGCACTCGGCGCTCTCGAGGGCAGAGGGGCGATTTCGGTGAGTTGGATCGCAGAACCCAGCGCCGGGCGCACCGCGGAGGTTCACCTGTCGCGTGAGCTCAGAGCCGACGCGCGACGGCTGTTCGGTCGCGGCTAGCCCTCGGGTACCGGGTCCGGGACCAGCGACTCGACGGCGAGCTCCTCGAGCTGAGCCGCGCCCACCGGCGCGGGTGCGCCGGTGAGCGGATCAGCCCCACTGGCCGTCTTCGGGAAGGGGATCACCTCCCGAATCGACTGCTCGCCGGCCAGGAGCATCACGAGTCGATCGAGCCCCAGTGCGAAGCCGCCGTGAGGGGGTGCGCCGAGCTTAAGCGCCTGGAGCAAGAAACCGAACTTCTCCTCCGCCTCCTGGGCCCCCACGCCGATCAACTCGAAGACCCGCTGCTGAAGGGCCGTGTCGTGAATACGGATGCTGCCTCCGCCGACCTCGACCCCGTTCATGACCAGGTCGTACGCGTCGGCCCTGACGGCGGCGGTGTCCGACTCGAGGATCTCGACGTGCTCGGACTTGGGTGCCGTGAACGGGTGGTGCGATGGATCCCAGCGCGCCTCCTCGACGTTCCATTCGACGAGAGGAAAGTCGGTGATCCAGACCGCGGCCCACGGTGATTCCAGCTCCAGGCCATACCGTTTCGGAAAGCGTGCCCTGAGGGCGCCGAGCACGCTCGAGGCGGTCACCTCGTCGTCGGCGACCATTGCGATGAGATCCCCTGGAGAGGCGCCAAGGTCGGAGTCGAGCCCCTCGAGGAACTTGGCCACCGGCGATCTCAGCGAGCCATCGTCGGACACGACCACCCAGACGAGACCCTTTGCGCCGAGACCCTGTGCCTCTGCGACGAGATCATCGCCGTCCTTCCGGCTGAACTGTCTTCCCCCGCCCGGCACCACCAGAGCCCGGATCACTCCCCCGCCCTCGACGGTCTTCTTGAACACGGCGAAATCCGTCCCGAGCGCTTGCTGGGACCAGTCCTGGATCTCGAACGAGTACCTCAGGTCCGGCCGGTCAGAGCCGAATCGGCGCATGGCCTCCTCCCAGCCCAGTCGCGCGAATGGCGCTGCGAGCGACTGCCCGGCCTCGGCGCACGCGGCGACGATGAAGTCCTCCACTACGCCGTAGACCTGGTCGGGCTCGACGAAGGAGGCCTCGAGGTCGACCTGGGTGAACTCAGGCTGGCGGTCGGCGCGCAGGTCTTCGTCGCGGAAGCAGCGCGCGATTTGGTAGTAGCGCTCGATTCCGCCGACCATCAGAAGCTGTTTGAACAGCTGCGGGCTCTGCGGGAGCGCGTACCAATAGCCCTGATGCAGGCGGCTCGGCACCAGGAAGTCGCGGGCCCCCTCGGGTGTGCTGCGAGTGAGCATCGGCGTCTCGACGTCCAGGAATCCGTTCCCCTCCAGGGATCTCCTGATCGCCGAGGTGATGCGGCTGCGGAGCTCCAGCGCGCGGAGCCCGCGCGACCGGCGCAGGTCGATGTACCTGTAGGTGAGGCGCACCTCCTCGGAGACCTCGATGCTCTCGTCTTCGACCTGAAAGGGCAGCGGGTCGGCCTCCGACAGCATTTCGACGGCCTCCACAGAGATCTCGACGCGACCGGTCGGAATGCGGTCGTTCACGGTCTGCGCGTCGCGCGGAACAACGGTACCGATGACGCTCAGGACGTCCTCCGGGCTGAGTCTGCCCGCGGCGGCGTGCGCCTCGGCCTGCTCGGGGTGGAAGACCAACTGCACCACCCCGCTTCGGTCCCGGAGGTCGATGAACACGATGCCACCGTGGTCGCGGCGCCGATGCACCCACCCGGCCAGGCGCACCTGCTGACCTTCGGCCTCGGGCGTGTCGGCACATACGTGACTGCGGTAGCGACTGGATCCGATCACGCCAGCACCTCCGCGAGCTGGTCGAGGGGGACTTGCTGCTGATCTCCGCTCCGCATGTCGCGCACCGTCGCCACTCCGTCGTCGTAGTCGCGCCTGCCGATGATCACGGCCTGCTCGGCCCCCCGAGAGGCCGCGTGCTTCATCATCGCCTTGAGCCCGCGGCCCCGGAGGTCGGTCTCGACGCTGATACCGGCTGATCGCAGCCCGCCGATCAAGGGGAGGAGTTCGACCCTCAGATCGTCGTCCAGAATCGCCACGTAGCAGCGCAGGCCACTTGGACGGTTTTCGCCGACGCCCTCGAGGGCGAGCATCAGGCGCTCCACTCCCGTGCCAAAACCGATGCCCGGTGTGGGTGGGCCACCGAGCTGCTCCACCAATCCGTCGTAGCGGCCGCCGCCACCGATGGCGCTCTGCGCGCCGAGGTTCCCGCAGGTGAACTCGAAGACGGTCTTCGTGTAGTAGTCCATCCCCCGCACCAGCGTGGAATCGGTCTCGTAGGCGATCGCGAGCTTGTCGAGCCCGAGCAGCACCGCGCCATAGTGTGCGCGCGCGTCGGCACTCAGGTAGTCGCCGAGAGGCGGCGCCTCGGCCATCACGGACTGGACGCTCTGATCCTTGCTATCGAACAGACGCAGCGGGTTCTCCGTTATGCGGCCGCGGGCTTCCTCGGTGAGCCGACCGGCATTGCGCTCCAGGTGGGGGATCAAGGCCTCGCGGTGAGCCGCCCTGCTGTCGGGATCGCCCATGCTGGAGATGCGAAGGCCCAACTTGGGCACGCGCAGGCGCTCATAGAGATCGGCCAGGACCGCGATCACCTCGATGTCGACCAGCGGCGAGTCGCTGCCGAGCACCTCGATGCCCAGCTGATAATGCTCGCGGAAGCGCCCCTTCTGAGGAGCCTCCTGCCGGAACATCGGCGCCAGGTACCAGAGCTTCACCGGCAGCTGGAGCTTGTGCATCCCGTGCTGGACGAAGGCTCGGGCGACAGAGGCGGTGCCCTCCGGCCGCAGGGTGAGCTCGCGCCCGCCCTGATCGGTGAAGGAGTACATCTCCTTGCGCACGATGTCGGTGCTCGTGCCCACGCCACGCACGAAGACCTCGGTCTCCTCGAAGGTCGGCGTGACGATCGCCTCGTAGGCGTACATCTCGAAGACCGCGCGGGCGGTGTCGATGAGGTGCTCCCGGCGCCGCGTCTCCGGAGGGAGGACGTCGTGCGTGCCGCGGGGCGCGCTTGGACGGCCGCTCACTCGGCGCCGGAGACGCGCTGGTCGTAGCGTTTGCGCTGTAAGCGGTAGCGCACGTGATCGATCGCGATACCCACGGGCATCATGATCGCAAACGCGATCACCGTCCAAATCAGCGCGACGCTCGGGCTCTCGCCGCCGATGTAGAGCAGGTACGGGTAGAACAGCGCTGCGACGATCCCGGCTCGAATGGCAAGCCCCTTGTAGGAGACCGGACGAGGGGCATCGGGCTCGCGGCGCACCGGCGCGTCCTTCTTCTTCTCCGAGGCGGACTCGACCTCGCGGCCGGGGTGCTTCACCGGCTGCGGGCCGGCCTTCGGCCGGCGCCGTTTGCGGCGCTTTGCCATACGTCCCTCCTTGTCAGTTGCGGCGCAGTGCCGGAATGCGGGCCTCGAGCAGCTGCCCCGGACGAAAGCTTCGCAGCCCGAGGGCGGTCGGGCTGCTGTCACTCAGCGCGGCGCGCGGGATCAGACCCACGAGCTCGCTGTCGCCGGGGAGGGCGCCCACCTTCTCTGCTTCGGCACGGACGGCGTCGACCACCATCCGCGGCGAGGCGCGGCGGTAGTCCTCGATGTTCATGGACACCTGCGCCAGGCCAGCCCCGGGCAGATACACCCCCAGGGCTCGCACGCCGGGGAGTCCGCCGCCCGTCTCGCGCACCCGGGCGGCGATCGCCCGGGCATCGATGACAGAGCCGTCATCGAGCCAGACGTTCCAGGCGATCAGCGGCGGGCGGGCGCCCACGAGCACCGCACCCGCGGTCGGGTGCATGCGCGGGGGGCCGGCGTCCGGCACGAGCTCGCCCTCGCGAACCTGCTGGTCCAAGCGGTCGTACCCCTCGCGACGGAAGTCCGCCGGTCGGACCCGCGCCGGGCTGGAGGCCACCGCGCCGTACCGAAAGACCGGCAGGTCCAACTCCTCGCCAAGGCGATCGGCGAGCGCCGCCGCCGTCTCGCGCGCCAGCGGTAGATCGTCGGGCTCGAGGGCGACGATCGGCGCGACATCCAGCGCTCCGACGCACGGGTGCACGCCATCGTGCCAACGCAGGTCGATGTGCTCGATGCACGCTCGGCCGAGCGCCACCAGGCCGTCGATGAGGGTGAGCGGGTCGGCCGCCAATGTGAGGACACTGCGATTGTGGTCGGCGTCGCTATGAACGTCCGCGACACGAGTCCCTGTCTTGGCGATGGCGTCGACCAGCGCCGCGATCACCGCCTGGTCGCGCCCCTCGCTGACGTTCGGGACGGCCAGCGCCATCATCGGCGGGTCGAGCCCATCGAGGCGGTCGGCTTGTGGCGTCTCGATGGCTCCTTTATC
>Ga0224508_10004807_pt1 | contig 10953 bp, 9 predicted proteins | sample SF_Jan12_sed_USG_4_FD_170157 | JGI IMG/M metagenome (GOLD analysis project Ga0224508, IMG submission 170157) | Sediment microbial communities from San Francisco Bay, California, United States - SF_Jan12_sed_USGS_21 | ecosystem: Environmental > Aquatic > Marine > Sediment | place: USA: California... | reverse complement strand
GAAGGGATGGAACTCGGTTACGACGCAAACAGCCACTATGCCGCGAAAGATTACAGCTACCCCTGCGGCTGTCATGTCGCGGAGGTGGAGATCGACGAAGGAACCGGTGCGGTGAGTGTCCTGCGCTATACGCTGGTCAGCGATTTCGGAACGGTAATCAACCCGATGCTGCTGCAGGGCCAGATGCATGGCGGGATCCTTCAGGGAATTGGCCAGGCGGTCTACGAAGAGTGCCGCTATGACCCGGAGACGGGGCAATTGATCACCGGCTCGTTCATGGATTATTGCCTGCCGCGCGCCACCCACATGCCTGAATTCAAATGGGGACGGAACGCGACCGCCTGCCTGACAAATCCGCTTGGCATCAAAGGGTGCGGTGAGTCGGGACCGACCGCCGCGCTGCCGGCGGTCATGAACGCGGTCATCGATGCCTTGGGCGATTGCGACACGCGGGGCTTGGATATGCCGGTGACCGCGGAAAAGGTCTGGCGTGTCCTGAATGGCCTGCCGGAAGGGAAATGACAATGATGGGAAACACGGAATGACGGTGACGCTCGGGTTGGAGGAAGTGCATGCGTTGACAACGTCGACGCTCCTGGCGCTGGGGGCGTCGGACGACAATGCCGGGGCGATCGCCGACACGATCACCGCGGCCGAACGCGACGAGTGCAAGTCGCACGGGCTGTTCCGGCTGCCGGGATACTGCGTTGCCCTCGGCAATGGCCGGATCGACGGAAAATCCGAACCGGTCGTCTCCGAACTCGCGCCCGCCGTCGTGCAGGTGGACGCGAAGGGCGGATTTGCGCCGCTCGCGCTCAAACGCGGCCGCGAACCCCTGATCGAAAAAGCGCGCGCAAATGGCATTGCCGCGATGCCGATCGTCAATTCCTATCATTTCGCCGCGCTCTGGTACGAGGTGGAGGCATTGGCGACCGAGGGGCTGGTGGCGTTCGCCTTCGTCAATTCGCGCAGTTACGTAGCCCCCGCCGGGGGGACGAAGCCGCTCTTCGGGACCGATCCCATGTCGTTCGGATGGCCGCGCAGGGATCGCCCGCCGGTGGTGTTCGATCAGGCGTCGAGCGCCAGCGCGCGCGGCGAGATCATGCTGCATCATCGTGACGGCAAGCCCATTCCGGAAGGCTGGGCGATCGACAAGGACGGCAATACCACCACCGACCCGGCGGCCGGGCTGGCCGGTGCTCAACTGCCCTTTGGCGGTTACAAGGGCTCGGGGATTGCCCTGATGGTCGAATTGATGGCGGCGGGTTTGCCACGGAACTGTTTCGGTCCGGAGTCGGCGGCCGACGACACCGGCGACGGCGGGCCGGCCAAGGGGGGCGAGCTCATGCTGGCGATGGACCCGGCGCGATTCGTCGCGGACGGCGATGCCGCTGCGTCGCTCGATCATGCGGAAGGCCTGTTTTCGAACCTGCTGGGTCAGGAAGGGACGCGCCTGCCGTCGGATCGGCGCTACGCCGCGCGCGAACGGACGCCACGGGAGGGCGCGACGATTCCGCGGCCGTTGCACGAACAAATTCTCGAAATTCGCGACCGCGCGGGCGCTTAGCGCAAATCCCGAGTGAACCGAAACGGTTCGCGACGACGAATTTGCGTATAAACAAAAGAGAGTGACCATTTCACTTGGGCCAATTTGAACAAGAAATGGTCTAGCCGCCGCTTGCCTTGAGATGGGCTTCAAAGGCGGCAATGCCCGCTTCGCACGCGGCGATATCCTGTTCGCCGTTGCCGCCGGATGCGCCGATGCCGCCGACCACCTCGCCGTTCACTTCAATGGGGAAGCCGCCGACAAAGACCGTGAAGCGGCCGTAGTGCTGGGTGAAGATGCCCCAGGCTTCCTCCCCCGGATAGGTGTTGGTGAAGGTATGGGTCTTGCGGCGATGGGCGGCCGCGGTAAAGGCCTTGTTTTCCGCGATTTGCACGCTGGTAACCTTGCCACCGTCCAGCCGCCGCAGCGCGATCGTATATCCGGCGTTGTCGGCGACGCACAACACATGCGCGATGCCGATTTCCTCGGATTTCGCCTGCGCGGCGTCGAGGATGAGAGTGGCTTCGGCCAGAGTCAGGGTGTTGACCGTGCGCATCGGGGTTTTGTTCCTTTGGCTCTACCGTTGCTTGATCATTCCGCGGCCGCGGCCTTCGGCGCGACATAGGCGTCGTATAAGGCGTCGAGATACAACCCCCGCATCAATGTGGCTTCACGAACGGCCCGCAGGCATGCCTGCTGCTTATCCTCGGTGTCGGCAAGCCGTTCCACGATCTCGTATCCGCGCTTCCCGTGCTCGGTATCGGCAACGATGTGAAGACGGAAAAACGTCACTTCCTTTTCGGTGAAGCCGTATTTTTCGACCAACGGCGGTGTCGTGCGCTTGTAAATCTGTGGTACCTGGCTCTCCAGCCCGACCAGAAGACCGGCAATCGCCTCATGGGTCGGCTTCAAGGATTGGACGGTGCACCAGGACTGCAATCCGAGAAGGCCCGCCATCAATTCGCCGTTTTTCTGGGCTTCTTTGATCTCTTGGCGGTCTTTGCCGCAGGCTTCGGCGAAATCGAGCAGGAGATCGACATGTTTGGCGGGCGGGAAATCCCCTTCACCGACAAAACCTTCTTCTTCCATGATATTTTCGACCAGGAAGTGGCGGACATCCTCGTCGTCGCACCGGGCATAAATTGCGCCGCACCATTGGGCAAAATGGCCCACATAGTTGTAATGCTGCTTCACCCATTCGCCGAGAATTTGCCGGTTCAGCCCGCCGGTGACCCAGGCCTCGCTGAACGGGTGTATCTTTGAATGGCGTTGTTCCACCGTGTCGCGCAGCGCTTTATGGAAAGCACTCTGGGGCATGTCGTTTCTCCTACCTTGCAAGCCGTAGCCGGTCGATTTTATCGTATCATGACTCGCTGGACGGTCATCACGATTTTGCTATGGTCATGCCAAATTGACTGATTTTGGCAGGTCGGCGGAGCGTCGCGGCGATCAAGACGGTTGCCGAAACGGCGGCTGGGGGCCATATATGCAGACATTAATTTGAGCGCCGCGCAGGGATTGGATTTGTCCAGAAAATCAATATCAGCGATTGCCGTCCTGTTGGTGTTTGCTGCGGGTTGCGCCGTAAAATCGTCGACTCCGGGGCCGGAAGCCCGGGCGGCGGCCAAGCGCATCTCATCCGATATCTCGCACTACCGGAAGCCCAGCGCGAACGGGGAAAAGCGCGGTGATGCCGCCGGTCTGGTGCACGGGGCGAACCTGTTTGCCCTGGTCTATGACCAGGTGCGCAGCAATTATGTGCGACAGGTCGATGACGAGACATTGATCGCGGCGGCGACCAAGGGCATCCGCAAGCGCCATCCGAACCCGAAAAAGGCCAAGGATCAGGAACTTATCGAAGCCGCGATTCAAGGTATGCTGACATCGCTTGATTCATACAGCACATATCTCGACGGCCGGCAGCTCAAGGCATTGCGCGATCAGACGCGAGGCAGTTTCGGCGGTCTCGGGATCGAAGTCCGGAAGGGTAAGCACTACATCGAAGTCGTCACGCCGATCGACGATACGCCCGCCGCGCGGGCCGGCTTGAAGCCGAACGACATGATCATTCGGGCGGACAACCGGTCGATGAAGGACATTACGCTGCGCGAAGCGGTCCTGATGCTGCGCGGTCCTCCCGACAGCGAAATCAAATTGCGCATCAAACGCGGCAAAATTCCGGAATTCAACGTGGCGATAACCCGGGCGATCATCAAGGTTGCCGCGGTCCGCTGGCGCACCGAGAAGCAGGTCGGCTATTTGCGGATAACCAGTTTTTCCGAGCGCTCGAGCGAAGAAGTCGCCAAGGCGCTGCTCGCGATTCGCGGCAAGCTCGGCAACAAGCTCCAAGGTTTCGTCGTCGATCTGCGGAACAATCCGGGCGGCCTGCTCAACCAGTCGATCAAGATCTCGAATATGTTTTTACAGGAAGGCCGCATCGTTTCGATCCGTGAACGGAATAACGAGCACCATGAGGTCGCCAACCGGGGCGATCTTGCCGACGGACTGCCGATCGTCGTTCTGATCAATAAAGGCTCTGCATCGGCTGCCGAAATCGTCGCGGGAGCGTTGAAGGATAACCGGCGCGCGACGCTGGTCGGTACCCGGTCTTTCGGTAAGGGAACGGTGCAGACGATTATCCCCTTGAGCCGGCGCGATGCGGTCAAGCTGACCACGGCTATTTATCTCACGCCGTCGGGCGGCACGGTCGAAGGGGGCATTCACCCGGACTATTCGGTGAAGCTCGACGAAAAGCGCAAGGGCGACGAGCAGTTGCAGCGGGCCTATCAATTGCTCAATAAGCGGACGGCGCGCCGCGGCCGCGACAGTCGTACGCACTAGCGCAAATCCCGAGCGAACCGAAACGGTTCGCGACGACGTATTGGCGCAAAAACATAGGGATAGACCATTTCGCTTGAGTCAATTTGAACAAGAAATGGTCTGGCGTGGTTCAGGCGGCCGGTTGGGTCGCGTAACGGTCGCCGCCGAGGCCTGCTTGGCGGTGAAGCTTTGCCGCCTCGAACACCGGCCACCCATTCAGCCATTTTTCCGTAATATCCGGATCCGACAAAGCGATCGCCACCGCTGTCGTAAGCTCGATCGGATCGGCGTTCAGGCCGTCATTCCGGACGGCGGCCGCCATGCCCACCTGCGCGCTGTCGAACAGCATTTTCGGCACAATCAGGAATTTGCCTTCAAGCGCGCCCGCGGCCACGGCCGCTTGCGTCTCTTCCCGATTTTCCAGCAGGTTCAAGCAGTAATCGGCATCTTCGGAGAAGCCGCCCCGGCACGGCAACGGGCGGGCGGGATATATCGAGCATTCGCCGTCCTGTAAAAAGACGCAAGCAAGCCCGTGATCCAACCGGTCATCGTTCGACTGTCCTTCGATTTTTTCGGCGTTTTGGACGATGCGGTCGTGCAAGCTCTTCACCGTCTCCTCGTCGTATCGTTCACGGATATATTGCGCGACCAGCAGTGCTTCCGGCGCCGTTACCATGACCGTCTGGTGACAGCACCACGAGCATCCCTTGCGGCATGCATAGCCAGGTTCGTCCTGCGCCAGATCGGACCAAACTTGTTCCATTGTCTCGATCGCACTGTCGACCAACGAATACAGGCCTTGCGCGGTGCGGTTGTCGCGAAGCTGGGCGGCGGACTCTTCGTATATGGCCTGCAGCGTCGCCGGCTCGAGCATTCGGTCCGCGAGTTCTTCCGCATCGATAGCCAAGAGGTCGGGAAGTTTGGGCAGGGAATCGTCGGTCTGGCTTGGCATCCGCAATCGTCTCCAGGTTGGGGCGTATCGGGCGGCGCGGTCGATCCGCGCCGACACGGAGTCCCGGTGGTCTATGGGGCCGGCCAAGAACCATGCAATATTCCTGCCGGAACTTGCGCAATTGCGGGATTTGTCGTCAAAGATCGCACAACCGGGGACGTGCGGCGGTCTTTCCGCCGCTTTATCGAACCGCCGGCGCCGGCGTGTCCCGGCAGATTTTGCCCGACTATGCGGTGAACAGGACCGAACAGATGAAGACCGCGGCGGCGATGCCGGCGATATCGGCGGTCAGGCCTGCGGCGAGCGCGTGCCGGATGCGGCGAATTTGCGCCGCGCCGAAATAGACCGCCAAAACGTAGAAGGTGGTCTCCGTCGAGCCCTGCAGCGTACTGACGAGGAGTCCGGTATAGCTGTCGGGTCCGATTGTCGGATCTTGAATGATTGCGCTGAGGTAGCCGTATGCTCCGGAACCGGAGAGTGGCCGCAGCAGCGCCATCGGCATGGCTTCGGCTGGAATGCCGATCGATGCGGCAAATCCCGAAATCGGACCCAATGCCATATCCATCGCACCGCTGGCGCGGAACATGCCGACGGCGACCAGAATGGCGACCAGATAGGGGATGATGCGCACGGCGACCTGGAAACCGTCTTTCGCACCCTCGACGAACGCTTCGTAGACGGAAACCCGGCGGATCACGCCGAAACCGAGCAAACCGACCATCAGGCCCGGCACAATCCAGGGCGAAATCGTGCGGCCATAGAAGATTGTCAGAGGAATGATGGCGACCACGCCGAGCAAGGCGAGCGCGGTGACCCAAAGCGGGTAGGCGTGTCCCTCGGCCACCGCCGAGGCGGCGTCCGCGATCGGCGCGGCTTCACTATCCGCGGAGTCCCGGTCTGCCGACGGTTCATCCGATGGCACGAAGGCGGGATCGGCGGCGGGCGCCCTCCAATAGCGTCCATACAGCTTGGCGGCGGTGATGGCGACGATGGTCGAGCAGATCGTGGCGAACAGGGTGGTCGGCATGATGGCCGCCGGATCGTTCGATCCGGCGGCCGCGCGCAGGGCGATGACGCCGGTCGGCAAGAGCGTCACGCTGGAGGTATTGATGGCGAGGAACAAGGCCATCGAATTCGTCGCGGTGCCTTTATGCGGATTGAGCCTATCGAGCTCTTGCATGGCGCGAATGCCGAAGGGCGTTGCCGCGTTGCCGAGCCCCATGACGTTCGCCGCCAAATTCATGATGATGGCGCCCATCGCGGGGTGCTCGGCGGGCACTTCCGGAAACAGCCGGACCATGATTGGGCGCAGGAGCCGGGCGATAATGGTCAGCAGGCCGCCCGCCTCGGCGACCTTCATCAGCCCCAAAAACAGCGCCATCACGCCGATCAGCCCGATTGCCAGGGTGACCGAGCCCTTGGCGGCGTCGATCATGCCCAGGGAGAGGACTTCCATCGGCGTGGCTTGGCCAACCTGGACCGCCGAGAAGGTGATCTGGCGGAAACCGGCGACCAGAAAGGCGATAAAGACAATGGCGAAGAAGATCAGGTTCAATGGACGTCCGTGCCGTGCTGTCGGAGAATTCCGTACGTGCCTTGTGGACAGGCGCGCGCCTGGGTTAGAAGGACCGGCCCGGCATGCGGGCTCCGATCAGCATACAGGCTACGAAAGGAATTGAAACGATGAAGGGTCCGCTCGAAGGTCTGACGGTGTTTGATTTGACGCGCATCCTCGCGGGTCCGCATTGCACGCAAATTCTCGGTGATCTCGGCGCGGAAATCATCAAGGTGGAACGGCCGAAGGTCGGCGACGATACCCGCAATTTCGCACCGCCCTACCTGCCCGACGGCAAGGGCGAAGACAGTGACGAGAGCGCCTATTTTGCCGGGACAAACCGCAACAAACGGTCGATTACGCTTAATTTGAGCGACCCGGACGGGCAGGAAATCGCGCGGCGGATGATCGCTAAATCCGACATTCTCGCCGAGAACTTCAAGACCGGTACACTCGCCAAATACGGCCTGGGCTACGACACTCTCAAGAAGGAATTCCCGCGTCTGATCTATTGCTCGATTACCGGATTCGGGCATACGGGGCCGTATTCGGACCGTCCCGCCTACGATGCGCTGATCCAGGCAATGGGCGGTGTCATGAGCCTGACCGGCGAGCCCGAGGGCGAGCCGATGAAAGTCGGTGTATCGATTGCCGACCTGATGTCGGGCATGTACGCGTCGGTCGCGATCTTGGCCGCGGTGCGCCATCAGGAGGCGACCGGCGAGGGGCAGCATCTGGATATCAGCATGTTGGATGCGCATGTCGCCTGGCTTGCCAATCAGGGGATGAACTATCTCGCAACCGGTGAAAATCCGGACCGGCTCGGCAATCAGCATCCGAACATTGTGCCCTATCAGGTTATGCCGGCGTCGGACGGGTATTTCGTCCTATCGGTCGGTAACGACCCCACTTTTGAGCGGTTCTGCAAGGTCGCCGCCTGCGAAAACCTGCTGGAGGACGAGCGCTTCAACACGGCGGTCGGCCGGGTCCGCAATCGCGAAACCGTGACTGCCGCGCTCAATGAAATCACGTCGACGAAACCCGTCGCCTGGTGGATCGAGAATTTGGAAAAACACAAGATCGGGTGCGGGCCGATCAATTCGTTGGAGCAGGTCTTCGACGATCCGCAGGTGCAGGCGCGGGAGATGGTCATCGAGATGGATCATCCGGCAACCGGCGGCCGGCCCGCGAAATTGATCGCGAGCCCGATCAAGATGTCGGCGACACCGGTTTCCTATCGGCAATCGCCGCCGACGCTGGGCCAGCATACCGAGGACGTCTTGCGTGAGTACTTGGATATGTCCGACGCGGACGTCGCGGATTTGCGGGCACGCGGCATCGTCTGATTTGGGCGTGGAGCCGGCGTGGTTCCGCCCTGTCCGTCACGCATCGGGTAGGGTTAACACTGCCTTAATCAGAGTTTTTTATTCTATCGCCGGTACCAATTGTAACGGATAGCCTACCGGTGGTGATCACGCCTCTCCGCGCGGCCCGGGACGACCGAGCCGAACGCAAAAAGTCCGACGACTACGTTCCGTTTGCCGTCCGCTTTCGGGCGTGGTGGGACGGCGTCGAACCCGGCGCGCTGGTGAAGGACGGTCAACCTGGCGGCATTCGCCGCAATAAGCTGATCGTCGTCGATTCGCCGGAATTGCGCGGCGATGGGACCGAAACCCGCGCGGAACTGAAGTACCGGTTGTGGTCGCGCCTCTATGGCGAGGGCTTCTCATTCCCGGGCGGGCAAGAGGGCACGACCGAACTGCTCAAGCGCATCGGCCTGAAGAAATCCGGGCATTTTCTCGACCTTGCCGCCGGCATCGGCGGCGCGACCCGGTTGGCCGCACTGCAATTCGGCGCGACGGTCATGGGACTGGAATCCGATCTTGAGCTCGCGGAAATGGGCATGAAACTCTCGGTCATTCGCGGGCTGGAAGCGCGTGTCCCCATTTCGACCTACGATCCCGCAACGATCGAGCTTCCGGAATCCGCCTACGACGTGATGCTCATTCGCGACGGATTTTTCGCAATGGACGACCGGGAGCGGCTGCTGCGGCAAATGCACCGTGCGTTGGCGCGCGACGGCAAAATCGTCCTGAACGGTTTGATGCGCGCGCCGGGTGCATCGGCAATTGCCGACAACCCCGCCAAGGTCAGCGAAAGCCCGCATCAAAACGCAATTCCCTGGACACTCGCCGAATTCGACATGGAATGCCTCGCCGAGGGTTTACGGATTACCCTGTTCATGGACTTGACGGACTCCCACCGCAAAGTGCTGCTGGATGGATGGAACAATTTCTCCAGCACGCTGACCCGGGGATCGCTGGATCGCCCCTTCGTCGACATTCTGATGGGCGAAGCTGAAATCGTGAAGAATCGGATTGCCGCCATTAACGCGGGCGCCTTGCGGTTCTGCCATGTGGAGCTCACGCGGGCCGCCGGCTAATACGGAGACGGGCGGGGCGTCCGGCTCCAGCTATTTGCTACATCCGACCATTTTTGATCGCCTGTTTGAGCGCCGCGATGCCACCAATGGCTAATTGGTGTGCACTGACTTCAGGAGTCTGCCGCGGCTTCGCATTTTGAAGACCGGCTGGCATCAGGCCGACGGCGTCCCCCCATTGAATTTTCAATCCAATAACAGAATGCGCACCAATCCTTGTGCGGGGTCGACGGCGATGCGGTCGCCGGATTTGATGGCCGCGGTGATGTCGGTTTCGAACCGGTCGATGAGCGGTAATTGTGCGAACGCGGCGCCTTGCGCCATGACCGGGTTGGCGTCGTTCAGCAGGAGGCCAAGCGGCGCTTTTTCCTTCTGCATCATCTCGCGCAGCATCCAGGCGGATGCGACGCCGCCCTTGGCCGCGTTCAGCACCAGAATGCGGCCGACATAATTTTCGCCAAACAGCTTGTGGGACGGACGCGACACGATACCCCGGTCGCGGTCGAGATCGTAGCGGGTGCTGAAATTGTCGGACGCCACAAGCGCGATGCCTTCCACTGCCGGGCCGATGCCGATATGGCCTCTGATCACGGTCTCGGTCATGGCAGGACCTTGCCCGCGATGGCGGAGTCGATACAGCGCGGGATCGCGGCCGGTGTCGGTTTGTAGCCGTAGCCTTCGCAGATATTCACCATCTTCACCGAATGGGTCATCAGACGTTCCCAGCCATGTGTCTCGCGGATTTCCTTGGCGAAGGTGGCAAAGAAATCATGGCCGTGCACGACGCGGCCGCCGGCTTTTTCGATCGTCTGGTTGAGGCCGATACGCGCGCAGGCTTCCTTGATTTCGATGGATGTGTAGACCAGCAGCGTGGTGTCGGAGTGGACCTTGCGGCCGTTGAGCCTCTCGGCGATTTGCACGATGTCTGGGATGTCGAGCTGCGGTGTGGAGAGCGCGACGACATCGAGCTTCTCACCGACGCCGCCCCATTCGGCGTAGAACGCGTCCAGATCGGACTGCGAAATCACCTCCGGTTCGAGCGCCTTGCCACCGCAGGCGGTTTTCCAATCCGGCGCTTCCGGCGTTATGCCGATGACGTGGAACATCGCGATGGAGCCGTAGCTCGCCATCGAAAGCGCCATGTGATTGAGGTCCAGAACGGTTGGGCGCGGACCGGTTATCTCCAACGCCGGGACCGACCAATATGAATTGAGCTTGCGGCCGATCAGCGCACCGACGATACCCCAGTCTACATCCGTCCTGGGTGTGAAGTTGAGCTTGAAACCGTACGTCGCAAGGCGTTTTTCGTCGAGATGAAAGCCATAACGCGGCACGCGGCCGGTGAAGAAGGCGGCGAGACTGGAGGGACCCGCCTCGAAATTGCACCGTGCGCCGACGATACCGTTCATATAGACGACCGACGGCGTGCCGCTATAGCCGCAGGCCTCGCCGAAGCCGGGTGCGGTCACCGAATGGTCGTTCACATAGGCGTGGGACGTCACGACGCCGAGTTTGCCGAGCGCGCCGACTGCCTCCGCGCTTTCGGCGGCCAAATCGCGGCCGGGCAGCAGGAACCGGAAAGTGTCCTCGTCGAAACCGCGGAAATCCGCCGTCGCAAAGGCGCGCGGGCGTCGTTCTTC
>Ga0224508_10004806_pt1 | contig 10954 bp, 7 predicted proteins | sample SF_Jan12_sed_USG_4_FD_170157 | JGI IMG/M metagenome (GOLD analysis project Ga0224508, IMG submission 170157) | Sediment microbial communities from San Francisco Bay, California, United States - SF_Jan12_sed_USGS_21 | ecosystem: Environmental > Aquatic > Marine > Sediment | place: USA: California... | reverse complement strand
CCCGTTTACTAGACCGTGCTTGTTTGAGATCGAAAACCAGAGCTTGGTAGACCGTACGGGATTCGAACTCCGATAACCCGAATGTTCTTCAGGGATCCGGTCGACACAGAGGTCGACCGCTACAAAACGGGCGGCGAATCCCGGAAGAATGGTGACAGGCTACTCGATTCGCAAGATGACCGTGCTCGTTTCGGTTTTGGGTGCCGATGGTTCGTTTTCCTTGCATCGTCACCTGGGTATGCCGCGCCAGAAGTAGCCCTGTCACCGGCCTTACCCCGAGAGAAATGAGTCGCCTGTCACCGCTTTAGGAGGATCCGTCGGGCTACCCTCGGGCATTCTGGAAGGAAGGGTTTGGGAAGCTTCCCGGCCGGAGATCTCAATCGGAAGCCGAGGCCTGATCGGTGGACCGGGTCTCGATCGGCTGGGCCTCGAGTTCTTCCTCCGGTTTAAGGCCCCGCCACAATGGGATGGAGCTCGCAGAATAGAAAGACTCGAGATCAGCTTGGGCGCGTGCGGCCAGCGGATGCCCGAAACGGGAATAGCAGTCTCTTCGGGCCCTGAGGAACGGTTCGATCCAGGGTACAAAGGGTTCAAATTCGCCGAATGTCGTCGTACAGATCTCCTGGTCTGGGGGTAGAACAAGGTTCAGAATCGTACCGAGGCGCTGTTGATCGTGCATGCGCACGGAGAATGGTTGCGCAAGGGCCGCCAGGAGGTCGGGTGCCAGTTCCGGGTCTTGCCCTTTCAGGTCATGAGCCATGCTCAGGGCGCGCTTGGTCAGGGAGGGATTGGGCCAAGGATTGGTCCGATAGTGTTCTAAAGCTGCTATGTAGGACTGGGCGGCGGCAGCGGTCTCCCCACGAACCAAATGCCATCGCGCTTTGGCCAGGCCCGCTTCGACAGGATGGGTGGAAGACAGGTCCTCGAAGAGCGCGGGTAGCGACTCCGAACCCACATAGGCCGCGCTCTCGGTCAATGCGATGCGATCGACCGGCTGCGTCGGAGGGTCGGATTGCTCGGTCCAACCGTCGAAGGCTGCTTTGAAGTTCTGCTTCGCATAAGCTCTGCGCGCTCGACTGCGTGCTTGGCGGGACGGATCGTCGGAGTCGATAGGAGCCGGTGAGCTGAGGAACATCACGTTGCGCGCTTCGCGCGCTTCGTCGACTCGATTCCAGTCCACTATGAGTCCTGGGGGCCGGTCCTGGCCGCGGGCGTTCGCGAGAGCACGCAGCTCGGCGAGCTTGAAGCCGCCCCGTTTACCGACGGAGCGGGCGAAGCCGAACTCGATTACCGGATGATCGTCGGTGTTGATCGCCGCCAGATCCAGATCCGCCACCGCTTTGGCGAAATCCGTGTTGGCCAAGAAGCCGGAGTAGAAGCCCTCGATCCCTTGAAGACCCCAGGCATTGTTGAGCGCTCGAGCATAAGGCTCGCGTCCCAAAACGTTCTCGAGCCTGGCGGCGGAATGGTCTATCGGTGTCTGCGACCCGATCAACAGGAGATCGGCTACGTGAACTTGCCAGGTTTCGACATAGGGAAAAACCGAGGACAACGTGGCATAGGCGGTGCGGACGACCTGAGCGTCAACGTCGTAGGCTTGCAGCCACTGGACGAAAAGGCCGTCATCTGAAAGCCGGCTCTGCACAGCTTGGTAAAACTCCCGGGTAAAGAGACTCGAGATTCCGGCCCGGTAAGGATTCGAGGGCTCGGAGAAGATCACGTCATACGAAGACTTGACCGTCAGCAGATGCTCTCTGGCGTCGGCAATCACGATCTCGACTTTGGGATTCCGGAGGACGTCCTCGTTGACCGGCGAGCAGGCCTCGGCCACGTCGAGAATGGCCGGTTCGAGCTCGACGACCTCGACACTCTCGACCCCCGGGACCTTGGCCATCCAACCCGCACTCGAGCCCGTGCCCAGGCCGACAACCAGCGTCTCTTTCGGGTCAGGGTGAAGAGCGGTGCCCACGAGTCCGCTCATGACCTGAGTCGGAGCGTCGACCCGAGCGCTGCCGTCCGCTTTGCCGTTGACGACGAAGATGAAGCCGCTGCCGTCGATGAGCGCGACGCTGCTTTCCCTTCCTTCGACTTCCCAGTTCAGACCGCGATTGGAGGCATGTCGGACATCCCGCAGTTCGTTGGGACTGCTCATCGCCTGGCGCATCCGGCCTGCGCCGATGCCCGAGTGACGCCAAAAGGCCGTCGGCCCGGTCGCCGCCGTCAGGGCCAAAGCGACAAGAGCGACCAATCCGACAGGCAACACGCGAAGTCTCTTCCCACCCAGTTCATAGACAAGGAACAGACCGGCGATGCCGCACAGAATCCAGATCGAGAGCTTCCATGCGACCGGCGCGGTGAGCAACGGGAGGAGCACGAACCCGCCTGCGATCGAGCCGACGATCGCGCCAAACGTATTCCAAGCATAGGTTCGTCCGACCTGGGTCGCGATCTGCCTGCGGCCACTGCCGAGTAGGGCGACCAGCAAGGGAAACTGATAGCCGGCGATGACCGCGGCCGGGAACACGACGCAGAGGGTTACCGTCGTCCAACCGAGAGTCAGAGCTCCGAATCCGGCAATCGAAAGAGCGCGCAGTTTGAGTGCCAGGAATGCCAGGCGGTCCCCAAGCGCGAACGGTATCGCGACCGCGAGCGCTTCCAGACTGCAAGTTGCTGCGAACTCCAGTGGCGACGGCCGCCGGCCCTGGGCCGCCAGCCCGTAGAGGAACCCGCCGAGTCCGATCCCGGCAAGCGCGACCGCCAGTACGATCCCGAAGGTGTAGGTCGACCCGCCCAGGATCGGACCCATCATTCGATACCAGACCAGCTCGAGCAGGAAGAAGACAAAACCGACACCGGCCGCCGCCAGGAGCACCATGCGGTAAAGCGCCTTTGGCGCCTGTTCGCCGCGGTCGCCGGCTTCGTGACCGGCTTCGCCCGGTTCTGCCATTCCTTTCCCTCTTGCCTGCGAACGTGCCGCGATCGCGATCAGCAGATTGAGTGCGGCCGCCAGCCAGAGAGTCTGGCGGATGCCGAGAAGCTCGATCAGATAGAAAGTCGTGACCCAGGCACCCGCGACTGCCCCGATCGTATTGATCGCATAGAGAAGTCCCACCGTGTGGCGGCCGAGGTCTTTGCCGGTGGTGGCGGCGCGGACGGTGGCCGGCAGGGTGCCGCCCATCAGAAAGGTCGGGATGCCCAAAACCAAGGTGGCCAGAACCAGTCTGAGTAGAGTGCCGCCGAACAGCCCGAGAGTCGCTGTTCCGCCGAGTTCGATGTAAAGAGCGCGCACGCCGGCGATCAAGAAGACGCTCAGAGCGGCGGCGATCGAGATGCCGATCTCGAGACGAGCGTAAAACCCCAGCGGATTTTCGGAGGCCTCGCTCCGGCGACCCAGGAGTAGACCGCCGATGCCCAAGCCGGCCATGAAGATGGCCAGCACAGTGGCCGACGCGGGGGTCGAGCCGCCGAAAACCAGCCGAAGCATACGGAGCCACACGATCTGGTACACGAGAGCGCAAAAGCCCGACCCGAACAGAAAGAGCCCTATGCGAGACCTGTAACTCATGAACCTCCCCTTTGACGTCTTCAATACCGACGAGCGTAGAATACTAGCCACCTTGGAAAGGGAGAGATCTGAGACCCTGCTCCGGCCCGTGTTTGCTTTCTGGACCTGTCCCGGTTTGGCGAACGGTTAAGGGCTTGGAATATCCGAGGGCACGTACTACCGGCAGAAGGCCAAGGGAGGTCTGGGACTACCCATCGATCGTCACCCGATTACGCCCCTCTTCCTTGCTTCGGTACAGAGCCTGATCAGCTCGGTTCATCAAATCCTCCGGGCCTCCTTCCGGGGTTGGGATGAGGCCTGCCACTCCGAGGCTGATGGTCACGACAGGTTTGTTCGCAGCGGGGGCCGACTCCATCGCGAGTCCGGAGACTCCCGTCCGAATCGACTCCGCCAGGCGTTTGGCCCCCTCGTCCTCCGTCACCGGAAGAAGCAGAGCGAATTCTTCGCCCCCTATGCGTGCCGCCAGGTCCGTGTCCCGCCTTACCGCCGTCGAGAATATGGCGGCAACTTGCCGCAGACACTTGTCGCCCGCCTGGTGTCCAAAGGCGTCGTTGTAGGCCTTGAAGAAATCGATGTCGCCCATGATGATGCTCAGCCGATTCTTGCCCCGGGCGCCGAGTCTCCAAGTTTGATTCAGTATCTCATCGAACATTCGACGGTTCGCAAGCCCGGTCAGAGGGTCATGGCGGGAGAGGTGCAGCAGTTCGTCCTTGCTTTTTCTCTCGGCGGTGACGTCGTAACCGATGGACTGGTACTCGAGTAGTTCGCCGTCTTCGAACAGAGCACGATCGGTCCAGCGCTGCCAGCGCTCTTGCCCCTCACAATCGAAGACTCTGTGTTCGTAAGTGACTTCTGGCTTCGTGGCCGAGAGACCCTCGAACTTTGCTCGCACTCGGTCCCGATCGTGTGGCGGGATGAAGCGGAAGAAGTCACGGCCGACGAGCTCGTCGGGGGTGCAGCCAAAGTAGGTGCAATAGGCTCGGTTGACGTAGGAAAGCGCGCCGTCGGGTCGGAAACGACACACGAGCGCCGGCATGGATTCGACAAGGGCACGGTAACGTTCCGCTTCGTCCAAAACCTTCCTCCGTGCTTTCGTGGGTGCTTGAACTTGGGATCCGGCGGTTTCCTAGCCGCCGCTCGCGTAACGAGCAGTTTAACAAAACCCGCAAGACCATAGCGCCGTCAGGGCGTCCGGCCAGCCGACACCGGGCATCAGCAGGTGCCGATCGGCTGTGACTCGTGTCGGGTGAATGCTGGTGTCCCCAACGGGAGAGATTTGGAACACCGTTTTCGCCCAACTCGAATCCTTTAACTCACTGAGGGACATGAGCTTAGCCGCGTGAGGCTTTCGCCCTGACGCGTGCTGACAACTGTCCGCATCGCCTCGGGGAGGTCCTGGAGCGGACTGTTTGGAACACCCGTCCCAAGCGCCGCGCCAAATCCCAGAAGCTCGCCCAAGAAGCGCTCGTGCGGGAAAGCGGTGACAGGCTACTCATTTCGCAAGCTCGCCGTACTCGTTTCCGTCCTAGGTGGAGATGCTTCACCTTCCACGCATCCTCGCCCGGGTGTGCCGTACCACGAGGAGCCTGCCCCCCCGACCTAAGCTAGAGAGAAATGAGTAGCCTGTCACCGCTTTACCTACCCGGCACCTACGGCAGAAAAGCCTTCTTGTTGGCCATCTTGCGTGGCAGGTACTCGTCGATGACGTAGTTGAGGCCGTGTTTGGCGAGCGCCTGCTGCTCGACGCGGACACCCATCTTGACCTGCTGCTCGATCGCTCGTTGCCACTCCTTGTGGTGACGCACAAACGGGTCGTTCTTCAGGGCATCTTTGGCGCGTTTGACGTCGACATCTTTCAACGGATGGGTCGGCAGGTCGTACTCGGTGATGTCCTGCGGGGTGACGCCGAGAAACCGTGCTTGCGGCACGCAAAAGAACTCGTTCATGTGGGCAGCGTTGCCCGAACCGACTTTCAAGGTGCGGTAGATGTTGGAGTAGCCGTATGGATCACCATCGACAAAGACATAGACCGGCAGGCTCCGTTCATCGGCGAGCCGGCGGATGAATCGACGGCAGGCGCGAGTCGGAACGCCACCCAAGGAGACCAGGATGCAGTTGGCGCTGCGCCAGTAGGCATGCTTGACCAGGCGCTGGAACATGCCAGCGGTCTCGATCGCCAAAATGAAATCGGCACCCGTTTCGAAACCCAAGCCCTCGACCGAGATCGGGATCGAGTACGCACCCGAACCGAACCGGGTGCAGTCGATCCGTAGCTCCTCGCCGGTTTCACGATCGTAGTCGATGACAACGAGCTCGCCCGCCACATCACCGCCCTTCTCTTCTGGGATAAACCCGAGCTGCTCGCGGTTGACGCGGAAGAGCGCCTCGACGTCTTCCATCACCGCGTCGCTTTCGGGCTGCTCGTTGAAGCGACACTCGTCCCAGTTCTTCGAAACATAGTAGGCCTCTCGCTTGGTGGCAATGTCGTCGGCCTCCACAAGCTCCTTCGAGAACGCCATCATGCGTAGCGTCTGCGCAAATGTCTTGACGGTTCCCACAGTGAGCGTCCGCTCTTTCTTCTTGCCCTTGATCTGAAAAAAGCCCTTGACCGGACGGTAGACGACATTCGACAGGCTACGGACGGGGAACTTGAGCGACGGGGTCTTGCGCGCGAGGATCTTCTCGTGCACGCCTCGCGCCTCGGTGCGAATCCGCCTTACGACGGCGGCGGCGGTCGTACCGCCTCCAACTCCCGAGCGCTTTTCAGCGGCCCTTTTTGGAGTTTTTGGGGTCGCCTTCTTGGTCGTCCTCTTCTTGGCCGTTTTCGCAACCTTGCGGATTTTCTTCGTGGTCCGCTTGGCCCCTCCAGCCATGCGCGGTTTTCTCGCAGCGCGCTTGGGACGGGACTTTTTGGAGCGTTTCGTTACTTTCTTTCGTTTCTTCGCCATTCGTCGGCAGCCTCCGTTTGGCGCATTCTCTCCCGAAGTGGCCGCCCCCGGGTGCTAAACTTTGTGCTCCGTCTTAGGGGGAGTGTTCTGGTGATCCCGGTCCTGCAACAGCTGTACTCCGGTCTGGAAGAACGTCGGCAGCGCATGCTCGGCCGCATCCGCGAAATGAGCGAGGCACAGAGCTCGTTCCGCGAGGAGCCCAAGGCGTGGACACCCATACAGGTCGCTCAGCACGTGGCGATCGCCGAGCAGGTGGGGGTCGATGCGATGGTTCACCTCAAAGATCGGCCCTCGAAGCCGAGGCGGCTGGCGCAGCGACTGGGTTACGCGGCGGTGTGGGTGATCCTCAAGCTCGGTCTCCGAGTCAAGAGCCCGGCACGGCGCACGATCCCAGACGGTGAGGTGTCGCTGACGGAGCTCGAACCGGAGTGGGACCGGGTTCGACAGAGACTCTCGGATTTTCTGGAGACCCTGGATGAGCGCGCCCTCAGCACGGCGGGTTTTATGCACCCGGTCGCCGGTCCGCTTAACCTCCACGAGGCGCTGGTCTTTATGACCCGCCATCTGGATCATCACCTGCGCCAGCTCGACCGCATCGCTACCAGCAAGAACTTTCCTGGTGGACCGTAACCCAGCCCGATGTCCTCAGCGAGGGTCATCATCGTCGGTGCCGGTGTGTTCGGTTTGACCGCGGCGCTCGAGATCAAGCGGCGCGGCCATGAGGTTCTCCTTCTGGACCAGGGTGCCATTCCGCACCCTCTGGCGGCCTCGACCGACATCAGCAAGGTGGTGCGGATGGAGTACGGTGCCGATGCGACCTACATGGCGCTCGCCGAAGCGGCGATCGCCGGTTGGCGGCACTGGAACGAGCACTGGCAACGTTCAGGAAACTCCGAGCTCTACCACGAGACCGGTGTGCTGATGATGTCCCTCGACGAGATGGCGCCCGGCGGGTTCGAGTACGAGAGTTTCCATCTTCTCGAGGCTCGCGGGCACCAGCCCGAACGGCTTGGTGGAGCGGAGTTGGCCGACCGGTTCCCAGCCTGGACGCTCGCTTTTTCGGATGGCTTCTTTCATCCGCGCGGCGGCTTCGTGGAGAGCGGCAGGGTCATCGAAACTCTCGCCGAGGTCGCAAGAGAGCAAGGGATCGAGGTTCGCGAGAACACCGCCCTCGAGAGCCTCCTCGAGACCGGTGACCGCGTTCTTGGGGTACGGGATGCTCACGGCGACTGCCACGAAGGCGATCACGTGATTCTGGCGACGGGCTCCTGGACCCCTCGACTGTTCGGCCGGCTCGAAGGAGCGCTCCGGCGCACTTACCACCCCGTCTGGCACTTGAGTCCTCCGCGTCACTCGATGCCGGCCCTCTTTGCCCCTCTGTCTTTCCCCACCTTTACCGCCGACGTGGCGCGCACGGGTTTCTACGGTTTCCCGCTCCATCCCCGCGCGGGTGTGATCAAGATCGGCCACCACGGAAGTGGGCTCGAACCCCCCGAAGACGGATCCCTCGAGGTGTCTCCCGAAGCCACCGTCCAGCTGCGCGCTTTTCTCGATCGTTATTTCCCCTCTCTTGCGGCAGCCGAAGTCGTCGGCACACGGCTCTGCCCTTATTGCGACACCACCGACGAGGACTTCTGGATCGCGAACGACCCCGACCGCCGTGGCCTGACGGTGGCTAGCGGGGGCAGCGGTCATGGTTTCAAGTTTGCGCCGATTCTCGGGCGAGTGATTGCCGATGTCGCCGATGTCAGCGATGTTGCCGACGACGCGGAGACTCGCGAAGTGGAGCAAGCCACAAACGCCAGTGCTCTGATGACACAGTCTTTGGCGGATAAGTTCCGCTGGCGTCCCGAACTCCGCTTGGATCGTGGTCTCGAGGCGGCTCGCTGTCACGAGAGTGTGACCCGCGATATGAATTCTTCGCCCGGGGACCGGCGGCCGCCCCACGTAGCCCGGTGAAATGTGCGGGCAGGAACGCTGTGAGCCCGCGAGCCTCAGGGTTGGCTGGAGTGCGAGTTCGGTCCGCGCGAGCGAACAACGAGGCGCGCGCCTCTAGGTAACCCAAAGTCCGAGCAGCGCGCACCGTGCCCTGAGGAGACTCAGCCCGGGTCGGGATCGATTCAGACCTTGCGGCTGCGCTCGAGCGTCCCGGTGAGCGTGGTCACGACCTTCTTCTCCTGTCGTTCGGAGAGACCGAGAATATCCTGCAGCGCGATCCCGACATGCGGAATGTACTGCTCGATGTAGGCCTGTTTACGCGCCGCGTCGCGCGCCTTGCGGGCTCGACGGATATGGGTGGAGAGTTGGCGCCCCACCTGTTGAAGCGCCAGCTTGAGCTCCTTGATGATCTCGTCGTAGCCCGCCACCGCCTCTTTCGACTCGCTGGTAAACGGAACCCAGACACTCGCGATATGAACCATCACGATCATCGGACCGCTCGGCAGGGCGCCGCGGCCCTGTTGCAGGCCGTAACTTTTCCAGTTCGTTGCCAGAAGCCCCTTGTGAAGCGCGCAACCCCCTTGCTGGTAGAGAAGCGGCACCCGGTTGGCGTAGCGGTATAGCCCCACCAACTCGTCGGTCGGAAGATCGCCACCAAACGCGACTCCGACCTCGATCTGGAAAGGGTTGCCGCGGTAGACCGAGGGCGACCGGGTCACGGCGCCATAGAAATCGGCCTTGATCTGTTCCCTCAAGCTGGCCAGTAGGCGTTCTTCTCCAATCGGTGACAGACAGTCCGTCGGCGGTGCCGCGATGCGGGTTTGGCGGATCGAGCAGATCAGCCGTTCGGCGGCTTCCGGGGACACCCGGCGTGGTGATGTCGTGGTTTTGAGCTCGGCACCCTCGACGATCCGGGTCGCAAGCGTTGCACCGACGCGGCTGAACTCGGTCTGAAGAAACGACTTGAGTTTGCGGGCCTTTGACTCCTTGAGCATCCTCAGGAGCAGACCGACCTCGACACCATAGGGGTGCGGCTTGATCTCAAGCGCCTCCTCGGGGAGTTTTTTCGACGCGCGGCGAAAAACGAGCGGCTCGTCCTCCCCCGGGCCCATGTAGTGAATCTCGGCGTGCGGGTTGGCGAGGGCGGTCTGGCGCAGATACGCCTCCACCGAGTGGCGACCGCGTTTGTGGACGCCCTCGAGCTCGATCTCCACCCGCGTGCCGCGAGCTCTATCCCAGGGAATCTCGGTGTCCTTCTTCACGACCGGCTCGTTGCGCCGGGTATCGATGACCAAAGCGTACCGGTGGGCCGGGCGCCGTTTCGAAGTCCGGCTCTCGATGACGATGGGCTTTCCGGTCGTCAACTGACCGTACATCCCGGCGGCCGAGATGCCGATTCCCTGCTGTCCGCGACTCTGGCGTAGGCGATGGAACTTCGAGCCGTAGAGGAGTTTGCCAAAGATCCGCGGGATCTGGTTCTTGAGAATGCCGGGTCCGTTGTCCGTCACCGCCACGCGAAAGCGGTTGTTGCCGGTAGGCTCGACCGACACCTCGAGATCCGGAAGGATGCCGGCTTCTTCACAGGCATCGAGCGAGTTGTCGACGCCCTCCTTGATGGTGGTCAACAGAGCCTTTGTCGGACTGTCAAACCCCAGAAGGTGCCGGTTCTTGGTAAAGAACTCGCTGACCGAAATCTCCCGCTGCTGCGCCGCCATCGTCTTGGCGGTAGCGCGAGTCCTCGGCTTGGCTGCCTTCTTGCTCTGGGTGGTCGAGGACCTCTTTGGGGTTCTCTTGCCGCGTTTCGCCGGCTTCCGACTTGGGGCTTTTCGTTTTGCCGTCATGAACGGGGACTGTCGGCGTCTGTTCTAGCGCTGGTCGATCTGAGCCGCTAGATCGAAGTCCTTGTCGGTCAGCCCCCCGGCTGAGTGAGTGCTCAACGTGAGCTTGACCTTGGTGTAGCGGATGTCGATGTCGGGATGATGATCGGCCGCTTCAGCCACCTCGCCCACCCATTGCACAAACGCCAGGGCGCTGCGGAAGCTCGGCAGCTTGAAGGTGCGGATAATCGAGTCCTCGCTCAACTTCCAGTCGGGAGCGGTCAGCATTTTCTGCTGTACGCGTTCCGATTTCAGGGCTTCCGATACCGAGTCGACCATGTTCTCTCCCCTCGTGTTCCGGCTCTGGGCCGTTGTTCGTCCTAGCTCTTCCCCGGCCTCGAATAGCGCTCGACATAGTCGGGGGTCTCGATTCCCGGGCGCAGATCAGGCGCCGGCTCCGGCGAACCTGCCTCGGTGGGAAGCGGGATGAGCCCCGCCCATACCTCGAGCTCGAGGTCCTCATCGTTGTCTCCCGGCGGTCCGGTCCGGATCTTGGCCGAGGCTTCGTCGAGCGGGAACTCGAGGACTTCGGTTGCCGCCAACTCCTTGGCATCGGGCCGCCTCGCATCGGCCGAACGCCCCGGAACGAGATGCTCCACCAGCACATCGAGTGCTGCGTTCTTGAG
>Ga0224508_10004805_pt1 | contig 10954 bp, 11 predicted proteins | sample SF_Jan12_sed_USG_4_FD_170157 | JGI IMG/M metagenome (GOLD analysis project Ga0224508, IMG submission 170157) | Sediment microbial communities from San Francisco Bay, California, United States - SF_Jan12_sed_USGS_21 | ecosystem: Environmental > Aquatic > Marine > Sediment | place: USA... | reverse complement strand
GATTTTTCCCATCTAAGTGAAATTCATCTGGATGATTCTAAATTTTCTAGCTTTAATGATTTGCCTCCATATGATCTAAAAGATGTGAAAACCACTATAGAGCTTGAAGAATTAAAATTCATTAGCATTACAGACTATGATTACGAGATCAAAAGCCCAAAAATTAGCGTCTTTGGCGATACTGCAGTAGTCGCTTTTGAATTAACACAAAAAGGAATGCTAGTTGATACCAAGGCATACACAGGTGAGCACATGTCAATTGACGGACGTGCAACATTTGTTTTGGTAAAACACCCAACATGGAAAATAGTTCACATCCACCTCTCAAAGATTAGAGGGTAATTACTTTTTTTGCTGTTGGTTTTGATTAGGTTTTCTGGGTTTGTCTTGGTTCGCTTTGTTTGATTTGTTTTGATTGGGGCTTTTTGGTTTGTTGGGGTTGTTGTTTGATTTGTTTATTTTACATAGTTGTTGATAGAGTTTGAATGCTTGATCTACAGTAGCGTTTTGGTGTACAATTGATCGAACAGCACGAATCATTGGAACAGGATTTTCTGATTGCCAAATGTTTCTTCCCATATCAACACCGACAGCACCTGCTTTTATGGCATTGTATGTTAACTGCATAGCATCACGCTCTGGAATTTTTTTTCCTCCTGCAACAATTATTGGAACAGGGCATGCTTCTACTACTTTTTTGAAATTATCACAATAATACGTCTTGACAATATGAGATCCTTGTTCAGCTGCTATTCTGCATGCAAGGGATAGATATCTTGCATCTTTACCAAGATCTTTTCCAACTGCAGTGACTGCCAAAACAGGAATACCGTATTCTTCGGCCTCACTTACCAGTTTTCCTAGATTTACAATGGTTTGATTCTCGTATTTTGAGCCTACAAACATGGACATTGCAACTGCACTTACGTTTAATCGAATTGCTTCTTTCATTGTAACTGTAATTTGTTCTTGAGATAGGTCCTCACCAATTATGCTTGCACCACCTGAGACACGTAATACCATAGGTATTGTTGTGTTAGGATCAACTGAGGTTCGCTGAACGCCTCGTGTGAGCATCAAAGAATCACAATATTTTAACAATGGTGCAATAGTTTTTTTAGCATTTTCTAATTTTTCAGTAGGACCCAAGAAATAACCATGATCAACTGCCAACATTAGGGCGCGATTATTCTGAGGTTTGATTATTTTTGCTAGTCTGTTTTTTAATCCCCAGTCCATATCTCTTCGAATTTGAAAGAAAAAATGTACCTTTCTTAAGCCTTTCTTATTTTGTAATTATTATTTTCATGGCATTTTCACCACTTCTTGCATGATCAAATGCTTTTTGAGAATCCAAAAAAGGATAAGTGTGAGTAACAAGTTTTTTCACATCAATTTCTGAGGAATCTATTAGTCGAAGCGCCTCTTTTGTGTCATTGTCAGATGCTGCATAACTGGTAACCAAGGTAATTTCTTTAGAATAGATTTTACTCATATCCAAACCAATTTTGGCACCCTTTGATGGAACGCCAAACATCATAATTGCCCCACCTTTTCTAGTAATTTCAATTGCATCTTCAAGTGCCGTTAAGCTGCTTGTTGCAACTATTGCCACATCCACACCTCGTTGTTCAGTTTGAGAAAATATTTTCTCTATTTTTTTTTCATCCGTTGAATTAATCGTATCAGAGACGTTGAACTTTTTTGCAAAATCTAATCTGAAGTCATTAACATCAAAGCAGAAAATCTTTGAGAATTTTTTTGCTTGTGCAGTCATCACATGCATCATTCCCGTAGGACCAACCCCAAAAATTGCAACTGAATCACCTTCCTGATAATCATATTTTTCCCAAGCTCGAACACAACATGCCAATGGTTCAATCATTGCAGCCTCTTCAAAGGTCATAGAATCTGGAAGCTTCAAAACACCTCCATGAGAAACATTCCATTCTGGCACTACATATTCTTCAGATAAACCACATGGGGAAAGATTTGTTTCATAGTATTTTTTACACATAGTTTCGTTACCATGTTTACAATAATGACACGAATAACATGGAACATGGTGATGAGTAAAAACTCTATCTCCATTTTTTAGGTCAGTGACATTTGAACCAACTTCTAAAACAATTCCTGCAGGTTCATGTCCAAGTTTCATAGAAGGTTGTCCGTAAGAGCCAAATACTTTTTCTAAATCAGAGCCGCAAATTCCACACGCATGCATCTGCACCAAAATAGCACCAGGGCCTAAAGTGGGCTTCTCTGTGTCTTCTACTGAAATTTTAGATGTCTCTCGTACATATGCCGTTTTCATATCAGAATTTTAGAATACTGAATATAAGTAGATTAAAAATCTAAACACCGAGAATCTTTTTGAGCATTACTCTATAATCTACTTCAGTTTTCTTGCTTCCAGTTGCTGGGAGTGCAAATACTAATGTAGATTTTTCTGCTCTTAGTGTGGTCAACTCATCATTGATTGATTCAGAAATATCATCACTAACTAAAACTAGCCCTACATCAGAATCATCAGTTAATTTTTTAATTTCATCTAGTGCATGTTCAGGAGTTGGAGATACAATTCCAGGTATTCCTGCTAACTGAAAGCTTGTAACAAATGATTTACTGCCGACAGTGAATATTTTCACAGATCAAAATTTTGTTCCTTCCAATTTAACCCTTTTTGGAAGGTATGAGATCAGGAAAGATTGATTTAGCTTGGAGCATTACTGTGATTATGGCTGAGATTAACGCTCAAAAAAACATCTATCTATTCACTCACGGTAGAATGGATTTGCAAGAGAAAGCAGAAAATGCCCTAATTGCAAAAGGATTTTCAAAGGAGAAAATCGTTATGGCTATGCCAAACAAAGTAGGCGAAGTAGGTGACTACATGGCAATGTTGTGGAGACCTCCAACTCCAGACCAAATAAAAATTCAGGAAATTACCAAAGTTGTAGAGGTAGAACCTGAAGGAATGATTGGTCTTTGGAAAGGAGTCTCAAAAGATGATATTGAAGATATTCCTCTATAGGGCAGAATCAACTAAATCCAGCACCAAACTGATCACCTTTTTGGATAGGATCGCTACCTTCAGAATTTTTTAATTTTAGATAAAGTAGTGCCTCATAAACTAATTTCAACGCATTATCTTCACTCATATTACAATCAGTCATTATATGATCACGGTATTTTTGTAATTTTTGGGGGTCTTGTTCATCCATTGAAACCCCATCAGTCGTTAGCAGATTTGCCATTTTTTCTATTTGAGAGTTGTATTGTTCTTCATCCATTATTTTTTAAATTTTTTTCTAGTTATTAACAAGTTCTAATAATCTCAATATTACAAATCTGAAATCAAACTAGCAAGAAAATCAACGTATTCTTCATCAGAAAAAACAATTTTTTCAAATTTATTTTCTTTTTTGGCTAAAAGTACTGATTCTAAATGATAACAGGATTTCTTGCCAGAGAGTTTTCCAAAATAATATCCAGGACACGAGCAAAATTCAGCGTCAGGATCCAACCAGTGCTCTTTACCTTTTCCAACAACTGTCCAAACAATTCTTTGACTTGGCTCAAAAACATGCAATTTGACTCTCCTCTCTGAGATAAGAGATTCTACCTTATCCGGTCCTTTTTTCACAAGAATTTAATCCATAGTCTAGGGTATATCTTTGATGTTGCGGGAAAAAATAGTTCCAAAAAAACCTGCATTGATAATTGAAGGGCAGAAAAAATATTTGATTGTAACTGATTTACACATTGGATTTGAAAGCAATCTTACATCAAATGAAATTTTCATTGGAAAAAACACTGCAATAAATGAAACTATTAATGAATTGATAGAGTTAGTAAAGACAGAAAAACCAAATTCAGTTGTATTATTAGGTGATGTAAAATCAAGTATCAAAAATATCTCTAAAATAGAATGGAATGATGTACCCTTGTTTTTTGAAAAACTAAAGGAGTATTGCAATGTTATATTAATTCCAGGAAATCATGATGCAAATATCCAAAGACTCGTCCCTGATGATATTTCATTGATTAGCTCAACTGGAATGGTTGAGGAAAACATTCTGTTTACACATGGACACAAAATGCCTTCTGAGAATTTTGGCCATGTGAACCAAATCATAATGGGTCACCTTCATCCAGTGTTTTTTCAAGAAGAATCTATTGTTAATGGGCAAAAAGTATGGGTCTCAATGAGAGTAGAAAAAGAGCAAATTTTCCCAAGTGAGTCAGGAGAGCTAAAAATTACCATTGTCCCATCTTTTAACAAATATTTTTATGCCACCAACAAAAGAAAATATAAAAAATCAATTTCACCAATTATTGAAAAAATAAAAAAAGTGTCATCTGCAAGAATAGTTACCCTTGATGGAACAATTATTGGTGATGAAACTATGTTAGATCAAGTACTCTAATCAAACGAATCGTATGGCTCAATTGGTTCAATTGTTGTCTTGTTATTTTTCAGCCATTCCAGTGTTTTTACAAAAGAATCTGCAAGCTCTATCGTAGTCAATACAGGAACTCCTAATTCCAAAGACTTTCTTCTAATCTGATATTCATCATCCAGCATTCCAACATATTTTTCCAAAGTAGAAGTACTTGGAATGTTTATGATGAAGTTTATTTTTCGCTCATATAGCAAATCTGCAATGTTTGGTTTTCTTTCTGGTTCAGATATTTTATGAACCACCTCAATTTCACCAATCTTTTCTTCGAAAAATTCTGCAGTATGTTCTGTTGCAAATATCTTAAATCCTAGATTTTTCAAAAGAGCAATTGATTGGAGTAATTTTTCTTTATTTTGAGCACCTCCAACTGTAACAAGTGCAGCCCCTGTTTGTGGGAGATTATACCCCACAGAGGTAAGACCTTTGGATAATGCATCATAAAAGCTGCTTCCAAAGCACGCAGCCTCTCCTGTTGATTGCATTTCTACACCTAATGCAATATCAGCCCCTTCTAATTGCATAAAGGAGAACTGAGGAACTTTGATTCCATAGTTTTGGATCTTTTGCCACTTGTTTTTTGGAATTTCAGGTAAAGGTATCCCCAAAATTGCCTTTGATGCCAGGGAGATCAGATTAATCTTTACAAGTTTTGAGACAAAGGGCATTGAACGAGATGCCCTGATGTTGAGTTCTATTACATAGACATGATTGTCATTAACTAGGAATTGTAAATTAAATGGTCCTTTAACATTAAAGGTAGTTGCAATCTTTGTTGTGTATTCTGTAATTGTTTCAATAGTTTTATTGTTTAGTCTCCAAGGTGGAATAACCATCATTGCATCTCCAGAGTGAACCCCTGCACTATCGATATGTTCTACTATTGCACCAATTATGACTTCTTTGCCGTTACTGATTCCATCAACATCTACCTCTAAAGAATTTAGCATAAACTTGGAAATTACAACGGGATGATCAGGAGAAACATCTGTTGCTTCTTTGACATATGTTTTTAATTCTTCTTTTGACCACACCACCTTCATGGCAGCGCCGGATAACACATACGAAGGCCTAACAATTACAGGAAATTCTACTTCCTGCGCAAAGTTTCTTGCCTCGTTAAGATTAGAAAAGGCTTGCCACCGTGGTTGTTGGATATGAAGTTTGTCTAATTCTGCACTAAACTTTGAACGATCTTCAGCTCTATCTACATCCTGAGCGCTAGTTCCCAAAATCTTTACATCGTGTTTAGCCAAACCAGGGGTAAGATTATTTGCCGTCTGCCCGCCAACACATGTAATCACCCCTTTGGGATTTTCGAATTCTGTAATATCTAAAATCCTTTCTTGAGTTAGCTCCTCAAAATACAACCTAGTACAAATATCATAATCAGTTGAAACAGTTTCAGGATTACAATTTACAACTGAAATATTTTTCTCTCCATTTTCTTGTAGGCCCCAAACCATATTGACAGTACCCCAATCAAATTCTACACTACTTCCAATTCTATAAGGTCCTGCACCAATTACGACTATTCCTTTTTCCTCAGGATTAATTTCAACATCATGGGAATTACCTCCATATGTCAAATAGAGATAGTTGGTCACTGCAGGCCATTCTGCAGCCAAAGTATCAATCTGCTTTACAGAGGGTAATACACCATATTCTTTGCGTAATTTGCGTATTTCATCAGGATTTTTGTCCTTTGCACGCCCAATTTGCTTGTCTGAAAAACCCGATTTTTTAGCCTCTAAAAGCAAAGATTTTTCAAGTTCTTCTTTTGTTATCTTTTCTTCTATATTGATGATATTTTTGATTTTTTCAATAAACCAAGGATCTATTGCAGAAAGATTGTTGATTCTCTCCACAGGGAAACCAGTTTTGAGAGCCGCGGCAACATAATACAAAATTTGATCATCTGGATGAGATAGTTTATTTTCTAACTCTTCTTCACTCAAAGTTTTTCCATTTGTTCTGTTTAAAACAAGACCATCATTTCCAATGTCCAACATGCGAATTGATTTTTGAAAGGATTCTTCAAAGGTCCTTCCCACTGCCATTACTTCTCCAACTGATTTCATCGTAGGTCCTAGTTTTCTATTTACTAGTTCAAACTTGGAAAAGTCCCATCTTGGATGTTTGCATACAATATAATCAAGAGATGGCTCAAAGCACGCAGTAGTACTTTTTGTAATTCTGTTAACAAGCTCTGATAGATTATATCCTAAACCAATTTTTGCGGACATGTATGCAAGAGGATATCCTGTTGCTTTACTTGCAAGTGCAGAGGATCTTGACAATCGCGGATTGATTTCAATTGCAGCATATCTATCAGAATTTGGTTCTAGGGCATATTGGATATTGCATTCTCCTACAATCCCAACATGTTTTGTAGCTCGTAAGGCTGCTGTGCGTAGCATATGGTATTCATGGTTGTCAATTGTTTGGGAGGGTGCAACTACAATATTATCACCAGTATGGACTTTCATTGCAAGAACATTTTCCATATTACAAACTATGACATTGTTTCCATCATAGTCTTGCATTACCTCATATTCAATTTGCTTCCAATGACCAATGTATTCCTCAATCAGTACTTGACCTACAAGACTTGCCTTTAATCCTCGTTCTACAATTTCATGTAGTTCAATCTCATTATATGCAACTCCTCCACCCCTTCCTCCTAGGGTATAGGCTACTCGGATTATTACAGGGTATTCGAGTTCTTGCGCAATTTTTTTTGCATCATCAAAGTTTGTAACAGTCTTGCTTTTCAGAACAGGAACATTGCATTGACTCATAGAATCCTTGAAAAGCTGTCTATCCTCTGTTCTCTGAATTCCTGGAATCTGCGTTCCTAGAACTTTAATCCCATATTTTTGTAAAATTCCAGCCTCATCTATCCTAACGCCGCAGTTAAGGGCAGTCTGACCCCCATATGCAAGCATAATCCCATCAGGTCGTTCTTTTTCGACAATAGATTCCACATACTCAGGAGTAACTGGAAGAAGATAGACCCTATCGGCAAATCTAGTATCTGTTTGAATTGTTGCAACATTTGGATTGATTAAGACACTTTTCAGTCCGTCTTCATGTATTGCTTTGAGGCATTGGCTTCCGGAGTAGTCAAATTGGCGGTCGTTTTTGGCGACTCTCGCCGGCTTCTCCGATTTTTATTGCCCCACTACCCAGTACAAGAATTTTTTTTATCGACTCATTTTTTGGCAGCTTTTTCCTCCCCCATAAGGTTATTGAGTTCATCAAAGATGAATTTACAATCATACGGACCAGGAGCAGCTTCTGGATGAAACTGAACTGCAATACAATTTTTTGTTTTGTGTTTAATTCCTTCGACCGTTTTATCATCTGCATTTTTAAACCATAAGTAAAATTCAGATTTGTTTAAAGAATCAGGATCAATTCCGTAACCATGATTCTGACTTGTAACATAGATTTGATTGTTTTCTAAATTTATGCAAGGTTTGTTTTGGCCTCTATGTCCGTACTTTAATTTGTAAGTATCAGTATTTCCTGCAAGGCCAATAATTTGAGCTCCCAAACAAATTCCTAATGTTGGAATATTATTTTCTAATAATTTTTTTACTGTATCTATAGTATCTGGGCAGTTTTGAGGGTCACCTGGCCCATTACTTATCACCACTCCTTTTGGGTGGTATGACAGAATTTTTTCAAATGAAGTATTCCAGGGTAATTTAACAACTTTGTAATCAAGATCTCGTAAGTTTCTAAGAATGGCATTTTTTGCTCCAGTGTCAATTACTACTACTACTTTTTCATTAGAGCCATATGCTTCTTCTTGTTTAGTTGAAACCAAATCCATAAATTTTTCAGAGTTGTAATTTGGTGCAGATGCTAATCGTTTTTTTATTTCATCAACATCAATTTCTTTATCAGATACTACCAAAGCTGCCATCATCACTCCTCCATCTCTTAGCTTTTTTGTTAATGCCCTAGTATCAATGCCAGAAATTCCTGGAATTTTTTCATTATACATCCACTCATCAAGAGTCATCAGGAGATTCCAATGACTAGCAGTAAGAGATAACTCATGAACAACCAATCCCCTGACTTGGATTTTTTCGGATTCAAAGAACTTTGAAATTCCATCTTTATCTTTTATCGAAGGGTCTGGAACCCCATAATTTCCAATCAGTGGATATGTAAGTGTCAAAATTTGGCCACAATAAGATGGATCGGTAAGTGTTTCTGGGTATCCTACCATACCAGTATTAAATACAATTTCGCCAAAAGCAGATGTAGAATAACCAAAACCCACACCATCAAGGACAGTGCCATCTTCAAAAATCAGCTTCCCAAATTTGTTTGCATGGCTTGATTTCTTAGTAGTTATTGTGACCCTCGTCAAATGTTTCTGATTCGGAATTTAAATTTTGTGAGAGATCATGTAAATTTAAAAAACTGATCGCAATTTATCGATGCAAAATAACAACAATAGTAACAGGATTTAAAAATTCATTTTTATGTAAAAAACGGAACCAATTTTGTCCATCAAAGTTATTTTAGAAGGGAAAATACGTTTTGCTTCATTAATTTAGAGTGCGCGGAACTCCTCACTCCATTTATGATATGCACGAACCATTTCAGTAGATACACTTGGTTTTCTTCTTGACATGATCGTTTTAAAATCTGCAGTGCTCAATGATCTTGGTTTTTGTGCAATTTCGCCTTCTATTGGTTCATGATAATCAGGCGAATCAAATAATTCATGAACTGTAGTTAGATGAGCTGCCTGACATACATCTTTAATATCACTTGCACTGTAACCATCAAACATTCTTGCCAGCTCTGTCGAACTTATTCTTGGCCCCATTGAAAGGTCAGCAGTATATTGTTTGAATAAGCTCTCTCTTGCTTCTTGAGTTGGAAGAGAGACATAGATTCTTTTTTGGAATCTCCTAAGAAAAGGCCAATCCAGGCTCCAAGGTTTATTGGTTGCACCAATTACATAGAGCATCAAATCTTTTCCTTTCCCATTTACTCCATCCATTTCAGTCAAAAATTGATTTTTAGTTCGGACTTCGCCTCCAACTTCACTATTTCTAGAACCTAGTAAAGAATCAACTTCATCAACAAATAAAATCACGGGTTTGCCTTCTTTTTCTGCATATTTTCTGGCCATCCTAAATAATTTTGAAACATTCTTTTCTGCCTCACCTAACCATTTGCTCATCATTGATGATGCATCAACATTGATAAAATAACCATCCATTTCACTTGCAGTAGCAGCTGCTAGCATGGTTTTTCCAGTTCCGGGTGGTCCATAAAGTAGCATTCCTTTAGGCCAACCAAGAGGAAACAAATCAGGTCTTTTAGTAGGATAAATAATAGATTCGCGTAATGCACTTTTTGCATCCTCCAAACCAATAACCTCAGTCCAACTCACATTTGGTTTTTCTTTCATTACTAGTTCTTCAAAATCATTTTCATCTTCTTGTCGTTCAACAGATTTTTTTTTTTCTTCATGAGAGACTCCAGGATCAACTGCAGGTTCTACCCCATGTGAGTCCTGTAATGCCTGTATCCTGTTATGATATGAGTTACATCTTTCTTTGTATAATGGATTTAGTTTGCTCGATGGATACAGTTGTAATAATTTCACCAGGGAATCAATTGCTTTTTGATAATTAGCAATGGCCATCCCTCTTGCCCCCTGAGAATCAAATTTGATTGCCTCAGAGGCATACTTGCTTGCATTATTTTCTAATTCTTGCGGTGCTAAACTCATCTAAATTACCTTGCATCCTTACCTGTAGAATTTTGTTGGTATTCTTGGGAGTTAATCTCTATCGCGAATTTGGTTAAATTATTTGAACTATTTTTAGAGTCCTCTCCAATAGTCTTAATGTCTGATTTTTCAAGATCATATTTTTCAGAAATATTTGTGTGTATTTCTTTAATTTTATTTATAGAGTCTTCAGAAGATATTATCAATTCGCATACCTCATCATCAACTTCTTCAATTGAGTCCGATGACTCACGTATTATAGAAACAAAATGCTCCAGAATTTCTTTGGTTTCTTTTTTGTCATTATATTTACAAAGCATAAAATCAGCAAGGCCTGCTATCTTGCTTAGATCCTGAAGTTCTTCTAAGGTTAATTTATCAATTTTAGAATCAGTTAATGAGTCTGATTGGGCAATTTTTTTGTCAATTTTTTTAGAAATACTTCGAACAAACTCTAGGTCTTTTGAAAAACGTCTACCAGATTTAAGAAAAGTCAAGTATCAGATCCTCAAAAAAAATCAAGATGAGGATACTGCTTACTTATTTTAGAGTCTACCATCAATTTTACTTCATCTAATAATAATGAGGACTGGGTATTTGACTGGCTAAAATCAAACTGAGCAGTAGTAAGTGTAGCAGAATCCAAAACAATACTTCCCATATGAACTGATAATTCACAAAGTTGCTGGCTTGACTGGGGGTGAATGTCAACAAGTTTTGCACT
>Ga0224508_10004804_pt1 | contig 10957 bp, 10 predicted proteins | sample SF_Jan12_sed_USG_4_FD_170157 | JGI IMG/M metagenome (GOLD analysis project Ga0224508, IMG submission 170157) | Sediment microbial communities from San Francisco Bay, California, United States - SF_Jan12_sed_USGS_21 | ecosystem: Environmental > Aquatic > Marine > Sediment | place: USA... | reverse complement strand
GCAGTGGTGAACATCTCGTCCCGGGCCGGCGACATGGTGCAGACCGCCTTCGTCGCCTACGGCACCGCGAAGGCCGGGCTCAGCTTCATGACGAAGGATCTGGCGGCGGAGTTCGCGCCGAAGGTGCGGGTGAACGCGATCGCGGTGGGCGGAGTGGCCACGGAGGCCCTCGAGAGCGTGCTCACCAACGACGCGATCCGCGAGCAGCTCGAAGCGAACACGCCCATGCGGCGCATCGGCGAGGTGGAAGACATCGCGGCGGCGGCGCTGTACCTGGCGAGCCCGGCCTCGTCCTGGGTGACCGGCAAGGTGTTCGAGGTCGACGGCGGCGTGACGGCGCCGGCGTTCCAGATTCCCGTCCCACCGCTGTAACGCGGCGAAGCCCTATTGCCGGGGGGCGGCGCCTACGCTGCGATCGCCGTCGAGGTCGATCTTCTTCTTCTGCGCGGCGATCTCGCGTGCGAGACGCGCGCGGATGTCTTCGATCAGGGCCTGGTTGCGCAGCTGGAGATCCTTGAGCTGGGCCGCCAGCTCGGGCTCGGTGGGCCCCTGGTCGTAGTCGATCGCGATCGACCTCTCGCGTTCGCGCCCGTCGTGCAGTACGGCGACGACGGAGATGTCGTTGCGTCCGTCCTGCAGCGGCACCTCGCCGTAGAAGGAGCCGTCGATGCCGGTTGCGATGTAGCGCGTCTGGACGCCGGTGGTGCGATTCACCAGACGTACCCGCTCGACGAAGGTAAGCGAGGTGGCGCGCAGGATGTCGACGATGTCGCCGGGCCGATCGACCGCGATCAGGTTGCCGCCCGTGACCTGCGCCATCCGTTGGCTGGTGGCGCTCGTCTTGCGCGTCACCGCGTTCTTGCCGAGCTCGAACACGTTGATGCGTACCCCCTGAGCCTCGGCCATGCGCGCCGCATAGCGCGCCGCTCGCTCGGCTTCGATGCGCGCATAGGGCAGACTCGGCAGGCCGTCGGTCAGGAAGTCGATGACGCGCTGCACGGGCTCGTTCGATGCGTCCTCGCGCGGTGGCCCGAGACGTCCGAGCTCCTGCATCGCGCGGCCGATGCCGGCGGCAAAGTTGGTCATGCCGCTCGGACGCCGGGCGCCGAGATCGAGCAGCAGGCGCTCGATGGCGAGGTAGTCGGCGCTGAGCGGCACATGGAGCACCGCGTCGCGCTCGGCCAGCGCGAGCAGCGAAGCCTGCGTCGGCTCGAAGTTGCGGTCCGGCTCGTACAGGCGGAGCTCTTCCTCGCCGCCGAAGGCGACGACGCCGACGCGAATGCGCTCTCCCCCCCCGTTTCCGGGCAGCCTCGAGAGGTTCGTGACGAAGCTCCGTGCGGCGAGGATCTGGGCCTGGTAGATCGAGTCGTCGCCGGCCCACTCGTCCTCGAGCTCGCCGTCGCCATCGACGTCCGTCTCCGAGAATTCGTTCGTGGAGGTCGAGGTGTCGAGGGCGAGCATCAAATCGACGCGCCCGTTCGAATCCGCCGCCGCGGCATAGCCTGCAACCGGGAGGCGTGGCTCCGGATGGCGGAAATGCGTGCGCGCCGGATGCGGGTCGTGCACCGTGACCTCCACCGGGGGCTGCTGCCCGAAGAGCTCCCCGAGGTCGCGCCCGGTGCGCTCGAGCCAGCCGAGCTCCGGCTCCGGCACGCTCGGCAGCCTGACGACTTCTGGCCCCGGCGTTGCCTCGAGGATGCGCTGGGTCCAGCCCACGCTCACGAAGCCTTCGGTCGCGTCCGGTAGCTCCACCCGGTACCAGTCCGCCGTCGTCTCGAGCCAGCGGGCTTCTTCGCCCGGGCGCAGGCCCCCCACGTCTCGCGCGCTCCGATCCGGCGCGTCGCGCACGACGACCCGCGAGCGCACCCGCTCGGAGGGCACGATTTGGTCGGCTGGCGCGATCTCGGGCGCGAGACCGGCGAGTGCGAGGGCTAGAACGGCGATGGGACGACGAATCACACTGGCACTCCGCCGGGAGAGTACACATCCCGCCGAGTCGGGTGACGTGAGCCGCCTCACGCTGCGTGGGCCCGGGATCGGCCCTTGCGCCCCGGGGGCTGGGGCCGGACGCTCTGCGATCGGGGGATCGGACCCCCGGTCTACGAGAGGACGCACGGGCGATGTCGGCGAATCCGAACCGACCCGACGCAAGCCCCCCAAAGTCTCTGGGCCGGGCGCGCGAGTGGGCGCTGCTGGCGATCGTCGCCGCGGCCTGCCTCACGCCCTTCCTCGACAAGGCCTTCCACATCGACGATCACCGCTACCTCGGCATCGCGCGCCAGGTGGTGCAGGATCCCTTCGATTTCTATGGCTTCGACGTCAGCTTCGGAAACTCCGAGCAGCCCTTCGCGCCGCTTGCAAACAACCCGCCGCTCATCGGCTTCTACATGGCCGCGGCGGCGAGCCTCGTCGGTTGGAGCGAGCCGGGCCTGCACGCGGCGTTCGCGCTGCTCGCCATCGCCGCTCTCTTCGCCGTCTGGAGCGTCGCGCGTCGTCTGTGTGACGACCCCCTGCTCGCGGCGCTGCTGTGCCTCTCCTTCCCCGCCTTCCTGCTGAGCGCAACGACCGTGATGGCCGTGGTTGGGATGCTGGCCTGCTTCTGCGCGGCGGTCGCGTGCTGGCTGAAGGGGCTCGCGGAGCAGCGGTTCGGCTGGCTGATGCTCGGGGCGGGATTCGCCGCGCTCTCGGCGCTCACCAAGTACTTCGGACTCGCGCTGGTGCCCCTGCTCCTGGCCTACGGGCTCGTGCGTGAGCGGCGCCTGGGTACCTGGGCGCTGCCGCTGCTGCTCACGCTCGGGATCCTCGCGGCGTACGAGTTCTACACGACGAGCGTCTACGGCGTGAGTCCGATCGCGAGCGCCATGGGCTACTCGGTGACGACCCGCCCCGAAGCGACGCCCGTGCTGCAGCGCGTGGTAGTGGCGCTCGTGTTCACCGGAGGCGTGCTGGCGCCGGTGCTGCTCTACGCGGGGCTCTGCTTCACGCGGCGCATGGCCCTCTCGACCCTCGCTCTCGGACTCCTCGCCTTCGGGCTCTGGGGCCACGAGCTAGACGCGTTCGGTGCGGAGCTCGACACGAACCTGCTGCTGCACGGGCTCGTGTTCGCGCTCGCCGGCGCGGCGCTGCCGGTGCTCATCGTCTCCGATCTCTTCCGGCGTCGCGACGCGAACTCGCTGTTGCTCGCGCTCTGGGCGGTGGGCGGCTTCGTGTTCGCCGCGATCGTGAACTATACGACCAACGGACGCTCCGTACTCCCGATGGCGCCTCCGGTCGCGATCCTGGTCGTGCGGCAACTCCAGACGCGAGAAGGGCTGCGAGGTCGGTGGCGCCATGTGCTGCTGGTTCCGTGTCTCGCGCTCTCGCTCGCGATCGCCGTCGGCGATGCGGCTCTCGCCAACGCCGCCCGCATCGCGTCGCGACACATCACCGACCGCTATGCGGCGCTTCCCGGAACGCTCTGGTCCGAGACCTCCTGGGGCTTCCAGCACTACATGACGGAGTGGGGTGCGCGGCGGATCGACGTGCGCACCGACGTGATGAAACCAGGCGACCATCTCGCGCGGCCGCTCAACTGGAAGTCTCTGCTGGCGCCCCCGTCCGGCTCGACGACCGTCGTGGAGAGGTTGGCGCTGCCGATGCCGATCGTGACGACGATGCAGCAAGACAGCGACACCGGGTTCTACGCCATCCAATGGGGTCCGCTGCCGTTCCGGATCCAGCCGGGCTACGCGGAGCGCTTCGAGGTGCATCGCGCCGAGAGCTGGATCCTTTTCGAGGGCGATCCGGATCTGGTGCGGCGCCGGCGCGCGGAGCTCGATCAGGCCCTCGATCTCGTGTCCGTGCTGCGCGTGGTCGAGGCGCCCGCTGAGGCGCCCGAATGTGCGGATGGCCTGCTGACGTTGCAGCGAGTCGCGCGCGACGCCTGCGGGGGATGCGCGAGCGTCGACGCGTGCTTCGCGTGCTACGCGCAGGAGGCGGGAGCCACGGTTTGCGCAGCGCGGCTGCGCGCCCTCGTCGCGGCCCAGCTCGCGCGCTGCATCGACGAGTTCGCCGGCGACGACGCGGCCGTCGGTGACGTCTGCCGCGCAGCTCTCGCCGAGCGCGAGGCCCTGCTGCGTGCTCCGGCTCCTAGGGCTCGCTGACGCCCTCTCGGCGTGGACCGAGGCGCACGGCCAGCAACGCGACGGTGACCTTGATCATGTAGTAGAGCGATCCGAGGCCCACGATGGAGGAGGCCCCCGTGGCGCGGGGAAGCATGCGCACCGGCACCTCTCGGATCTCGAGCCCCGCGCGCCATAGCTGGATCAACGAGTCGACCTCCGGATAGTCGGAGGCGGTCTGGGCCGCGAGCACTTCGGCCGCCCTGCGGTTGGCGGCCCAGAAGCCGGATGTCGGGTCCGTGATACGCAGGCCACACAGGGCCTGGATCAGCCCCGAGAACCAGCGAATGCCCAGGCGTCGCGGTCCGGTCGTCTGGAAGCCCTCGTGCTCGAGGTGACGCGAGCCGATCACGAAATCGGCGCCCGCATCGAGGGCGGAGAGCAGCCGGACGAGATCGCCCGGGTCGTGCTGCGCGTCTCCGTCGAGGCGGACGACCCGCTCGAAGTCGCGCGCGAGTGCGGCAAGCAGGCCGGTCTGCACGGCCGCGCCGATGCCGCAGTTGAACGGGAGCCGCAGCACCGTGGCTCCCGCTCGCGTCGCTTCCTCGGCGGTCGCATCGCGCGAGCCGTCGTCGACGACGAAGACCTCGGGCCGCGGATCGAGCTCTCGCAAGCCGCGCACCACGCGAGCGATGTCCGGCGCCTCGTCGAATGCGGGTACGATCGCGGCGATCTCGGGCATAGCGGTGCGTGAGTCTATCACCGGCGCCCGATACACTCGACGCGATGAGCGATGAATCGCCGGCCCTCCATCTAGTGGGCGTCCCGTGCGTCCTGTGCGGCGGCGAGAGCGAGCCGTGGATCGAGAAGGGGGGCTACCGGCACCTGCGCTGCACCGACTGTGGCAGCGCGTTCCTGGCTCCCAACGAGGTGCCACACGATCTGGGTTCCCTCTATGGCGCGGACTACTTCGAGGGCAAGGAGGCTCACGGCTATCCCACCTACCTGCGCGACGCGCCGCTCTCGGAGCGGAACTTCGATCGCCGGCTGGCGTGGATCGAAGCCCGGCAGCCGCCCGGGCGCCTGCTCGAGGTGGGATGTGCCTACGGGCTTTTCCTCGCGCGGGCCAAGCAGCGCGGTTGGGACGTCGCGGGCGTCGAGATCGCCGAGGATTGCGCACGCGAGGCGGCCGCGGCGTGCGGCGGGCCGGTGACGACTGGCGACTTCCTCGGGGCCGAGCTGCCCCCTGGCTTCGACGTGGTCGTGATGCTCGACGTGATCGAGCACATGCCGGACCCGGTGGCCTGTGTCGCGCGCAGCGCCGAGCTGCTGGCGCCAGGAGGCTGGCTGGTGCTCGAGACGGGCAACATCGCGAGCGCGTGGGCGCGCACACTCGGGCGCCGCTGGCACTTCATCGATCCTCCCCAGCATCTGGTCTACTTCACCCGTCGCTCGATGGCCGCCATGCTGCGCGAGAACGGCTTTGGACGCGTGGAGGTGCGCCGGCTGGGCCGCGAGGTGAGCCTCGCGAACATCGCCTTCAAGCTTTTCGGACGCGCGGCCGGACCGCTGCTGCGCATGCCCGGCTTCCTCTACGTGAATCTCGGCGATACCCAGCTCGTCGCCGCGCAGCGCCGCTGACACCGATGGCTCGGGCTCAGGCCGTGCGCACGTCGACGTGCTCGTCGAGGCGCGCGCGCAACAGGGCGAGCTCCTGCGCGAGGCGCAGGTGACGCCGCATCAGGCCCGAGATCACCACCGTGAGATACAGGATCATCGCGATGCAGAGCCCGATGGCCAGCACGAACAGCAGCGCCGGCTCGTAGACGATCCCGAGCCAGGTCGCGACGGCGGCCCACGGAGAGATCCACAGCCCCGCCACGAGCGGTGCGAGAGAGATCAGCAGCCAGGGCACCCACAGCTCGTCCTTGAGCTTCCGGCGCCGGATCAGCTCCAGCACGATCGTGAGCATCACGAGCGAGCCGAGGATCGCCACCGTCTGGAACAGCTGGAACTGCATCGCACCCTCCCTCGCAGGTCGCGGCGAAGGACGCACGCATCGCGTCACTCCGACTGGTCGGAGCCCAGGGTACCACCCGGCGGCGGTGGTTCGCGCTAGGTGCGGGGTGGCAGCGAGCCGTTTCCGCTCGAAGCGGCGCCGCCGTCGAGCATGCCCTTGGCGAGCGCCACGATCGAGCCGATCTCGGACAGGCTCGCCGGCACCACATAGGTGTTTCCCGCCTTCGCCAGGTTGCCGAACTGCTCGATGTACTGCTCGGCGATGCGCAGCTCCATGGCCGAGCTTCCGCCCTGCTGGTTCAGCGCCTCGGCGACGTTGCGCAGACCCTCCGCGGTCGCGGCCGCGACCTGGCGGATCGCCTCGGCCTGGCCCTCGGCCTCGTTGATCTGGCGCTGGCGGATCGCCTCCGACTCCTTGATCACCCGCTGCTTCTCGCCCTCGGCCTCGTTGATCTTGGCGTCGCGCTCGCCTTCCGAGGTGAGGATCACTGCGCGCTTTTCGCGCTCGGCGCGCATCTGCTTCTCCATCGCGCCCAGCACGTCCGCCGGCGGATTGATGTTCTTGATCTCGTAGCGCAGCACCTTCACGCCCCAGGGCTCCGAGGCCTTGTCGAGCTCGGAGACGACGAGTGCGTTGATGCTCGCTCGCTCGAGAAAGGTGCGGTCGAGATCGATCTTGCCCACCTCGCTACGCAGCGTCGTCTGCGCGAGCTGGGAGATGGCGAACATGTAGTTGCCGATGCCGTAGGAGGCGCGCTTCGGGTCCAGGACCTTCAGGTAGAGCACGCCATCGACGCCCACCTGCACGTTGTCGAGCGTGATGCAGACCTGCTCCTGGATGTCGACCGCGATCTCCTTCAGGCTGTGCTTGTAGGCGGCGCGCTCGATGAAGGGGATGAGGATGTGGAAGCCCGCAGCCAGCGTCCGGCTGTACTTGCCGAGGCTCTCGACGACGTAGGCCATCTGCTGCGGCACGATGACCGCCGTTCGTGCGATAACGAACAGGACGAGCCCGACGATGACGAGGACGGGAATCACGGTTTCCATGGCGGTTCCTTTCGAGTGTCGTGCGGTGGCGACCGAAGACGGGAGTTGCGGCTGCGGTTCCGGATCACGGCTCGGCGACGATCTCGAGCGTGAGGCCGTCGACCGAGATGGCGCGGGCCTGGCTCCCGGGCTCGATCGGGCGGTCGCCCACGTTGCGCGCGGGCCAGCTGGTGCCCCGCAATTCGGCGCGGCCCAGCCCACCCGGAGCGATGGACTCGCTGACCTGCGCGAGCTCGCCGACGACGCGGTCGCGCACCTCGCCCTCGCTCTCACTCATCATCGCGGCAAAGCGGCGACGGATGGTCACGAGCAGCACGACGGAGAGCGCTGCGAAGCCGAGCCACTGCTGCCAATCGGGCAGCTCGACCACCAGCAGGCCGAACAGACCGACGCAGAGCGCGGCCGCTCCGAACACCGCGAGGTAGAACTCGGTCGTGATCACGACCTCGGAGCCGAGCAGCAGGGCTCCGACGACGATCCAACCCCACCAAGGCATTGCAACTCCCTCTTGTGTTCCGGCCAGTGTAGACGATCGCGCCCGTCGCGACCGTCAGGAAGCGCTGCGTGTGAGCACCTTCGACACGACGACGCGTCCCGCGCTCGCCTCTTCGCCTTCCAGTGAGTCGATCTCCGGCAGGCTCTCGCATAGCTGCGCGAGCCGTTCGTGTGTCTCGGGTGTCAGCTTCTCGAAGGCCAGGGCCGTGCCGGCGGGACCCTCGTCGCGGATGACCCGCGCGTCGAGCATGAACGGAGCGTCGCCATCGCCGCCATACAGCGCAAGACGTAGCGTCATGCCGGGCGTGAGTCCGTCGCCGCCGACGATGCGGACACCGGTCGTCGAGAGGTCGCGACCCAGCGCGAGATCTGGACCCCAATCGCGACCCGTGCCGACCGGGCGTACCGGAACTTCGTAGGCGCGGCGCTCCGAGGTGCGACGCTCGGCACCGGCCCGGGCATCGGCTTCGGGGGCGGCCGCCGCGAGCGGCGTCACGCGGCTCCCGATCTGCTGCCCATCGGTGAGCACGCGCAGCCGCCGCAGTGCGTGATCGGTCGAGTTCTCCAGGTCGAGCACGACCACGTATCCGCCGTCCTCGGGCTGACAGCGCGCGACGCGACCTTCGAGTGACAGCTCCTCCCCGCTCCCGAGCGAGGCGGGCAGCACGGCGCGCGACAGCGTGCCTGGCTGGATCGGCGCGTTGACCCGCAGCGCGCAGCCGTTGGCGGTGAGATCGATGAGGTTTGCGTTGCCGCCGTAGCCTCCGGCTCGGAGGCGGACCGTGCCCCCGAGCGCGAGGCGCTGTGCGCTGCGACGCTCCGGTCCTTCGTACAGGAGCTGGGCCAGGAAGCGCCGAAGCGAGCCCCGGTCGAGGGCGCGCTGCACCAGGTACTGCACGCCCTGCGCACGCAAGCGCGCCCGCAGGGGCAGGAAGTCCTGGTTGTGAATGCAGATCCAGACCGGCTGAAACTCCGGGGTGCCCGTCCCCACCTCGAGGGTCGGCAGCGCGAAGGTGATGTTGCCGGACGTGATCAGGAGTCGGGTGGGTCGCGGGGCCGGTCGCCTGGCCTCCGCCCCGCTGCGGCGGAGCACCTCGATCCCCAGGCTCCTAAGGAGGTCTTCGACCGGACCGAGGTCGCCCTCGTCCAACAGCAGTGCAGCCGGTGCGCCCACGCAGGGCACATCGGCCGAGCCGGGGCTTCGCTTGAAGGGCGCCCAGGAGCCGGAGCGTCGGCCACGGGGCTCAGGTGAACATGCGGAACTCCGGGTCCCGTTTCTCCCGTAGCGCCTCGCCGCCCTCCTTCGACTCGTCCGCGGACACGGAGAGCATCCGCGGCATCGGCTCCACGGCCTCGGCGGCGCTGTAGCGGCGGCGGAGGTACCACATCTTCCGCGCCTTCTTCTCCCCGATGATGCGCGAGAGGTAGGCCGTGCCGAAGCCCGGATCCACTGAGCCCATGCGCGGCCCGACCTGGCCGAAGATGGCGGTCTCCGCGGCGATCGTGAGATCGCAGACGGTCGCCAGCACGTTCTCGCGACGTGGCCGCGACGCCGTAGAGGATGTCGGAGTAGCTCAAGTGGGGCCTCGGTTGCTGGGTCATCCGTGCATGGTCAGGCCACCGGAGACACTGATGGTCTGGCCGGTGATGAAGCACGCCTCGTCGGAGAGCAGGAACGTGATGAGGCCCGGGTAGTCGTCAGGCTGGCCGAGACGGCGCATCGGGATCGCGCGGGCGAGCGCTGGCGCCAGCTTGCCACTCGCATCGAAGTCGGCGAACAGGGGCGTGTCGGTGGGACCCGGGGACACGACGTTCAGCGTGACGCCCGTCTTCGCCACCTCGCGCGCGACGGACTTCGTGAACGAGATGATGCCACCCTTGCACGCGGCGTAGACCGATTCGCCGGACGAGCCCACGCGGCCCGCGTCGGACGCGATGCTGACGATGCGCCCCGCTCCCGCCTCCACCATGCGCGCCAGCACGGCACGCGTGACGTGCAGGGGGCCCATCAGGTTGATGTCGATCAAGCGGCGCCAGAGGTCGGCGTCCGTCGCGAGGAAATCGTCCGCATGATCCCAGCCGGCACAGTTGACGAGCCCGCCGATCTCGCCACCCGTCGCGAAGGCGCGCACCGCGGCCTCGACGGCGCTGCCGTCGGTGATGTCGACCGCGTGGACCTCCGCCGTGCCTCCGGTCTCCTTCACGAGCCGGGCGGTCTCCTCCGCGCCGGCGGCGTCGCGATCGAAGATTCCCACGCGCGCGCCCTCGCCGCCGAGCCGCAGTGCGACCGCGCGGCCGATCCCACTGCCGCCTCCGGTCAACAGGACGGACATGCCCTCGATTCCCTGGAACCCTCGCATGGGGGCGCATGATACTCCAGCGAGCGCACGCCGAGGGCTCGCGCCGGACTCGTTGCTAGAGTGCCCCCCCATGCGCCCCCTGCTGCTGGCCCTCTGCGCCGTCGCGCTCGCGTGCGGCGTGCCGCGCATCGACGATTCCGGACCCGTGGCCGACTGGCCCGAGTACGGCGGGGACAAAGGCGGCCTCCACTACTCGCCGCTCACGCAGATCGATCGGGAGAACGTTGCGCAGCTCGAGCTCGCGTGGGAGCACCGCAGCGGCGACTTCCACAACGGCAGCGCCGACCACGCGCCCACGGCGTTGCAGGTCACGCCGATCGTCGTGAACGACACGCTCTACTACTGCACGCCGTACATGCGCGTGTTCGCGCTCGACCCGGAGACGGGTGGCGAGCGCTGGATGTTCGATCCGGAGCTGCGCGCTCGGGAGATCGGAGGCCCGTATCCGCTCACGTGCCGTGGCGTCGCGTACTGGGAGGCGGAGTCGCCGACGGGCGAGGCCTGCGATCGCCGCATCCTCTATGGCACCAAGGATTCAGAGCTGATCGCGCTCGACGCGGATACGGGGGCCCCGTGTCCGGGCTTCGGCGTGAACGGGCGCGTGGCCCTGCGCGAGGGCATCGGCCACGACGTTCCGCCCTGGGAGTACTATCCGACGTCGCCTCCGCTCGTGATGGGTGACCTGGTCGTGCTCGGCGCCCTGGTAGCCGATCAGCTGCGCACCGATGCACCCTCGGGCGTCGTCCGCGCCTTCGACGTCCGCACCGGCGCGCGCGTCTGGGCCTGGGATCCTGTGCCCCCGGGCACCCTGTTGGAGCGGCGTGAGGGCGAGCTCTACGCCCGCGGCACGCCGAACGTGTGGTCGATCCTCTCCGGCGACGAAGCGCGCGGCCTCGTCTTCGTGCCGACCGGGAATCCCTCACCGGACAGCTTCGG
>Ga0224508_10004803_pt1 | contig 10960 bp, 9 predicted proteins | sample SF_Jan12_sed_USG_4_FD_170157 | JGI IMG/M metagenome (GOLD analysis project Ga0224508, IMG submission 170157) | Sediment microbial communities from San Francisco Bay, California, United States - SF_Jan12_sed_USGS_21 | ecosystem: Environmental > Aquatic > Marine > Sediment | place: USA: California... | reverse complement strand
GAACGGCCGGATATGCGCATTGGTATAGTCGTAGAAAAATGTCGAAAGCGGGTGCCCGCCCTTCCATTCGCCCCAATGTTCCCAGGCGAGCGATTCATCGAAGGCGAGGATCACGCTTTCCCGGCGGCCTTGGGACTCCAGCAACTCCTTCGAGAAATGCTCCTCCAGCGCCATCAGCCCGATATCCGTGCCATTCACCCACAGATTGACGAAGCGGTAGCGCGGCGCGAGGACGCCGAAACGGCGCATGAAGTCCAGATACAGCGGCTGGCCATGATATTGCCGCGTCTTCGGCGCCTGCAGCGAGAAGCGCCGCATGCCGAGAATTTGACCGCCCCGCTTGACCTGCACCCGAAGCGACCATTTCTCCGTGTTGTAGTGATCCGGCAGGTCGCCCTTCAGCCGGATCTTCACCCGGTGGCTCGTCCCATCGACGCGCATGCGCGCCGGGACATAGTCATCCGCTCCGGTAACCAGATGGCCGAGCTTCAGCGCCGCCGCCCGCTTGTCGTGCAGTTTTTTGAGATTCTTGAACTTGATGTCCAGGATAAGTGCCGGAATGTCCGGCTCGCGGAAAACCGCCTCGGACAGGCCCCGCGCCCAGTCCGACACCTTTGAGACGTCGCGGGCATAGCCCTTCATTGCCGGCCCCTTGCCGGAAAACGCCCCGAGCCCCTTCAGCTCCTTCACCGCAGGCCACAGATCGCCGGCCCGGTAAAATACTTCTTTGGGACCGCCGGCGCTCACCGTCAACAGCACCGCCGCGACGGCGCACACCAGCACCGCCCCCAGGGCGAGGCCAAACCATCGCCGCCGCACCCGTGACGGAGACGAACGCGTGATCGATTTGGCCGTCTCAATCAGCATGACGAATTAGACGCTTGGCAGTTTGCTTTGATCCAGGAACGTGATCCCGACCGCAGGAAAGCTCGTCCGCAGCGACGACGACAACTGCGACAGATCGCTCACATTCTCGACGTCCACGAAATACGTCGCCTCGATCGTGCCGTCGCGCTCGTCGTAGCGCCGCAAATCGCACTTCACCGCATGCTCCCCGATCACAGACTTCAGACGCTCCAGACATCCGTCCGATCCCCCCATCTCCGAAAACGGCCCGTCGATCGACAAATACAGGCTCTTCGTCTCGCGACGCCACTGCGTCAGGCGCAGCAGGCCGACCGCCGTCAGAATGATCCCCGCCGCGACCACCGTCGGAACCGTCTGGTCCGCCCCGAGGCCGAGACCCATCGCGATCGTCAGAAACAGATACGCAAGCTCCTCCGGCTCCTTGATCGGCGTCCGGAAACGCACGATCGACAGCGCCCCCACCAGGCCCAGCGACAGCGCCAGCGAAGACTTCACCACGCTGATCACCAGGATCGTCGTCAGCAGCACGAACGGAAAGACCTGGCGAAACTCGTCCCGGTTCGACAGCGTCGAGCCGAAACGCGAAAAATGCCACCCCAGAACCAGCGACAACGCAATCCCGATCCCGAGGTTGATCGACAACGACGCCAGCGATAGCGGCGCCGCCGAATTTAATGAAAGTTCTTGAAGCATGATACCTGCGTATAAAAATGGACTAAACGATACAGAACCGACTCATAAATTCGTGCCCGCACAATAGGAATCGAGCAAAACCGCCATTCCGGAACGTCTCAACATTCCGTCGAATTTGGCCGCTAAACCCGACCTGTTCCAGGGAAAATAAGGAGTAAGGGCGCCCGGCCGATCCTGGAACTATCGACTTGAAACGTCCATAGCGGACGCTGGGACGGCTCTAATCGGTCCTACCACATAGCGCTAGGTCAATCCGTCCGATCTTGGTCGCGCACCGCGCCCCAGGAAACCCAGCCGGCAAAAAGGCATGTGCCACAAGCGATTGGTTTGTCGGCATTGACTCGTTAACCATTCCCGGACTTTCACACTTCTATTTTGCCAAGTCCTCATTCTTCGAAGAGGCCAACACGACAGGAGCGATAATTCGCAAGTGCTACCCCCGAAGCGTCTATCTGGCCAAATTGGGATACCCCCACGATGGGGAGGACTCTCCGGTTCCGGCAAGATGATCGGTGATATACCATTGTCGGACCGAGCCAAATGGAGAGGCAGCTATGGCCCGAATTCTGGCCGCAATACTTATCCTATTCGCCTTGCCGGCAGCGGCGGAATACGCCGTCGTTGGACCGATTACCGGACATGTCTGCGAGGGCCAGATTCTCAAGAGCTGTAGCAATCATGAGGTTGTCGCGGTCAGCGACGAAGAACGAACGAACATCGACAAACCTGTCCGCCAATTTCGCTATGTGGATTTCCACAAGGCAAGAGTCGGCCTCTGCATTCTCAACACGGCGACCCTGGGAGACCGCATCTATACGCTGGACGCGTCCAAGAAACTGAAAGAGATCCGGCCGGAGTATGTGATCTTCAAGTGCGTCAAACGGCCCAAGCCCAAAAAGGGCTAAGCGATCCGAACGCGGGCAGGCACCCCGAATCGATCCGTCAAACCGTCAACACGATTTTGCCGAAATGCGCATTGGCCGCCATATGGGCTTGCGCCGCCGCCGCGTCGTCGAGCGAAAACGACCGGTCGATCGGAAGGTGCAAGTCGCCGGCTTCCACGGCGCCCCATAGATCGGCGCGCATCCGGCGGTTGATCTCGCGCACCTCCTCGATGCTGCGCGTCCGGAAGGTGACCCCGATATAATCGATGCGCTTGAGCGCATGCAGGTCGAAATTGAATTCCCCCTTCCCGCCGCCGAGACGGCCGACATTGACGATGCGGCCGAGCACTTTGGCCGCCTTGAGATTTGAATTGGCGACACTGGCGGAAATCTGATCGACAATCAGATCGACACCACCGCCGGTCGCCTCGACCACCGCGTCCGCCCAGCCGGGATCGCTGGAATCGAGTGCCAGATCCGCCCCGAAATTCTTCAGCTTTTCGCGCCGGCCGGCATTGGTCGACGTACCGATGACAAACCGCGCCCCCATGAACTTGGCAATCTGCAGGGCCATCAGCCCGACACCGGAACTGGCACCCTGAATGAGCACGGCTTCGCCCTTGGCGAGCCGGCCATTGGTCACCACCGCGTCATGCATGGTCTGCAGGGCTACCGGCAATGTGGCGGCCTGCTCGAAGCTCATGTTGTTGGCGGGGATTTTCGCCGTGCGGCCCCGATCGCTCACCGCGTATTCGGCGTAGCCACCGCTGCCGGAACACATGACGCGATCGCCCGGCTTTACCTCGGTCACCTTGGCGCCAACTTCGACCACTTCGCCCGACCATTCCAATCCGGCAACCACGCCATCGCTGCTGCCATGAAACCGGCCCGCCGCCATCAGCAGATCAGCGCGGTTCAATCCGCAGGCACGGACTTGGACCAAAACTTCGTTCGGATTCAGCCCCGGTTTCGCAATGTCCCGAATTTCGAGACCATTTTCGGCAATGACGGCGGCTTTCATGGTATTTCTCGCTCCCAAATTCTTGCGACTCGCGTTGCTATCCCAATGTCGGGTCGTCGGAAACCTCGATCAGGGTCTTGCCGAAGTTCTCACCCTTCAGCAGGCCGATCAATGTCGCGGGCGCGGCCTCCAGCCCGTTCACCCGGTATTCGCGATACTTGATCCGGCCCTCGCCGACCCATTGGCCGACGTCTCGCAGGAAATCGGCCTGCTGGCTGGCAAACTCGCGCACGATGAAACCGCGGATCGACAATCGGTTCGTGAGGATGGCCCGCATGAACTGCGGCAGCCGATTGGTCCCTTCCGGCAAATCCGTCATGTTGTACTGCGAAATCAGGCCGCAGACCGGCATCCGCGCGAAGAAATTGAACAACGGTATCACCGCCTCCAAAACACGGCCGGCGACATTCTCGAAATAGATGTCGATGCCGTCCGGGCAGGCCGCCGCAAGCTGCGCCTCGAAATCGGAAGCGCGGTGATCGATGCACGCATCAAACCCCAACGCGTCCATGACGTAGCGGCATTTTTCCGGCCCGCCGGCGACACCGACCACGCGGCAGCCCTTGATCCTGGCGATTTGTCCGACGACGCTGCCGACCGCGCCCGACGCGGCGGCGACCACCAGCGTCTCGCCCTCCTTCGGCTGGCCGATATTCAGCAAGCCCGTATAGGCGGTCATGCCGGGCATGCCGAGCACGCCGACCGCGGTCGAAATGGGCGCGACGGACGGATCGACCTTCCGCAAGCCCTTCCCGTCGGAGACCGCATAGTCCTGCCAGCCGGTCCGCCCGACGACGATGTCGCCCTCCGTCAGGCCGGCATAGCGCGACGCCTCGACCCGGCAGATCGTCCCGCCTTCCATCACGGCGCCGATTTCCACGGGATCGGCGTAGGATCTTTCCGCGTTCATCCGGCCTCGCATATAAGGGTCGAGCGACAGGTAGACCGTCCGCGTCAGCACCTGACCGTCGCCGGGCTCGGGAATTGGCGTGGTCACCAGCTCAAAATCCGCCGCCACCGGTTCGCCATGCGGCCGCCGCGCCAGCAGAAATTGTCGATTGGAATTCGGCATAACGCGCCCCCTCGATTTCGGATTTCGACACGGCGGAATGGCCGGTCGCACTGTCGTCCTACTTCAAACCGGGAACTGCGTCATGTCGAGCCAATTCGAATTCTGTCGCCGTGGAACCGCCGCGTCGGCATCGGAAATTGCAACACAGGATAGAATCGGGGAAATCGGCATATTAACGACGGCGGTAAACTGGCGTGGACGATCACCGGTTGTTCTAGATGCGAATTTTGGTTTGCCTTTTCGAAACTGGCATTGGAAGCTTCTAATATGAAAATTTCGAAATACTAGGCATGGCATCGTTTAAACGTGTTTTAGGAATGATGGTCGCCGTAGCCTCAATAAAAATCGCCGAAATCGGTGAGATAACGAACAGTATTCAATCAGGGAGGATGATGACTATGTTCAAGAACTCCATCTTTAAATTGGCGACGGTCACCGCGGTGACACTCGTTGCCGGCCTTGCGCTGACGACGCAAGCGGAAGCGCAGAAGCGGGTGAAATGGAAAATGCAGAGCGCCTTTGGCGGAACGCTGCCGCATCTGGGTACGTCCGGCGTACGCTTCGCCAAAAACGTGAGCCGCCTGTCCGGCAATAAATTCCAGATTAAGTTCTTCGAACCCGGCGCGCTGGTGCCAGCGCTCGAATGCTTCGACGCCGCCTCGAAAGGGTCGGTCGATTCATGCTGGACCACACCCGGCTATCACACCGGCAAATATCCTGCCCTGGCGTTTTTCACCGCCGTGCCCTTCGGCCCCAGCTTCGGTGAATTCGTCGCCTGGAAACGGTTCGGCGGCGGTGACAAATTGCGCGCGGAAATTTATGCCAAACACGGTTTGGTCGCGTTCGACAATTTCTGCATCGGACCGGAGACATCCGGCTGGTTCAAGAAAAAGATCAATTCGCTGGCCGAGCTCAAGGGCCTCAAGATGCGGTTCTTCGGCCTTGGCGCCAAGGTCATGCAAAAGGTCGGCGTCTCGACGCAATTGCTCGCCGGCGCGGACATCTATCCGGCGTTGGAACGCGGCGTGATCGACGCGACCGAATTCTCCATGCCGGACATCGACATCAAGCTCGGCTTCTACCAGATCGCCAAGAACAACTATTATCCCGGTTGGCATCAGCAGGTCTCGTGCAGCGAGATCCTGATGAACAAAGCCAAGTTCGATGCCCTGCCGGATACCTATAAGGCGATGATCGAAATGGCCGCGGGCGAAAGCATCACCAACACCTATGCCGCAACCGAGGCCAACAATCCGCGAGCCATGGGCGAGATGAAGTCGAAATACGGCGTCACCAACCATCGCTGGGAAGACGACGTCCTGAAGAAGCTCGAGCAGGCCTGGCTGGAAGTGGTCGAGGAAGAGTCGGCCAAAGACGCCCTCTTCAAGAAGGTGGCGGACAGCTACTTCAACTTCCGCAAGGAATACAAGAAGTGGGGCGACGCCCAGTACCTGAAGGCGACCTATCAGTAGGCTGGAATTTGTCTGACGGATAGAACCTGAAATGTCGAAACGTTAAGCGGCAGTTCGCCAGGACCGGAAAGTGCCGGCCCTGGCGCTGCTGCGTTTTCGAGTGAAGGGTAGCGATGAGCACGCTCGAACATCTCAGCAAGATCGGCGCCCGCTTGAACGGCAAAATCGCCGCGATCCTGCTCCTGCCGGTCCTTCTGGCGGCGGTCCTGATCTACATCGGAAATCTCGCGCCGGAAGCCCAGGAAGCGCTGCTTTACAAGGTGCAGGACTTCCTGCCGATCGTCATGTTCCTGACATTGGCGATGTTCCTGTTTTCAGGGTATCCGGTGGCCTTCGTGCTCGGCGGAATTGCACTCCTGTTCGGCCTCATCGGCTATTCCCTGGATGTATTTTCGATCATCGAATTCTTTAATTTCGTCCCGCGTATCTGGGGGCAGGCGGCGGAGAATCTTGTCCTTGTCGCCGTGCCCGCCTTCGTCTTCATGGGCATCATGATGGAACGCAGCGGGGTCGCGAACGACCTGCTGTACTGCGTCCAGGTCCTGCTGCGGCGCGTGCCGGGCTCGCTGGCCCTGGCGGTGGCGATCATGGGGACGGTCCTCGCCGCGATGACCGGCATCATCGGCGCGTCGGTCACCATGATGACCGCGCTCGCCCTGCCGACCATGTTGAAACAGAATTACAGCCCGGCGCTCGCCTGCGGCACGATCGCGGCGTCGGGGACGCTCGGTATCCTGATTCCACCGAGCATCATGCTGATCATCATGGCCGATCTGCTGTCGATTTCCGTCGGCAACCTATTCATGGCCGCCCTCATGCCGGGGCTGGCCCTGTCGGCACTGTATCTCATCTTCATCGCAACGATTTCGTCGCTCAAGCCTTCTCTGGCGCCGCCATTGCCGCGCGAAATGCTGTACGTCCCGCGCCGCGATCTGCTGCCACTGATTGCAAAAAGCTTCCTGCCGCCGGTGTTCCTGATTTCGCTGATCAAGGGATCGATCCTGTTCGGCTGGGCGACGCCGAGCGAGGCGGGCGCCGTCGGCGCCTTCGGTGCGCTTGTGCTGGCGTTGGTTGCCAGCCGGCTGAACTGGGGCGTCCTGACCGAGGTGTGTCATATCTCGGCGCGCACCGTCGCCATGATTTTCTTCATTATCATGAGCGCGACCTGTTTCGCCTATGTCTATCGCGCTCTTGGCGGCGACGACATTGTCGAGCATCTGATCGCGCAGGCCGGGTTGGGGTCGTGGGGATTGCTGTTCCTGATCATGGGCATCGTATTCATCCTCCGCTTCTTCCTCGACTGGATCGAAATCACGCTCATCGTCCTGCCGGTGTTTGCGCCGATGGTGGCCGGGCTCGATTTCGGCGACCACGTGCCGAAGGCCGATGTGGTGTTCTGGTTTGCCATTCTGGTGGCGATCAATCTGCAGACATCGTTCCTGACGCCACCTTTCGGTTTCGCACTGTTCTATCTGAAAGGGATCGCGCCGAAGGAGATCAAGATTCAAAGCATCTACCGCGGCATCATTCCTTTCGTCATCCTGCAGCTCGTCGCCCTGGTATCGGTGATTGTCTTCCCGGACGTGGCGTTGTGGTTGATGCGAACGGTTTATCAATAGAGGCGGCAGCATGACGGCAGACACCCCTTCATCCGCGATCGGCAATAGCGCCGCACATCGGCTGATCCGTTTCAGCGAGCGGCTACGGCGGTTCGTCGATTTCGTCGGCCGTTGGGGGTCGCTGCTGATCCTGCCGATGATCGGAATCACGATATTCGACGTGACGGCACGCAAGCTGGTCTGGATTCAGTTCTGGCTGGTCGACAATTTCGGCCGGATTTTCGAATCCACCCTGCTGCAGGAACTCGAATGGCATTTCCACACCGGCCTGTTCGTCCTCGTGCTCGGCTACGGCTATATCAACAACAGCCACGTGCGGGTCGATCTGATCCGCGAAACCCTGCATTACCGCAAGAAGGCCTGGCTCGAATTCATCGGCAGCAGCCTCTTCATGATTCCATACTGCCTGATCGTGCTCTATTTCGCCGTCATCTTCGCGTATGACTCGTATCAGGTCAGCGAAATATCGGCGTCCACCGTGGGCCTGACACACCGATGGATTATCAAGAGTTTCCTGGTTTTCGGTCTCCTGGTCGCGGCACTGGCAGGGGTCGCCGTCTGGCTTCAGGCGGTGCTGGTTCTCTTCGGGCCACAGGATCTGCGCTTTCGCCTGATGACGCTCGACTGGCCGGAAGAAGAAGGCCGGGGTGTCGAAGGCAAGCAGCGCCTGGTTCTTGATGAGAACGGCGACCCGGTAACCGATGTATACTCTTCCGCCTAGGGCGTGGTCCGGGTGGCCGGAACATCAACGGAAGCGCCAATGAACTGGTATTCCTACATTCGAAAATACGTCTGGAACGACCAGAAGACGCCGTATCTGGTCGCCGTTGACCGGCTCAACCGAATGCAGGGCCGAAGTGAGCTCTTCACCTTTTCGGTTCTGCTCGCGGTGTTTTGCATGGTCATCGCTGTCGCCTCCCTGCTGGGACAGGCCTTCCAGGGACAGTCGGTCGGCGTCGCCGTCTATACCTTTACTGTTTTTTCCGCCGCGACGGTCCTTGGCGCGACGCAGCACTCTTTTGCCGCGATCTATTGTTCCACTGCAGCGCCGGTGACGCTGCTGTATTTTTTCATTTACGGATTTCCGCCCAACCTTCATTTGATCGACGAGTTGGTTATCCTGGCGCTTGCCGTGATGTTGCTGCGCTACTCCTTCCGCGTTATCGCCATCGCCAAGGCTTTTTCTTTTCTCCCACCGGGCGATGACGGCGGGTGACCCGCGACGATGCGCCCGAGACACTTCGGCAAAACCGCCGGCACCTGTCGCTTCATCGGCGTGTATTTGCCGCTGGCGCCGTCATCGCATTGCTCGTCGCCGTCGTTATGGAAAACGGCGGGCGGTTCGTCTGGCCGATTTTCGTCTGGGGTTTTGCGCTCTTTCTGCACTTCATGTATGTCCGTAGCCTCAACGTCGACGACGACTGGGCGTCGGACCGGGCGGCGGATGTAACACAGCACGCCTATGATTCCGGCCATATCGACATCATCCGGAAACGTTATGAAGATGATGCGACGGCCGGGAATTCCGGCGACACGAAAAAACCTTAGCCGGTCGCTCTATGGCCACCAGCAATTCGCAACGACATCAGGCACCTCCGACCTTGCGGGGCCGCAACCGATATTGGTGCAGCAATTGCCCCAGACCGAGCGCCAGACCGATCCCGTTGATCCACGCGGCGTCGAAGAACAGCAGCAGCGCCGCCCCGACCAGGAGCGCACGCGCCCACGCCCCCAGGACCACCATGCCATGTCCGATCGCGGCCATGGATATGAACAGAATTCCGAAACTGCTGACCGCCAGCCGGTAGATGATTTCTCCGGCGGTGCCCTCCAGCAGCAATAGCTCAGGGTGGTAGACGAACAGATACGGCACGACGAAGGCGGTGACCGCCAGCCGGCAGGCGGTCAGGCTGGTCCGGAAGGCGTCGGCGCCCGACAGTCCGGAGGCGCCATACGCCGCCAGGGCGACCGGCGGCGTGATCGAACTCAAGACGCCGTAGTAGAAAATGAACATGTGGGCCGCCACGAGCGACGCGCCCAGTTTGCCGATGGCCGGCGCGACAACGATGACCAGCAACAGATAGGCCGCGACGGTCGGCAGCCCCATGCCCATGATCAATGATGCGATCATGACCAGGAAGAAGGCGAGAAACAGCGACGTTGCCGCGACGTCGGTCACCAGGATGGAAATTCGGACGCCGAGCGCCGTCAGGACAAGCAGGCCGACGATGGTGCCGATGACGTAGGTTGCGGCGACCAGGCTGAGCGCATTCTTCGCGCCCTTCTCGAACCCGCCGACGATCGCACCGCCCAGCTTCGCGAGCCCCGTATCGGATCGCGCGGGCGGTTTGTCCGCATAGGCCGCGCTGCCGATCAGGGCGATCATCACGCCGAGAAGCCCGACGCCGATGACGATTGCCAACACAGGGTTCCCAACCAGGGAAACGACAGCCGCGAGCGTCTGCCAATCGGCAATGGCGAGCGACAGGGGCAGAATAACCGGTAATCTCCTCAGAGCCGGGACGACAATAAAGAGTATGCCAATGCCAAACAGCAGGAGCCGCAACCACGAGATTTCCCCCAGAATCGGGAGCACGACGCCGGATTGGAAATAGTCCGGGTGTCCGACACCGCCGTAACACAGGCCGATGATCCCGGCCGCGCCCAGACTGACCGCAACGACGGCCCGATTGCCCCAGGCGCCGCGAATGCGTTGCAAGGAGCGCACGAGATCGGCCAGCACCAGGAGTGCAACCACGGCCTTGAAGCCGGCAAGCCCGGGAGTCTCGCCGCTGACGATGCTGCCGAGCAGAAACAGGATCGGGATCAGCATGTAACCGCCGGCGCGGATATGCTCCCGCATATTCGGGATCTCCGACGGCGGCAGACGCCCCAGGCCGAGCCGCAGCGATTCGAAATAGATCGCGCAGGAAAGGCTGCCGAAATACAGCACCGCCGGGATCAAGGCATAGAGCATCAAATGCGCATACGGCACGCCGATGATCTCCGACATGATGAACACGCTCGCGCCCATGATCGGCGGTACGATCTGCCCGCCGCAGGAGGCAACCGCCTCAACCGCGCCGGAAAAAACCCGCGAGAACCCGGTGCGGATCATCAACGGAATGGTGAAGGCGCCCGTGGTCACCACATTCGCCATCGTACTGCCGGACACCATGCCGAACATGGAACTTGCGGCGACCGCGGATTGCGCGGGACCGCCACGAAACCGGCCGGTCAGCGCAAAGGCGAGATTGATGAACACCTGCCCCGCGCCGGTACTGTCGAGCAGGCCCGCGAAGACGATAAAGATGAAGATGAACTGGCTCATG
>Ga0224508_10004802_pt1 | contig 10961 bp, 7 predicted proteins | sample SF_Jan12_sed_USG_4_FD_170157 | JGI IMG/M metagenome (GOLD analysis project Ga0224508, IMG submission 170157) | Sediment microbial communities from San Francisco Bay, California, United States - SF_Jan12_sed_USGS_21 | ecosystem: Environmental > Aquatic > Marine > Sediment | place: USA: California... | reverse complement strand
CGGGAGCGGACGAACCGACCCCCGCTACGTATGCCGCGTGGTTCGACGAGGTGTGCCGTCTCTCCAGCGACCTGGTGGTCGAGTGGATGCGGGTCGGGTTCGTGCACGGGGTGATGAACACCGACAACATGTCGATTCACGGTCTCACGATCGACTACGGGCCCTACGGGTGGCTCGACGACTTCGATCAGAACTGGACCCCCAACACCACCGACGCCGCTGGCCGACGGTACCGGTTCGGGTACCAGCCCCAGATCACGCAGTGGAACCTGTTGCAGCTCGCCAATGCCATCGTGCCGCTCACCGAGGAGACCGAGCCGCTAGAGGCCTCGCTGAACGGGTTCGCCGCCCGATTCCGAGACGACTACCGGGCGATGATGCTGGCCAAGCTCGGGCTCGAGGTCGGCGATTCCGCAGCGGACGACGCGTTGATCGGGGCGCTCCTCGATCTGCTGCAGGCGACCGAGATCGACATGACGATCTTCTACCGCCGGCTGGCGGCCATGCCCCTCGCCGCCGGAGCGGACAGGGAACCCGTGAGCGATGGCGACGAGCTCGTGGCCGAAGCGCTGGCGCCCGAACATCTTGGTGGGGCGTACTACTCCCTGGACGACGTGCCGTCGGACCAGCGAGCCAAGCTCGACCACTGGTTGCGCAGCTACCGCCGCCGGGTGCAGGCGATCGGCCTGGCCGATCCGGCCCGGGCCGAAGCGATGAACCGGCTGAATCCGAAGTACGTTCTCCGGAATTACCTGGCCCAGCTCGCCATCGATGCGGCCGAGACCGGCGACTTCTCGCTCGTTCAGGAGCTCGCCGAGGTGCTCCGGCGACCCTACGATGAGCAACCGGCAGCAGAGGCCCACGCTGCTCGCCGGCCGGACTGGGCCAGGAACCGCCCTGGTTGCTCCATGCTGTCCTGCAGCTCGTGACCCGCCCGGCCGCCATGGGTTGAGCTACCCAGACGGATCACCTCCAAAGAAAACAACGGGTGGCGACGCATCGACATCGAACCCACGGTCGCTACCATCGACCGGGGCAGCGGCAGCGTTCGGGCGAGACGGGCGCCACGGCGAGGAAAGGGCCACCGACGGTGGGACAGCGACAAGGGAGAGGTGCCCTTAGAGTCGAGGAGGCCGAGATCCGCTCGCTGTCGGGGTGAGGGTGAGCGTCGCCACTCCGGCCGTCAGTCACGCCCCCGAGGCCGCGTCGGGGGCGCCGGTCGGGCTGCGCCGTCCCGGGATGGCCAGCCTCGCTCTGGTGCTGGCGATCATTGGAGCTCGAGTCGCCAGCGGCCGCGGGTATCTCGAGCAACCCGTTCGGCTTCGGATCTGAACGATGGCTGCGTCGACCATGGAGTCGGATGTCTGGTCGCGGGCCAGCTCAGCGCTTCGCACCCTGTCGACCATGCCGCACATCCAGAGCGGCGTCTCGCTCATCGTCAGCTCGATCATCTCCTCAGGCCTCGGGTTCGTCTTCTGGATCGTCGCCGCCCGACAGTACTCTTCGGTCGCTCTGGGAATCGGCTCCGCCGTCATCACTGCGATGATCCTCTTGACCGACATCTCCCAGATCGGGCTGCGGACCGCCCTCGTCCGGTTCCTTCCTAGCGCCGCGGGAGATACCCGGCGGCTCATCACCAGCGCCTATGGCACGGCCGTCGCAATCGCGGTGGTTGGTTCGCTGGTCTTCCTCGCCGGGATCGACCTATGGACGCCGGCCCTGGCCGGCCTTCGGGGCTCGACCGCCACGATGGCCCTGTTCGTCCTCGCCACGGCTTGCTGGGCCGTCTACCTGCTCCAGGAAGGCGTGCTTGTCGGCCTCGGGCTGAAGTCCTGGGTCGCGATCGAGAACGGAGCGTTCGGGCTCCTGAAGATCGCCTTGCTCGTGCCATTGGCGGGCGCAGGCGACGAGCTCGGCGTCTTCTTCGCTTGGGCTCTGCCGGCCTTCGCCGTCGTCGCGGTCGTCAACGTCGGCATCGTCCGGCACCTCAGAGCCGGGAGCCAGTCGGGCGACGCGCCGACCGCGCCGTCGCCCAGCCGGCCCGAGCGCCGCGTCGGGCTGCATGACCTCGTGGCCCACTCGTCGGCCGCCTGGGCGGCCACTGTCCCCCGCACCGCCGTGATCGGCCTCCTGCCCCTGCTCGTCCTGGCCGAGCTCGGCAGCCGGCACACCGCGTATTACTTCCTGGCGTGGACCATTGCGTACGGTGTCTCCGTCCTCAGCGCCAACATCGGCGACGCGCTCCTCGCCGAGGCCCCCTACGACGAGACCAACGTCGAGCGCCAAAGGCTCCGCAGGACGCTGCTCAGCATGGCGATCTCGGCCCCGATCGTCGCCGTCGCCGTCGCCGTCGCCCCGTTCGTGCTGGAGCTGTTCGGCCCGGAGTACGCCAGTGAGGCGACCGGCGTGCTCCGGCTGCTCCTGCTCGCTGCCGTCGTCAACGTCGGCGGCCGGGCCTTCGTCGGTCGGCTGCGGGCAGAGGGCAGGATGCGGGCGGCCTTGCTCTACGAGCTCGCCCAGAGCCTGTCGGTGCTGATACTGGGCTGGCTTCTCCTGCGGAGCTTCGGCCTCGCCGGCCTCGGTGCCGCATGGCTCGGGGTGCTCACTGCCGCCGCCGCCTCAGTCCTGATCGCCGAATCGATCTGGTGGTGGGCCCCCCGCCTCGACACCCGATTCGTGACCGTCGCCACCCGGATCTTCGACCTCGGGTGGCGGGTCGGGCTGCGGTTGCCGGCCCCCGGGCTCGACGCCGTCGTGAGGGGCAGCCTGGCCGGCCGCTATCGCGGCCGACCCCGCTGGCGGCGGATCGCCCGCACCAGCGATACACAGACCGTCGTCGTCAGCGGACACGACGGCCGACCCCCGCTCCGGATCGAGCTGGCCAGGACCGAGTGGGGCAACGAGCTCCTGGGCCGCCGGGTCCGTGCGGTCGCCGAGCTCGGCGACTTGACCGGGATGGCGTCGTTCCGGGCGCTCGTGCCCTTCCCGATCGACCACGACACCTCGGCCGGGCGCCACGTCTTGATCGAGTCGGCGACCTCGGGCCGGCCCGGTACGTCCTTCGGCGCCGACCGGGCGGACGAACTGGTGCGAGCGGTCCTCATCCCGATAGCCGAGCTGCACAGCGGGACCAAAGGCTGGCTGACCTTCGACCAGCATGCCCTGGATCGGTGGGTCGCCCGTCCACTGCGCAGCCTCGGCGACGAGGGGAGGGCGACCCCCGAGGAGCTGCTCGCCATCGGCCGAGTCATCTGCCGAGGCCTCGAGGCCAAGACCGTGGCCTCGGCCCGTTTGCATGGCAACCTGACGCTCGACAATGCGCTGTTCGATCCGACTGGCAGGCTCATGGGCCTGATCAACTGGGAATGGAGCGACGTGGGACCAGCATTTCTCGACCGAGCGACCCTCGCACTCAGCGCCCTGTCGGTCCGCTCGGGCCGGGATCTCGGGCATCTCGTCCACCAACTGCTCGAAGAACCCGAGCCGCTGGTCAACCATCCAGCACTCGACGCTCCGGCAGTCCCCGTCGTCGACGGACGGAGCCTCGTCCTCCTCGCCTGGCTCCATCATGTCCTACCGACCGTCCGGGCCTCGTCGAGCAGCCACGCCGTACGCTTCCGGGTCGCCCGCGACGTTGGCGCCGTGCTCGCTCGGCCCGACCTGGCTCCGGCGGTCCGGGCGTAACCTAGGCCCGATGATGGTCGTCGTCGCCCCCAGGGGAGCTGTTGTGACTCTGCGTGCGCTCCGGTTCTTGTGAGGAGCCGGCAGACCGTGCCAGTGATGCGAGCTCGGCGGCGGACGGCCGCCGGCCTCTGTGTCGCGATGCTGTCGGTCGGCGCTTGCGGCGGGGCCGCCGAGTCCGGAGGGCCCGGTTCGGCCCCGGAGCCGTCCGATGTCAACGTCGCGACCGCAGACGTCGCCTCTACCGTGCCGCCCCTGACCAGCCAGGTGTCGTCGACCGTGGTGACATCGACCGTGCAACCGTCGACCGGTGTGCCCTCGTCGGCCACGGCCGGTTCCATGACGACCACGACGGCCCCCACGACCACGACCACCCTACGAGTGAACGGAACCGAGACGACGTCGATCCCTTTCGCCGGGGCCGTCTCGTCACCGCCCGGAAGCCGAGAACAGGTCGTCGCCCTCCGTTTCGAGTCGCTGGTCGACGACGTCCAGGTCGACGACTTCGCCGATGAGGCGCTGAGCGTCCTCAACGACCAGCGGAGCTGGCCCCGGGCCGGCTTCCGTTTCGTCGAGGACGAAGCCAGTCCGTTCCGCGTGGTGCTCGCCGAGGGCCCCGACGTCGACGCGCTCTGCCTCCCGCTCCAGACCTACGGCACCGTGAGCTGCCAGAACGGACCGGTCGTCGCGCTCAACGCCAGCCGTTGGCGGACCGCAGTCGACCACTGGGACGGCGAGGTGGCCGACTATCGGGGCTATCTCGTCAACCACGAAGTCGGCCACCTCCTCGGCCAGCGTCACCCGCGGCCTCGTTGCCCGGTGCCAGGACGGCCAGCCGGGGTCATGGAGCAACAGACCGCAGGCCTCGAGGGCTGCGTCGGGAACGCATGGCCCCGGGACTGGGAGATCGCGCTCGCCGAGCAGCGGCCGGTCGTCTACGCCCCGCTGCCCGACTGGGGACCGGACCCGGTGCCGGCCAACGGCGAGAGCTGAACCTCAGCGGTCGGGCTGGTCGGGGATCGACGACCCCGCCGCGACCGCGGCTGCGAACTGCTCGCGGTTCATCTCGATGAACGTGCCGGTTGCTTCGGCGAACACGCCGTCGGGCCCGACGGCGGTCGCATCAACGTGATGCTTGCGGCCCTCGGTCGCGCCGAGGCGGGCCCGGAACTCGACGTCGGTGTCGATCGGTGCCGGCGCAACATACCGAACCGTCAACGTCCCGGTGAACGCGGAGGCCAGACCCCGGACACGGAAGACCGAGCTCATCACCTCGTCGAAGGCGCTGGCGATGACACCGCCGTGAGCCCTGTTCGGCGGACCCTCGTAGCAGGTCGAGAACCGGGCGGTCGCCACCGCCTCATCGCCGTCGCGCCAGTAACGGGCACCGGCTGAGAACGGATTCAACCGACCACCGACGAACGAGAGCGCGTCGAAGGTCAGCTCGGCCCCGTCCGCCGGCGGCTCCGGCCACCGGCCCGTGCTCACGAAGTGCTCGATCCGCTGGTGGCCGGAGTAGCGGCCGAAGGCCTCGACCTTCGTCCTGGGAGGGCACGCCTCCACCAGCCCGACCAGCTCCTCCAGCCGCTCGGCCACGTCGGCCGAGATCGCCGGGTCGACGTCGCGGCCGAGCAATCCCTCGCCGAGCCGGCGGACCGCGTCGGCGGCCGCGACCTCGACATCCGGCAGCTCGCTCGGGGCACCGTCGCCCATCGGCCGCTTGCTCACGCCGGGGCCTCGTCGAGGTGAATGAACAGGCAGGTCCGCGGCTCCCCGCCGACGTTCCGGCTGATGTGGCCCTCACCGTCGGTGTCCTCGGCCAACAGGATCGAGCCGGGGCCCAGCGTCCGGGACGTACGGTCCGAGACCTCGATCTCGACCGACCCGGTGAGGTTGACCACGAGCTGCCGCCGGGGGGCGTTGTGGAAGTCGAGTTCGTAGTTGCCGTCGACCTCGCGGAACTGCACCCCCCTGCCCGGCCAGAGATCCGACAGCCGCCCAGCGAGCGACGACTCCATCATCTCGATCGTGACGTCCTCGAAGTGCGAACAGCCGTCGTCGCCGGTGTAAACCCGTACTACGTTCATGGGCCGCGAACCTAGCGAGTGGGGACTGCGCTCACTGCATCGTCGAGCCTGAGGGGAGGGGCGGGCTTGCGGATGGTGCGCCAGGAGGGGAAAGATCGAGACGCTCGACGCCCACATCCGACAGAGGGGAACGACCATGGCCCGAACGATCGATACCGGCTCTGAACACCTGACAGCGGAGGTCGACGACGCCGGCGTCGGCGTCATCACCATGAACCGGCCCGAGAGCCGCAACGCGATGACCGCGGCCATGACGGCCGGGATCGCCACCGCGCTGGCCGACTTCGAGACCGCAGCCGACGTGCGCTGTATCGTCCTCACCGGGGCCGGGGGCGCCTTCTGCGCCGGCGGCGACGTCAAGGGCTTCGCTGCCGGCGACGGTGCGGGCGGTGGATCGTCGTCCTGGGACGCCGGTGTGCACGAGCAGCGACTGAGCCACAAGGCCACGTCGGGGGCGCTGTTCGGGATGCCGAAACCGACGCTGGCCGCCCTGCCGGGGCCGGCGGCCGGTGCTGGCCTCTCGCTCGCCCTGGCCTGCGACCTCCGCATCGCGATCGACACCGCGGTCATCACGACCGCGTTCGCCAGGGTCGGCCTCGCCGGCGACTACGGCGGCACCTGGTTCCTCACCCAGCTCGTCGGACCGGCCAAGGCCAAGGAGCTGTACTTCCTGCCCGAGCGGATGGATATGGCCACCGCGGCCGATCTCGGGATCGTGAACAAGGTCGTCTCGGCCGACGAGTACGAAGCGACCTGGCGAGACTGGGCGACCCGGCTCGCCTCCGGCCCGCCGATCGCCTACCGGTACATGAAGGAGAACATCAACCGCTCGGTGACCGGCGACCTGATGACCTGTCTCGAGCTGGAATCGACCCACCATCGCCACACGGGCACGACCGAAGACCACATGGAAGCGTCGAAGGCGTTCGTCGACAAGCGCGAGCCCGTCTTCAAGGGCCGGTGACACGATGGCCATCGAGACCAGACGAGAGCAGCTGCAACGCCTTACCGGCGAGTTCCTCGACGCGTTCAACCGGTGCGACCTCGACGGGGTGATGGCGTTCTTCGCCGACGACGGGGCCGTTTACGACGAGTTCACCGGCACGGCCAACGAGGGACTGGACGCCATCCGGGCTGCGTTCACCCCCCAGTTCGAGGGCGCGTTCGGCGACATGAAGTTCATCGATGAGGATCTCTTCATCGACGACATCGACGACAAGGTCATGGCGTCGTGGCGATGCACGCTGGTCGTGAAGGGCCAGGCCACAGCGTGGCGGGGGCTCGACCTGATCCACTGGCGCGGTGACGAGATCACCCACAAGAGCACGTACGCCAAGACCAAGGTGCCGCTCTTCGAGTAGACGGCTGTCCGGGAGCTTCTCCCCTGGCTAGTGGGGTCTGGCGGATCGACGGGAGCGAGGAAGCCCGGTTCGTCGACCGCCGGCGTTGCGCTCGTCGGGACGCTGGATCGGTCACCGGCCGACGATGCCCGGATCGCCAGTGCCCACGCCGGAGTCGGCGTCGGGTGCTGATTCGAAAACCCTAGAGCGGGGTTCCGTCAGGGCCGAGATAGTCCCGGCTGAGGTGGCCGTCGGCGGCCAGCTCATCGTACTCCTCGGCCGAGAGCCCGAGGAGGTCGCAGAAGACGGCCTCGTTGTCGCCGCCGAGCACCGGGAGGCGGTCCCATCGCAGCTCCGGGCCGTCCCATCGGAACGGGTGGGTCGGATGCGGGTGGTCGCCGGTCTCCTCGTTGCCGTTCGGCCGGAACAGCCCACGCTCGTCGAGGTGAGGATCAGCCAGGGCTTCCAGCTCGTGGAGGACGGGCGCGGCCGGGACCCCGGCGTGCTGGCAGCGCTCGAAGACCTCGTACGGGGTCAGGGTCTGGGTCCAGGAGCTGATCGCGGCGTCGAGCTCGTCGTGGTTGGCGTGGCGATCCTCGCCGGTGGCGAAGCGCGCCTCGCCTGCCCAACCGGGCGAACCGGCGGCGACACCGAGCGCAGCCCATTGTTCGTCGTCGCCGACGGAGATCACCGCCCAGGCATCGTCGCCCCGGCACGGGTAGCAGCCCTGCGGAGCCCTGGTCGGATGGCGGTTACCGATGGGGGTGTGCTCCGCTCCGGTTCGTTCAGCGTCGATCAGTAGCTCGCCGATGTGGTTGAGCATGTTCTCCGATTGCGACAGCTCGATCAGCTCGCCGACGCCGGTTTGCTCGCGGCGCCGCAGGGCGGCGAGGGCGGCGAAGGCGGCGGCTGAACCCGAGGCTGCGTCCATGTGGAAGACGGCGTCGTTCTCGCTCAGATCGGCATCGGCGTAGCCGCGGATGGCCCCGAGCCCGCAGAGCGCCTCGAAGTTGACCCCGAAGCCGAGGTAGCTGCGATAAGGCCCGGTGAGGCCGACCGACGGCATCCGTATCAGGATCAGTCGGTCGTTGCGGGCGTGGAGGTCGCCCCAGTCGATGCCCACCTTGGCCAGCAGGTCGATCGAGTTGTTCTCGACCATGACGTCGCAGTGGTCCACGAGGCGCAAGAAGGTCTCGCGCCCGAGCGGCTTGCGGAGATCGAGCGTCACGCTGCGCTTGTTCCTGGCGTGGGCGTTGAACAGCGCCATCCGGTTCCAGGGTCGCTCGCCCGGGTCGGCGTCGGGGTACCCGCCGAAGATCCCGCCGAGATCGGTGACCATCTCCGCCGGCGGGCGGGGCAGCACGCCCCGTGTGGCCGACGGGAAGATGTACGGGTTGTCGACCCGGACGATGTCGGCCCCGAGGTCGCCGAGCAGGCACGTGGCGTACGGACCGGCCCACACGACGGTCAGATCGAGCACCCGGATCCCATCGAGCGGGAGCTTGCGCTCGCCCCCGGGAGTGGGCGCCGTCGCAGCAGGCGCGGTGCCGAGACGAACCTCCACTTCGACCCGGATCTCATCGCCGTGCTCGTCGAGCGACGGCGCTGGTCGTCGCAGGCGCCAGCCGTCGTCCATCCGGATCGGCATGCCCGGCTGGCGGACGGAGCCCGACGCCGCCCGATCCACCGGCACGAAGAAGCCCCGTTCCTCGAAGTGCTTGTCGCGCAGCAAGTCGATCGGGCGGTTCACCGCCGTCACCGGCCACCCCTCGGCTTGAGCCTCCTCCATGGCGTCCTGCCGTCCCCGGGTCAACGTCCAGCCGAGCAGCTGGGCGTCGGCAAGGTCGGGCAGGTCCTCGTTGAACAACCACATCGGATCGTCGTACAGCGCCGACATCTCGGGGTCCTTCAGGACGGCCAGCATCCGGGGGATCCAGTTCATCAGCGTCGACACCTGCACGTGACCGTCCGCGCTCGGCCGGCACCCGCCCGGGAACGGTGCGACAGCGTACCCGCCGACCCGCTCGACGTTCTCCGTCCGATACGCCCCGTAGAGCAGGTAGGTCATGCGGCGGTCGATCGAGGCGACCTGGGTCTCGACATTGGCCAGGTCGACGTGCACGCCGACCCCGTTGCGCTCCGCCGAGGCTAGGGCGGCCAACGCGGCGAGCGCGCCGATCGTGCCGCACTGGTACTGGCCGATCGCCGCCCCCATCTTCACCGGCTCCCGCTGCGGGTTTCCCGAAGCCGACAGCGGGCCACCGAAGGCGACATGCACGATCTCCTCACCGACGTAGCCGGCGTAGGGGCCGGTCACCCCGAACGACGTGACCGAGACCACCACGAGCCGGGGGTGGCGGGCTCGCAGCGCCGTCGGGTCGGGCCGGGGCTCGGACTGGATCACCACATCGGCCCCCTCGATCAGCGAGGCGACCAGATCGTCGTCGGCGTCGGCTACGATCGACCGCTTGTTCGTGTTCAGGTGAAGGAACAAGGCGCCGTGCTCCGGGTCGGGACCCGACTCCGGGAACGGCCCCAGCCGGCGACTCCGGTCACCTCCGGCCGGCTCGACCTTGACCACGTCGGCGCCGTAGTCGGCCAGCAGCTTCCCGGCGTAGGGCCCGGCGATGCCCTCAGCCAATTCGATGACTCGCATGCCAGCGAGCGGTTGCGTCATGGTGTCTCCTGTCGACGTGTGCCACCCGGCTCTGGTTCGCCGCCGGGCTGGGCCCGCAGCTCGGCTCGAATCTCGGCCCCGTCGGAATCGAGTGCCGGCGCCGGGGTCGGCGGTGGTCCAGCCCCGCCGATCAGTTGGCCGAACACGACGAGCGGTCCGTGATCGGGGTGCTCGCAGGTGGTGAGCAGTCCGTTGGCCGCCGCCAACTCCGAGCCGGTGAGGCCTGTCCGGCAGACGTCGACGTCGAGATCGCCATCCCGCCAGCGCCACCCGTCGTCAGTCTCGTAGCCGTGGTTCGAGCTGGTGCCGGGGTGGTCGAAGCCGCCCAGCTGCGGCTCTGGCCGGCCCTCGTAGCGGGTGTACTCGGCCACTTGGACCGCCATCGTCGACTCGACCAGCGAGGTTCGCACGTCCTGGCACTTGCCTGTGCGGGCCCGTTGCCACAACCCCATCACGAGCCCGAAGGCGCCGAGTGTTGGCGTAGCGACGTCGTGAATCGGGACCGAGAGGAAGACCGGCTCGGCGCCGTTCGGGACGCCGTTCGGATCGACGGCGACCCCGCCCTGGGCGGCCATGAGGCCGCCGAGAGCCTGGACCAGCGGATCGAACGCCGGCCGCCCCGCCATCGTCTCGTCGAGGCCGTAGCCCGGCGAGCTGAGGATGACGAGGTCGGGGTTCACCGCTCGGAGCGCGTTGCGGTCGGCGCCGAGGCGGGCGGCGACGCCGGGCCGGAAGTTCTCGATGACGACGTCGGCAGTAGCGGCCAGCCGGTGGAGGAGCTCCTGACCGGCGGCGGTGGTCAGGTCGAGCACGACGCTCTTCTTGCCCTGGTTCCAGGACTCGAACGGCGGTCCGATCGAGCGGAACGGGTCGCCGTTCGGGGCCTCGACCTTGATGACCTCGGCTCCCAGCATGGCGAGATGGCGGCTCACGACCGGTCCGGCGATGAACGAGGCCAGGTCGATCACCCGCACACCGGCGAGGGGCCGCTCAGCATGCCTCGGCTCGCTCGACGTTCCGATCGGCTGCGGCTCCTGCGAGGGCGCAGCCCACTCGGCCAGCACGGCACCCGTGTGCTCGCCGAGCAATGGCGCTGGGCCGCGAACCGATCCCGGCGCCGACTCGACCGTGACCGGCACGCCCATCATGTGGATGGCGCCGAGCTCCGGATGCTGC
>Ga0224508_10004801_pt1 | contig 10962 bp, 6 predicted proteins | sample SF_Jan12_sed_USG_4_FD_170157 | JGI IMG/M metagenome (GOLD analysis project Ga0224508, IMG submission 170157) | Sediment microbial communities from San Francisco Bay, California, United States - SF_Jan12_sed_USGS_21 | ecosystem: Environmental > Aquatic > Marine > Sediment | place: USA: California... | reverse complement strand
CTTGGAGAACAGCCCTGATGTGGTTTATCAAGTCACTGCAACTGTGGATGGCAGTGATGATCCAGTAGTGACAGTTTAACGACCAAACATTATCTTTTCTCCTTTTAAACAAACCAGAATAACCATTCAATGATTAGAAAAAAGGACGGTGAGCTGAAGGAAGGCGAATCCATTGGTGGCTTTTTCATAAAGCTGGTAGTGGCCCTGGTAGCAGTAATCATCGTTGCAACAATCGTACCTGATGTACTTGGCGTGAACGTGCAAGGACTATGTATCGAGGAGGATACCATCCTGGGTGGAATCACTGCAAACCACTGTGGTGATGATTCTGTGTTCCTAACTGATGCGGTAAAGACCATAATTGGAGACGGCTATAGCTTCTTGCTTGTAGGAATCGCACTTGCATTCATAGGAATTGGTGCCTACAAGGGAGTCACCTACAAGGTTCTGCCTTCTGTATTGCCACTAGGCTCTGCAGGAACAAAAAGTACAGCAGCAAAATAATGAGAAAACGACGAAATGAACAACAAAACAGACTGCAAGAAGAAAATACATCAGAGAATTCTTCCAGTCTTGTTTTACTCGTTTTTGTTTTCTCCACTCTTTTTTTATTTATTATTTTTTGACAGACCTGATCTACATTTCTGGATAATTGTGATGCCGTTGTATGGTTTCTGGATTGTCATGATGTCCCTTGACATGAAAATTACTTTATCAGTCAAACAGTTGATTGTACAGCATGAGGCAAACCCAATATTTAGAACACTGTATGCAAAATATTCTACATCAGTTGCAATAACGATTCAGTTACTAATTGAATCAGTATTTGTTTTTGTCCTGCCATCTCTGATGTTTCCAAGGGACTTTGGAGTGAAACTGTTTTTTGACTATCAATCAAGTGCAATCTTTGCAGGAATTGTTGGTGTCTTTCATTTGGTTGCATGGCACAATAACAGAAAAAACATCAAAGAAATCCTGGAGAATCAAAAAGATCAGTGATTCTACTTATCAGTCTGATCTGAATTTAGGATATTTCTTTGGTCTTTTTCAATAGTGGTACCATGTTACAAACACTCTAACATCAAATGATGCAAGTGCTACAACAAGATGTGATGATTCTACTGACATGAATAATCACGATACAATTACATAAAAGAAATAATTTTTTAAAAAAATTAATTTAGATAATAATTGCCTTTTATACAAATGATTTATCATGAATCGTGAAATTAAACCTGTTAGGAAATAAACAACCTGTCAAAGAAAAAAACTCTATCGAAAACAATTCAAAGAAAAAACAGCAGACATCATCATCAAAGAAAAAATCATCACCACACAAATTTGCGTTCAGCTATTCTATAATCCCTACAAATTTTATCAACCTGTCAGAGGAGGCCCAAATCCAAAGACTGGGACAGTTCTTTGACATTCTAAATGTCATTGATGACCGTATCAAAATCACAATGTCAAGGAGGTTGGTGCCAATTACAGTCGGAGGACAAATTCAAAACATGCCTGTAATGCAGGTGCATCTTGAATCACATGCCCCAATTGCCGATACACTGGAGCAAAACAGGCTGGAGTACATTTCAGGTGTTACTCCTCCCAATTTTCAGATAAAAAAAGAGCATTTCTCTATGATGGAACTTGTTGAGGTGATTTCAGAGGACACAAACAACAACAACAATGATTATGATGAGACTAATACTGGAGAGAAAATATTCTCAAGGACCTTCACACTTGATGGGATCCCTGCCACTTTGCCTTATGCATGGATTACCAGAATCTTTGATATCTGTTCCCAGATACAAATGTGGTACAATCCGCTTGACAAAGACGAGGCAATAACCAGAATGGTCCGATTCAAAAATATCATTTATGACGATGCAAAATCTAACAGAATAACATCTGAGCTATTCAAGAGGGCAGACGACGCTGAAAATTCTTTGAGAAAAGACACAACCCGACTCTACGAGATTATCGTAAACTGCACTGTAGTAGGACAAGACAGAAAATCCCTCAAGGAAAACTGCAAGACATTCAAGAAACACCTCAAGAGATATGGCGGACATTTCAGTGCAGTCTCTGCAAAGCAGGCAAGCATGCTGTACGAAGGGTTTGGAAAAAAGATTACCTTTGACAGAGGATCCTGCGCAATTTTATACTCGTTTGCATCAGCTGACATGCTTGAGATTCCTGACGGCATACCTTTGGGGATCAACATGGACTCCAAAGGCCCGATAATATTTGACATTGGCAAGCGCACCAACTACAACATTGCAGTCATTGGAAAGTCAGGTTCGGGAAAGTCATTTACCGTCAAGATTTTGCTGAATCGTTTGCTGAAAAAGTTTCCAGAGTCTCATGTTTATGTGATTGATCCGATGGGCGAATACTCCAAGATTGCTGACTTTTTTGGAATGGATGTCTTGTATCTCAAGGATGAAAAAGACCAGCTGGGTTTGGATCCGTTTGTTTTACTTGATCCTTTGGATGCAGCAGACATTCTAGCTGAAATCACAAATGCACCAGATAATGTAAAGAGGCAATTTCAGACATATTGTGGAAAGGTCAAAACCTTTGAGGAGTTCTTTGAGATGATTCCAAAAAAGTACAAGGACAGCCTTATCAATCTGAAGAAAGGTCCGCTCTCCAGAATAATTCTGGGCGAGCCAAAACTCAACTCTCAGAGAAAGGTGATAATGTCAATGGAGGGCGCAACTGGCTCTGAGACTGAGCAGATGATTTTGCTGCTACTGTTAAACAAGATATTCAAGATCTGCAATGACCTGCCTGCAAGGAGAAGAAAGATTGTTTTGATAGATGAGGCCTGGATGTTGTTGCGAATGAAAAATGCGGCAAAGTATGTCAACATGATTGTTCGCATGGGGAGAAAACTCAACATAACATTTGGATTCATTTCACAAAGACTAGAAGACATCTCAAAGGAGGATGATTCAGGGATTGGCAAAATAATCGACAACATAGAGACCAAAATCATACTAGGTCTAGAAGAGCAGGCAGCAGAGACTGCAAGGACTGTCTTGAGGTTGTCTGATTCTGAGACAAACAAAATCAGGGCATTTAATGCAGGACATGCATTGTTTCTCACAAAGAATCATAGGATTCATGCAAAGTTTATGCCGACTTTACAGGAAAGAGAGATGTTTGACACAAGGCCGTTGGAATAACTTGGAAAAATTTGTATTCAAACAAAAAGAAATGGTTTCAAGTATGATGGTTGAGGAGAGAAAATGATTAGGAATTAACAAATCCACATTATAGTATATCAAGAGGGATTTATCAGACGGAAAAATATTGAAAATAAACAACAAAATAATTACAAAAATTATTTGAAATTTCACTAATCTTAATCATTTCTTCCAAAATTTAGGAAAAAATTCTTTTGAAAATCAAATAGATTATTATAAATTTTTTGAGTTTTAAGATTTTTTTTATAATGCTAATGCAAATTCTCCACGTTTTGTAACTCCTACAATATCATTATCTGCAACATACATAATATTTGCAAGCTCTGTTGAATTTTTAATAATGAACCGTTACTTTGTTGATCGTAGAAAAAGCATCCAAATTATTTCGGATGAATTTGAATTTACATGAAATGTATGTCTCTAATTTAATAAAAAGAAAAAAAGGAAATTAGAAGTTGTTGACTTCTATGGATATGGATTTTTCTGTGTGTCAGAAAGTTGGTTTACCCAACCTTGTACTTCTACAGAAAGATTACTTGATGAAACAGTTTCTTGTATCCAGCCATCATATGGGTTTGGAATAGCTAGTACTCCTTGTCCACCCATTCCGTGACTACCATTTGGATTTCCATCAAAGTTTGGATTTGCAATTGCATTTTCTTCTGCAAGAATAACGCGTCCTACAACCCCTACAGATTCCTCAGCTGAGAGAATTCCATCTTTGTCAAGAGGATCAAGTGAGCCGTCTGCTGCAATTGCATCTTCTGGATCAAACACAATTAATGCATTTGAGAATTTGCTTGAAACATATGCATTGTAACCACCATCAACATTGGCGCCAAAGTTTACACCGTGGCAACCAGCATCACATGCCAGACTCAATACCATCTCATCGGTTTCAGTGTCGATGATTACAATTGATGGTAGCAAGGTTGCAGTGACTACATATCTTCCGGTAGGATCAACTGGTGTTTGAATTGGTAACAATCCAGCAGGACCGTCTTGAGTTGCACTCAATTCACCTGCAGTAAACAGATTTGGCAAACCTGCAACCAATACAATTGGTTTTGTAGATACTAAATCACTACCATCAACACATGCAGGTGTATCGACAGATACGCATGTAACTGTCTGATCTAACAGATTTGCAACATAGTATTTCTCACCAGATGGGTGTAATCCTGTTGCAATTGGTACACCAAACACATTTCCTACACCTAATAGGTCAGTGTGTGGTATTACAGTTGCAGTATCCGTGTTAAAGTCATAGATTGAAGATGTTCCAGTAAATGCATTTGGAGTTACCATGATGTCATTGTTCATCCAGTGACCATGTGGGTGTGGTTCGTCAATATCCAAAGTACCCATATTAATCAATGAACCGTCAGTAGGATTCAATGAAACCTTAACAACAGAATTATCTGGATTCTCACCATTCATTGCAATGTATGCTGTGTTTCCATCAGCAGGTCTTGTCATTACATGAGATGGTGAATCACCAATGGTAATATCATCTAGTACCATAGCATTTTCTCTGTCAATAGTTGATAGTCTACTGTCAAACCATTGGGTTTGATAAATGATGTTGCCTTCAGTATTTGCCCACATGTTGTGAGGATGATTCATGTTAATTGAATCTCCAAATACCTTCTTTGTTACCTTCCATGTAGAAGTATCAACAGCTGTGGCAGAACCATACTTTGTCTTTCCATCCGATGTCTCAAACTGGGTATTAATCCATACTTCGCCGATTCCATCCTTTGGCGGATCTACTGCAACCAATGGTGCATCTACAACATCAAGTGCTGAAAGATTAACTACTGCACCTCCAGTTGCTCTAATATCTACTGGTGGGAATGTAACATTCCAAAGTGCATCGCCAGTATAGTCTTGCCAGTTGTTAGGATCAGTATCAGTAAAGAATGTCTTGAGCAAACCAACAGCTAGAGGACTTGCAGTAGGAGTAGTAATTCCATTTACTATCCTAATGTTTTCACCCAAATCTAAGCCGTCAGTGCTTTCATCATTAACAATTACTGCTGCAAACATGTACGGATGAACCTTGCAAGTAAATACATAGAGACCTGGATCTTCAAGTGTCACCTGCGCACCTCCTTTGAATGCCTGAGTTTGATCAAAAGGCATGTTTGTTGCATCTGGTCCATCACTAGTTTCTACAGGATAAAGTAGACTGGTTATGGTATGAACTGTTGCTGTATTTGTCATGTCAAACTGGATTGTATCTCCAGGATTGGCAATAGCCAAGGATTCCGTAGTTCCTGGAATTGGTGCCAGACTCTTAAACCATGGTCCAGGTTCATCAACTATCTCAAAGTTGATCAACTTGTTACCTGAGTCATCTCCAAGTGGGGATGGGCCAGGTATTGATGGACCACCTTCATCAGTAACTCTATAGATTCCAGTCATTCCAGCTTGCATATGTGCAAATACATGGCAATGATACATCCAATCACCATTACCTACACCTTCACCAGCTTTTACTGTGAATACGTGTTTGGTTAATGGGCCAATTGTTTGTGTGTCAATTACATTTGTTGTACCATCATCAAGCCATCTGTGTGCGTGCATATGCCATGTGTGAAATGCAGTACCTAATCCAATAATATGGAATCTGTCAATTTCACCTAATTCGGCAACAAGTGTTGGATTTGTCCACAATGGAGTTTGTAATCCGCCATTGGTATGATCAATTTCGACTCCCCAGAAGGTAGTCTCAACCATGTATAGAACATATTCTTTGTCAATGTCACTTGTTTTGATATTCTTGACTTTGCCATCAATTAGTGCGGTAGTTTTTTTGTCATTAACTATGATTGCACCAAATAGTCCTTTATCCTCTGAACCTAATACGCTACCAAAGGTGTGGTCATGGTATGGCCATGAACCAGCAGTTCCTTTTGCTGCATTCCATTCATAGGTATAAGGTTCATTGACAGTAGCGCAAGAGTCAACTACACCGTTGGTTTGAGCCAAAGTTCCGTCACTTTCAATTGGATAATGAACTCCATGAGTGTGTACACTAACACATCCTTCGCCTAAGTCATTATACAATGTAAGTTCTACATTATCACCTTCATCCATGATAATTACTGGTCCTGGGATAGAGGGAGTTGGATTAGCGCCATACCTTTGCTCAGTTACATCTTCTGAACCGATTGTGTGGCTCATTATCTGATATGCTAGCTGACCGTTTGGAAGATCTGTTGCCTTCATCTCTACAAGATGGGTTTTTCCACTGTTTTTCTTTGAATCTTTATTTTTATCGTCTTTGTCATCATTGTCTGCTGCAACCATTGCTGGTGAGACAAACAATGCTGCCAAACTGATAGATAGAATAATCGTCGTTATCGTCATCAAGTTTTGTCTTTTCAATGTCATTGGTACAAATCTCAAATTGGACAAATATAACATGTGTTGTGATCGTAGCAAATAACGAATATCGTTATTATGACATCATACAACACGCATGTAGAGTAAATTCAAATTTTCAACAGTTATTGTATTGTTTTACTGTAAAACAGTTTTCAATCATTTTGGGAAAATAACAGAATATGTAATGTGAGTGCACAAAAGATACACTCGAAAAGGAAGATCCTGATTTTTTGATGAATTTACCAGATGAATTATGATATATCATCACTTCATAGAAACTATGTTTTTTGAAATTCATGCTTCCACGTGGGTGCATTAATCAACGCCTTGACTATATCCCCGTGTATGCTATGCTCCCAACTCAATTTGAACCATTCATCACAATTTTCTTTCCTTTTAAGCAAATAATTTATCCTTCTTCGTGAAAATTAATTTCCGTTCATCACATGATGGGTTTGTCTTTTCAATCCCATTGATGATAGGAATTGCATTTATCATATTTGCAGCACTGATCGGAATATCTCAGGGATTTGTTGAGGTTGGGGGTTTGCTTGTTCCTGGGCTAATCACGGACATGCCCACTTTCTTTGACTATGATGATGTGACAGGCAACATGATACTTGATTTGGATGGCAATCCTGCACCAAACGAGAGAATTGATCTTTACTGGTTGTTGGTGTCAATCTCGGTAATTATTCTGGTTGCAGTTGCAATGGTAGCAGTACTGGGTTATGTCTTTGAGATAGTGAGATGGATTCATCCTGGCACTGCCATTGGAATCATAAAAAAGATTGTCTTGTTTTTGATTGTATTTTTGGTGTTCCCCTTTGTCTGGGATATTTACGCAATAATTATTGAGAACTTTTCATTGTTTTTATTGGATCCGTTTGAAACAGGAGATGACCCCTCAAACAGAACTCTGGAGTTGTGGCGTGCCATGGGAAGTGTAATCCCAGTTGACATCTTTGACCTTGACGCATGGGCATCAGCATTTACGGATCCTGGTACGTTTGCACAGGGGATGATGAAGGATGTTTTTCTGGCACTGTTTAAGGGATTTGCAGTAATGTTCATGACTGCAATGATGTTTATTATTTCTACAATACGGATTTTACTTACAATAATTATCGCAATGTCAATTCCGTTACTGTTGACGTTAAGTCTGATTCCAATGTTCAGATCAGTCAAGGACATGCTGTTTAAGAATCTGATAGGACTGAGTATCGCACCTGTCTTTTCAGCACTTGTGTTGACTACTGGCTTGGCATACCTTGACTCTACAACACTTCCTGCAATGCAGGACTGGTTTGCATCACTTGCAGTAGGCTTTCTTGCAGTGTTCTTTCCTGTAATGCTTGCACCAATACTTGGCAACATTGTAACTCAGGTCGGACAGATGATGTCTACAGCAATTATGGCTGGCAGCATGGTTGGAGGGATGGTAGGACAGGGTGCACTTGGCGGTGTTGCAAAGTCATTGGGCAGTACAGCAGATAGTGCTGTTACAATGGCTGGAATGAGTGGTGCAGCAGCAGGTCTTGGAAGACTTGGAGGAGTAGGTGGAAATTCTGGAATGAAACCCCCCGTCTCTTCGCAGGAACTAGGGATGGCAGGAATGAGTTCTGTATCTCCTTCAATGGGCCGTATGTCAAATGGGAACACGCCAATGGCTTTTGGAAATGATGCATTAGCAAAGACTCCTGGAATAATAGAGCATACGCCAATGTCATTTGGAGAGAAATTCAAGACAGGAATGAAGGGGGCTATTTACGGCGGAGGTACCGGTCTTGCAGCAGGAAGTCTAAAGGCAGCTGGTCGTGCAATGCATGTAGACCAGGCAGTAAATCCGATGGTCCATGACATTCAAAATGCTGGAATGAACAAGGCATTTGAAGCAGGACAGATCAGCAGTGCAAATCATTCCGTTAATGATATTTCAAAATCCATGACAGCGATGGAACCACCGCAAATCAATGTGGAAACAACACAAACCGTAATGCCTGAGACTGGAGACTCAGCCAGGTTGATGACAAATCCGGGATATACAATAAACAGCATGGAGAATCTTGACAGAGTACACAACAGATTTGGTACTTTGGAGGGACAGCAAGAATATTTGAATGTCCAAAGAAACAATGTTCCACACTTTGAATCTCTAAAACCAGAAATTCAAAACCAAGTTGATCAAAGATTAGTGGAACAACTCAACAAGCATCCATTCAGTGCTGAAAAGATTGTTGACGCTGCCAGAGGAACAAAAGGTAAGAGTACACAACATTCAATTAATTTTTGATAAAATAATATTTCTTAAAGATAGTAGATAATAATATTCAAAAAAAATTTATTTTCTTTTACTGTTTTTCTAACTTTTTATTTTCTTTTTCCCATTGCTTCATGGTCTTTTTGTATTCTTTAGGATCATGTGGTCTTCCAACATTAGCTCTCAGAACATTTAATGGTATCTTTACTAGACCTGGCATAAACTCACAAGCATACAAGTATTCCTGTTCGGTAAGATATCTACCCAATACACTAATCCATGCATCAGAACCAGTAGTGTAAAGATAACCTTTATCTTGTTTTTCAGGATAAAATGTTCCCCTAACAATTTCTTTAGTTAGCATCACATCGTATAATGTTGAAAGAGCAAACCATGTTGATTTTCCTTTATCATCTTTTTGCAAAATTGATGGTAAACCACATCTAAACTGAATTTTTTCTACCTCGATGATTATACCAACATTTGTAATGTTGTCTTTTTCATATTGAACTTGAACGTCTCTAGTTCTTGCATCTGTTGATTGAAAAAAGTAGTCATTTAATGTCACCCAAGCATTTCTTTTCTCATCATACCAACAATCATTCCAAATGTGCTCATCTGGAATTGTGTTAGGAATATTTGGATGTCTGAAATATTCCATTTTCTTGGAATACTCTATTGCCTTTGTAAGTTCTACGATGTTTGATTTTATTTTTGATGTTTTTTCTATTGCTTGTAATCTCTCTTGTTGCTTTCCTGTGGTTTCATCAAAACTATTTTTTAGTTGTTCCAGTGTTTTTTGATTCTCTTTTAGCATTTTTTTCAGAAACGGAACCTGAACTCCCTCACGATATTTCTGATTCTTTGGTGAAAGCATCAATTAGAATAACCTCCATTTGCATAAAAAGACTTTAGGTTTTCTATTCCTTGCTTCATGTATATTCTAGGGGCCTAGTTTATATGGCATTGACAAATACCAATAACAATTGATTCAAAAGAGAAAAACAAAACTCCAGAGCACGATAAATAGAACCATAGATGGAGTCACATATTACAAAAATCGATTAAACATACCTTCAGAGTTTTTAGATGAACTGCAATGGGTAAAAGGTGATGAGTTGCAGATCTCAATTAGAAATCACAAGTTGATAATTGAAAAAGTGTAATTTTTTCCATTCGTGTTTCTGAATCATTTAATTGTGTTTGATATGCACTGTTTTTGAAGTGGTTTGCAAGGGATTGTGCCCCAGATACAAGGCAAAAAAGCCCTTTGGAGTTAATGGCAGGTATGGAAACGGTCAAAAAAGGTGCTCAATTTGTGCCATTTTCATAAACTGGGACGGCAAACACTGTCCTTGCTGTGGCTATGTTTTGAGAACAAAGCCCAAAGGTACACAAACAAGGCAAAAACTAATGATATCACAACAGGTAAAAAGAATCTGAAAAAATTATCTCATTTGGCAATGAACCTGTTATTCTAGTCTCTGCATTTGTCACATATTGCTTCAAATGTATCCTCATCAAATACAAGCGAAACTCCTGATGAATGACATTTGTGACATAATCCTATCATGGATTTCAATTATCCAAAATCAGATTAAAATCGTTTTATGAAAAATTAGTTCGATCAAAGTCAAATTTGGTTTTAAGTAAATTATTGATTTTACATTATCATGCAAGAAGAATATATCCTGGTATCAAAATCCCAACTATTGCAGCTAAAAGAGGACTATGAGGAGTACAGAAAATTACTAAGACAAATAACGTATGAGATAAAAATTCATAAATAAATAAATAAAAAAAGAAAAAATTATCTGTCAACATCATGCGTTGACAAGACAACGGGTTTTTGTTTCAAGATGTCATCAAAACTGGTCTCTATGCTTTCTCCTGTTTTTTCTAATTTTTGCAGTCTCTTTAGCATGTCTTGCAGTACGATGTGATCTGATTCTGTTGTTTTTGCCAAAAGCTGCTCATCTAGTATGAATCCGCAGCTGGAACATCTGTGTGAGTCAGGGGTATTCTGCTCTGCACATCTGGGACATGCCTTGAGTCTTATGGTTGTCTCGTTTTCATCTTTGGATTTTATTCCATGCA
>Ga0224508_10004800_pt1 | contig 10963 bp, 9 predicted proteins | sample SF_Jan12_sed_USG_4_FD_170157 | JGI IMG/M metagenome (GOLD analysis project Ga0224508, IMG submission 170157) | Sediment microbial communities from San Francisco Bay, California, United States - SF_Jan12_sed_USGS_21 | ecosystem: Environmental > Aquatic > Marine > Sediment | place: USA: California... | reverse complement strand
AAGATTACGGCAAACACGATGAGCACCGGCGCGGATTGCAGCGCCGCCTGCAGGTTGAGGCTGGCACCGAACAACCCGACCAGGGTTCCTACAGCAGCGTAGGTGAGCGCCATGCCGAGCACATAAGCAACCGACAGGGTGAGCGCGCGGCTTCGATTGATGTTGTCCGAATCGCCCACAATGATGCTGGAGAGAATCGGCACCATGGGCAGGACACAGGGCGTAAAGGCCAGGCCAACGCCGGCCAAAAAGAAAAGCAGGAGCGAGGTCAACAGCCCGCCGTCGGCGAGCATGGATGCCAGCGCCTGTTCTTCGGTCTCCGGGACCACAACGCCGCCCGCGCCGGCTCGCTCAGAACCGGGCAATCCGCTACCGCCACCGGCACCCGGGGCAGCAACGTTGAGCGCCACCCACTTGGTCTCCGGCGGATAGCACAGCCCCATGTCCGCGCAGCCCTGGTAGCTGATGCCCACCTCTACCGGCCCGTTGCCGGCCTGCACCGGAACCCGCGCCTGGGCTTGATGGTAATAAACCTCTACCTCGCCGAAGTAGTCGTCGATCTTCTTCTTGCCAGGGGGAATTTCCGGAGCGCCGAGCACGATGTCGGTTTCCGCGAAATCGGCGCTGGTGCGTGCCTCGAAACCGAACCGATGCCGATACAGGTAGTAGCCATCGACCATCTCCCAACGCGCAAGCACGGCGCCATCGGGCCCGAGTTCCGCGGTGAGCACGAATGCTTTGTCGACCGGCAGAAATTCCGGCTCATCGTCAAGCCAGGCACTGCCGAGCGCTGCATCCGCCGCCATTGCCGGCCGCCCCGCAAGGCCCAACGCAAGCAGCAATCCGGCGATAATCAGCACGGTGCCGAGAAGTGTCTGGCGCGTAAGATCCATTTGTCGCAAAGGTTCCATATATCCGATCCTATGGGACACTCCATTAGCATTGGAGTTCGCAAAGAGACCGGGCAATATAGCTGTTCCGCCCGCCCACAACCGTGAACTGGTGCTGTGCAGTTTAGAGAAAAAGCCCGCGCAACGCTTGTGATGTACTTGGCATTCGGTGCCGTTCTGCCCGCCCTGACAGGCTGCCAGGCGAAGTCCGTCACACCTGCAGAGCCCCAATCCACCACTTCGGCGGCAACCAACCCGGCCCCGCAATACAGCCCCGATCCCGCCGAGCTGCTGGCGCTACTCGACGCTGCAGAGGCCGCCATGCAGCGCGAGCAGTTCACCTATCCTGCCCAGGACAGCGCTCTGGGTCTGTTCGACCGGGTGCTGGCCATGGACCCGGACAACGCCGAGGCCCAACGAGGCCTCGAGCGCATCGTCGAACACTACCTCCAGGAAGCAGAAGCCGCCGCCCGCCGCAATCAGCTGGCCCGCGCGCAGTCCATGCTCGACCGCGCCCGAATTGTCGACGTCGACCATCCTGGCGTCGAACCAGCGGCAATTCAGATCCGCCTGCTTGCCAACGCCAGACGCAACCGCCTCATTCTCGACCGGGCGCAGCTGCGCGATCGCGCCGCCGACCTGGCAGGCTCCCTCAAGACTCTGGGCATCAAGGCGCGCGACCCCGAATGCCGCGCGACCATCCGGGTGCGCAACGACTCTGAAGGCCGCTGGGTATATCAGCAGCTGAACCTCGCGCCCGGCGACGCCCGGATTCGCGCGGAAATTCAGATCGGCTCGCCGCCGCTGGTGGAACTGGTATGTTTTCAGTCCGGCTAGCCGCACTCCTGCTCATCTTCGCCGGGCACCTCGCCGCCGCCGAGGTGAGAGTGGAGGATGCCCGGATCAGAGCCCTGCTGCCGGGGCAGAACAAAACCGCCGGCTACTTCGACATAATCAATGACGGCCCCCAGCCGGTCACCCTGGTGGCCGCGTCGAGCGCCGCAGCCGGGGCCATCGAGTTCCACCGCATCATCCACGATGGCGACATGGTGAGAATGCGCCGCGTCGAAAAACTTGTGATCGCACCCGCTGAGACCGTACGCTTCCAGCCGGGCGGCCTGCACCTGATGTTGTTTCGGGTCGACTCATTGCCGCAACGTACGCAGATTCAGCTACAGACCAGCGCCGGCGACTCGATCGACGCGGTATTCCGGCTGGTCGCGCCAGGAGTTGCCCGCTAGGAGTAGATTTGAGTATGAACTGGAAGTTCTGGGAATCGGATTCGGAATCAGGCAGCATCGTCGATGGCGCCACGCTCGGCCGCGCCGGCAAGCTGGCGATGGCCGCGATCGCCGCCTACCTGCTGGTCTGCGCCGGGCTCATGTGGTGGTGGGACGCCGAACCGGAGCTGTTTGCGGTGCGCGAGAGCGCGGCCGCCCGAGCCGAGGTTCGCAATCAGGAACTGGTGACCGGCTACGTCGCCACCGCCACCCTGCTGCGGCTCGCAGACACCCTGCTGGAAAAACGCGGCGGCTATCTTTCCAACGATGTCTTCCCGCCAGGCATCTGGATGGACAACGTGCCGAACTGGGAGTTCGGCGTGCTCACCCAGATTCGCGATACCGCCCGCGCCTACCGCATAGAATTGTCGCGCTCCCAGAGCCAGTCCACGGAAGACCCCGATCTGTCGGTGGCTGAGGGAAAGTTCTTTTTCGATAATTCGAGCTGGGCGTTCCCGCAAACCGAAGACGAGTATCGTGACGGAATGCGCTTGCTCGGCTCCTACCTCGACCGCCTTGCAGACCCTGCCAGCCCCGACGCGCAGTTCTACGCTCGCGCCGACAACCTGCAGAAATGGCTGCAGGGTGTAGAAACCCGCCTCGGCAGCTTGTCCCAGCGGCTCTCCGCCAGCGTCGGCAAGCGCCAACTCGACACCTCTCTAGCCGGTGATTCGGCCGCCGCCCAGGCCACCAAAGCGCCCCGGGAGCAGGAGTTGAAGACGCCGTGGCTGCAGATCGACGATGTATTCTACGAAGCCCGGGGTCAGACCTGGGCACTCATCCACCTGATGCGCGCCATGGAGCAGGACTTTGGCGACGTTCTCGATAAGAAGAACGCCCGAGTAAGCCTGCAGCAGATCATCCGCGAGCTGGAACCCACCCAGGAAACGGTGTGGAGCCCGATGATTCTCAACGGCGACGGGCTCGGGGCCCTGGCCAACCACTCGCTGGTGATGGCCTCGTACATCTCCAGAGCCAATGCCGGGATCACGGATCTGCGCGCGCTGCTCACCCAGGGATAGGCTTCGCGCCACCTGAACAACCAGCCCACAACCCTGGGAACGACAAAGGTTCTTATTCCGGGAGCGCTCCGTTAGAATGCGCGCCGGGCTGAATCTGCGGACCTGAAACAGACCACGCCGTAAGCGTGGCGCGCAGACTGATAGCCCGATTTTTCTTCGGTTATCGAGTTGGGGATTTCAATGATAGAGACAGCGCTGATACCGCCGGTGTTCGGTATTGTGGGCCTGATTGTCGCCTTCATCGTCTTCGGGCTGGTGAAGCGCTACGACGAAGGTCCGGACAACATCAGAAAAATTGGCGACGCCATTCATCAGGGCGCCATGGTCTTCATGCGTCGGGAGTACACGATGCTGGCGGGCTTTGCCGCCGTGCTGCTGATACTGCTCTACATCGCCCTCGGCTTCGACACCGCGCTGGCGTTTCTGGTCGGCGCGCTGGCCTCCGCGAGCGCCGGTTGGATCGGCATGTATACCGCCACCAAAGCCAACACCCGCACCACCACCGCCGCCCACACCGCGGGCCCGGCCGAAGCCTTGTCGGTGGCATTTTTCGGCGGCTCGATCATGGGTCTGACCGTGGCCTCCATGGGCCTGCTGGGACTTGGGATTCTTTACTACCTGTTCGGCGGTGACCCGGAGACCGCACATCACATTCACGGCTTCGGCATGGGCGCATCAACGGTTGCGCTGTTCTCGCGTGTCGGTGGCGGCATCTACACCAAGAGCGCAGATGTCGGCGCGGACCTGGTCGGCAAGCTGGAAGCGGGCATTCCCGAAGACGACCCCCGCAATCCGGGCGTGATTGCCGACAATGTCGGAGACAACGTCGGCGACGTAGCCGGCATGGGCTCCGACATCTTCGAAAGCTATTGCGGCGCCATGATCGCGTCCACCGCCATTGCCTCCACCCTGGCACTGGCCGGCCTGACCAATCTCGCCCCGGACATGGCAGAAGGCGCCGCACGCGCGGCGCTGATGGGCCTGCCGCTGATCCTGGCATCCACCGGCCTGGTCTGCTCGCTGCTCGGCATCGGCCTGGTCCGGCTGATGTCTGCCAAGGAACCGGCAGTCGCGCTGCGCTTCGGTACCCTGGGCGCACCAGCCATCTTCATCGTCGCCGCCTACTTCGTCATCGGCAATATAGGCCTCGACACCGCGGTCTGGTGGTCGGTGGTCTCCGGCGCCGTCGGCGGCATCATCATCGGCCTGGTAACCGAGTACTACACCTCCTCCAAGCCCATCGTGCGCATCGCCGAGGCGGGCGAAACCGGTCCGGCAACGGTGATGATCACCGGCCTCGCCGTCGGCATGCAGTCGGTGGTCATTCCGATCCTGGCGATCTGCGGCATCATCTTCGTCTCCACCACCTTTGCCGGCCTGTACGGCGTCGGCATCGCAGCACTCGGTATGCTGGCAACCGTTGGCATCACCATGGCCATCGATGCCTACGGGCCGGTGGCAGACAACGCCGGCGGCATCGCTGAAATGGGCGGCCTCGGCCCCGAGACCCGCGCCATAACCGATTCGTTAGACGAGCTCGGCAACACTACCGCCGCCATCGGCAAGGGCTTCGCCATCGGCGCCGCCGCGCTTGCCGCGCTTGCCATCATCGCCGCCTACGTGGAAACGATCTCCTACAGCGATCCCACGTTCAGCCTGCACCTCGGCGAGCCCGAGGTTCTAATAGGGCTGTTCATCGGCGGCATGATTCCGTTCCTGATCGCATCCATCACCATGACCGCGGTGGGCGATGCGGCCATGGACATGATTCAGGAGATTCGCCGGCAGTTTCGTGAGATCCCCGGGCTGCTCGAAGGCAACGCCGAACCGGACAACGAGAAGTGCATCGACATCGCCACCCAGGCCGCACTTCGGCGCATGCTCCTGCCCGGCGTAATCGCCGTGGCTGTGCCGCCTGTCGTCGGCTTTGGAATCGGACCAGCAGCACTCGGCGGCACCCTGGGCGGCGGCCTGCTCGGTTGCGTGCTGCTGGCACTGACCATGGCCAACGCCGGCGGCGCCTGGGACAACGCCAAGAAATACGTCGAGAAGGGTAACCTCGGCGGCAAGGGCTCGGAGGTTCACAACGCCGCCGTAGTTGGCGATACCGTCGGTGATCCGTTCAAGGACACTTCCGGCCCAAGCATGAACATCCTCATCAACGTAATGGCCATTGTCAGCCTGGTGATCGCACCACTGCTGGCGTAACGACAATCACCGTCTCCGGCCGCGATCAGCAACTCGCACGATAGATCCTGGCCGGAGCCGGGCGGCTATACCTTAAAGGGCTTTAACTTCTTTGCTACCAGCTCGTTCTTCAGCCGCACGTACTGCGGAACGCCGTTTTTGTACGCCGGATAGTCTTCACCTTCGATCAGCGGCGCAAGATAGCGCCGCCCTTTGGCCGTAATGCCGTAGCCGTCCTTCGATATGTAACTCTTCGGCATCTTGCGTTCGACGTTGGCGACCCGCGACAACTTCACGCTACCAATGCGCCACCGATATGGCACGTCGGACTCACGCACCACCACCGGCATGACCGCGTTCTCGCCGGCCAGCGCCAGCTCCACCGCTGCCTTGCCCATGGCATAGGCCTGCTCTACGTCCGTGGCCGAGGCCAGGTGTCGAGCCGCCCGCTGCAGGTAGTCGGCCACCGCCCAGTGATATTTGTAGCCGAGCTTGTCCTTGATCATTGCCGCCAGGGTCGGCGCAACCCCGCCGAGCTGCTTGTGGCCGAACGCGTCTACGCTGCCTGCATCGGCGACAAAGCTGCCGTCGGCATACTGAGCGCCCTCGGATACCACGATTACGCAGTAACCGCAGCGCTTTACCGTTTCGCGCACCTTGGCGAGAAAGCGCCGCTGCTGGAACGGCACTTCCGGCAGCACAATGATGTGCGGCGGATCGCTGAGGCGCTCCTGTGCCAGCGCACCGGCGGCGGCAATCCAGCCCGCATGCCTGCCCATCACTTCCAGAATGAAGACCTTGGTCGAGCTTTCGCACATAGACGCGACATCTAAAGACGCCTCGCAAGTGGACACCGCAACGTATTTGGCCACCGAACCAAACCCGGGGCAGCTGTCGGTGAAGGGCAGATCGTTGTCCACCGTCTTCGGAATGCCGATGCAGGTGATGGGATAACCCGAGGATCTGCTGAACTCCGCCACCTTATGAGCGGTGTCCTGGGAGTCACCACCGCCGTTGTAGAAGAAATAGCCTATGTTGTGGGCGCGAAAGACTTCGAGCAAACGCCGGTATTCGCGCTCGTTGTCCTGCAATGACTTCAATTTGTAACGACACGAGCCGAAGGCACCGCTCGGCGTGCTGCGCAGGCCGGCAATGTCTCTGGTGCTTTCCCGGCTGGTGTCGATGAGCTCTTCGGTCAGCGCGCCGATGATGCCGTTACGTCCGGCGAGCACTTTGCCGATCTGGTCGCGATGCTTGCGTGCGGTTTGAATGACTCCGCAGGCGGATGCATTGATTACGGCGGTCACGCCACCGGATTGCGCATAGAACGCATTTGCTTTCGCTCTTGTCCGAACCATGGGACCAACGACTCCCTCAATCAAAAACGGCCGCCATTGTCGGTGAAGCGCGAAATTTGTGCGACAATTTCTAAATGAAAGCCGTATTCCAGCTGTTCTGGCAGATCTGCCGTCTCAAGCAAAGCCCCGAGTTCGTACCCACCGCCAGTTGGTTCGTGGCCGTGGTGATCATCGCCAATCTCATCTGCAGCCTGCTGGTGTCGATCACGGCCGATGCGGAGCTCACCCCGCTGACGGCTGCCACCAGCATCGTGGTCGGTCAGACCACGACGGCGGCCCTCACCTGGATCGCGTTGAACCTGCGCGAGCTCGGCAATCGTTTTCTGGCGACGATTACGGCACTTTTCGGCTGCGACCTGATCATTACGGCCTCATTTGCGCTGGTGCTGCCGCTGACATCGGTGTTGCCCGGGATGGCTGCGTTGGTTTTCCTGTTATTTCTGGTGTGGTCCATCAGCGTCGCAGGCTTCATTCTGCATCGGGCGCTGAAAGCACATCTCGCGGTTGGCATCATGGTGGCCCTGGGCATGTCTGTCATGAGCGTTGCGCTGAGCCAGCTGGCGATCGGGGCATGAGGGTCGAATCATGAGGCGGCTGTATTTTCTCGGTATCGGCGGCACGCTGATGGGCAGCCTCGCCCAGCTCGCCAGCGAGATGGGGTACACGGTATCCGGCTCAGACAACGCCATTTATCCGCCAATGAGCGACCAGCTCGCGGCGGCACACATAGAGGTGTTCGAGGGCTTCGATCCCGCACAGCTCGACCCCGAGCCCGAACTCGTGGTGGTCGGCAATGCCGGGCTGCCACGCGGCCATCCGGGCATCGAGAACATTCTGGAGCGCGGCCTGCCTTACGCGTCGGGCGCCGAGTGGCTAGGCAACTATGTGCTGCGCGACCGCTGGGTGCTCGCCGTGGCCGGTACCCACGGCAAGACCACCACTGCCAGCATGCTGGCCTGGATCCTCGAGCACGCCGGGCTCGAACCAGGCTACCTGATCGGCGGGGTGCCAAAGAACTTCCCACGCTCGGCGCGGCTGGGCCGCGACCCGTTCTTCGTGGTCGAGGCCGACGAATACGATTGCTCCTACTTCGATCGCCGCTCCAAATTTGTGCACTACCGACCCCGTACGTTGATCATCAACAACATCGAGTACGACCACGCCGACATATTCCCGGATCTCGCCGCTATCCAGACCCAGTTCAATCACCTGCTACGCACGGTGCCTGCCCAGGGCCTGGTGATCGCGCCCAGCAACGACGATCACGTGGGCGAGGTGCTCCACCAGGGTTGCTGGACCCCGGTTTCGCGTATTGGCGCGCCGCTGATCAAGCAACCCGTGGAGCAGGATAATGGCGAACGTTGGGGCGCGGCAGACAACGGCAGCGCCGGCAGCCAGTTCACGGTGAGCCTGAACGACGCCGAGCTCGGCGAGGTGAGCTGGGGCATGATGGGTGAGCACAACGTTCAGAACGCGCTCGCCGCTATCGCAGCAGCCAGGCATGCAGGCGTACCCGCCGATGTTGCCATCGCCGCGCTCAACAGCTTCGACGGCGTGAAGCGCCGTATGGATCTCATTGCACAGGTCGGTGACACCTACGTCTACGACGACTTCGCCCACCATCCCACCGCGATCCGCACCACGCTGCAGGGCTTGCGAAACAAGGTCGGCAACGCAGAGATCATCGCTGTGGTGGAACCCCGCTCGCATACGATGTCGTTAGGCACGCTGAGAAACGAGCTCGCCACCTGCTGCGCTGCAGCCGACGAGGTGTACTGGTTCCGCGGCGAGAACATCAAGTGGGACCTCTCCGAACTGGTGCAGAACTGCGTGATCCCCGCCCACCAGCACGACGATCTCGACCGGCTGCTGGACGCCGTGACCAAACCGTCGGGCAAACCCCGGCACATCGTCATCATGAGCAACGGCAGCTTCGGCGGCATCTACGAAAAACTCCCGCCGAGATTGCAGGCGAGCTAAACTCGGGCCTGCAAGCCCCACACGATCGACCCGGAGACACCATGCAGCGACCACTCATCGTAGGTTCCTTTCTGGTTCTGGCCGCGCACATATCGACAAGCGCGTTCGCGGAAGAAGACTGGTACCCCTCCAAATACGGTGCCGAAGACACTTTTGGCGCAATCAACAACCTGTCCGCTGAAAAGGTCGTGCAGGCGGCCAGGCTCGTCACCACCGGCAAAACCTATGCGCTGGGTGTGGAAACCGGCCGCGACTCCCCCGCTTATCCGCCGCGCACCTATTCCATGACCATTCTGCAACTGGACGATGGCACCGGCACGCCACTAGGCAGCAATCAAGCCACCGGCAACGACGACCTTATGACCGTTTGGATGGGCATCGGCAGCCAGATCGACGGCCTCGGTCACATGGGCATCAACCACGTTTACTACAACGGCAATCGCGCCCAGGATTTCGTCGCGCCAACGGGCCTCACCAAGCTCAGTATCGATCGGTTACCGCCGATCGTCAGCCGCGGCGTGTTGATCGACATGGCCGCGCATATGGACAAAGCGATCCTCGATGCCGGCACGGCGTTCAACAGCAAGGAGATCAAAGCGGCGGCCAAAGCCCAGAACATCAAGATCGAGCAGGGTGACGTGGTGCTGTTTCACACCGGCTGGATGAACGTCGCTGAAGACAAGGAACGGTTCATGGCCGGCGAGCCCGGGCTCGGCGTCGACGGCGCCCAGTATCTGGCAGGCCTTGGGGTGGTCGCGGTCGGTTCCGACACCTGGGCCGTGGAGGTGTTGCCGTCCGAGGACCCCGCCCTGGCGTTCCCCGTCCATCCGGAGCTGCTCGCCAAGAACGGCGTCTACATCCTGGAGAACATGGACACCCGCGCGCTGGCCGCCGATGGGGCCCACGAGTTTCTGTTCGTGCTCGGCCAGCCGCGCTTTGTCGGAGCGGTACAAGCAGTCATCAACCCCGTCGCCATCAAGTGAACGAAACGTAATGGAGCTGCTCGCGGAGAACCGCGAGGAGGTTTCCGCCCACCTGCGTATCCTGGGCTGGATCAGCGCCAATGAGTCGGTTGCCAGCCTTGCCAGCGCCGGCGCAGGGAACATGAACCGCACCCTGCGGGCGCAGGTCGGCGAGCGCTCCTTCATTCTCAAGCAATCCGTGCCGTTCGTAGCCAAATACCCGCAGATCCCCGCACCCCAGGGCCGCATCGAGGTGGAAGCCCGCTTCTACACCGCCATTGCCGAAACCGCAGCCATCGCCTCCCGGATGCCGTCCGTACTCGGCTACGACGCCGCCAGCCATCTGCTGTGCCTGGAGGATCTTGGCACGGGGCTCGATTTCACTGATCTTTATCAATCACAAGACATCGACCAGACCGACGCGCTGGCCACCCTCGTCCACTGGCTATCCAATCTGCACGCCCTGTCGATCGTTGCTGGCAACCTGCGCGATGGGCTGGAGAACCTGGCCATGCGTGAGCTCAATCACGCGCACATCTTCGAGATCCCGCTGGACTCCAACAACGGCTTGACCCTCTCGCCGGGCTTGGCGGAAATCGCCGCTCGCTTCGCCGGCGACGACCAGCTGAAGGAAAAAGCCCGCGAGCTGGGCGATCTGTATCTGGGAAGATCCACACGCGACGACCCCGCGGTATTGCTGCACGGCGATTTCTATCCGGGCAGCTGGCTGCGGCATGCCACAGATGGGGTGAGGATCATCGATCCAGAGTTCGGGTTCGTCGGGCCGCCGGAGTTCGACGTGGGCGTGCTGCTGGCTCATCTGCTGCTCTGCGGGTACTCGTCAGCCGCCTCGGCCGCGCTGCTGGGCGGCTACCAGCAACCGTCTGGTTTCGATAACGCGCTGGCCAACGCATTCGCCGGCATGGAGATCATCCGCCGGCTGCTTGGAGTCGCCCAGCTGCCCCTGACGGCCGATGATCCCGCCCGCGCCGGCTGGCTGACCCGCGCGCGGTCGATGATGCTGCCATGACCCGGTTGATCATCGACACCGACGTAGCGCTCGGCGCCTTTCACGACGGTCGCCCCCGGGACATCGACGATGGGTTCGCCATGGTCGAGGCCATCAACGCCGGCGACCTCGAACTGATTGGCGTGACCACCGTGTACGGCAACGCGCCCCACGAGACGGTGAATCGCGTCGCCAACGAAATCGTCGACCTGAAGGCAGCGGACATAACCGTGTATCCGGGTGCTGTCCAGGCTTTGCCCCAGAGCGGCTCCGGT
>Ga0224508_10004799_pt1 | contig 10967 bp, 8 predicted proteins | sample SF_Jan12_sed_USG_4_FD_170157 | JGI IMG/M metagenome (GOLD analysis project Ga0224508, IMG submission 170157) | Sediment microbial communities from San Francisco Bay, California, United States - SF_Jan12_sed_USGS_21 | ecosystem: Environmental > Aquatic > Marine > Sediment | place: USA: California... | reverse complement strand
CGGCAGACATGCCGCCTCCTACCAGCTCCGCATAAATTTTGGCTCCTCGGGCTTTCGCATGTTCATATTCTTCCAATATCAAGGCGCCAGCTCCTTCGCCCAAGACAAAACCGTCACGGTCTTTATCGAAAGGCCGCGATGCGGTGGCTGGATCCTCATTCCTTTCAGAAAGTGCCTTCATGGCATTGAATCCCCCGATTCCCGCCTGGGTGACTGCGGCCTCGGACCCACCGGAAACAATGATATCCGTTCGGCCGGTACGTATATAGGTAAAAGCATCGATCAGGGCATTAGTGGCGGATGCGCAGGCCGAGACTGTTACGAAATTAGGCCCTCTGAATTGGTACTTTATAGAAATATACCCGGCACTTATGTCCGCGATCATTTTAGGAATAAAGAAAGGGTTGAACCGTGGGGTACCATCGCCCAAAGTGAATCCCGTTACCTCATCCTGAAATGTTCGCAATCCTCCAATGCCTGAACCCCAGATGACTCCTGCACGATCTTTGTCAATAGCTTCCAGGTCCAATCCGGAGTCGGTCATGGCCTCTTGAGCGGCTACCATCGCATATTGTGTAAAGGGATCCATCTTTCGGGATTCCTTTCGATCCAGGAACTCGGTAGGATCGAAACCTTTAACTTCACAGGCAAAACGTGTTTTGAATTTCTCGGCATCGAACCGGGTAATAGGTGCAGCGCCACTCACCCCTTTAGACAAGTTTGTCCAGTATTCCTGGACATTATTACCTATTGGAGTAAGGGCTCCTAGTCCTGTTATTACAACGCGTTTTAGCTGCATTAAAAATTATTTGAAGGATTTAGGTTGAGACCTAAATTTAGTTTACGTTTTCTTCTAAGTAAGAAATAGCTTGGCCAACTGTAGCAATATTTTCGGCCTGGTCGTCGGGAATGGAAATGTTAAATTCTTTTTCAAACTCCATGATCAACTCCACGGTATCCAAGGAATCTGCACCAAGATCGTTGGTGAAGCTAGCCTCTGGAGTAACCTCCGATTCTTCCACCCCAAGCTTGTCGATAATAATTCCTTTAACTTTTTGTGCTATATCAGACATTTTTTAAAATATTTAGTGAAATACACTGCAAAGAAATACATTTAATACCATATTGTCAAACTATTTCAAGAAACTTCAATTACCTCGAAATCGCCCAATAAAGTGCCTATTAACGGATAAATTTTGTTACTTTTAGAGCCCAACAGACCGGGGTTGATGAAGAAAAACAAACTAGTTGCCAGAATCGATTTTGATTTGTCATTATTGGCCATCGTATCGCAGCTAAAAGAGTACAAAATGGCCTGGCATTTGAATGAAGAATTAGGAATAAACTTGGTCAAACAGCCGGACGAAATTTTTGAATTTCTTGATGATATTAAACTCTTCATCAGTAATTATAAATACCAAACTGAACACCGCATCATTCGTTTATTAGTAAACCGGTCTTTAGAGGAGAGCACTTCTGCCAAACAACACTTAATCCCGGAGTTAAAACAATTCGATTACCTGATGCTAATGGAAGGTGCAGAGCACAATCCAGACGCGTTTCAGATTCGCAATCGGTTGAGAGCCCTTCAGGGAATTCAACTGGTTAATGTGGTGGAAATCGATCAGTTAAAGTCAAAGGAGAATCTAATATTTTAGTATATGGGTACCGAGATACTATTTAATAAAACCAAAATGGTGGCAACTGTAGGTCCGGGCAGTCGCAGTAAAGAGATGCTGAAAGCCCTGATCATGGCGGGAGTGGACGTGTTCAGGCTTAATTTTTCCCACGGGAGCCACGAAGATCATCAACAGGTTTTGGATCACATTCGGAATCTGAATGATGAGCTTAGCACTCATATTTGCATCCTGCAGGACCTTCAAGGCCCCAAAATACGTATTGGCGAAGTGGAGAACGGTGAAGTACAACTGGAGGAGGGAGCCGAACTCACTATTACTGTTGACAGCATCCTGGGGAGTGCCCAAAGAGTAAGCACCACTTATCAGTCATTACCCAGAGACGTACAAGTCGATGACATTATTCTTATTGATGACGGGAAAATTGAAGTTATCGTAAAGAGTTTCACCGATAAGGACGTCATTACCCAAGTAGTACACGGAGGACCCCTAAAATCTCGCAAAGGCATAAATCTGCCTAGTACCACAGTGAGTGCTCCTTCTATGACCGAGAAAGATGAACAGGACCTGCAGTTTGCTCTTAAGAATGATGTGGAATGGGTGGCGTTGTCTTTTGTGCGTTCCGCCAAGGATGTAGAATACTTAAAAGACATCATCAGTGCTGCCGGTAAGAATACCAGCGTGATTGCCAAAATTGAAAAGCCTCAGGCATTAAGGGAAATCGACGATATAATTGCGGTTTCCGACGGCCTCATGGTGGCCCGCGGTGATTTGGGGGTAGAAACCCTTATGGAAGATGTGCCTATGGTGCAGAAAATGATTGTCTCCAAATGCAACAAGCAGTTCAAGCCGGTGATCATAGCCACTCAGATGATGGAAAGTATGATCGAAAGTCCCAGACCTACCCGGGCTGAGACCAACGATATTGCCAATTCCATTATTGACGGCGCTGATGCCTTAATGTTGTCAGCGGAAACAGCAGTAGGAAAATATCCCCTGCAAGTAGTACGAAGCATGTCCAAGACTATCCAGTCAGTTGAGAAAACCGCTGATATATATTTCAAACACCGCAAATTGGATTCCAAGGACAGTAATTTTTACAACAACAATGTCGTCCTTTCTGCTTGCCGGTTGGGTAGGGATACCGGGGCAATAGCGATAACCGGTATGACCTTTTCCGGGTACACCGCCTACCGCCTGGCAGGTAACCGGCCCAAAGCCCATATTTTTATTTTTACCGCCAATCGCCGTCTGCTCAACACTCTGAACCTGGTTTGGGGGGTAAGAAGCTTCTACTACAATAATATGGAAAGTACTGATGTTACTTTTGCCGATGTGGAGCGCATGTTAAAGGAAAAGGGTTGGTTAAATAAAGGTGATGTGATTATCAATACTGCTTCTATGCCCATAAAAGGCAAATTCCAAACCAACGCTCTAAAAATTGCCATTGCAGAATAACTAGGGTTTTGGCTCTACCAGTATTACCTTCTCTTTCTCCACCACTACCTGGCCGGGAGCAGCTCCTTTAGGTTTTCGAACGTGTTTCTTAGGGGTGTAGGCCACCGGGCAAAGGTTGTCCTGCTTGCGTTTACTATAATAGGCGGCCAATTGCGCTGCTCTTTCAATTACCGGTTCTGGAATAGGCCTGCCTGCTTGATGCTTTACTACCACATGCGATCCTTTTACATCCTTGGCATGCATCCAAAGATCGTCTTTATGGGCATGGTGCTGAGTCAGCAAGTCGTTGTTGGCGGCGTTTTTGCCCACCAGAATACTAAAGTCCTGGAATTGAAATACTTTAAAAAGGTCTTCGGTCTGTGGTTGCCGCTGCTCCTTTATTAAACGGTGTTCTTTGACATAGGCCCTTAATTCTTTCAATGAATCACAGTTTTCCAGAAAAGACAAATGACTATTTACAGCTTCCAGCTCAGCGGTTTTTTGTTGCAGATTGGCCTCCAGCACCTTCCATTCTTTTTTCTGGTTTTTGGATTTCCGATAGTAGCGTTCAGCGTTCTTTTGGGGAGATAATTGAGACTTAAGTGGAATGGTGACACTTTCATTGGTATCGAAGTGGGGCAAGTCAATGCTGGTAGCTCCTTCTGGGATTTGATGCATATATGCCATGATCATATCACCCTGTACCTGCAGGGGGACTTGATCGGTGATTTGTTGTTCTCTGGTATGCAGTCGCTTGAGATAGGCCTTATTTCTTTTCAACGTTGCTCTCAGAGGGCGAATAGCGGCCTTTTTTTCCCTTAAAAGCGTCTGACTGGTTATAAAGTCTACATAGAAGGTATTTAACCCTCTAATGAGATCTGCAGTTTTAAAGTAGTATTCGCCCCGATCAAATAATCTCAATTCGGGCAGGCCATTGCTCCTGTTCAGATAAACAATGGGGTTCTCTAGTTCCTTGAGGACTTCCATTAACAGCCCCCATTGTTCTTCGCGGCTTTTTTTTTCGTAGTCCTGGGACTGCAAGTACCTGCGTAATGGAGCCCCTAGTGTGGGCATAAAGGTCCGAAGGTCACCTTGTAAATGCGAGAAGTGCTCTTTGCTCAAATCCAAATGCTGGTGCAGTTGTTCGGGCACCATGTTAAGATCCTCTTTCAGCTTCTTCTTGAACAGCATTGCAGGTTTTTGGTTATGACAAAGTATAATATTGGCTTTGCCTTCAAACATTTTAAAGAGCAACAGAAATGAATCGGACATCTGCACTGCTAAACAGCGCTCGTGAAGATAGCAGAACACCTCTTGAATTGTTAAATTAATCAACTCCGGGAAAAGGTCAACAGTGTTTTTACGGGCCCTTTGGAGTTGATTGGGAAATCTTAACATACTAAGGTCACTTCTGAGCAGGGCGTGTATATAGAACTCCTGAGTACCCTTAAGGATCCCGAAAATGATTTCATCTTTATCCTGGCTATAGCACTCCACAATTACTCCGCCTCGCAGCAATTGAGTCAGTTGTTCACCTAGGGGTCTTAAAATAAAATAATTGTTATGCACTAAATGTCGAGGGTTAGACCATCATAAGCTAATTCTACGTGCTCAGGCAAAGATTCCTGGATCTCCTCATGTAACCCTAAACGGTGGCTGATATGGGTAAAGTACGCTTTCTGAGGTTTCAGTTCTTCAACCATGGCCAATGCTTCTTCCAGATTATAATGAGAAATATGAGGATCGATCTGTAGCGCGTTCAAGACCAGTATCTGTGAGCCTTTGATTTTCTCTTTTTCCGATTCTTCGATATGATTGGCATCAGTAATATAGGTGAAATCACCGATTCGAAATCCTAACACGGGTAGTTTATAATGCATGACCTCAATTGGAATGAATTCCAGAGGGCCTAGTGAAAAGGGTTGGTTATTGATGGGAAATAATTGAACCTTGGGAATGCCGGGATATTGCTGCGGTTGGAAAATGTACGGGAACTCTCTTTTCAAATGGGTGATGACTCTATCTGTAGCATAAATGGGCATATCGGTTTTTTGCCGAAAATTAAAAGGGCGGATATCGTCCAGCCCCGCTACATGGTCCTTGTGTTCGTGGGTAAACACTACCGCGTCTAACCTCTTTACTCCGGCAGCCAGGATCTGTTGTCTAAAGTCAGGCCCGGTATCAATAACTACACTATAGTCGTCCTGATTAATATGGATAGAGGCTCTTAATCTCTTGTCCCGGAAATCAAGTGATTGACATACTTGACAATTACAGGCGATTACTGGGATTCCCTGTGAGGTACCGCTTCCAAGAAATGAAATTCTCAAAGTTGTATTTCAGTTTGCAGTAAACTCAGATAGAGCTTCTGGTTTTTCTCGCTCAATGGGGTAGGGTCTATTTGAATGCTTTTCAAGATATCGATCAGACAGTTAATTTTTCCCTCTACCGTGTAATACTTATTAACTACAGCAATTTTGTGATCTTTTAGAAGGCAGTAACCAGACTTAAAGGATCCTTTTTCATAGCGAAGTTGATATTCTGTCTCACTGAAAAGATCCTCCAGTTTATTGAGAAAGTGTTTGGTGTACCTTACTTCCATGCAGAGCTAATCTTGGGTATACTTTTTTACAGTTTCTACTAAGGTGTCGAAATTAAGCGGTTTGGGTAGGTAATCATTGATTCCGGCATCTTTAAATTCATCAATAGAGTAGTTTTGGGCGTTTCCTGTGATGGCGATGATAGGAATTTGAGCTTTCTGCGGATCTGATAACGTGCGTACGTTTCGAGAACACTCCATTCCATCCATTACCGGCATATTGATGTCCATAAGGATGATATCGAAATAATCCTTTTGTAGTGCGTCAAGAACCTGTTGTCCATTTTTTACTGAAAATATTTCGTAATTCTGCATTTGCAGGATCTTTTTGGTGAGGTTTTGAATCACCGAACTATCCTCCGCTACTAATACTTTTTTGGGCATTTATTTTAATGTTTAGGTCTATAAATTTAGAATTTCCAGGTAATTATCTTGAAATTCTATAAAAAAACTACGCAATTCCGAAAGGTCCTGCTTTACCTGTGTGTAGTCTTCTTGTTTCAAATCAGCTTCAATTTTCTTGGCTAAACCAGCTACCTTTTCAACTCCTAAGGTGCCCGCATTTCCTTTTAAGGTATGTAAATTAGTTAAAATATTTTGGTAGTCCTGGCTTTTCAATGATTCCTCACAGCTGTGGATTTGTTCGGCGGTCTCATTTTCGAAATCCACCAAAATGTCCTTAACCATTTCAGGACCACTGTATTTTGAAAGCTGATCGATAATCTCCTGTTTGACAATGTGGGTGCTGTCTTCTATGGTAATAGCGGTGTCTATCTTCTCCCCGCTGCCATTCACCCAGCGTTTTACTTTATTGATCAGATTAGCTCCTTTTATGGGTTTGGCCAGATAATCGTCCATGCCTTGACTTAAAAATCGCTCGCGGTCAGGACCCATACTGTAAGCCGTCATGGCTACAATTGGCGGCAACTGACTCAGATTCATACTCTTTAGCTTTTTGGTGGCGGTTACCCCGTCCATTTCCGGCATCTGGATATCCATAAATATGATATCATAGTTTTTTTTCTCTACTAGGGCTATGGCCTCGTGACCGTTAGTGGCCAGATCGACCAGACACCCGGAGGCTTTCAAAATTTCCCCGGCCACCTGTCGGTTTATCTGATTGTCGTCTACTAGCAGTACTTTGGGTTTTGATTCAGAGAAAACATTTACGGTGATCTCGTCCTTCTCCTGTATCTGTTGTTCTACTGCTTTTTTAGTGGTTTCTGTAGCCTCAAAGGTAAACCAGAAAGTACTTCCCAGATTGGGAGTACTGTACACTCCAATATTGCCATTCATTAATTGGCATAGTTCCTTGGAAATACGCAGACCTAATCCAGTGCCCCCAAATGACTTGGTAGAGGAGTCATCGATCTGGCTGAAACTTTTAAACAGGCTGCTGAGATTTTCCTTAGCGATGCCAATTCCAGTATCCCTAACCTCGACTTTAATCACATGGGTCTTGTCATATTTGAACTGAGGTTTCATGCTGAGGTGTACACTGCCACCATCCTTAGTAAATTTAATAGCATTACTCAGCAGATTTGATATAATCTGCATGAGCCTGGTTTCATCAATGATCACATATTCCGGCAACCGGGGATTGATATAATAGGCCAGGTTGATCTTGTGGGCGGTGGCTTGCTGAGAAAACATGGCGTAAAGCTTACCAATAACCTGTCTTAGTTCTACCGGGGAGGTGCGTAAAGTCATTTTACCGGCTTCGATCTTGGAAAGATCCAGGATGTCGTTGAGGATTTCCAGAAGGACTTCCGACGATTTTTTAATGGTTTCCAGGTATTCGGATTGTTCCCCCTTCAAGGAGGTGGTACTTAGCAGGTCAACCATACCGACAATTCCGTTCATGGGAGTCCTGATCTCATGGCTCATATTGGCCAGGAATTGGTCTTTTATCTTCAGGGATCGTTCAGCTAGTTCTTTGGCATGGACCAGTTGATCGTTGGTCTCCTTCAATTGCGTAATGTCCCGGACTACTCCCTCTATTTCCAACGCTCCCTCGTTACCGATCTTAAGACGTACATTACAAATACACTGCATAATATTACCGTCCCTACGTACCAGTGAAGCTTCAAAGTTACGCACACTCTTATTTTTTACCAGCTGCCGGATCAGATCTTTGGTTTTTGGGGTGTAGAGGTAGTAATTGGTAATATTTTTTTCCAACACTTCAAATTGCTCATAACCCGTCATTTCCAGAATGGAGGGGCTTACCATCAGAATAGATCCCTGTAAGTCACATTTGAAGTAAAGGTCCTGGAACGATTCAAATATATTCCGGAACTTTTCCTCACTCTCCCTGAGGGCCAGCCCCGATCGTTTCTTATCGGTAATGTCGTGCGCTATGCCAGATACCTCTTTTACAGATCCGTCGGCCTGGTATATGGGGTTTAGAAAAATATCCAACCAGATCTCATTCCCGAACTCGCCTTTAAATCGCGTTTCGAAATGAAGGGAATTGCCGGCAAATACCTGCTGGTATTTCTGGACCCAAAAGTGATTATTGCTTTGGCGGGTAGGCAGATTGGTGCTGATATTGAATTGTTCATTGGGCTTGGGCCGCGCTCCCAGGTACTTGAAGATGATGTTGGAATAGTTCTGATTGAACGAGGTGAACTCATAGTTGCGGTTTATGGACCATATTAGGTGAGAGCTGCTCTCAAAGATGGCATTAAGGCGAGCCGTTTGGTTGTTGACTTTTTCTTCCGTTCGTTTGCGGTCGATGGCCAAAGCGATCTGTCCGGACATAAAATCCAGCATCTCCAGATCCGTACGGTCAAAAGGTGATGTCTGTTTATAAGACATGATCGCGATCAAGCCTATGGTTCGTTGCTCCAATTTAAGTGGTGCTCCCAGCCATACGCTCGGCAGATCCTCCATAGCCGGCAGTATGCCCTGCTTAATCAGGCTTTCAAAATCCTTGAGCTTTACCATGAAGGAGCGATTTTCCCTTAAGGCATATTCAGTGATCATCCTTTCCGGACCCTCGCCGGAGTAGTGTTGGATCTCATTATTCAGTACGAAAAAGGGAAATACCAGCTCATCATTTTCAAAGATGGCGAAATAGAAATTTTTGGCATCCAGAAAATTATTCAGCTCACTGTGGATGTTCTTGTAAAGTTCTGCAAAATTTGTGCTTAAGTTGGTTTGGTTGGCAATGCTGTAGTAAAGATTCCGAATTTTCTCTGTGCGCAGACGGTCCGTGATATCGTGAAAAATGGTACGGAATTCTATGGGACTGCCATTCTCAAAGCTACAGTTCACATTTCCGGAAAGGAATATATTCTGCTGATCTTTAGAAACGATAACGGTTTCTAATTTGCTGGAACCTTCGGCCATGGCCAAATGCTTCAGGAAATTTTCAGTGTGAATACGATAATCGGGGTGCACAATATCGAAAAACCTCAAATTCACCAGCTCCTCATCGCTGTACCCGATTTTGTTTTTCCAGGATTCGTTCACGAATTTAAATTCCCCGTCGATGGTAAATACCTGAATAAGGTCGTGGGCATTGTCAAATAATTCCTGCAGCCTTGAGTTGGACCTCTTCAATGCCTTGGCAACCCGGTTTTTCTCCGTAACATCTTCGGCTACCAGGGTAATGCCGCTTTGAGGATCGTAAGGATTGTTGAGAATGATAGTCACATACCTTATATAGATCCACTTATTATTTTTGTCCCAGATTCGGTCCTGCATGTCTTTGGGGTACTCCCCTTCTTCCAGCAATTGGGAATATGCTGAGATGTACATACTCTTTTTATCTCTGGGGATAAAAAGGTCAAAGGCGTTTTTGCCCATCATCTCTTCTTCTCGATATCCAGTTGCCAGACATAAGGCTTCATTGCAGAATAGTATCTTTCCATCTACGCTGGTGGTGATGGCTAAGAAGTTAGCTTTGCGCAAAGAGTTCTGGATCTTAGCCAGCGATTCCTGATGTACCCTTTCAGCGGTGAGCTTCTCCTGATTTAACCTCTTGTCGGTGATATCCTGAGTAGTGACAATATATCCCAGGTACTGTCCTCTGTCGTCAATACGAGGCTCGGCAGTATCCAACACCCAGCGGTAACGACCTTCTGCATTTAAGATTCGATAGGTGCATTCATAGTTGAGGCGCTCCTGACGTCGATGTTGGATCAGTGTTAAAGCTTGTTCCTGGTCTTCCGGGTGTATGTCCTCCTGCCAGGTTCCTTTAAGTTCTTCGTCCAAAGTTTTACCTCTGAAATCCAACCAGCGTTTGCTGCAGAAGTACAGCTGATCTTTCTCACTATACATGCGCATCATGATGGGACTGTAGTTGGCCAGGGTCCGGAAGCTCTGTTCAACCTTGAGATTGCTCAGTTCAGTCATTACTTTGCGCAATCTTTTAATTTCCTGTATCAGGGTGTCTCTATCGGCTTGTTCAAGTCTCATTGCTGCGCCTACTGCTGCGGTTACCGCTTACTTTGCTATAAAATAGTATTTAACAAGTAGTGAACGAAGGTCTCTAGCTTAAATTTACCATATATTTACCTCAAAACCACAAATATATGCCGGAGCCTGAATCCGTCAAAACATTGGTAGTAATAGCCGGTCCAACTGCTGTGGGCAAGACTGACGTTACCCTTGAACTGGCTCAGTATTTGAACTGTCCCATATTATCGGCCGATGCCCGACAATGCTATCGGGAGCTAGGGATAGCTACCGCTAAGCCTACTGAAGAGCAACTGGATCTGGTGCCTCATCATTTCATAAACTCCCACAGCATTTTTACTGCAATTACTGCTGCTCAATACGAGCGATACGCTTTGGAAGTTCTTGAAGAGGTCTTTCAAACAAACTCCTTTTGCATCCTCACTGGAGGATCGGGCCTCTACATAAAAGCTGTATGCGAGGGATTGGATAGTATTCCGGAAACGCCACCTGATATAAAGCGAGTACTGACGCAGCAATGGCAGGAAATGGGATTAGAACCTTTGCTGGAAAAACTCAAAAAGCTGGATGAGATCTATTACAGCAAGGTTGACAAGTCCAATCCCCGACGGGTGATCAGGGCTTTGGAAGTGGCGCTCACCACAGGGAAACCCTTCAGCTCATTTCTTAGCTCATTTCACCTGGGTGAGCCCCAGCCAAGACAATTTAAAATAGTTAAGATCGGTCTGAATCGGGAGCGGGAGGAACTTTATGAGCGTATCGATCAGCGCATGGACCAAATGATTGCTCGAGGGCTGTTCAAAGAGGCTCAAAAACTCATGAACTATGAGGATCTGGTACCCTTACAAACAGTGGGATATCAAGAGGTA
>Ga0224508_10004798_pt1 | contig 10968 bp, 10 predicted proteins | sample SF_Jan12_sed_USG_4_FD_170157 | JGI IMG/M metagenome (GOLD analysis project Ga0224508, IMG submission 170157) | Sediment microbial communities from San Francisco Bay, California, United States - SF_Jan12_sed_USGS_21 | ecosystem: Environmental > Aquatic > Marine > Sediment | place: USA... | reverse complement strand
ACGAAGCGCGCGCGTGGAGTTCCCTTGTCCTGATCGTGCAGCCCGAGGCCACGAAGAATGACCACAGAGATCGGACTGACTGGAGGTCGCCCGTCGGCGGGGGTAGTCGTGATCCGCAGCGATGCTCAACAAGCCTGAATCAGGCGGCTACAAGGTCCATCCAGCCCGATCGCGTGCGGCGTGGGTTAAGGGGTGCAATCCCCCCTCCACCCCCACCCCGGTGGCGAGGCCGCTCCCTTGATTGGGTCCGCCTGACCGATGCCGAACCACACCATGCCTCCTCCCATCGAGCGTGGCGAAGAGATGACCGACACCCCAGGCGAACCAGCCCGGCGAGGCCGACCCGCAACCCCACCTGGTGCGGCACACCCCCACAACCGGAGTTGCTGCTGGAACTGATTCTTCGTCGTCGAGCTTCGCCGGCGTCAAGGCCAAGCCGCCTACGGCGGTGACCCTACAGGTCAGCCTTGACCCCGACTCGTCGACAACACGCGTCCGCACCCAGGCAGCAAGCCCCCACAATCAGCAACCCACAACGACTCGGCTACGCCGAGACATCCTTGACAGGCCCCGCTCCTTCAGAGATGACAAGATCACCTACATATCGCCGGTTCCCGCGGCTGGCGATCTGTGATTCCGAGCGGCATTCCCGAGCGCCGGGCAGGCTGGTGCTCGGGTTCGGGCGCGCCGCTCGTAGGCGCCGTTCTGCGTTGCAGCGAGGTCGCTGAGGTGGTTGCGAGATTGGCGTCCCCGATCGGCATCACTTCGGGGATGGCTGTGACACCACCCATAAGGGGTGAGGCGGTGGGCCTCCATTCTTTCCAGCCTGGACTGGGAGCGGCATGCGCGCCGGCAGAAAGGGTTGAGAGATGACCACGAGCTACTCGTCGAGGATTGGGGAACTTGAATTCACCCACGAGTTCGCGGACGGGTATCCGACCGATGAGACGGTGGAGCGGCTCTATGACGAGCGGGACTTCCAGCGGGCGTGTCAGGCGTACTTGTGGGCGTTGCCGATCGTCTCGATGGCGCAGTGGCAGTACTCGAACGTGGTGTCGCTGGGAGCGGAGAACGGTCAGATCGTGTATTGCGAGGGTTACCGGGACAAGGTCGGTGGGCTGACCTTCAACACGACCACGCCGTACGCGCTGCCTTTCATCGACCTCGCTCCGGATGGGCCGTTCGTGGCCGAGATGCCCGAGGGAGCGATCCGGGGTGCTGCCCACGACATGTGGCAGGTGGCGATGACCCAGATCACCGAGCCTGGCCGCTACCTGTTCGTCGGACCTGGGCAGGCTGTGCCCGAGGGTGCGAAGGCTGCGGGCTACCAGATCTGCGAATCCCCGACCATGAGCCTGTTGCTGGGCATCCGGCTGATGCCCGAGGACCCCCAGGAGCGCCTGGAGCTGCTGGAGCAGGTGGCCATCTACCCCTACTCGGAGCGCGGCGAGCCCCGTCCTCGGGGCTACCTGCGCCCGGAGGGTCGCGAGTGGATGGCGGCGCAGCCTCGGGGCATGACGTACTGGGAGCGTCTGGCCGAGATGGTCGAGCGAGAGCCGGTGTTCGAACGCGACCGCTTCTTCACCGCCATGTTGCGGCCGCTCGGTATCGAAAAGGGCAGGCCCTTCGCTCCCGACGAACGGCAGCAACGCATCCTCGAGGAAGCGGCCTTCGTGGGCGAAGCGATGGCGAAGGCCAACGACTTCTCCAAGCGGTTCGAGTCGGCCGAGTACCTGGATGGCTCCCGGTGGGAGTACGCCACCGTGGCGTCACCGGATCAACGAGCCGAGCACCACGACGAGCTCGACGAGCGCGCCGCCTGGCTGTACGAGGCCGTCACCAACGACATCGCGATGCACGGCCAGCGCACCGGGTGGGGACAGATCTACATGGCGACATATAAGGACGCCGACGGCAACTGGCTGGACGGAGCGAACAACTACGCGTTGCGCGTGCCGCCCGACCCGCCGGTCGAGGCGTTCTGGTCGATCACCCTCTATGACGTGAGCACCAGGTGCATCCTGCGCAACGACCAGGAGATCGCCGACCGTTCGTCCCGGATGGATCTGCTCGCCGACGACGACGGCGGCGTCACCATCCACATCGGGCCAGAAGCGCCCGCCGGCCGCGAACAGAACTGGATCCCCACCGTCCCTGGCAAGGCCTGGTTCCCCTACTTCCGGCTCTACTCGCCAACCAGGTCCTTCCTCGACAAGACCTGGGTACTACCCGACATCGAGCGAGCAGACTGACCAACCGAGAAGGGCCACATCATGAATCACGCGCACTGGGACGACCTGTTGGGACTGGAGTTTCCTGGCTACTACCTGACAGAGGAGTCGGCGGCCCGGATGCACGCCGAAATCGACTTCCAGCGGGCCTGTCAGACCTACCTTTGGGCGCTCCCCGCCATGAACCTCTACTCGATGCGAGAGGGGTCTGAGCGCGAGTTCGGGCGGGGGAACCACATCCTCCCGATCTGGAAAGGCCGGCTGCGGGCCACGACGAAGGTCACGACACCGAACTCCGATGTGATCTACGCCATGAGCTACCTGGACCTGAAGGACGGCCCCGTCGTCATCGAGGCACCAGCGGGCGTGCAAGGCCTGCTCGACGACTTCTGGCACCGGCCCATCACCGATGTCGGCCTGCCTGGCCCTGACAAGGGCCAGGGCGGCAAGTACCTCCTACTCCCGCCGGACTACGACGGGCGAGTTGGCCGAGCCGATGTGGTACCGGACCGAGCCCGACGGGACCGACGCGCTCTACTACACGTTCCGCTCTCGAACCTACGGCGTGTTCCTGTTCTGGCGGGCGTTTCTCGGCGAGGGCGGTTCGACCGCCGACGGTGTGGCGATCATCGAACGAACCAGGGTCTATCCGTGGGGCCAGCGCGACAGCGCTCCGGAGATGGTCTTCCCCGACGCCACCGATGTCGAAGTGCAGATGCTCATCCCCAATGTCACCAGAGGTGACGAGCCCTACCGCTACTTCGAGAACCTGGCGGACTTCATCGACTACGAGTACGTCGAACCCGATCAGTTCGACATGAGGGGGATGCTACGCACCCTCGGGATTGTCAAGGGCCAGCCTTTCGAGCCAGACGAGCGCCTGCAGGACATCCTGGCCAAGGCTTCAACCGTGGCCTACAACATGTCCCGAGCCAACCGCTACGCCACTCGTATTGAGGACGCCAGGATCTGGCCCGACCGGCACTACGAACAGGGCTACATCGGAGAACGCGGGGACTTCATCGAGGAGAGCTACACCAACCTCGACGCCCGCGCCGCGTTCTTCCACTTCGCCTACTCCGCCAGCGAAGCCATGGTCAAACACCTCGTCGACGCGGGCGCGAAGTACCCCCTCACATTCCGTGACGCCGACGGCGACCCGCTCCAGGGCGAGAACACCTACACCCTTCACGTCCCACCCGACCCACCAGCACGGCTGTTCTGGTCCGTCGCCATCTACTCCGCGTTCGATGCCGCCGGGCTCGACAACGGGCAACGGTTCCCGTCCATCAACAGCCTCGACGACATCGAAGTCAACGACGACGGCTCCGTCGACTTCACCTTTGCGCCTGAACTCCCGACAGGACATCCAGAGTCCACAGGACCATCCCCGGCGAAGGCTTCTTCATCATCTTCCGCCTGTACGGCACCGGCCGCGCCTACTACGACGGAACCTGGAAACTCGACGACCTCACCAAGACCAACCCGTAGTCGGCGAGACCCAACCACCGTCCCCGACCGCCGGTCCGGAGACGCGCCAGAACAACGGCTCTGGCACGGGGACTCACCCGCACAGATCCGGCAATCTTGATCGGGGCCAGGTGGGGTCGAGGATCTGCGGCAATCTGAGCCCGCTCGACAAGGTTCGCCTTCGGTCGCCGACGAGCACCCGAGGACAGGCACTTTCCGAGCGCTCGGAAACGACGGTGGAGCGCGAGCCGGTGGCGCCTCGGCGAGCCCACACGTATCCGGCCGGATGCGCTCCGACCAGGCGAAAGACCTAGGCTGCCACCAGCTCGACGCTCCAGAGGGCGCGTGTACTTTTGGGTTAAACTCGCCCCTCCGACACGTTTCGCGAAAGTCCTGGTCAGAGCGTTGCGGCTGGTGCCCCATGGGCTCTGGTGTGTCTACTGACTCCGTCGCCGAGCTCAACAGCGGCGACTGACACCGAGGATCAACCTCGAAACCCCACCACGCCGCGGGGCACTGCCCAAGTCCCCCTCCGACACAGCAGAACACCCTGGTCAGAGCGGGTGCAGACGCTCCCAGGTGTGTCGGTTGCTCACGGATTTGCTAACGGCCCACGTGCCTAGAGCGTCTCCAATGCGATGAGGTCGGCACCAGGGGCCGGGAGGTCGCGTTGCTCGCTGCAGATATCACGCCTGACAAGCGATACGGATTCAGAGCGCGAACCTCCGATCCGCTTCAGCGCGTGAAGGTCATCGAGAAGGTCCGTCCAGGGCGCTGGAAGGTCGAGTTCCTCGATGACCCCCACCCGGGTCTCGTGGACTACGTGAGGTCACAACAGTTGGCGTGCCCATGGGGAGGCGTTTCTCCGCTGGAGAAGCGCGCAGCTGTCCTGCGAGCGGAGTGCGACGAAACCTGGCCTATGGGTGCCGGAAACTCGGTCGTGACCTGTGAGCAGCGAAAACGGGGGTTGTCTGTGGCTGGTTCGAGGGCCTTCCCTTCGGTTCGTTTCTTCGACGGGCTCTCTCAAACCGCAACCTATCGCTTGTGCGATAGCCGTGATAGTCTACTTTCATGGCGCCTTCTAAGACGACTACGACGTTGCGGGTTCCGAGCGAGTTGCGGGACGAGATCGCCCGGATCGCTGAGCAGCGAGGTACAACGATGCTCGAGGTCGTGACCGACGCTGTGCATCGGCTTGGTCGTGACGAGTGGTGGTCGTCGGTTCGAGATGCGCTCGACGGGCTCAGTCCGACAGAGGTCTCCACCTATCAGATCGAGAGCCACCAGCTCGATACGGCGGCGGCGGACGGTCTAGATGACCGCTGAGGCGCAGTTCGTTCGAGGCGATGTCTGGTCGGTCGACTTCGGTGCCGATCCCGAGCATCCTGAGCAGGCGTTTCGTCGTCCCGCGTTGATTGTCTCTGACGACCGGCTGCACCATCCGAATCTGAGGATGGTGATTGTGGTGCCCGGTACGTCCACGATTCGATCGGTCCCGCTGCATGTCGCTGTAGAACCCGACGATGGTATTGGTCTGATCGTGGCGACGGCGTTCCAAGTCGAGCAGGTCCGAGCGGTGTCGGTTGCGCGCCTGGTGGAGCGGCTGGGTCGGCTCGATCCGGTGAACAGACACGCGATAGACGAGGTCCTGCGAAACGCCCTCAGCCTGTAGTGGCGACTCTGGGGTGTGTCGGTTTGCTAACGGATTGCTAACGGCGGCCCCCGGCAAAGAGCGGTAACCAGTGGCAGCGAGCGGGGGAGCGCTTCGCGGAAGTGCTGGTAGATGCCGGTTGTTGCCGCTCCGCGCCGCTGCCTGCCGGAGTGAGGGCGGTGGTTCAAGCCCCCCCTCCGACACGAACAAATGTTCGATTCGCTTGATCGTTGGCTCGGTCCGAGTGGCTGCCTCACCTTCTGGCCGGGGAAGCCGGTGAGCTAGGTCGTGGCCCGGAGGCGCTCGAGCGTTTCCCGTACGGTTGCTTTCACGAGGTCGACTTTGTAGCCGGTTTCGGGAAGTGGCGATGCACCGTCGGTGCACGCGGCGGCTGCGCGGTCGATGACCTCGTCGGACAGTGGAGCTCCGGTAAGGATCGATTCGGCTGCGTCGACACGATGGGGGACTGTTGCGACGCCGCCGAGGCCGAGTCCGCACTCGGCCATGTGTTCGCCGTCGAATCGGGCGCGCACGACGCACTCGACGAGTGGCCATTCGGCTTCGAAGCGGCTGATGGAGCGGAAGTAGGCGCCGCGCTCGTCGGGCCAGGGGGCTGGCAGGTTGCTCGAGGTGATCACGGTGCCGTTGGGCAGCTGGTGATCTCTCGTGGCGTCGGTTCCGTCGCCCAGCAGGTTGTCGACGCTCAGCGTCGTCCCGTCGGCCAGGCTCACGGTGGCGTCATGGTCCGATGCTGAACCTGGGTGCCTTTGGTGTCAGTCTGGCGGGGGTTCTTCGAGGGTAATGAGTGCGGTGGCCCAGCGTGCTGCCGGGTCGATGTCTATGAGGAGTGCTTTGGCCAGGAGGGTCAGGGGTACCGCCAGGAGGGCTCCCAGTGGCCCGATGACCCAGCTCCAGAAGATCAACGAGAGAAAGGTGAGTGTCGCCGACAGGCCGACGGCGTCGCCGACGAACTTCGGTTGGATGACCGACTGGATGACGACGTTGATGACGCTGTAGATCACGATCACCCACAGTGAGAGGGTCCAGCCTCCCTGTACAAAGGCGAGAAGAGCAGGGGGAATGAGGCCGATCACGAAGCCGACGTTGGGTATGTAGTTCGTGATGAACGACAGTATGCCCCACACCAGTGCCAGAGGGATGCCCAAGACCAGCAGGGCGACCACATCGAAGATGGCGACGATCAGGCCGAAAATCGAGGAGACGAGGAAGTAGCTGCGGGTGGCAGCGGCGAAATGGTTCAGTGCCTCGACCACCGCTGGTCGCTGGTCGGCCACGTACCGCAGACTGCGTTGAAACTTCGACGAATCATCCGCTGTGAAGAATATGGTGGCCAGCAGCAGACCGAGGCTGCTCAGCAGGCCAGCCACCCCCGACAACGCCGAGGTCAGCTGGCCTGCCGCCGCTCCGACGTCTACTCCATCGAGCACGCCTTCCAGATCGTCCCCGTCTATTCCCAACTCCTCGGCCAGGTCGGTGACGTCCTGTTGGGCAGCTTCGAGCTCCGACGCGTACTCCTCGCTCTCGAACAACTCGACCAGCTCGACCGTCGCCCAGACCAGGCTCCCCATGATCAGGGCCAGGATGCCGAACGAGACGACCATGAGGACCACCTTGGCCACCCAGCCCTGCCCTCCTCGCCTCAACACTGCGTCTTGGACGGGGCTCACCACAATGACGATCACGACCGCCAGGAAGATGGGACCGACCAGGCCGGCGAGCGTCTTGAGCCCGACCACCACGATCACCACAGACGCCACCAACAACAGAACGTTCAGCCCCCGAGGGAGAAACGGTGTTCGCTCAGGTGGTGAGGTTGCTGCCAATCTTGACTCCAATCACTGATCGCCAGGCGATTCTGGCAGGTTCGAGGGTCGCCGACACGGTTCCACGACCGAATAGGGCACCCACAGGCCAGAGCAGCGATGAGGTGGTAGAAGATGGGAGACACAGCCGACCAGCATCGTCCGCATTTCACCTGGTCAACCCACACGACCGAGTATTCGGCCCCCACAGGTGTGTCGGTTTGCTAACGGCAGGCCGCGGCAGGGAACGGAATCCAGCGGCAACGGGCGGGGGAGCGCCCTGCGGAAACGCCGTGAAACAGCGGGATTTGCCACTCCCTACCGGTTGCTGCCGCGTTGTGGGCGGTCGTTCAAGTCCCCCCTCCGACACCATTTGCCGCTCAGTGCCGCTTGCTGCCGGAACTTGCCGCTCCCTGCCGTGGATGCCGCGTTGCGGTTGGGGTGTCGGAGGGGTGGGTGAATTCTGACCTCCTTTTCGCGTCGGAGCGTTTCGCCTGCTCAGCGGGGGTGTGGGTGATGGACGGGTGTCGTTTGCAAATGGATCTGCTGATGCGCGCCCCTGGATCCGTGGCTGGAGACTGGCCCTGACCTGGGACGATGTGGCCTCCCAGTTCCCGATCTTGTACGGCGCCTTTCCGAGGGCTCGGGCCGGTGATGTCACCGCTGTCACGTCCGCGATCGACGAAGCCTTCGATCTCTGCACCGCCCACGGCCAGCGCGTCGCGTACGCCGACGTCTCGATCGCGGTCGCCGAGCTGCTCGAGAACCTCGGGCATCTCGACCGTGCCGCCGGCATCATCGCCTCGCTGTACCGCCAGACGTTCACCTTCCCAGCCCTGTACCACCGCTACCGCCGGGCCCGATCCCGGCTCCCGCCCGCACCGACCCCGGATCGGCGACTGGCCCTGCCCGAGCTCCACGACATCGTCCGCACAGCGCTCGCCAACCTTGACGCTGGACCCGCAGCGATCGGCACGACGACGGATATCAACTCGCCGAACCTGCCGAGCCCGTGACGTCCTCGGCCGGCGATCACGCGGCGCGCTCAGAACGGCATTGCGAGAGCAGAGACGTGTCTCATAACGTCCGACTCCACGGCCCGAAGACCGTGGCAGTAATGCCGGCCGGGGACGGATATCGCGTCGGCATCAGCTGCCCGACCGGGCAGCGGTACCGCTTACGCTGTCGGATCGGGGGACGGATCACGCCAAGCACAGAGCGTGGCTGGGTGTGTCGGTTTGCTAACGGATTGCTAACGGCGGGGCCGCCGAGGACTCCGACCACCTGGTCACAGACGACGAGCGCTACCGAATCGCGGCAATAGGCCAAGTCTGCATTCAGCCTGTCTGTCTTCATTGATGAGTCCATCGCATCGAAGAGGTCAAAGCCGTTCGCCGAGATCGCCGCGATCGGGCCGCGCGCAACGTCGAGGATGGGCCGCCAAGCCTTCCCTCCAACTGAAATTCGTATTACGATAAACGAATGTGGAGTTCCACCGCTCGGCGGTCAAGCACGGCCATGAGGAAGCTGTCATCCTGCACGCCGTCGAGCACGCCCTCGTCGTCGTGGATCTCGACCCTGACGCCGACCCACCCAAGGTGCTCGCCATCGGTCCCGACCCCGCCGGCAACCTCCTCGAAGTCATCTGGCTCGAGCTCGCCGACGACGTCGAGTTGGTGATCCACGCCATGAACCTGCGACCCGTGTTCTATGACCTGCTCCCGACAGGGGAGGACCCGACACCATGACCACCCGCAAGACCAAGACCGGCCGGACCCTCACCGACGCTGAACTCGACGCCATCGCTGGCGAGGTCGAATCGACCGACTACGACGTTGAGGCGCTCAAGGCCCGGCGCCGTGGGCGCCCCGCTATGGGCTCGGGCCCCGCCGACGTCGTGCCCGTGCGCATCGACCCTGAACTCAAGGCGGCGATCGAAGCTCGCGCCGAGGCCGACGACACCTCCACCAGTGAGATCATCCGGGAAGCTATCCGCAAGTTCCTCGACGTCGCATGAGCCCCACGGGGTGTCGCTCTGCAAATGGTTTGCTAGTGGCAGGCAGCGGCAAGGAGCGGCAGCGGGCGGCAAGTAGCGTTTCGGCCCGTCGCCAGTTGCCGTTGGTTGCCGCTCCCTGCCGCCTGTTGCCGTTCGTTGCCGGTTGGGGGAGGTGAGTTCAAGTCCCCCCTCCGACACTCGAGTTGAACCCCCACGGAGTCGCTGTTTGGCCTGGTCAGGCTGGGTGCGGCGGGCGTGGGGTTCATATCGTTTTTGCTGGCCACTCCCAGGCTGCGGTCTCTTCAGTTTGTGTTGTCCCGGGCCAGGGCGGTTCAGTCTTCGTTTCCCGTTTCGCGAATCTGTGGCGGATCGAGGGCACCGACTGTCCGTTGTGTGGACTCGCTCGTTGCCAAGTCCGTATGAATCGGGCCGAGCGGACGGGGGTAGTGCGGTACTCGGACCGCGTGGTGCGTCTCAGGTGGGGGTTCGGCCAGCTGCGATCTGGTGTAGGTGTTGTAGGCGCTCGGGCTGTGTGCCGGGCGACACTCTGAGGGCGAGCTGGTAGTGCGACTTGAAGAACTAGGCGCCGTCGTTGGCTGGTGTTGTTTGCGGGTCGGTCGCGATTATTGGCCAGGCGTAGTCGAGGATCTTGTCGGCTGTGGCTGGTGTGTTTGGCCGGTGTCTGATGATCATCCGTAGCCAGAGTGGTGCGTAGAGCATCTCGGTGATTACATGTCGTCGTCGGTCGCGTTCCGTTCGGAGTGGGTCATTCCGGTGCCTGATCGCTGCACGATGGCTCCCGGTCCGGCGAAGGACTCTTGATGGGAGAGCGTGCCTTCGTGGTACAGGCTTCCCGGTGCGCTGCTCACGGCGCCAGCGTGAGCACGCCGTCCAGGAGGGACCGCTGCACTCAGCCAGCGGAGTGGTCGACTGCTGAATGGACGACAGGACTACGCAGCGGGACCCCGGTCAGGCCGCCTCGGGCAGATCGAGCCAGCGGCTCCTATGGCGTGGGTTAAGGGTTGCAGTCCCCCCTCCGACACCATAGAGATCCCTGGTCAGACCCGAGTTTGACCGGTCCGACGCCGATTTTCGGACCCGCAAGCGTGTGACCTGGTCTTTCGCCGACTCAACCCGCCGTTCAGCCGAAAAATGTAAGGGCGACACATTCCACCACTTGACGCTCGTTTCGTGGGAAACTGACGCCATGTCAAGGACGACACCACCCCTCACCTGGGGCAATGCCGATCGCCAACCCCAGTTGGGCGTCGGCTGGGTGGGCCTCTTGCTTGTAGAGAACCGCCTCTCCGTCACACTGAGTGACCTTCGGCGGTAGATCGATCACGTTCTGCGCAGATGTAGGGGAAACACCTCTTCAGCGCGGCTCGCTGACCAGGACTTTCGCCACACCCCCGTCAAACTCGGGTCAGAGCCGGTGCAAAAAGCTCCCAGGGGTGTCGTTTTGCTGCACGGCCCCGACGCCCGCCGCGTGGGACGACGTCGATGAACTCGACCTCGCCACGCTCTCGTGGGTCCAATGGTTCAACGAACAGCGACTACATGGCCACTGCAACGACGTGCCACCAGCAGGATTCGAGGCCGCGTTCTACGCTGCCCACAAGACCGGCCCTACCGGGCTAGAAACCCAACCCCTGCGCCTGGACAAAAGGGGACAAAAGCCAGGGCGATTCAGTTATGGTCCTCAGACCGTCTAATGTGTTGAAGCGACTAGCTTGTAGAATCTAGTGATGACCAATAGGAGGATACTACTAGAAATCGGACATGATTTTATCACTG
>Ga0224508_10004797_pt1 | contig 10969 bp, 8 predicted proteins | sample SF_Jan12_sed_USG_4_FD_170157 | JGI IMG/M metagenome (GOLD analysis project Ga0224508, IMG submission 170157) | Sediment microbial communities from San Francisco Bay, California, United States - SF_Jan12_sed_USGS_21 | ecosystem: Environmental > Aquatic > Marine > Sediment | place: USA: California... | reverse complement strand
CCGGAGGTATGCAGCAGCGTGTTGCAATCGCCAGGGCGCTGGTGTTCCAACCATCGCTGTTGTTGATGGACGAGCCATTCGGCGCCCTCGACGAGATGACCAGAGAGCGAATGCAGATGGAGCTGATGAGCATCTGGAGCCGCACCCAGACGACCGTGATCTTCGTCACCCACAGCATCCCCGAGGCCGTCTTCCTGTCATCACGGGTCGTTGTGATGTCGCCCCGGCCCGGCCGAGTCGCCGACATCATCGATGTCGACCTACAACACCCACGCGGGGAGGACACAAGGGAGACCCCGGAGTTCTACTCGCTGCTCACACGAGTCCGCGAGTCGTTGCGAGCATCCGAGGCAGCGCGATGAGCGACGGTACTGGAGAATTCCTCGACGCCTTCGATCCCGACATCCCTGCGCAACCCGCGGCCAAGGGACAGAGCTTTTGGCGACAGCAGGCCGAGTACCTGCCGGCCGCCGGTCTCTTCCTGACGGGACTGGTGCTGTGGGAGCTGGCCGTCCGGGTGTTCGAGATCCAAGAGATCTTGCTCCCCAAGCCGACCTCGATCCTGAGTGCCTTCTCCGAGCAGTTCAGCACCGTTGTCGCCTCGGGTTGGGCCACCTTCCGGGAGGCGCTCGGTGGTTTCGTGGCAGGCGGAACACTCGGTGTGTTGATGGCGCTGCTGGCGACGCGCTGGGAGGGCTTAAGAGAAGGAGTGCTGCCCTTCGCCATCGCCGCCAACTCGGCGCCCATCATCGCCTTGGCGCCCATCAGCAACCTGTGGTTCGGTATCACGGACCCCGTGTCCAAGATGGTGGTGGTGGCGATCATCGTCTTCTTCCCCGTGATGATCAACACGGTGCGCGGCCTCACCGAGGTCGACGCCTCAGAGATCGAGCTGCTGCGCTCCTACGCCGCCTCGCCGAGGGAGGTCATGCTTCGGGTCCGGGTCCCCCACGCCCTCCCCTACCTGTTCAACGCGCTGAAGGTTGGCGCCACCCTCAGCGTCATCGCCGCCATCGTCGCCGAATACTTCGGAGGGCCCCGCAACACCCTCGGTGTGTTCATCACCCAGAACGCATCGTTGGGCAAGCTGCCGGAGGCGTGGGCGGCGGTGATCATCGGATCGATCATCGGCATCAGCTTCTACGGTGCGATTCTGCTGGCCGAACGAATGTTGATGCCGTGGCATGTTTCGTTCCGCACCACAGAGACTTAGCGCCAGACCGCGGAACCGAGTAGCTTTGCACCCGACCCAAAGCCGTACGAGTGCGATCGAGGGAGGCTGAGGATGAGGAACAGAAAACTAGGGATTCGGATAGTGACGTTATTGGCAGCCTTGGCGCTGGTGGCCGCGGCCTGCGGTGACTCCAGTGGCGGTGGCAGCGATCTGGACCCGGACAATCCCGTAGAGGTGAAACTGCAGCTGCAGTGGTTCACCCAGTCGCAGTTCGCCGGCTATTACGCGGCCGTCGACCAGGGTTTTTACCGGAACGCCGGGCTCGACGTTCAGATCCTCCAAGGGGGCGTCGACATAGTCCCACCGCAGGTGCTGGCTGCGGGTGGAGCCGAGTTCGCCATCTCCTGGGTGCCCAGGGGCCTAGTGCCGCGCGAACAGGGAACCGACATCGTCAATATCGGACAGGTATTCCAGCGCAGCGGCACCCTCGAGGTGTCCTGGGCGGACTCTGGGATCACTGAGCCTGCCGATTGGGCAGGGAAGAAGGTCGGCAACTGGGGCTTTGGTAATGAGTTCGAGCTGCTGGCTGCCATAGAGAAGTTCAACGTCGCCGATGTCGAACTGATCCAACAGCCATTCGACATGTCGCTGTTGCTCAACCGTGAGGTCGATGCGGCCGAAGCAATGATCTACAACGAGTACGCCCAGGTGCTAGAGGCTGTGAATCCGGAAACGGGAGAGCAGTATCAACCTGAGGATCTCAACGTCATCGACTTCAACGAGATCGGTACCGCCATGCTCCAAGACGCCATCTGGGTGTCGACCAGCTGGCTAGCCGAGGACGGCAATGAGGCGGTCGCCGAGGCGTTTCTCAAGGCGAGCTTCGAGGGCTGGATCTGGTGTCGCGACAATTTCGACGCCTGCGTCGAGGTGGTGCTCGATAACGCTCCGACCCTCGGAACGAGTCATCAGGCCTGGCAGCTCAACGAGATCAATGGGCTGATCTGGCCATCGCCAGACGGCATAGGCGTCATGGACGAAGCTCTTTGGGACCAGACGGCCGAAGTCGCCACGTCGCAGGGAATCCTCGAGAACACTCCCGATAGCGGGGCTTTCCGGACCGATCTCGCTGAGGCGGCGGCGAAATCCCTCGAGGACGAGGGCCTGGACGTCAACGGAAACGGCTACACCCGCCGCACCGTGATCCTCAACGTGGACGGCGACTAGCAGAGCAGGCGGCTCTCGGGACAACCTCCCGAGAGCCAACGTGGCGAGTCAGAGTTCCCACGCGACAACGCGGTCAGCCGTCTCTGACCAGGTCCCGCCGCTCGACCGGTAGGTGGCGAGGGCTGGTGCGTTGTCGTGTTCGGTCACCAGCCACATAGCAGTGCAGCCGGTATCTATGGCGATTTGCTTCATCTCGTCGACCAGCGCTTTCCCAATGCCCCGGCGTTGCCACTCAGGGAGGACGTCGAGCTCATAGAGCAGAAGCATCCACCGACCGTCCGGCCGCCGTAGACGATGTCCCCAGGCCCAACCAACGGGCTCGCCTTCGTCCGTCGCCGATACCGCCACCGTTGACGGGTCGGCCAAGAACAGGGCAGATTCTTCGGCAGGCTTTTCCCCCAAGCGGGCGACGGTGGCCACCCACAGCTCCTCGTCACCAGGGCCTACGCGCCGAACGTTCATAGCCAGCGACTCTACGCCTACCGTTAGCCGATGGATCAGTTCCTCCAAGCGGCACTAGACGAGGCTCGAGCCGGTCGGGACGAAGGTGGCATCCCCATCGGCGCCGTACTCGTCGTCGATGGCGAGATCGTCGGCCGCGGTCGCAACCGACGAGTGCAGGACGGCTCGGCCATCCATCACGGCGAGACCAACGCCCTGGAGAACGCCGGGCGCCTCGATGCGGCCACCTACCGAAGAGCAACGATGTACACAACCCTCTCCCCCTGCGACATGTGTACGGGTGCCATCCTCCTCTATGGGATCCCCCGGGTCGTCATCGGAGAGAACCGAACCTTCCTGGGAGGCGAGGACCTGCTGCGGTCGCGCGGTGTAGCGGTCGAGGTGGCAGACAACGCCGAGTGCGTCGGGCTGATGGAGACCTTCATCGCCCAGCATCCGGACCTGTGGAACGAGGACATCGGCGAGGAGTGATGGTGTGTGGCTGAGTAGGCTCCCGCCGCCATGATCGTCGCCCTCACCGTCCTCGGCATTATCGCGCTGCGTCTCGTCGACGTGTCGATCGGCGCATTGCGCATCACCTACCTGATCCGAGGTCGCCGATTGCTCGCCGGGACTCTCGGGTTCTTCGAGTCACTGTCGTGGGTGATCGCCGCCGGCCTTGTACTCACCAACATCGACGAGTGGTACAAGGTCGCGGCCTACGCCGCAGGTTTCGGGCTTGGCACCGCTCTTGGTGGGACACTCGACAAGTGGATCGCTTCCGGGCAGGTATTGGTTCGCATCATGGGGCCTGTCGGAAGCCCGGAGGTGGCCCCGCATCTGCGGGAGCGTGGTTTTGGAGTGACGGTCATCAACGCTGAGGGCAAGGAAGGCGAAGTGCGGCTGAGCCTCGTCGCTACGCGCCGTCGCAAGTTGCCCGAGGTCATCGACCTGGTGAAGACGATAAACCCACGAGCGTTCGTAACCGTCGATGACGTGGAGGCGAATCGCATCGGCGCCATGGAAGCCGGCCGGCTCCGCAAATAGCACCCTTGGCTAGCCGATCATCTCCCGCAGGAACTTGCCGGTGTATGACTCGCCGACCTTGGCGACTTCCTCGGGCGTGCCCTCGGCAACGATGGATCCACCCTCCTCCCCACCCTCGGGTCCGAGGTCGACAACCCAATCGGCCGACTTGATGACGTCGAGGTTGTGCTCGATCACGAGGACCGTGTTGCCGGTGTCGACAAGGCGCTGTAGCACGGTGAGGAGCTTGCGGACATCCTCGAAGTGGAGCCCCGTGGTCGGTTCGTCGAGGATGTAGAAGGTGCGGCCCGTGGATCGTTTGCCGAGCTCGGAGGACAGCTTCACTCGCTGCGCCTCCCCGCCAGACAGCGTTGGCGCCGGCTGGCCAAGCTTCACGTACCCCAACCCCACATCGAACAGCGTCTGCACAATGCGACCGATGCGAGGTTGGTTCTCAAAGAAGTGCTGTGCTTCGGAGACCGACATGTCGAGCACATCAGCGATGGTGTGCCCTTTCCACTCGATCTCCAAGGTCTCGCGGTTGTACCTCTTGCCCTTGCAGTCATCGCAGGGGATGTAGACATCGGGGAGGAAGTGCATCTCGATCTTCAGCGTGCCATCGCCCTTGCAGGTCTCGCACCTGCCTCCGGCAACATTGAAGGAGAACCTCCCCGGCTTGTAGCCGCGCAGCTTGGCCTCCGGTGTTGAGGCAAAGAGCTCTCGGATCCGATCGAAGGCTCCGGTGTACGTCGCCGGGTTGGAACGAGGCGTGCGGCCGATCGGCGACTGATCGATATCTATGAGCTTGTCGATGTTCTCGAAGCCCTCCAGCTTGGCATGCCGGCCGGGAACGATCCTCGAGCCGAGCAGCTTCACCCTGAGCGCCCGTGACAGGATCTCCTCGACGAGCGTTGATTTGCCGCTGCCGGAGACTCCGGTAACAGTGATGAACGTGCCGAGCGGGAATCGAACATCGATCTCCCGCAGGTTGTGCTCGGCAGCACCGAGGACGCCGATGAACCTGCCGTCTGGCTGGCGTCGGTATTCCGGCACCGGGATCGCCTTGCGCCCCGCCAGATAGTCCCCGGTTATCGAATCTTTGGCCCCAGTGATGGCCTTGAGCTTGCCTTCGGCCACGATGCTGCCGCCATGCTCGCCTGCCCCCGGACCGATGTCGACGATGTGGTCGGCGGCCCTGATGGTCTCCTCGTCGTGTTCGACGACGATGACGGTGTTGCCGAGGTCACGCAACCTGACCAACGTCTCGATCAGTCGATGGTTATCCCGTTGATGGAGACCGATAGACGGCTCGTCGAGGATGTAGAGGACTCCCACCAGTCCCGAGCCGATCTGGGTTGCCAGCCGGATCCGCTGCGCCTCGCCCCCGGCAAGGGTGGCAGCACCTCTGTACAGCGTGAGGTAGTCGAGACCGACGTCGAGCAAGAAGTCGAGGCGAGCTTCTATCTCCTTGAGGATCTGGGTGGCGATTGTGGCGTCCCGATCGCTGAGCTCCAGCTCACCGAAGACCTCGCGGGTCCGGCGAAGGGACAGCGACGACAGCTCGAAGATGTTGAGATCTCCAACAGTGACCGCCATCGAGGCCGCGTTGAGGCGAGAACCCTGGCACGTATCGCACGGCACCTCGCGCATGTACTGCTCGTACTGCTGGCGAGCCCAGTCCGACTCGGCGTTCTCGTGACGCCGCTCCAACCAGGAAACAACTCCCTCGTAAGTGGTGTCGTATTGCCGCTTGCGACCGAATCGGTTGGTGTAGGCGACCGTTAGCGGCTCATCGCCTGCTCCGTGGAGCACGGCCTTTTGAGCGCCCTTGCCTAGCTTCTTCCATGGCGTCTCGAAGTCGAAGCCGTTTGTCCTCGCCAGCGACTCGAGCAGGCGGGTGTAGTAGCGCATTCGGTTCTTGCCAGACCAGGGATTGACGGCCCCTTCGGCAAGGGAGAGGTTGACGTCGGGGACGATGAGCGCCGGATCGACCTGATACCTGGTACCGATTCCGGAGCAAGCTTCGCAGGCGCCGTATGGGCTGTTGAACGAGAAGTTACGCGGCTGCATCTCACCGAAGCTGAGCCCACAGTGGGTACAAGCCAGATGCTGACTGAAGGTGTGGGTGTCGCCGTCGACCACCTGCACCATCGCTACGCCGTCGGCAAGATCGAGGGCGGTCTCGAGCGACTCGGTGAGGCGGCGCTTGATCCCCTTCTTGGCAACGAGGCGATCGACTATGACCTCGATCGAGTGCTGGAAGTAACGATCGAGCTTGATGTCCTCGGTGAGGTCGCGCTGTTCTCCATCGATGAGGGCTCGGCTGAAGCCTTGCTTCGAGAGATCCTCGAGCATTCCTTCGTACTCCCCCTTGCGGCCCTGGACCACGGGAGCAAGCACCTGGAACCGCGTCCCCTCGGCGAGTTCGAGCACCTGGTCGACGATCTGGCTCGGGGTCTGGCGGTGGACCTTCCGGCCGCAATTGGGACAATGCGGCGTTCCGATTCTGGCGTACAGAAGCCGCAGGTAGTCATGAATCTCGGTGACGGTCCCAACCGTCGACCGCGGGTTACGCGACGCCGTCTTCTGGTCGATCGAGATAGCAGGAGAGAGCCCTTCGATGAACTCAACGTCTGGCTTCTCCATCTGTCCAAGGAACTGTCGGGCATACGCGGAAAGGCTCTCGACGTAGCGCCGCTGCCCCTCGGCATAGATCGTGTCGAAGGCGAGGCTCGACTTGCCAGACCCGCTCAGTCCTGTGAAAACGATCAGCTTGTCGCGCGGCAGCTCGACGTTGATGTTCTTGAGGTTGTGCTCGCGAGCACCCTGTATGACGATTCGATCAGTGGTCACGATCCTGGCTCGTCCTCGGGGCTGAAGATTGTAGTTACGCCCGTGTCGTCATTCGACGCCCGCCAGGAACAGGGTGAGCTGTCCTCTCTCCGCATCGTTAGGGCGACTCTCGACCGTCGTCTCCAGACTCTCCCACTCGATGTCAATGCGCTCCCGTCCGGCGAGCCCAGCCAATGGCTCATCGCTGATCACGACCAGGCGGAACCCCTCCGCTCCCCATGCGGCGCTCAGCTCGGCGATCTCGTCAAGACTGGGCTCGACGGCTCGCGCCGCGGGAACTCCGCAGAAGCCACGAACGGTCTGGACGGCCACTGCACCGGGATCACTGAGGCTGGTCTCGGCGAATAGCACCGCGGTACGACGGCCCAGGGAGCTGCAGAGATCCGTGACACCCTCCCTCGCCCCGCGATGATCCGACAGGCCGGCTATCCCGACGGCATGGAACAAGGGAATCGCCACAGTGGCACCAAGCGCCAGAACCATGATCACGGTTCTTGGCGACACGTAGTGACTCGAATCGTCGTAGAGGCGCTGTGCTACCGCGCCGACGCCGATCAGCAGGCCCGGGATCGCCATGAAGAGAAGTCGTCGCGATGCCACTATCTGAACGGGGTCGGGACCGGCATCGATAATGGCGGCGAAGGACACGAAGAGGGTTATGAGCAGGAAGAGCAACGTTCGTCTGCCATCGTTATCGACCACTCTCGTTATGAGAAGAGCGAGCCCGACAACACCGAACCCGGCAGCGACCGGACCGAGATACCAGAGAATCCAGCGGCCGGTGTCCTCGTCGTATGACCTCAACCCGTCGATGGCTACGCCTTCACTTTGCTGAGCGAGCACGACGGCGGTGGAGGGCTCGTCGGCGACTGCCTGCGGCCGCAGGAACGAGACAACCGAGCCAACGAGGATGACGCCTGCAACCAGATACGCGAACGCCCGCTGCATGTCGGCGTAGGCGAATCGCGGTTGCTCTCCGACGACGCGGCCGGCCAGTCGGAGGATGCCGAACACAACTGTCGCCAGCGCGATGGCCGCTCCGGCCCGGCGCGGCTCAAACGTCGATACCAGGCCAGAGCCGCTGCGCGCAGCATCCCATACGGCGACTACGACTGGAATCACATACCCGACCGTTGCGGCGAGAAGGAGCCGCCGCCGTGATCTACCTGTCAGCCACGACATCGAAGTCGAACCCACGAACGCCAGCGCTACGAAGACTCCGAATGGGATAGCCACGAGAGCCCACTCGGGCCGCGCCAGCGTCGCCGATCCCAACAGCACACCGGCGATACCACCTCGCCACGGGTCGGCCGACTCCGATAGGCCCCACAACAGCGAGAGGCCGGCGAAGACGCCGAACATCGCCAGCAATTCCGGATAGAAGCCCCTCGCTGCCTGGAGGAAGGGAAGCGATAGCGAAAGAGAGGCGGTCAGGATGACCGCGAGCCAAGGATGAATGATTCGCGCCGCGAACCAATAGAAGGCCAGCAACGCCGCGGACCCCATCAGCGCACCGACGGCCAGCAGTGGCGTCCTCCCGAACCACCCGCCTATTCCTCGCAGCACCGGAACGATGTGCGGCACCTCCGATCGCAAGGTTCCTCCAACGCCCCTTCCCACGAAACCATCGGCAACGAAGCCGACTCGGGCCTCGGCGAACGGTCCCACGGACGCTTCTACCGTCAGGCTGCCCGTCTCGTCGAGATGCCTGGCGGCGTTCACCATGACGCCGGCCTCACCGTCTGTAAGCATGGTCTCGGCCGCTGCGGTCCAGTTGAACGCGAGAGAGAGGATGGCGATGGCGATCACTGCTCGAGCTGGGCCCGCTCCGGTCACTGATCGGTGAAACGCTGCTTCGCTATGGAACCACCTCTCGAACACCGTGTAAGAGGCGGCGACGCCAAGGCCGACAACCGGCCCGATTCGGAACCATCCGAGATTCGCCAGCAGCATGCCGACAAGGCCCAATCCGATGACGGCGCTGGCCACAGCCGCCACGATCCGCTCGTACCACCACGGCGCAATGGCGAGGGATTGGTGACGACGAAGGCTTCCCATCTGATCGGTCATGGTTGCAACGTGGTGGCCAAGAGTGGTGCCGCCTAGGTGGCGTCGACCATCTCTCGCAGGTCGCGCTTGAGATCGTTGACTTCGTCCCGCAGTCTCGCCGCGTACTCGAATCGCAGTTCCTTGGCCGCCTCGCGCATCTCGTCTTCGAGACTCTGGATGAGCCGCGACAGGTCGTCGACAGGAAGGTCGAGCGCCGGGCGCTCGTCAAGCTCGCGAGAGCGACGCCGGGCAGAGGGTTCGGCGTTGGCACTCTGCACCAACTCGAGGATGTCTGACACCTTCTTGCGGATCGTCTGCGGATCGATGCCATTGGCCTTGTTGTGTTGGTCCTGCAACTTGCGTCGCCGGTTGGTCTCGCTGATGGCATGCTGCATCGACTTCGTCACCTCGTCGGCATACATGATCACCTGTCCGTCGACGTTGCGGGCCGCCCGGCCGATCGTTTGGATCAGACTCGTTTGACTCCGCAAGAAGCCCTCCTTATCAGCATCAAGGATCGCCACGAGGCTTACCTCGGGAAGATCGAGACCTTCCCTTAGGAGGTTGATACCGACGAGAACATCGAACTCCCCCATGCGCAGCTCCCGAAGCGTCTGCACCCTTTCCAGCGTGTCGATCTCCGAATGCAGGTAGCGAGCCCTGATGCCCATCTCCAGCAAGTAGTCGGTGAGGTCCTCTGACATCTTCTTCGTCAGCGTTGTGACAAGCACCCTTTGCTCGAGCAGCGCCCGTTCCCTGATCTCTCCGATCAGATCATCGATCTGGCCCTTCGTGGGCCGCTGGACGATCTCGGGGTCGACCAGCCCCGTCGGCCTCACGACTTGCTCGATGACGGTCTTGGAGTGCTCCAGCTCGAAGGGACCAGGCGTCGCCGAGACGAAAACCGTCTGGCCGCTCCTCTCCAACCACTCATCGAATCGGAGGGGGCGGTTGTCGATGGCCGACGGAAGTCGAAAGCCGTGTTCCACGAGCATGTTCTTGCGGCTGCGGTCTCCCTCGTACTGGCCTCGGACCTGTGGAACCGCAACGTGGCTCTCATCTACGAATGTCAGGAAGTCCTCAGGGAAGTAGTCGAGCAACGTATACGGTGCCTCCCCCGGCTCGCGTCCGTCGAGGTGTCGGCTGTAGTTCTCGATCCCTGAGCAGTATCCAACCTCTCTGATCATCTCCATGTCGTAACTGGTGCGCATCCGCAGGCGCTGCGCCTCGAGCAATTTGCCCTCTTTGTCCAGCTGCTGCAGGCGTTCGGCGAGCTCGACTTCGATGGTGCCCAGAGCGCGATCCAGCCGATCCCTCGTCGCCACGTAGTGGCTTGCCGGATAGACATACCCCTCTGCCAGATCACCGATCACCTCCCCCGTGACCGGGTTCATCTGCAGAATGCGATCCACCTCATCGCCGAAGTACTCGATCCGAAGGACCGTCTCCTCGTACGACGGATGTATCTCGAGCGTGTCCCCGCGCACGCGAAACGTCCCACGCACCAAGTTGATGTCGTTGCGGTCGTACTGGATATCGACGAGCCGGCGCAAAGCGTCGTCGAGCGGGTATTCGACACCCCGCACCAGGCGCAGGAGCTGTCCCTCGTATTGCTCCGGGCTGCCGAGGCCGTAGATGGCAGACACGGAAGCGACGATCACAACGTCCTGGCGAGTGAGAAGAGCCGCCGTCGCCGCGTGCCGCAGGCGATCGATTTCGTCGTTGACGGTCGCATCCTTCTCGATGTAGGTGTCGCTCTGCGGTATGTACGCCTCCGGCTGGTAGTAGTCGTAGTAGCTGACGAAGTACTCGACACGATTCTCGGGGAAGAACTGGCGGAATTCGTTGGCGAGCTGAGCGCCGAGGGCCTTATTCGGCGCAAGGATCAGAGCCGGACGCTGCAGCGCTTCGATCGTCCACGCGATGGTCGCCGACTTGCCAGACCCGGTTATCCCAAGCAACGTCTGGAAATCGTGGCCGGCCTCGATGCTCGCCTTGAGCTCAGCGATGGCCTGCGGCTGGTCCCCGGCCGGATCGAAATCTGAGTGCATTTTGAAGGCCGGCATTGCTGCTGAGGTTAGGACGCCCCCGGTGTTGGTGGCCTCCGCTCGCGAGCGCAAATCTCGCCAGAGGCAACAGATCGAAGGCGAAGGAGTGCGGCCCACCCCAGCCGGGGCGAGTTAGGTTTGAATCCTGTGG
>Ga0224508_10004796_pt1 | contig 10971 bp, 8 predicted proteins | sample SF_Jan12_sed_USG_4_FD_170157 | JGI IMG/M metagenome (GOLD analysis project Ga0224508, IMG submission 170157) | Sediment microbial communities from San Francisco Bay, California, United States - SF_Jan12_sed_USGS_21 | ecosystem: Environmental > Aquatic > Marine > Sediment | place: USA: California... | reverse complement strand
TTTTAGTCAGTATCACAATATTGTTTTTAGATCTGACCTTTTTTTATTGCTTAAAACAACTAAACTGAGATACATTTGATATGTGATTTTATCATAAAAAAATTTCATACTTGCCAATTATGATGTGAATTACAATAGGTTGACTTTGTTTTAGACCTTGAAAAAGTATTATTCCAAGTTTGATTTTAAATACAATAGTTGAAAAAAATATTGAATGTAACGACTTTACCTGAATGGCACACAAAAGTAAAAACTAGTTCAAAAATGACACTGGTTGTTGTAGATATGCAAAAATTATTCTTGACTGAAAAAAAATCTCCTTGGATGGATAAAAAATTACTATCCATAGTTCCAAATATTGAAAAACTAATCAATGTTATTGGAAGAAAAAATGTGATGTTTACTCGGTTCACTCCTCCTATGAACTGGCAAGATGAACGTAATTCTTGGCAAACATACTATAGAATAAATCAAAAAATTACTGCAAGTCATCTAGGAACTGCTCCATTAGATATAGTTGATAATTTTACTTCGTACATCTCTAATTCATCTGTGTCAAGCAGAAAAAAATCTGCATCCATATTCATGGCTGGCAATTTTCATTCCAAAATAAAAAAAAAATCCCCCAAAATTCTCATCTTTACAGGCATTGAGACTGATTATTGTGTACTCTCAAGTGTGTTAGATGCAATTCATTTGGGATATTTTGTAATAGTGGCAATAGATGCATGTGCAAGTAGTAAAAAACAAGGCCAAAAACATGCTAAAGGAATCTTTGAAAGATTTCCAGAACAGCTTTGGGTAACAACAACAAAAGGATTGATAAAACATCTTCAACAATTAAAGTTAGAAAAATAAGACTAATTCATCTATGTTTGGGAAAAATCCTCCAGATTATCTTAAATCGTAAAAGTTGAATCCACTTGCTTGATTTTTAAAATTGAAAGTATTGTTGCTGTTAAATTTTTTCAAATTATTCTAACTCACTACAACATATTTTTTAAGCTGAGTGTTCCCTGAGCCATTTTTCTACTTCAGGCCACAATTTTTTGTGTGCAGTTTTGCTAATGCACAATCCTACATGTCCAATTGGAAATTCTAGTGTCTTCTTATCCTTGCTTGAAACAATATCAGTAATTGATCTACTAGATTCTGCTGAAACTAGATCATCGTTTGTCCCCACTATGTTCAACACGGGTATAGTAATTTTTTTTAGATCTACAAGGTTTCCCCCAAGCATCATTTTATTTTGAATCAGTAGGTTCTTTTTGTAGATGTCATTTATGATCTGCTCAAATACCTTTCCAATAATGGGAACACTGTCATAAAGCCAAGATTCTACTGCAAAAAATTGCATAATTTCTCTTGTGCTTCTTGGCTGACTAAAGTAAAACTGATACTTCAAAGCAGCCTCCAATGGATTTCGTAGAATGAATGCTATATTGAGAAAAGATGATGGTATATTTCCAAAAGTCTTTACAAATCTTTTGACATCAAGATCTTTAATCTACGATTCTAATATCGTTGGGGACTTTCCAAAATCAGCAGGTGTAGCATGTAAAATTAAATTTTTCACATTTTCAGGATGTAATGCGGTATATATCAAAGATAAAATCCCGCCCCAGCAATACCCAAATAACGTAACGTTTCTTGAACCTGTAATCTCTTCTACTTTATCAACTGCATTTTCAAGATAATCATGTGCATAGCTTGCAAGTGACATATTTTCATCTTTAATTGTGGGCATCCTCCAATCTGTTGCATAGACATCAAATCCTAGTTGCTGAAAATATCTAATTACGCTTCTCTCTGGAAGCAGATCCAAAATATAATGTCTGTTGATTAAAGAGCCTACAACAAGAATAGGAGTTTTGAATTTTTGTGGCGAATCTGTTTTATAATGATGAACCTCAAATTTTGCCTTCATTGGAATTATTTCAGATGGTGTTCGATTAATGGAATCACGTATGGGTTCTATACTATTATCATAATTCCGGATCATGGTTTCAAGATATCTATATAATTTATCATGATGTCCAACTAACGCTAATTCTGTAAATGATCCCACAAGATCTGATAATGATTTTGAAAAATCTGTTTTCTGTAAAGTATTTTTTAATTCAACATCAAAAGTAGATCTTATCTCATCTTGAATCTTCTTACCAGTTGATTCTTGTAAATTAGAAGCAGACTCCATTGCTTTAGACCAAGAATGAAAAAGAGCCAGACTGTACTGCATTTGAAAGTTCAATGATTTTATTGTAAAATCACTATAAAGTGAGAATGAATTGTTTGAAATCATCTTGGAATCTTCCAATCCTAATATGTTTACAAATTGGGATATATTGCTATGCCTCAACATCTGATTTGGTTTTCTTTTAATAACATAATTACACCCAAATCATCACGAGTATTAAATTGCAAGAATTATCAAAAATATCCTGGCATTCTTTATCCACAGAACAAGTCGCAGAGAAACTTCAGACTGATCCTAAACAAGGTTTGGACTTAGATGAGGCAAATAATCGATTGAAAAAGTTTGGAGAAAATACGATGTCTGTAAAAAAAGAAAAAAGTCTATTAATTTCATTTCTTTTGCAATTCAAACAACCACTAGTTTTGATTCTCATAATAGCTGGCTTCATAACTGCAATGTTGCAGGAATGGGTTGACACTAGCGTAATTTTTGGTGTAGTTGTAGTGAATGCAGTTATTGGTTTTATTCAAGAACACAAAGCAAACAAGGCAATTCAGGCCCTTGGGCAAATTGTAAAAAGCGAAAATGTTGTTATTAGAAACGGTGAAAAAACTAGATTATACTCAAGAGAAGTTGTCCCGGGAGATGTGGTACAACTTCGTTCAGGAGATAAAATTCCAGCTGATATGCATCTACACTATACAAAAGATTTGAAAATTGACGAGTCCCTCTTGACTGGAGAATCAATCTCTTCCAAAAAACGTACCGGAGTTTTTTCGTCAAATACCATACTGGCAGAACGTAAAAACATGGCATATGGAGGAACTTTGGTTACTAATGGATATGGAATCGGTATTGTTGTACTAACTGGAGATGACACTGAAACAGGTAAGATATCTCAAACTATGATTGTAGCTGAAGAACTCGAAACCCCCTTAACTAGAAGAATATCTTATTTTAGTAAAAAACTTCTTTTTGTAATACTTGGTTTGTCTATTCTAACATTTATTTTTGGAATTTTATTCACACAACGAACTGTAACTGAATTGTTCATGGAAGTGGTTGCTCTTTCAGTTGCAGTAATTCCAGAAGGGTTACCAGCTGCAATGACGGTAACTCTTGCAATAGGCGTAGGATATATGGCCAAAAGAAACTCCATAATACGAAAACTTCCTGCAGTGGAGACTCTTGGCAGTACTACAATAATTTGCTCGGACAAGACAGGAACCATTACTGAGAACCAAATGACTGTTACTGAAATTTATTCAGGTGACAAATTCTTTGAGTTAACTGGCACTGGATTTGAACCGATGGGGGAAATTAAACATAAACAGATTGACATCAATATCGACGAATATCCAATACTGAAAGAATGCCTCATTACGGGATTGTTATGCAATGATTCTGATTTAATTCAAAAAGATAGGAATTGGGAACCAAAAGGAGATCCTACTGAGGTGGCATTAATTACAGCAGCTCACAAAGCAAATCTAAAGCAGACATTGATGAAGTCGTTTTATAGAATAGACACAATTCCATTTGAATCCCATCTCCAATTTATGGCTACATTACATGATAGTGCGGGTGAAAAAATAGTTTACGTAAAAGGTTCTGTAGAAAAAATTCTTTCAATGTCTTCATATCAGTTAAATGATCATGGAACCGAAAATCTTACCGAGATTAATCTTTCAAAATTAAATGAAATTGCAGACGGTATGGCTTCAAAGGGTTTACGAGTCTTGGCTTTTGCCAAAAAGAAAATAGAAAATAAAAACCATGAAATAGAAATCTCTGATGTAGACGATGGACTAGTTTTTTTGGGTTTTCAGGCCATGTTGGATCCTCCTAGGCCAGAAGTAATTGAGGCCATAAGGGAATGTCAAAATGCAGGAATACGAGTTAAAATGATAACTGGAGATAATCTAAAAACAGCAGTCAGCATAGGTAGAAAAATTGGTCTAAATCCCTCATCTCAAGAAAACCCCTCTCACATAACAGCTATAACAGGAAAGGAACTACAAGAATGTTCTGAGGATAATTTTGTTACAATTGTTGATAAGACAGATGTATTTGCAAGGGTTTTACCAGAGCAAAAATTTTCCATAGTTAAGGCACTTCAATCTAAAAGTAACATCGTTGCTATGACTGGAGATGGAGTAAATGATGCACCTGCTCTAAAACAAGCTGATGTTGGAATTGCCATGGGTATTACTGGTACAGATGTTGCAAAAGAAGCATCTGATGTTATTTTAACTGATGACAACTTTGCATCAATCAAGGCAGCAGTGGAGGAAGGAAGAAGAATTCTTGACACTCTGATTAAATTCATTACTTGGACACTTCCCACAAGCTTTGGAGAGGGATTAGTAGTACTAGTCTCCATCTTTACAGGTATGCTCATCCCGATACTTCCCGTGCAGATTTTATGGATTAACATGACTACTGTTATTGCATTGGGAACTATGCTCATTTTTGAACCTAAAGAGTCTGATGTGATGAAACGTCCTCCTAGGAGACCCAATTCTCCAATTCTCACAAGGGATCTAATTATCCAGATAGTTATTGTTAGTATGTGTATTCTGATTTCGGTTTATGGTTTGTTTGAATTGGCTCTAAAAGATGATATTTCCTTAGAGGAATCAAGAACAATTACGGTAAATACAATTGTCATGATAGAGATATTTTACCTGTTTAACTGTAGATCCTTAACTAAATCTATTTTGAGAACAGGATTTTTTTCAAACAAGTTAATTTTTCTTGGAATTGCAGTAATGATTCTGTTACAAATAGCTTTTACATATGCTCCAATTATGAATGAAATTTTTCAGAGTAAACCCATTGGAATCGAGTCATGGTTGAAGATAATAGGGGTATCTATTATCACCTTTCTAATAATTGAAATAAAAAAATTTGTTAGTAATAGACTAAATTTAAAACATAATAATAAAATCCAATTAGAATGATGTTACAGAAAAAATGTTCTTGTAAATGTGGTTGCACTAAAACAATATCAAATGTGTATTATGTTCTTTGCATTTTTTGATACCCTTTGACTATTTCAAAAGTAAGATTGGAATCTTTGATTTGTGAACTACATAATTTGAAACACTTCCTAGAAATATTTCTTTGAATGTCCCTTGTCCTCTTGCACCAATGATTATTATGTCATAATTTAGAGATCTTGCAAATTTTACTATTTCTGTACTAATATCTCCAAAAGATACTTTTTTTTCAAAAAGAATTCCATTTTGAGCAGAACGTTTTTTTGCATATTCCATAATTTTATCTGCTTCAACTAGGAGTGGTTTTTCAGGATATCCCAATTTTCTATATTCTTTAGGCATCTTACCTATAACATGAATTCCAGTTAGTTTTGTATCATTTTGTCTTGCAAGATAAATTGCCATGTCTAAACCCCTGTTAGAGTTTTTGGAACCATCTAATGCAACTAAAATTTTCTTAATTTTTCTTTTAATCATTTATTTCTCTCAAATACACTTGATGATCACTTAAACTACAAAGATGTTTATTTATCATAACGATCATTAAATTTTTTCACTCCATAAGAATCACAACGATAAGATATATCATCGATCATATTTTCAAATCATAATCTTTGTAGTTAAACTAGTCCAAAGTTATCAATTTTGAAAATCTAGAGAATTCTATTAATTTAAAACTAGGATAAAATTCAGTTAGAGAGAACAATAATGATTACAGATACAATTTATGAGCACTTGCGAGATATACAATATACCAAAGTAAAAACACTAATTTCCAAAGCCACTACTGTTGACCCTTCAGATACACTTTCAAATGTTATTGGCAAAATTTCAAAAAATAACGTGTATGATGTTTTTTATCTTAATGGAAAATCTGTTCTTTCAACTAATGTAAGAACACTTCTAAACGCCAAAAGTATTACATCAATGAAGGTTGAACCCTTTCTTTACACGATCCCTCATCTTACTCCAAATGATTCAATTCAAAAAGCGGCAAACATTATTGCGCATTATAGAATTCGGGAAGTACCTGTAGTTCAAAAAAATAAGATAATTGGAGTAGTTACTGCAAAACAAATCTTGAAGATATTGTCATCTAAAGACAACAAATGGATTAAAGCCAATTTGATTTACACCCAGAATCCTGTAGTTATCTCTTCAGAAGAAACACTGAGTAATGCTAGACGAATTATGACATCAAAAAAACTAGATCACCTCCCTGTGATGAACCAAGGAAAAGTCAAACAAGTGCTTACATCTGCACATATTCTACAATATATCATGCCACAAGAAAGCCAGGGAAGAAGATCAAAAGGAAGTAAAACTCTTCACAAACTAGAATCTAGAATTGGAAATATTGGAAGCACCAGAATTCCTCAATGTGCTCCTAATGATGATCTCAATAAGATTGCAAATTCTATGCTAAAAACGAATACTTCGTATTGCTTAGTTAATCTCTGGAACAATCTTCAAGGAATAATTACATTTAGAGATATTCTTGGGTTGCTCGCATCAAAAATAGAAACACCAATTCCATTATACATAGTTGGATTACCTGAAGACCAGAAAAATGTTAATCTGATTAGCAAAAAATTTGCGTCCACTCTTAAAAGATTGCAAAAAGTATATTCAGAAATTAATGAAGCTAGAGTTTCAATCAAACAACAAAGGACTGGAAGTAAAAAAGAAGGAAAATACGAAGTATCAATAATGATTACAACACCACATCATGCTCCGTTAATTTACAATTCAGTCGGATTTGATCTAAGTGAAGTCTTAGAAGAGTTAAGCCAAAAACTGCTAAAGACATTATCAAAACGTGCCAAAAGACGATCAAAAACAAGCATTAGAAAAATTGGATCCCCAATATTCTAGTGATAGTCAGTAAATTCACTAAATATTTTCTGACAGCATATTTGCAAAACAACGATTGAGTGAGATTTTTTCTGACAGTATGTTATTATTTGTTGAAGCAAAAAATATTTCTAAACTATCATACATCATACAATACCAAAAAATTAGGCGTGATGCATTACGAATGTACTAGTCATTTTTAGACAAAAAACGGAATTATTTTAAAATATAACGCAAGATTAGAAAAGCATGAAGCAAATTAAAAATATTCTAATTCCATATGATGGTTCAAATTGTTCAAAACGTGCCTTCAAATTAGCATTAGACATGGAACAAAAATTTCATTCAAAATTAATTCTAGTTTCTGTATTGAAAAGATAAACGATAGTTGGTTTGGAATTGAACTATCGCCTTTTTATCAAAAAGAAGTAAAAAAATACAAGGAAACAATAAAAAAAGAAATAACAAAATTAGAATCTGAATCAAAGAATAAGAAAATTCCTCTAACCGCAAAAATTTTTTGTAACTGATTCAATAATAAAACAAATACTTTCTTTTTCAAAATCCCACAGAATCGATCTTATAGTAATGGGTTCTCATGGTAAAACAGGACTTGATAAATTGATACTAGGTAGTGTTGCTAACGGCATTGTTCAAAAATCAAAGGTACCTGTTTTGATAGTTCGTTAAAGTATTATAATCTGCTAAACCCCAATCACTCTAAAAAAATTATCTGACAGTTGATCTTTTTTTAGTAATTTTTCTTCCTGTACGAATAGGTTTTTTCTTTTTCTCTATTCCTTTGTTAATACGCTTACCTTGAAGCTGAGATTTTCTTCTACTGGCTATTCTTATTCTTTCTTCCTTTCTTGTATCTTCCATTTTTTTGAGGATTACTTTTAGAGCCTCAACCTCTTTTTTTGAGAATTTCAATTAATTGCTAGAATCAAATTCCAACTATTAAACATAGATACAATATTTAACAGAAAATTAAGTCATCTAAAATGATATTTTGAGATCCTAATGTGCTATGTTATATGGAATGAGAAATCAACAATTTAAAAATTTGATCTAACTAATTTTCATGTCTGATTTAGTGAAATAATACCTAATCTCATTTTAAAATAAATAATTTGACTCGGATCATACCTGAAAATGATAATTTTAACGTAATATTTTGAATTGATTTTCAAGAGTCTAGTTAAATATTCACAAAAAGTACAATTTCTATGAGAAAATCTCTGTATATGAAAATTTTGGTTCCTTTGGATGGTTCAAAGTATTCTGAGAAGGCACTTTTACATGCGTGTGATATGGCAAAAAACTATCAAGCTAGTTTAACGCTAATTTACGTTGTTGAAAAATCAATTCCATTCAATTTGTTAGATAGAAAAGAGTATTTAGAAATTCTAAGAAAGTTTGGAAATAAAGTTTTGATAAAGGGAAAAAAGACTACAACCGACAATGGTGTTGATTCTAAAATAATCATGAAAGAAGGAAATGTAGCAAACGAAGTAGTCAAGCTTGCAAAAAAAGAAAAATACAATTTGATAATAGTTGGTAGTAAAGGTCTTGGTGCGACAACAAGATTCTTTCTTGGAAGTGTTTCAAATAAACTTGCAAACAATTCTCCTTGCTCTATTCTTATTGTAAAATGATTAGATTCTATATTATTATCTATGATGTTTATTTTGTATTGAATTCAGTTGAGATGTGACTAAGAAAAATAATACTAAATAAAAGGCAAATTTATGATTACTACTAATGACTGATTATTTTGTTATTGGACATCCTTCTGCTGAAATTTTAGCAAAAAAAATATCAAAAAAATTACAAGCAAATTACCTAAAATCCTCTTTGAAAGTGTTCCCTGATGGGGAAAGTAAACTTACCATTTCAGGAAATTTTGGCAAAGGAACGATTATTGTCGTTTCTACCTCAGGTCCACCTGTAGATTCTAATCTTGTTCAAACCTTATCATTAATTTCAAAATCAAGTGAAAAATCATCAAAGGTGGTTGCAGTAGTACCATATATGGGATATGCTAAGCAAGATAAAGAATTTCTCAAAGGAGAAATCATTACAATCTCAGTTATTGCAAAATTGTTTAAAGCAGCTGGAGCAACACAATTAATCGTAGCAGATTTTCACAGTCCAGATGCTCTGAGTTTTTTCAAATTCCCTACAATGAATCTATCTTCAGTTCCTTTATTTGCCAAATATTTCAAAAATTACAACCTGAAAAATCCCATTATAGTATCACCCGATATGTATTGGAAGGCTAATGCAGAAAAATTGGCAAAATCCCTCAACGGAACCTCATTTGCGTTAAACAAACAAAGAGATAGGAAAACAGGAAAATTAGTTATTAAACAACCTCTTCCAAAATTTTCCAAAAAAAATGACTTGATACTGCTTGATGATATGGTCTCTTCTGGAGGAAGCATTCTCAAAGCAATTGCATTTCTAAAAAAAGAAAATTTTAGAAAAATATACGTGGTATGCACTCATCCTGTTTTTGTGGGCGACTCAGAAAGAATAATTAGAAAAGCAGGAGTTACAGAAATCATAGGAACAAATTCTATAGAGGGGAAATTCTCAAAAGTAGATTTGTCAGAAATTATTTCTAAATCTATATTGGATTTGAAGTGATATTCTTTAACAAAATTTTCAAATCATCTATCTATTACAAATGTTCTTTCTACCACTGGAGATTCTGTTACTGTGTGAATCAGCATATCTGATTTTTCACCTACACCTAATGGCACTCTAGTGGAAAGAATGTATTTTGCTCTGTCAAGCTTGTATGCTTTCTCTGCATATATTGTAAATAACAATTCTCCTTTTTCCACACGATCTCCAATTTTTTTATTAAATACAATTCCTGCACCTTTGTCCTTTGGACCTCCTGCTGCCCGTCCTATCTCTACAATGATTCTATTTTCTATCCATAAGATTTGTCCAGACTTCTCAGAGCGAATATACAGTAAATGTTTCCCAATTGGAATGTCTTCAGGAAGTATTTTTGGATTCCCCCCTTGAGCCTTAATTATTTCTCGCATTTTTTCTTCAGCCTTGCCTGATTCAAGAATTTTTTTTGCAAGAGAGTAACCTCCTTTTTTACCTAATAATTCAAACATACTTCCAGCTATATTGCATACTTTGTCTATAAGATCAGGGACATTTTTTTGATTCATCAAAACCTCTAGTGCTTCTTTTGCTTCAAGTGCAGGACCAACAGCATTTCCTATAGGTTGCTCGCCAAATGTTAGAACACAGTGAGTATGAATTCCTAATCTGCGACCAAGTTCAATGATATCTCTTGCTAGGAGATCTGCTTCTCCAGTTGTTTTCATTTTTGCTCCTCTCCCTGTTGGGATGTCAACCACCAAATCTGTTGCGCCAACTGCTTTCTTTTTGCTCATTATAGAAGGTAAAAGTAGAGGATCAATATGCAGAGAAAATTCTGTTTTTACAAATATCTCATCAGCTGGTGCCAATTCAATTGCACCGCCCCATACAATACATCCATTTGATTTTTTGAGTATCTGCAGCATCTTCTTTGTGGTGAATTCTACAGGCATCAGAACTTCTGCACGATCTGCAGTTCCTGCAACTGAAGTGATTGCTCTTGAAGAGGTTTTTGGAATGGTAAATCCTTGTGATGCTAGTATTGGAACCACTAATAGTGTAGTTTTGTCTCCTGGAACTCCTCCTATACTATGTTTGTCTACAATAATTTTCTTATCAATACTGAGGGTTTTGCCAGTATCCACCATTGAACGAGACAGACTTGTTGCCTCATCTAGATCTATTTTGTCGATATGTAAGGCAGTCACAAATGCTGAAATTTCATTTTCACTGAGATTTCCATCAACTAAATCCTGAACAATTTCATATATCTCTGGATACAATAAT
>Ga0224508_10004795_pt1 | contig 10972 bp, 12 predicted proteins | sample SF_Jan12_sed_USG_4_FD_170157 | JGI IMG/M metagenome (GOLD analysis project Ga0224508, IMG submission 170157) | Sediment microbial communities from San Francisco Bay, California, United States - SF_Jan12_sed_USGS_21 | ecosystem: Environmental > Aquatic > Marine > Sediment | place: USA... | reverse complement strand
TCGATGCAAAGATCGACGTCAACGAAATTGCCGCCAAGCACCAACGCACGACCGGAGCGATCTGGTCCCGCCTGGAAAAGCTCGGTCGCATTTCGCCGGACCGGCGTCGCGGTGGCGAAGGCGCAGAACCGTCACCACGCGCACCACACATTGCACCACCATCGCCAACCGTAGCGTCCAGCGATATCGGCGACAGCGATCTTCCCTTTTAGCTGCTTCTATGACTGCTATGCAAGGCGACTTCAACGAGCTCTCATTCGCGTTCGGCAACGGCTTCCTTGAAGACCATGCAGGTCACATCATTACCGATCCCGGCGTTGCGCTGATCGAGCTCATTGCCAACAGCTACGATGCCGGAGCAACGCAGGTTGAGGTCCATTGGCCCGCGTTGGAAAATGGTGAACTCTGCATTAGCGACAACGGCACCGGTATGACGACGGCCGAGTTTAACCGCCGGTGGAAGACCCTCAAGTACAACCGGCTGAACGAGCAGGGGTCTGACGTCGTTTTCCCGCCCACCGTTCGAGCAAAAAAACGACGTGCCTTTGGTCAAAGCGGCAAGGGGCGGCACGGAGCTTTCTGCTTTGCCGATTCGTATCGTGTAGAGACGACGAAAGGTGGCGAGCGTACAAAGGCCTTGGTCTCCCGGGCGAACCTTGGAAATGAACCCTTTCACTGTGAGGTCGTCACTGTTGAAAAGGCTGACGGTCATGGCACAAAGATCCTTACCGATGCCATTCGCCATCTAATCCCTCTCGATCAGGTTGTTGAGCTGGTCGGATCGAAGTTCGCGGTTGATCCCGAATTCCAAATCATCATTAATGGCCAGTCCGTTGCGCTTCTTTCCCTTGACGGTATACGGACTTGCACGCTGCCCGTTGATACCATCGGGGAGGTCACTGTCCACGAAATTGAATCCATTCAGCATGAACGAAACACCCGTTTCCGTGGTATCACCTGGTGGGTGAACAAGCGGATGGTCGGAGAGACTTCCTGGGCCGGTCTTGATGACAAAGGGGCTATTCTTGATGGCCGTACAACACACGCCAAAAAGTTCAGCTTCATCATCGAGGCTGACTTCCTCAAACCGGATGTGAAACCGGACTGGTCCGACTTCTACGACACCAAGAACTCAATCACGACTCGAGACGTCGCCCGAGACCATGTTGTCCAACGGCTTCATGAACTGCTTGCTTCGACCCGCAAGGAGCGTAAGCGCGAGGTTCTGCGGCAGCACAGGCAAGCGCTCGGGCAGCTTCCTGAGATATCGAAGAAGGTCGTCGGAAAGTTCATTGATGAAGTGCAACAGAACTGCCCCACGCTCTCGGAGCAGGATCTTTCCCGCACCGTTACCGTACTCACCAAGTTGGAGCAGTCTCGGAGCGGTTACGACCTGCTTGAAATGCTGAGCAAGTGCTCGCCGGACGATCTTGATACCTGGAACCGCCTCATGGCCGAGTGGACAGCCGGTCATGCTGAAATCGTACTGTCTGAACTCGGGCGGCGGCTGAAGCTCATCGACGATCTTTCCAAGCTTGTACATGACCACAACACCGACGAGCTTCACGACCTGCAACCGCTTTTTGCCCGTGGGCTGTGGATGTTCGGTCCGGAGTTCGAATCCACCGAGTTTACATCCAATCGGGGGATGATAACCGTAATCCGAACCTTGCTTGGCGGAACCGATGACAAAGTCGCCCAGCAACGACCCGATATTGTAATGCTTCCGGACTCATCAATCGGTGCTTACTCGGCGGACGCATTCGACGAGGAGAATGAGATCAGTGGTGTTCGGAGCGTCGTCGTCGTGGAGCTCAAAAAAGGCGGCTTTGAACTTACGATGAAGGAAGTTCGCCAGGCTGAGGACTACGTGACGGAGATCCGGAAAGCGAATCTCATTCAGGGTGTAACGAAAATCACGGCCTACGTTCTTGGGGCCAGGCTTGACGGAGCCGAACAACGTGCTATCGGTGAGCGTCAGAACGTTCACGTCATACCCATGGCTTACGAGACGGTACTTCGCAAAGCTCATGCTCGCACGTTTCATCTCAAGACCAAGCTTGAGCAGTGTGTCCCCCGATCACCAGCTGATGAGGATGTTGAGCAGACCTTGAAGGAGCCGTTCCAAGCTGAGATGGAAATGGAATAAGAGGTTGAGTAGTACAATCGTGTTTTAGCAGCCACTATTACTCTCGCCCCTGGCAACCCGCGCGCCAACAGCTCCGCGTTGTCACGGGGGTTGCTTCCGCCCATACCACCCCCCAGCCTGGCACTGCACCTGCGGAGCAGGCTCGCGCCAGTCTCCCCACGCTGCGCTGCGCACATCGCGGCTGGCGGCCTCCGGTCGCAAGCTCCCTGCGGACCGTCCACCGCCATGTGCTCCGCTTCGCGATCGGTCTCGCTTCGCTCGTTATACCTCCCACCCCAGCCGCGCCGCTGCACCCGCCGTGCCATCCGGCATTGTTCGTTCCTCACAAAGCCGCTTGTCACGTCGTCTGCGTCCACCCACGGAGGCCGGTCGGTGCCCTTGCTCAGCCGCTCATTCTTCGCAGGCTCCGCAAGCGCTCCTCCCTGAACAGAAGTTGTCGTTATGCGTTCGTTCCTCGAAGACTCGTCACACGTTGGCGCGCCCCTTCGGGGCCAGGCCTTGCGGTGCAGTGGCTCCTCGGCCTTCGCGCCATCGTCGCATAACGCCGCCTTCTGTTCCCTCCGTCCACCCTGCGGCGCGGCCCCCGTTGCAGGGGGAGCCCCACGCTTGCCCACCTTCGCCCGCAAGCGGGCTACGGCGGACAAGCGCCCGTCTCCCCCTCTGGCCTTCGGCCATTCACCCCCTCTCCCCAAAGCTGTCACGCAAGCTGCTGCATGCCTCAGCGCTCCTTCGTCGCACATCGGCGCAGCTTGCGCGCCAGCCCCTTGGGTCGCTTTGCTCCATCGGACGCCCCGCTTCGCGTGGCGGTCGATCAAGGAAAGCGCTGCTTTCCTTTTTACGGCCTCCCCCGCGGGGCGGGTGAGGGGAGGCCGCAAAAAGAAAAACAGCTTTTGAATCTGCGGCATCGAAGCCGGCGGAGTTTTCCGGCGCTTGGGAAACGGCGTCCACGAAGCGCGAGACGCGCGTCCAACGAGTGGATGCGCCGTCCAACGGATGGATGGCCCATCCAGGGCTTGGAAACCCGCAAACCCACCCGAACAACTCGCCGTGACGGCGACGGTTGCTTGCGTGCTCGACCTGGCCCGGCCGAGCTTCGCCGCCACGCGGCATTGATGAGAGGCCAACGCGATGCATCGAGCCGCCACGACACCGTTCTCCGACCTGCGGAAAACGTTTCCAAGGTCCGGAAATCCGGACTCGGCATCAGGGTGCGAGGAACTCGGCGCTTAGAGGTAGCCGCCTTCGCGGGTGTGGTAGATCAACTCCCACACCTTGTCGATCTTGCCCTCGTCAACGGCCTGCATGGGTGTACATCCGTCGAACCATTCGTTGGGTTGCTGGAGCCAGGAGGAGACGTTCTGCGGCTCCATGATCTCGCAGAGTGCGGTGAGCAGGCTCAGTGTCTCGCTGATCTTGCGCAGCTTCTTGAGCGAGAGCCGGTTCTTGCCCTCCACCGTAGCGAGGGTTCGCGCGGAGCAGTCGCTGAGCTTCGCGTACACGGGCCGACTGATCTTGATCTGTCGGCGCCACCGTTGCAGGGCCGGCCCGCTATTGATCGTCTGATGCGGATCCAGGACCTCCGCTCGCGGCTTCTCTTTGGTCATCGTCGTCATATCTGCACCCTAACACGCTCCTTGCTCTTGGCAAGCAGAAATCGTGTAATTTTGCACGATTATCTTAGGGGTTCACCGGGGTGACGACGGTCAAAAGGCTTCCTGTCAGGAGTTTTTCAGGGAAAACCACGATCACGACGCCGTGCGGCCGGTCCGCGGCCGAGGGGGCAACCATGGCCTCAAAGCCAGCCGAAAAGGCGGCCCTGCCGATTGCCTGAGTGAGCGATTCGTGGTTGTGGTAGTTGTCCTGCTTCCACTTCGTGGCATCGGTCATCCGGGCTTCTGAGACGCCGAGGCGCTGCCGAATCTTCCCATCGGTCAGATCCAGCGCCTTGCTCACGCGCACCCTGATGCAGACGATCATTCGCGGCAACGCCTTCGCGTCGGGAAGGGTCCCCCGTCGCACCTGGCTCAACGACTCGGCCAGCGCGGTCTCTGGGGTACCGCTTGCATAGGTGCAGCGGAAGAAGCCGCGCAGGTTCCAGCGACCGTTGGCTCGCTGGCCGCCTACGCCGTTGAGAATATCCTGGTCGCTACAGTACCGTGGCTTGACCATGCGAATTAGATCTTCGTCGAAAGCGACCTTGGAACCGAGGAGCACCTGCATGCGGGCTTCCAGTTTGGGGTAGTCCGGGTGCTCAATGAAACTCATTACGTCCCGCCGTTGCCCTTCGTGGCGTGCAACGCCACGAACCCTTCGGCCATCTCGATGACCTTCTGTTGCTGGCGGCGAGGAAGCTCTGCCACTTCGGTGAACACGCGGCCAAGCCGTCCGCCCGGCGGACCCGGCCGCTTCGGCTTCGGTGCTCCGAGTAACTCCTCCACGCTCACTCCCAAGGCCGTCGCTATCGGGAGCAGCACATCCGAACGGGGCAGCTTGCCGGAACTTTCCCAATACTGAACATTGGACTGACGCTCGCCAATCAGACGAGCCAGCTCACGCTGGGAAAGTCCGGCCGCTTCGCGAAATGCCTTCAAACGCTGACCATGGTCTTTGATCTCCATGAGTTCAGCATACAGGGAGGTTGGAAAAACAACTTGCATATGACCAGCATACTGGTCATTCTTGAACAGTGCAAGAACGCTTGACGCGTTTTGGAAATGAAAAAAGGCCGGCCCGCAACGTCGCCAAACACCACGGACCGGCCAGAGAAATACGAGCTTACGCTCGCACGGTGGAATCTACCACGGTCCGGGCATCGGCTCCAGAAACATCCGCCGTCGTCCCGCTTCGGAAGCGGGACTATGGCGGGACAAAAGGAGGAAGACACATGGCCCGGATCCCGGAAGCGGAGATCGACAGAATCAAGCAGGAGACCGACCTGGCCGCGCTGGTACGCTCGCGCGGCATCGAACTCAAGAAACACGGCAACGGCCACCTGGCCGGGCCCTGTCCGTTCCACGAGGACAACGAACCCTCGTTGCTCGTGACCCCGGCGAAGGGACTGTTCCACTGCATGGGCTGCGGCGCAGCCGGCAACGCGATCCAGTTCGTGGAAAAGTTCGACGGGGTGAGCTTCCGCCACGCCTTCGAGCTGCTCAACGAGGGACCGGCCGCATTCAGCGCCGCCGCCGATGCGCCGTTGAAGAAGGCGAGCGTTCCCCGGCTGGACCCCCCCCTCCAACCCGACGCCGAAGATGCGGAGCTCTTCATCCAGGTCGTCGACTACTACTACCATCGACTGCTCAAAACCCCCGCCGCCCTGGACTACCTCGAAAGCCGGGGACTCCGAAACGAGGAAGCACTCGCGCGCTTCCGGATCGGCTTCGCCGACCGGACGCTGGGCCTCCGGTTGCCGGAGAAGAACCGGAAGGCCGGCCAGGAGATCCGGACCCGGTTGCAGAAGCTTGGGCTCATCCGCGAGAGCGGCCACGAACACTTTACCGGCTCGCTGGTGGTGCCGGTGTTCGATACCGAAGGCCAGGTGGCCGAGATGTACGGCCGCAAGATCACCAAGGGCTTGCGCAAGGGAACGCCACTGCACCTGTACCTGCCCGGTCCGCATGCCGGCATCTGGAATCCGGTGGCCTTGGCCGGGTCCGAGCTGGTCCTCTGCGAGGCCCCGCTCGATGCGTTGACGTTCTGGGTCAACGGCATTCGCAACGTGACGTTCATCTACGGGACTGAAGGCTTTCCGGACTACCTCTTCGACGCGTTGCTTCCGTCTTCGCCTGGCTACGCCGGGACAAGTGCGCATCGCGTCAAGACCGTGCGGCTCGCTTACGACAACGACGATGCCGGCAACCGGGCTGCGACTCGGGACGCCGACCGCCTTGCGGCGCACGGCATCGAGGTGTACCGGGTGAAGTTCCCGCATGGCATGGATGCCAACGAGTATGCACTCAAAGTCACCCCTGCGCCGAAGTCCCTGGCCCAGGCCATCAAAAGCGCGGAGTGGGTAGGGGGCGAGCCCTCCGCACGCGCTTCGCGCGCGCCTTCTTCTTTAGTTGCTATAGCTGCTAAAGAAGAAAAGCCATCAGCTTGCCTCGCCGCAGCTGAGGAGCGAAGGCGGGAGCCAGAACCACCACCGGCCGAGTCGATGTTAACGCAGCGCGGCGAATATCGCTTCGCGACCTTCGGTCCGCGCGAATACCGCGTCGGCGGCCTCGATAAGAACAACAGCCTCGAGGTGATGAAGATCGCCTTGCGGATCCGCTACCAGGAAGACTTCCATCTCGACAGCATCGACCTGCTGCGCGATGGCGACCGCCGTCGGTTCATCGAGCGCGCGGCCGATGAAACCGGCCTCGAGAAAGAGCTCATCAAGCGAGATCTGGGCAAGCTGCTGTTGGCCCTCGAACGCGAGCAGGAAGAACGGCTCGCCCAGGCCGTCGAACCGGAATCCGACGCACCGGAAATGACAGCGGACGAACGCGCCGAAGCGCTCGCGTTGCTCACCTCGCCCAACCTGGTCGACCGCATCGCCGAGGTTTTCGAGGCCTGCGGCTTGGTGGGGGAGCCCGTCAATCGCTTGGCCGCTTACCTCGCTTGCACGTCGCGCAAGCTCGCCCGGCCGCTCGCGGTCATCATCCAGAGCACCAGCGCCGCCGGGAAATCGGCGCTCATGGAGGCGGTGCTCGCGATGTTCCCGGAAGAAGACCAGGTCAAGTACTCCGCCATGACCGGCCAGAGCCTCTACTACCTCGGCGAGACCAATCTCAAGCACCGGATCCTCGCCATCGTCGAAGAGGAGGGCGCGGAGAAGGCATCCTATGCGCTCAAGCTCTTGCAGTCCGAAGGTGAACTGACCATCGCAAGCACCGGCAAGGACCCGACCACCGGCCGGATGGAGACCCAGGAGTATCACGTCGAAGGCCCGGTCATGATCTTCCTGACTACCACCGCCATCGACATCGACGAAGAGCTGTTGAATCGTTGCCTGGTTCTTACCGTCGACGAGACGAGGGAACAGACCGAGCGCATCCACGCCCTGCAACGCCAGGCGCGCACCCTCGAAGGCCTTCGCCTTCGCAAGCGCAGAGAAACGTTGCTTGCGCTCATGGGCAACGCCCAGCGGCTGCTTGAACCGGTCGACGTGGTGAACCCCTGGGCCGACCAGCTCACCTTCACCGCCGAGCGCACCCGCACCCGACGCGATCACGAAAAGTACCTGACCCTCATCGACGCCATCGCACTGCTCCACCAGCACCAACGGCCGCGGCAGAAGGACGGCGAAGGCGGCTCGTACATCGCGGCCACGCTCGATGATATCGAACTGGCCAACGGCATTGCGCCCGAGCTGCTCGGCCGTTCGCTCGACGAGCTCGCCCCGCAGTCCCGCCGGATGGTCGAGGCCATCAAAGAGCTGGTCCGCGAACGCTGCAAGCGCGAGGAGGTTGAGCCGTCGCTCGCTCTTTTTAGCCGCCGAGACGTGCGCCAAAAACTCGGCTGGAGCGTCACCCAGGTTCGGGTCCACCTGGAGCGGCTTCGCGAGCTCGAATACATCGCCACCCGTTACGGCCGCGCCGGAAGCGCCTTCCAATACGAGCTGCTCATCGACCCCGACGAGCCCGGCGATGTCGGGCACATCGGCCTGCTCGACGTGGAAAAGCTGAGGGTACGACAACAACCTGACCGGGAAAACGAGGACCTGACCGGGGGGTGTCGGGCACCGGTGCGTCAGGTTCAACCCGCTGAAAACCAACCTGTTGCGGTCAACCTGACGGCCTGACCGAACCCGCACATCTGGGCAGCTAAGAAAGGAATGTCGTAGACGCACTCGTCACGGCGTAGCCCGATCGAAGGAAGGAGCGAAGACGGATGGTCGGCAAGAGCGGAAAGGCTGCAATCCCCAGCATGCGGACGCGGACGCGCGAGAAGCGTGGCGGCCACGACCGTCCCGCCGAGGACTTTGTCCGCGACGAGAACAGCCTGGCCACCCATGTCGACGCCTACCTCAATCACATGCGCATGCTCAACCGCACGCCCAAAGCGGTGCGCTCGCAGTGGAACGCCCTCAAATACTTCCTGCGCTGGGCGCATGAGCGCGACCTCATCTATCCGGACCAAGTCAGCTTCACCGTCCTGGAACGGTATCAACGCTTCCTGTGGCGCTACCGCAAGGCGAACAACAAACCCCTGAGCGTCTCCTCCCAGCGCGGCCGCCTTGGTGCGGTCAAGACGTTCTTCTCCTGGCTCTGCCGTGAGCACATCCTCGACGCCAACCCGGCCAGTGATATCGAACTGCCGAGAGCCGAGAAACGGTTGCCCGGCGAAGCACTCAGCATCACACAAATCGAGGCCGTGCTTGCCATGCCCGACATTACCGATCCACTTGGCATCCGCGATCGCGCTATGCTCGAGCTGTTCTATTCAACTGGCATTCGTCGCGTGGAAATGGCCCGACTGCAGTTGGGTGATCTGAACCGTGAGAAACATATCCTCTGGGTTCGCCAGGGCAAGGGCCAGAAAGACCGCGTGGTTCCGGTTGGTGCGCGTGCGTTGAGATGGTCTGAAAAGTACATCGACGACATGCGGCCCATGTTGCTGGTCAATCCATCCCAATCGGCGTTATTCATCACCGGTTACGGCGAGCCGTTCAACGAGGACGTGCTCGGCCGCAAGGTCCGAGAGTACATCCTTGCTTCCGATCCGGACCGGACATCCGGCGGCTGTCACCTGCTTCGCCACACCTGCGCCACCCACATGCTCGAAGGTGGGGCAGACATCCGGTTCATCCAGCAACTGTTGGGACACGAAAAGCTCGAAACCACGGCCATCTACACGCATGTCAGTATCGAGCATCTCAAGTCCGTTCACGCCAAGACCCACCCGGCGGAAAGTCGGCTGTCGTCTTGAGTCCAAAGCCCGAACCCCCTAGGCTCATGACATGAAACTTTATCTGGATGCCTGCTGTTATAACCGTCCCTTTGATGACCAGAGACAGGACCGAGTTCACCTCGAAGCTGAAGCCGTTCATGCCATCTTGCGCCGAGTTCAGGCTGGGACGTGGGAACTGCTTGGCAGCGATGTCCTGCATCTGGAATTAGCCCAACTTCCCGACGAAATACGCAGAGAACGCGTATTGGAACTGGTCCCTCCGTTCGCAGAGTGTATAGTAACATCGTTGAAGGAAGAGCAACGAGCGGTCCAACTGATCGAGTGCGGAATCAAGGCTGTGGATGCACTTCATGTGGCCTGTGCGGAGGCGGCGGGCGCCGACCCTCAGTACGGATGACCGACTGCTCAATGCCCTGAAGCGAGAGCAGGCGGCTGTGAAGCTTCGAGTGGCCAATCCGCTCTCCTGGGTAGAGGAGCAAGACAATGAGTGAAGCTGAAATGATACCGCCGGAAGTCATTCGAACCCGTGGTTTGCACGCCCTGAAAGAAGAGTTGGGCGTGAATGGGATGATCCGCTTTCTTCAGCAGTTTGAAGTCGGCCGGGGCAATTACACGGAGGATCGGCATCAGTGGCTTGATGGACTTACTCTTGAAACCCTCATCGAAAAGCTGAAGTCTCAGGCTGCAAACGAACCTTCCTAGACATATGCAATGGCTCTTTCTTAGCCGCCCTGAAAGCAACCTTTTCAGACAGCGAGCATGACCAAAACTGCGTCAGAAATCCGGCAGGAACAGTCAGGCATTTCGGGTCGTAGCCATCTGGCGAAGACCGACCCCCCGTCCGAAAATCGCGTCTGGGGTTTTTCGGCCGCGTCCTTTTCCTGCACCCGGGTGACTTGGTCCAACGCCGCTAAACCGCATCAGGAAACTGCGTTTACCGCTACGACGAGCGCATCAGGTATCTGTAGTTGGCTTTCCAAAGACCCCATTGGGATCGCGGGGGGACTCAACCAGTACGTCGCGTTCGGGAACAACCCGGTGGGCAATACTGACCCCAGTGGCGAAATCGCCATTCTCCCGGCGGTTTGGTTGGGCGTGAGAATTGCTGCTGTGGCGACCACAGCGTACGGTATTTACCGTGCTTATAGGGGTGCCAAGAATCTATCCGAAATTGAGCTTCCGCCTGGCGGCACAATTGGGAACCCGGCCTTCAGAGAGGTGTTAGGGAACGAGATTGCACCCGCAGTGCTGGACATTGTGGAGGGATGTCCAGGGACGACACTCACAGGATTGGACTTTGGCGGGACCCATGAACGTGCCGTTGGCGCGGCAGACGATCTCATCGAGCTCTATAAGCTGCAAAGACTGGGAAGGCATGTAGACGAGATCGACGAGACAGTAGGTGTTATCCGATCAGGTCTTCCCTCTCTCAGACAGGTTACGAATCCCCATATACCCGCTGGGACTTACTTCCGCCGCGCACCGGGTGCAGAATTTCCCGGAGGCAGCAACGTCCGCGAGCTTAATGAACAGCTCAGAGGTGTGATCACACAATGACGGCACGTCTCCGATTGAGAAAGCACCTGTGGGGATCGGTCGCGCTTTTCTCGTTGTTCATCCTGGCTTTTCTTTTCCTTGTTTCGCGCCTTGGGTTCAACGAAACGGTCGCTGCGCACATTGCATGGGTAAACAAGGTCTCTTCCTGTCCCCGTCCAGAGCTGGAAGAGTACGCGCGCAATCTCCATACAATAGTCGTCGAGCAGCAGTTCTCAATGCGTGGTGTGCTGATTGGTGCATTAGGTATGGCTGTTGTCGGACTGAGTTCTTCAGCGTATCTCCTTTCCGTAGCACGGAGTCAGAGTTCGTTGCCGGAGCAAAGCGCCGAACCCCACGCTACACCGGCCGATCGATCTTCTTAGTCGGGATGTC
>Ga0224508_10004794_pt1 | contig 10972 bp, 10 predicted proteins | sample SF_Jan12_sed_USG_4_FD_170157 | JGI IMG/M metagenome (GOLD analysis project Ga0224508, IMG submission 170157) | Sediment microbial communities from San Francisco Bay, California, United States - SF_Jan12_sed_USGS_21 | ecosystem: Environmental > Aquatic > Marine > Sediment | place: USA... | reverse complement strand
CCGGGCGACAGGAAACGGGATGATAGAAAGACTGCATGCTGGTGGCCTGGCGGACGCATACCTGGTTCGTACCGACGAAGGCAGCTATTTTATTTCCCTGGGTTTGTTCGGTGACTTGAACGGTGCGGAGCGGGTCGAGTTGCAGGCCAAATCGCTCGACCTTCCCGCTGAAATCGTCGGTAGAACTCAGGAGGGCTCACTGTTCTTCGTCGACATCGGTTTGTCGCCAGGCAAAGGTGCCGGGGCGATGATTGAGCGTTTCGGAGAGGACAAAGTGCTGCTTCGCGATGCCGCTGAGTGCCCGTAAGGCATTTAGCGATAGCGTGACGGAGGCTCTTGTCACGAGGGAGCGATTGGCGAATAATTCGCCACCCCGCGGCAACACAAAAAAGCCGGTATAGCTCAGTTGGTAGAGCAACTGATTTGTAATCAGTAGGTCCCGAGTTCGACTCTTGGTGCCGGCACCATATAAATCAATGCAATACGGACTCGACGTGAGTCCGTATTCATTTCGGGTAGCAGCATGCGTAGCATTTCGGCCTGATTTGCGCCAATTCGCCTTTTAGCCACAAATACGCCAAATCAACCTTCTTGCCATCGATCTGCCACTGCAAAAATCCAGTTCGATCAGATCGACCGACTCCTCAGCTGGCGGCATGGATGCTTCGAGTGATTCCTTCATGCTGATAGCGAGACAGTCGCGCCAAGACATATCCATCCCAATGATCTGGAACTCAAGGCTGGTATGGGTCCCTTGTCACGGGAGTGGTGCGGGCAAAAATCCGTCCTGCAAATATCTTGATGAAAGCGCTTGTCACAGCGCTACAAAACAAAAGGTTCATGTCCGCTTGCCTCAATTCGGGTCACTCGATGAGGAAAAAATAGGTTTTTCGTCCGGTAGCTAAAGGCCAGAAGCGGACGAAAACGAATTAAGTTGTTGGTTCAGTAAAAATCACTAGACCACTCGTAGACCGCTGATACGCTTGAAAGAGACTTTCAAGAAAGCGCTCCGCGTAATTGTCTCGACTAACTGATCCCGTTGATCAGCACATTAGTGCAGTGCAATTTGCTTCGCAGCATCATCGAGCCAGTTTTGTACGACGACCACACGACTCACCGGAAACTCGTCTTCGGTCGCCTGCTTGAGCATGAGAAATCGTTGGCTGTCAGGTGCTACGTCGAAATTTCCAAGATCGTAAACCAGATAGTCGCCAAGGCTTAGAAGCGATTCTGGCCTTCCCACCATAAACTCTGGCGCTGTCGTAATAGCGACGATCATCAGGTCCGAATGGCCTCTATAAACCAGCTCGCGGCCGTCCGGCGTCCAACGAGGCTGAAAGCCGCCACCAATTGAGATTTGAGTTGCCGCCTCATTCACGTTAGGAAACGGCCGCACATATACCTCCGGAGTACCCGAGCGATTGGAAACATATGCCAGCCAATGACCGTCTGGGGATACCGCCGGTTCAGTTTCGTTGAATTCCGAATTCAGCAGCACCTGAGGTGACTCGCCGCTGCCGAGGGTCAACATTGCTATATCCGACGGCATCGTATTGCTGCTGCCTTCCGCAAACAGGATTTGCCGATCGTCCGGAGTTATCGAGTAGGCAAACTGGTATTTATCACTAACGGTCAGCTGTTCGACAGAATTCGTTCCATCAGTTTTTACGCGGAATAGGTCATCGACACGATTCGATGAATACACGATAAACGAACCGTCACGACTCCATACCGGGCTAGCTTCTCGGGACTCGTCATTGGTCAGGCGCGTCGAAGTGCCCCGCCACAGAGAATAAAGCCATAAGTCCGCGCCTCCGAAATTGTCAACGACGACAGCAATTTGCTCCCCGTCAGGTGAGACCCGAGGCATGATAAATGGCCTCGGCTCGATCGGAATTATCGTTTCTGTTCCATCGCGGTCAACCCATACCAGCTTACGTCCCTTAAGATTTGCATCGACAACATAAACAAGGGTTCCGTCGTTTGACAGGCTGAAGTGAGCAAAATTCTCGTAGTGAACGTCACTTGCTATCGGGACACTCTCGCTCATCATCTTTAGACGATCCGGATCAAATTTAGCAGCCCAAAGTGTGTGATCACGATAGTAAACCAGGTAATCCCGTTGGGCTCCGTGCGGCGAAGCGCCCGGGATAAGGTCCTTCTGCTCGCCGGACTCCAGCGACAACACAGAGATTCGGTCTGCCTGTCGGGTGGTCGACCCTCTCTCACCTACCGTGAAAAACACGGCGCTGCCGTCTACCGAGAAATTCGGGTGCTTGTGAAAGATTCCGCGCCGGGGTGCCGTCAGTCGGCTCGGCACTCCTCCTGACGAAGACACCTGCATTAGTCCAGCATAAGCGGAACTTGCGTACACAATGCTACCGGCCGGCCCCCACGCCATGCTCCAAACCTTACCTCCCGGATCGCAAAGCGTTGCCGGTACTCCGCCGCCATTCGGCACTTTTTTCAGCAGACCATCCGCAAGATCAACGAACGCGACCCATTTACCATCCGGAGACAGCACCAGCACTCCACCGGATCTTTCAGTGCCTCCAATTGGGGTAACCCGGAAATCGTCGATGGAACGAGCATAGATCAGTGATGCATTGTCCGGTTCGCCACTGAATATGAGCTGGCGCCCATCCTTCGATATAAGGACAGGGTTATAAATTGTGGCTGAATCGAGCATCTTCCGAGGCAGCTCTATTGTGAAGCGCCTAACAGGATTTGAGTTGCTATCGGCTTCGGGTTCGAGGACAAATACGCCCATCCGGCTTGCCAGAATCATGGCTGTGATCACGAGGCCCATTGTTGCGAGCGCCCAAACAGCTAATTGGCGATGTTCAGATTTTCGTGCCGCATCGGCGCTGCGCGGCCCGCCGACCACGTATGCGACGGGTGCTACCAGCCGGTATCCCTTCTTGGGAATGGTTTCAATATACGTTTGCCCGTCATTCGCTTTAGCCAGAGCGTTTCGAAGCTCGGCCAGCGTGTTATAGACCGTGCCTTCCGTTACGACTTTTCCTGACCACAGCTGATTCAGTAGCTCCTCGGTGCTGATCACGGTGCCCCTGTGTCTGGCGAGAAAAACCAGTAACTCCATCACCTGCGGGCGCAATGCGGTGCTGCCGCTTCCGCAGCTTATACGGTCAAGTTCGGGATCAACGGTCCACTGTCCGATCTTGAACGAGTCGTCAGATCTCGACACCGCTAATGTACCTCCAACAGCCCACCGTTAATTGCTTGATTTTAGTCCAATTGATGCGACTAGCGCACGTTTGAGACTAATCTGAAAATATTTTGAAAAAAATTTCGGAAATTCTTGCTGGGCTTATCGAGACGTTTTACCGATTCATATCCTACCCTCACCGGCAATCGCGATATCGATCGCGCGTCACCGAGGACGTTGATATGACAATCATAGAATTAACCAAGAGGGTCGTTCCCTCGCTACGCACAAAGACAAGGTTCGGAGCCCTTAGCGGAGTGTTCTCACTAATCTTTATCGCCGGATGTGCGCCACACAGCCTGTCAAATGCGTTGGCCTTCCAAGATACAGGTGAGCTGCGCTGCCCCAATGCTCACATACCCCAATGCGAGGTCTGGGGTGGAAACAAATTCAAGAAGCGGTATGGCCCCTGCCGCTGTGGTCGGACAAGGTAGTCAATGGGCAAAAGGTGCCTGGCAAAAGGTGTCGGCAAAAGGTGTCAGATTTATTTTTGGATTTATTTTTGGAAACCGACTGAATGCTGTGACAGGAAGACTTAACGAACGACCGAGGAATACTCTGGGTTACTATTCACCGGTAGAGAAGTATGCTGAATGTGTTGCGTCGACCGGTTGAATCAGCACCCAATGGCGGTCATTAAATCAGCCCGAAACAAGCGAAATCGAACGGCAGCAAACGGCCACAAGCGAACGTTATCCCTCGGTCGAAACCCAAAAATTACAGTAGCCGTCGCTCGTTCAGAACGGCTCGAGTTATCTCAACGCTTGGTCGCGGGCCTCCGCGAAAAGACCGTCATTGTTCGGTGATGCGCTTTTGCGTTCCGTCACGCCGGTGCAGCAGCAGAGACTGATCGACGCCGTCCGCGGTAATCGCCATCGAACCGTCTTCCATGCGCATGATCCAGCCTTTATCCCTGAGATACCACAGGTGGAAGTCGAGCATTTCGTGCGGACAGCCGGTGAGGCGCTCCAGTTCCATCGGCCCGAGCCCGGGCTCACGGGAATCGCGCTTGCGCCTGGTGTAGAGCACCGACAGAACGCGCTCCTGAATCGCACTGTCATTTTCAAAGTTGTCGTCGTCGGCTGCTTCCTCGACCAGGCTCCATTGATAATCGAAGTTGGTCTTGTGGTGGGAGTCATATGCCGCGCGGCTTTCGGGCTCCTTTAGCGTGCCGTACGCTTTGACGATCTGACGGAACCGGTCTGCATCGCCCGTGCTTTCACGGTCAGGGTGATAGCGCTGAGCGAAATAGCGAAACATCCGCTCGATGGTTTCCTGACTGGCATTGGGACTGACCTCGAGGATTTCGTACAAATCCCGATTCTTAGTGTCGTTCATCCGGACTCCCCAGACGGCATCGGTCGCACCCCGCGCCAAGCTGAGTGCGGTCTATTAAACCAGCAATAAGTTATCTCGACAGTCAAGATAATGCTGCGACCCACGTCTCGATTATGTTCACTAAGTAGCTTTGACCTATGTGCCGCTGATCATCCTTCCTACCCGGCGGGCGGCCTCGGCAACGGCCGAAGCATCGTTGCTATCGGTCTTGTGCCCCTGCCGAAACGGCGCCACAGCCTTGGCTGGAATGATGCGCGCTTCGTGCCCATGCCGCTCGGCGGCACGCCACCAGTGATGGCTTCTGCTTACCGAGGAACTCCGCAAACTTGCGGCAACTGAATGATCGGTTAAGGAGCTCTTTGCCTTGAGGTGAAACTACTGAGACCTGGGTGACGTTCTTTGCAAGGTCGGCGCCAACTGTTGTTGAATAGTGCATGTATGGACTCCACCTGGGTTTTGGTCGACCTTCCAACCTGGGCAGCTGGGTTGGAGGAGTCCATACATAGGGTCAGCTGCAGTTGTTCAGCAGCCTATCACCTCGACTTCGACTTTCGGCCAGGAGCGGCCAGCGAAGCCAATGTCAGGCAGCGCCGGCATGCGCACTTATGTTGCTGATGTTTGATTGCCGAAGCCGAAGTCGGAGATCTCGGTGCCGCCATGCTTATCCAGCTCGGAATAGAGATCAGCGAATAGAGCATTCTGAGCTCGGAACGGCTTGCAGCCGGGCTGATCCAAGAACTGCGCCGCTTCTCGAGCAAAGACGCTCCATTCAGCAGCTGGCAGGCTACCTCTCTCGTGCAGCTTAAATAGTTTCCACCATTGATTCGCATAGCAACGGAGTAAGAAATTGAACTGAACAACGTCTTCGGCATTCAGTGTGTTTGGGTCTTGGCACCCGCGATCGAGCAGAGAGGCAAGCGGGGGATCACTTGCAACAACGATATTGATATCGTTGAATCCAGTCATAACGCTTTCGTAGGTGGATGTTGCGACTGCCGCTGTGTTCTGCCTGATCTGCACCGCGAGGTAAATAAAAGTAATCAGTACAGCTGTGGCGCCCACCAGTTCGCCCACTGCGCCTATGGCTTCCCAATTCATAATGACTGACTCCTGCTACCCAACTGCTACCTATCTCGGAAAATGCCGCAAATCATAACGCGTCTCTCGGATTGCCAATAACCGCTCCGGGTCACCAGCAACCTGTCGATAGTCTAACAGCTGCGGGGCTGAGAACGGCCGCAAGCGGCCGATGTGATTAGCTTCAGAGAGTAATCGTATCCTCAGCCATCCGGCTGATAAACTAACGACAGGCCGCTACTCACTGCGGATTCAATCGGTCGTTTGCGGTCATGCGAATAGAGGTACGTGATGCGGCAAGAACTCATCTTGTTATTAATGCTGTCGGTGTCGTGTTCGTTAGCACTGTCCAGTGATATTCAGAGGTAGGATCAACTTGTTTGGGATTTCGCTGAGTTTGCAGAACAGTTTTCGGCTAAAAATTGGCATCAGCTCGAGCGATTCATTCGTCCCGATACAAAAGCAGGTCTAGGTGGCGAGATGGGTTTCGAGGGTGTGTTGCAGGTGTTCGGGGAAGACGATGATTGCCACAATGCGATGGTTCAGGCTCTTCAGATGGGTTGCAGGAAAACCGGTGAAGGAGATGACATGCGATGTGTGTCACCACCTCAACTGGGGCCGGACGTTGTTTACGTAGGTGCACGAGCGAGCTTCCATTTTGATGTTGAAGCGGAAATTTGGACGGCGGAGTTATTAATCTGTGGCGGAGATTGATGTCTCCAGACTTACTGCGGTGATCGCTTCTCTCCATGCAGATCTACAGACGTCACGACTACCACCGAACTGCCAGATTTCGGATAAGGAGCGAAGGTCCGCACTTCAGATCATTTGCACTACCACACGCTGCCAAGCGCAACCCGGATGGCCTCTCCATTTACGCCGCTGGATTCTGCGGATGCGAGAAATGCGATCGTCTCGGCGACTTCCAGAGGCGTCACAACGCGACCTGCAGGGTACAGCGCCGCCCGCTCCTGCCACACCTTCTCAGCTGTGACGCCACGATCTTTCGCTTCCTGGTCGGCGGAGCGTTCGGCCATCTCCGTCCGCACCCAGCCGGGCAAAACCGCGTTCGAAGTAATGCCATAAGCTCCGGCGTCCTGCGCAACCGAGCGCATCAGGCCGAGCAAGCCGTGTTTGGACGTGCTGTAAGCGCTCCCGGCGTGTTCGGCGACAAGGCCAGCGGTGGAGCTCGTGAAAACGAGGCGCCCGTAGCCACGCTCAACCATACCGCGCAACGCAAGCCGTGAAAGATAGAAGGGCCCGTCCAGGTTGATTCGCATGGTTTCGTTCCAAAGATCCGGATCCTGCTCCCAGACGACCTTCTCCAGTGCCGAACCTATGCCGTGATTGCAGACCAGGATGTCGATCGGGCCCAGTCTGTGTTCGGTGTCCGTGACCGCCCGCTCACAGCCTTCTGCAGATCCGAGGTCTGCAACCGTGTAGTCGAGCCCGACTTCGGCCAGATCCTGCTGGCTGCGGGCGACGCACATCACCCGGGCACCGCGTGAGGCCAACAGCAGAGCGGTCGCCCGTCCTATTCCACGGCTTGCTCCTGTGATCAGAGCGACGTTCCCTTCTACTCCAGCCATGCCGCAGACTCTCCTTTCGATTCTCCGGCAACAGTATATAGAATCGCGACTGCCGCCCGAACACGGTGTCCTTCTGATGTGAGAAGGGTCGCGCGGTGCGGCATGAAGATAATCGGCTGGCTCGCGCGCGGAAGCCAACGCTGAACTGCTACGATAGCGACGGGCCGAAAAAGACCGGTGGCAGAACTTGCTGAACACACGGGATAAATGCGGTTCGAGCCCTATCAATATAAGTGCTCCGTTCTACACAAAATTGAGGTGCTGAGATGCTGCGAGTGGTGGCCTGGACGTCCGTATTTCTTTTCATGCTGGTTGGAATGGCTGCGCAGGCCGACGAGGACCTTACCTACATCAAGGCTGGGCAACTCATAGACGTTATTAACGGTAAGGCGCGTGGCAACCAGATTATCGTTGTTCAGGGTGAACGAATCGTCGAAGTAGCGGACGCGGCGAATGTGCAAATATCAGCCGATGCAACGATTATTGATCTTTCCGGGCACACCGTCCTGCCTGGGCTGATCGATATGCACGATCATCTTACGGGCGACCATCGCTTTCATGGCTACCAGGGGCTCGGAATTTCAGTACCGCGTGAAACCCTGTATGGCGTGCTCAATGCACGCAAGACATTGGATGCCGGATTTACGACTGTGCGCAACGTCGGTGCCAGCGGTTACAGTGATGTCGCGTTGCGCGACGCGATTAATGACGGTGAAATCGAGGGACCGCGAATGCGCGTCTCCGGGCCGTCACTCGGCATAACGGGCGGACACTGCGATAATAATCTGCTGCCCTCGGAGTACGATCACAGGGGTGAAGGTGTCGCAGACGGTCCGTGGGCCGTGCGGGCGAAGGTTCGCGAGGTAATCAAATACGGCGCGGATTTGATCAAGTTCTGTGCGACCGGCGGTGTGCTGTCAAAAGGAGACAGCGTCGGTGGCCAGCAATTCACGCTCGAAGAAATGCAAGCGCTGGTCAATGAGGCGCATCAACATGGGCGTAAGGTGGCGGCCCACGCTCATGGCGCCGAAGGCATCAAGACGGCAATCATTGCCGGCGTTGATTCCGTCGAGCACGGCAGCCTGATCGACGATGATGGTATCCGTCTTGCGAAGCAACACGGCACGTTTCTCGTTATGGATATCTACAACGACACCTTCATTCTGCAGCATGGCGCCGAAGTAGGCATGCTTCCCGAGTCGCTCGAGAAAGAGCGACAAATTGGTCAGCTTCAGCGTGATAACTTCCGCAAGGCTTTTCGGGCTGGTGTTCGCATGGCGTTCGGCAGTGATGGCGCGGTCTATCCGCACGGCGACAACGGCAAGCAGTTCAAATACATGGTGGAATATGGGATGACGCCGATGCAGGCTATCCAGGCTGCAACCGTGCATGCCGCTGAGCTAATTGGATGGCCCGAGTCCGTTGGTGCGATCGAGGCAGGTCGATTTGCAGACATTATTGCCGTAGACGGTGATCCGCTGGAGGACGTAGGTGTACTTGAGGACATTCGCTTTGTAATGAAAGGCGGCATGGTCTACAAGAACTGAACGGCCGATTTCTGAGGTCAAATCAACACGCCCCCACAACTGCACAGTCTGGTAGGGAGCCGAATATCGTGTTGGGTAAACGAGTATTCAATACTTTGGAACTTACGTATCGATCGGCAGTGCTGGATTCTGCGTCAGCCTAAGTTCACGATGATACGCAAATACAGAGAGACGGACTGCGAAGCAATTATCGAAACATGGTTTGCTGCCAGCTTGGTCGCGACACCATTCTTGTCTAACGAATTCCTGACGGAAGAGCGCGACAATATCCGGAGCATTTGGCTGCTAAAAGCAGAGACGTGGGTATTTGAGATTGACAATAATGTGACCGGCTTCATCTCGCTGATCGGCAACGAAGTTGGGGCGATCTTTGTCCATCCGGATTATCAGGGAGGCGGTATCGGTCGCGCATTGATGGACCATGCTGCAAGCCTGCGGGACCACTTGTATCTGGACGTATTTGAGGAAAATGCTGTCGGACGCCGCTTTTACAGACAATACGGTTTTCAATTCGAGCGCAAGCATGTCCACGAGCAAACGGGTCATACGCAGATCCGAATGTATTACAGCCCGAACGAAAGTACCGTTCCCGCAACCAACGGTTGAACAGGTGTGAATGTCGGCTTCTGGCCGTTAAGCCGCCTGTCATGTTGGCAATTTCTGCGCTGTTCAAATCCGATTTCGGGGAAAGCCGGCTCTTATTCCGTCCGCGCAGTCCGGATCGGCTCAGTGCCCCGCCGAATGCGGAAATTTGTTTCTCGAGCATGGTCGCCTGCGGCCTGCACAGAATATTGCTTGTTAGGTACATGCCAGAATTGACGCCAGCTTGTTTTCAAGGCATAAAAATGTATATGAAGAAGTGGGCTTTTAAAATGCCAACGATGGAGTCCGTCGTGCGATTCCTTGATGTTCTGGACGACTTCATCATCTCAATATGGATTCGTCTGCGGCGCTCGTTATCTCGGAAGCCACGAGAGCGACGCCGCATTCCGAGACCACCTGAGATGGCTGCCAAGAAAGCACCCGACTCTGGTGGGAAACGATAGCGGCGCAGCTAACGACAGTAATGAAGAGTCGTATGGTCTCCTGAATGAACGAGACTCAGCCAATTCCATAGAAACGTGTGGCAGTGCGGGCCGCAACGATACTCGTCAGTATTCTCCTGGCGTTCTCAATTGATGCGTGGTGGCAGGAGCGGGGAGAGCGTAATGCAGAGCTAATGCTCCTGGATCGATTGACGGCGGACTTCGTTGAAATGAGGACGACGCCTGAAGCGGTTGAAAAGGAACATCGTGATGCCAGCGAAGCGTGTATTGCGCTTCTGAATTATTCTGCCGGCGAGTCGCTGCCGGCTACATACGAAGTGGATAAGATGGTTGCGTTGGTGTTCCTGGCTTCGCGTACTTTTAATCCGGGCGCAGGCGCGGTTGCCGCATTTCTGAATAGCGAGGGTGCCAAACTGATTCGTAATCAGCCGCTTGCGAATCTGTTACTGATATGGCCCGGGTTGGTAGAGGAATTGCAGGAAGAGGAGGCCAATCTGCAAAAGGGCGTGGCTGAGCGGTGGACTCCCTTTCTTGCATCACGAGCCAATGTCGCACCGTGCCTGGTGTCATTTGGAGAATTGATGGCCGGCATACCGGGTCAGGTTTCGCAGCCTCCGACGCGAAAGGCCATTGTTGTGGACCAGGCGTTCCTTAATCTCGTCCTTGATCGCAATAAATGGCAGCAAATTACCTTGCGCGACATCGAACCGTTGCATACTGCCGCAGACAATATTCTTCGGCTCCTCGACATTGAGCCCGGACGGTAGCCGTTTCCAGGAGAGCACCGCTCTAGCAGCAATTTCGATACGTTCTTTTCCTACTGCAGTTTGGCCTTGGCAAGAGCGCCACGATCGCTCGGGAAGGCGAAGACGTGCCTGAACGTTGATAAGTGCTTTTCAAGGAAAACTGGCCGACAGGTTTTACAAGTTGTGGACCGTTGACCTCGGCCCGGACGAGGCCAGGTTTGTAGCGTTGCCACAGAATGTATACTTGCAATCAATAAGTTCCGCGCCGGAGAGATAGCATCTTAAAGTTTTACGAGTTCTGGAATAGTAAGCACACGTGCGGCGATTGCGGGTGGACCGGCCTGGGCGCTGACATGAGATTGGGTGAGCCGTTCAATCACGGCGCCGAATATGACTGCCC
>Ga0224508_10004793_pt1 | contig 10972 bp, 8 predicted proteins | sample SF_Jan12_sed_USG_4_FD_170157 | JGI IMG/M metagenome (GOLD analysis project Ga0224508, IMG submission 170157) | Sediment microbial communities from San Francisco Bay, California, United States - SF_Jan12_sed_USGS_21 | ecosystem: Environmental > Aquatic > Marine > Sediment | place: USA: California... | reverse complement strand
CCGTTAGCGGAAAACTTGACTGCATTATCCACCAGGTTGATGAAGATCTGGATGAACCAGTCGATATCGATTTTAATTCGAGCGGCTTCAACCTCGGTCTCACCACCGATTAACAGGTCAAACCCGGAGGGTTCGAGTTGCGATTCGAGGCGCGGCCTGAGTTCTGCCAGCGCCTCGCCGACGGTCATGTCAGTGAGCGTGCCAGCCTGCTCGTTACGAGACATACGTGCCAGCTGCAGTACATTATTGATCAGGCGCGTGAGTCGCTCTGCCTCGTAAAAAATGAAATCATAATAGGTTTTACGCTTTGCTTCGTCGGCCCAGCCCTCGCGCAACATTTCGCCATACATTCGAATCGATGTCAGCGGAGTTTTAAGTTCGTGGCTGACCGCGGAAACAAAATCCTGTTGCTGCCGTGCCAGGGCGAGCTGACGCTGACCCAGTCGTAGCAGCATCAGGCAACCACCCACCAGCACGATCGCGAGCACCACGGCCGACCAGATGATGACCTGCCCGCCGGCGCCTACGGGCAGACGTGCCAGTGCATAAATCAGCTCGATATCGCCAAACGGTGCGATCAAACGGCTCTGGTAGAGCAATTCGTTACTCGCCTGCCCGGTACTGGGCCGGTACAGTCGGCTGTAATCGGCGGCGAAGTTTTCCAGGATCGAACCGCGGTAGGCGACAATCAGTTTGCTCATCGATGAAAGGCTCGATTCGCGAAACGCCGGCGCAATCAAGCCTTCAATGAAATTCGCCTGGTCGATCAGAATACCCTGCACGTAGCGTTCATTGCTGTGCCAGACACGCCGGAACAGGACAAAATGACCGCTGTCGAGCAACGCAAATTCCATCGGCTCGACTTCACTTTCAAATGTCTGAATCCGGATCGACCGCTGATCCAGCAACGGCTCGGCAAACTCGACTTCATTATCTGTACTTTCAGCGACGCTTTTCTCAAGACTTAATGTCTGTTCGAGCACGGCCTGTGGCAGGTTTACCTTTTCCTTGCGCGAACGCCTGACCTCGGCCTGCTTCTTTGCTTCCAGGCGCTGCGCCTCCGGTTCGGCTCCGGCTGCTATCTGGAAGCTGTCTTCGAGTTTTAAGTCCTTGACCTGGTCGACGGGTGCGCTGCTTTCAGCAGGGGTATTTAACTTCCGCGTGGTTAATTCATCGAAGGCCGACTGTCCCTGGGTATCACCATCATCCATCGCGATACCCGAACTCATGCTGTCGACTTCGGTGGTCAGACTCGGCGCATCGGCGCGTGACGCTTGGGTTACCTCTTCCTCGGCAAGAATTTCACCGACCGCCGGTGATGCCGCGAGATCACTTTTTCCGACCAGTCGGTTTTGATCGAGAATGCCGCGAATCCGCCCTTCCTGCTGCTCGCGCTGCTGCAGTTCGGATGAAGATATGCCATAGCTGGACGCGTTGGCTTCGGGCACGGTCGGGGTACGCAGCTGCCCTGCAGAATCGACCTGGAAATAACCCAGCAAGCCAGGTACCTCCGCCTCCAGCGGGAACTGCGACAGCGGCGAGCGCTGCAGAAAAGCGGAGCCCTCGGAGCCGCTGACATTAAGAAATTCATAGTCGCTGATGGGTCGGCTTTCTTCGCGCTCGATCAGGTTTCGAAATTCGCTGTCGATGCGTAATGTCAGTTCGCGAGCGAGCTGCTGATGCTGGTAGAAAGCCTCCCATTTCAACTGCCCGTAGGCCTGGTAAACCAGGATCGAGGTCGGTAACGCCAGCGCCACGAAAAACAGCACCAGCAACAGGGTGAGGCGCCGCTGGGTCATTGCTCGGCAAGCATCAGGCGGTAGCCGGCACCGCGTACCGTAACAATGGCTTCGGGATTGGCGGGATCGAATTCGATTTTGCGGCGTAACTTGGCAATATGAATGTCGACGGTACGGGTTTCTATTTCCATGTGATTGGCATAGCCCCAGACTCGCGCGAGCAGCTCTTCGCGTGCCACCGGACGCTCCGATTGCTGGCAAAGATACTGCAGCAGGTCCATTTCACGACGCGTGAAAACGGTGTCTCCTGCACACAGATTCTCAGTATCGATGACGACACCATTGTTGAGACTGATTTCCCGCGCCGAGTCTTCACCGAATCCCGAACGCCGCAATACCGCCTCTACTCGCAGCACCAGTTGCGTCACCGAGAAAGGCTTGGCGACGTAATCGTCGGCACCCAGGGTAAGCCCCTGGACGATGTCTTCGTCACTCGATTTTGCAGTCAGCATGATAACCGGCTGCTGCCGATCCTGTTGGCGGATACGGTTACAGATTTCAAAGCCATCAACACCGGGCAACATGACATCGAGCAGAATCAGGTCAAATTGCCCGCTCAGCGACTTGCGCAAACCGTCATCACCGTGCTCGGCAGTCTCAACCTCGTAGCCATGGTAGACAAAAACATCGACCAGCCCGCTACGTATTGCGGCCTCGTCTTCAACGATCAGCAAGCGCGCTTTCTGCGCCATCACATTTTATCCTTAATAAACACACAACAATCCTAGCATTCCAGTCCATAAGCTATGTAAATTTTTTGTAAACCTGTCGCACCAGGTTTTACCAAACCCTGCCTGTTTTTGATCCCGCTCCTGACCCAGAATTACTGCATCTTTCAACCACAACGGAGCAATCAAAATGGCATTGGTAACCCGACTATCACGACTGTTTCAGGCCGATTTCCACGCGGTCCTCGATCGCATCGAGGAACCCGACCTGCAACTCAGGCAGGCGGTCCGTGAAATGCAATTCACGCTCGACCAGGATCAACAACGCCTGAAGCTACTGCAGCATGAGGCTGCCCAACTCGACAAGGCGGCTAAGGCTACCTCGACAAGCCTTAAAGGATACGACGAAGAGCTCGATATCTGCCTGGCTGCGAAAAAAGACGACCTGGCACGCGATTTGATTCGTCGCAAACTGGTCAGCGAAAAACAGCTGCAGGCACTGCAACAGCAGTTCACCAGTGTTGAATTGCAGCGCCAGAATCTTGAACAGCAAATCGACGAACAAAACCAGCAATTAACCAGTATGAAGCAAAAACTCGAGCTGCTGGTCAGCGACGATGAAGGTTTCGGCAGTGGCGAATTCAACCACGCTGACACGATCCGCAGCGAAGAAATTGAAATTGCTTTACTGCGCGAAAAAGAACGGAGGGCCAAAGCATGAAAACCCCCGGAATCATCGATGGCATCATCGTCGCAATCGCGATCAGTCTCGGCGCCGGAGCAGTGAGCCTGGTGCTGGGCGGATTTGTCGCCTACGCCACGTTGTTCAACCTGCTGCTTTGCGCGGCAACTCTGATCTACCTGCTTTACCTGCTAAAGCGCAGCAATGCCCGCGTCGGACGCGTCGTCGTTATAGCCGGCTGGGGCCTGGTAAGTCTCGCCTGCTGGTTCTTTAACATGGCGTTGTTTGAACAGGTACTGGTTCAGGCCGGTATTATCTGGCTGACACGCTCGCTTTATTTTCATGCCTCGCTGTTTACCGCGGCGCTCGATTTTGGGCTGGTCGCGGCCGGTCTCGCAGCAAGTGCCTGGGCCATGGTCAACACCGGCAGCCTCGCGGGCGCCCTGTGGAGTTTCTTCCTGGTCCAGGCCCTGTTTTGCTGGCTCCCGGATCTTGCGCGCAAGCAGACCACCGAGGCCTGGCGCCAACAGCATGATCAATCATCATTCCAAACCGCACACCGTGTCGCGCTTGATGCGGTGCGCAAACTTACCCAACCCTAACCCCGGAGATAATCCAATGAAAAGCACAGCATTTAATCCCAGAATAATTGCGCTGGCACTTCTCGTCGCCACCGCCACCGGCATCGCACTGTTCCCGACCCTGCAAAAGGCACAGGCGACCCAGGCCACGCATAACACCCACGTCGTGCCGCAGCAGAGTCATCGCATCGAAGTTGTTTTCGTGCTCGACACCACCAGCAGCATGAGTGGCCTGATCCAGGCGGCCAAGGAAAAGATCTGGTCGATTGCCACAACCATGGCCTCGGCGCAGGAAAATCCCGACATCAAGATGGGACTGGTTGCGTTTCGTGACCGTGGAGACGCTTACATAACAAGGGTGTTCGACCTGTCGGATGACCTCGATTCGATGTACGCAAGCCTGATGGACTTCCGCGCCCAGGGGGGCGGTGACGGGCCCGAAAGCGTAAACCAGGCACTTTACGATGCAATCCACAAGATTTCGTGGAGTAACGATAGCAACGTATACAAGGTAGCTTTCCTGGTCGGCGATGCACCTCCGCACATGGATTACCCTAATGACGTCAAGTACCCGGTCACGCTCGCCGCGGCCGCATCAAAGGGGATCGTTGTTAACGCGATCCAGAGTGGGCAGCACGAGTACACCCGCCCCGCATGGCAGCAAATTGCAGCACTGGGTCACGGTGAGTATTTCCAGGTCGAAGACTCCGGTAACACGGTGGCCGTCTCAACCCCGTTCGACAAAGAGTTGTCCAAACTTGCCGCCGAACTCGAAGACACCCGCCTTTACTATGGAGATGAAGCGACCAAAAAGGCACAACAGGCAAAGCTCGACGCCAATGCCAGGCTGCGCGAGGAATTATCAAGCGAGGCACTTGCACGACGCGATACCTTCAATGCGACCGCAAGCGGCAAGGCGAACCTGCTTGGAGAAAGTGAACTGGTTGATGCGATTGCATCGGGCCGGGTTGAACTCGACGAAATCAAGCAGGAAAACCTGCCTGCCACAATGCAGGCGATGGCACCGGAAGAGCAGATGGAAGTGATTACTGAACAGGCACAACGCCGTGACCAGTTACAGCAGGAAATTAAAAAGCTGTCAGAATCACGCAGCAACTTTATCAAAGAAAAGGTTGCCGCCGAGGGTGGTGCCGAAGATTCACTGGACGAAAAGATATACCGCGCGGTGAAGGACCAGGCCGCTGCCATAGGCTTAACCTACGACAGCGATAGCGCGAGTTACTAGGCCAGGGGCAATCTCAGGCCGAGAGTTCCCCGACTCTCCTCACTACTTGGCCTGCGCCACCAGGCGCGGGCCTTTTTTTATGCCGCCACCACGCAACAGCAGGTAAAGTTCATGGACAAGTCGCTCATTGGTCTGAATCTCGAGCCATTTCTCCTTCGACACCTTGCGTTTGACCAGTTCCCGTACGACCTTGAGCGTGAAAGAGTCGCTCTCCAGGTTGGGGTCTGGATGCCCGACGCTGATGTTTTGTATGGTACGACTCAGAATTAAAGTGGTCGATTCGTCGGCATCCTGGTAGAGCCTGGTGCGAATTCGGTTATCGGCGAGTAATTCTTCGGTGGCCTTTCGCTGGCTTCGCATCTGGATGCTCAGCACGATCAAAAGACCCAGGGCTAATAATGAAATCAATGTTGCAACTAAATTCATGGTCTTCCCGCTATATAGTTATATGTCGTGACGAATGATTTTAGCAGGGCGAATTCAAGACATTCTCGATAAGTAAAATATGTCGCATTTTTGCCGGGGAATCTATTACCACTGGAGCAATTTTAAAACCGGGTAAATTGATTTATATTCCCTTTATCGCAAGCCCGTCGAGGATATGGAGCATGAATAAAGCCGGAAATCTCGTGAACATCCCGGTTTTGATAATGGTAGTCGCCCTGCTGCTGCCAGGCGCCGCCAATGCCAGCGAAACCCGCGGCAAGATTACCGGTGGTGTACTGCACGCGCCCCCGGCCTGGTTTAAAGAGAGTTTCCTCGAGATCGCAGACGACGTTGACGATGCCAGCGATGCAGGCAAGCACGTATTGCTTTTTTTCGAGCTCAATGGCTGCCCATACTGCGACCGCATGCTGGAAGAATCGTTCGAAGCCGAACCCCTGACCAGTTATATCCAGGCCAATTTCGACACCATCGCAATCAATATCCAGGGCGATCGCGAAATCGCTTTTAACGAAGAAATCTCGGTTACCGAAAAAGAGCTGGGTGAGATTCTGAAGGTTTACTCGACCCCGGCCTTGCTGTTTCTTGACGCAGGCAATAAAACCATCGTACGTGTTAACGGCTACCGGGCACCCGAACGCTTTAAACAGGTACTCGAATTCGTCGCAACCCGGTCGTACCAGACGACCAGCCTAGCTGATTACCTGCAGGCGAAACTCGACAGGAATGTTTACCAGCTGCGCGCTAACTCACTGTTCAGTGAAATTACCGATCTGTCCAGCGTAGAGGGCCCGTTAATGGTCATATTCGAAGATGGAAGTTGCTATGACTGCGACGAGTTTCATGATGGCATTCTGGCGCACAAGCAGGTGCGCGAAGAAATTGCGCCGTTTACTATCGTGCGCCTCGATGCCGATTCAAATGCAGCGATCAAGGATGTCTACGGCAACGCAACCACGCCCGCCGAACTGGCCAGGAAACACGAGATGATATACCGCCCGGGGGTCCTGGTTTTCGATGAAGGAAACCTAGTACGGCGCCACGACAGCCTGACTTTCCCCCATCATTTCAAGGAAAGCATGCGCTTCGTCGCCGGCAGGTTTTACCAGCAAACCGACTACCGCAACTATTCCCTGCAACGCACCGAGGAATTGCTCGCCAACGGCGTTGTCATCGACCTCGGTCGCCCTCAGTAACAAACTGTGCTGGTTAAAACCTCCCTTCGCAAGCTTCGTTATTCGAGGAATCCGAACGAAGGCTGAATCTGGAAGAAATCAATCCGCTTACTATACTCGGTGCATGCTTTTAAACGGTATCGTCATGGGTCGAAATTTCCCGAGTATCTTTTTGGTATTAACTATCTTTGCGTTGGCTTCGCTTGACAGCCAGGCGGAACTGTTCAAGTGGGTCGATGAAAATGGCAAAATTCATTACTCGGATAAAAAACCGGATGAGAAAATAGACTCGAAGGTAATTCCCAAAAAAAATAAATCAGCCGGAGATTATCAGCAGGCAACCTCGGCGGCATTAAAGCCCATAATTCGACCCTACGAAAAAACGGCAAGAAAACTTCATCTGCTCGACACTCGTTATTTATGGAAGAAAGAATCCGAGGTTAACCAGACCAGTAAAATCGGCGTTTACCACACCGGTAAAGGCTGCACCACGCGCGGCGCAATAAACACACCCGATGTGTTCGTCCACCATCGATCCCTGTTCCCGGACGAATCGAGGCTAGCTCACCAGATTAACAAGATCATTAACGGGCTGGACTACGAATCCGAAAAAACCGAAAAGTATCGCCTGCTTGGTCGTCTGAAAAAAACCGGCGGCTTGAGTCTGCATGCCGAAATCATTGCGATGAATTTGAACACCTGTGCGCCCAACATCCGCAAGAGCGAGCGCCTCAAGCCGATCGATAAAATATCAGCAAGCAGGTTTACCAAGAATCGTGTCAGGTTGCAGGTTAACTGGCAGCTAAAAACAAATCGTGACCAGGATGTTATCTACGAGGCGGTGACCCCGGGCAATTACAACGGGTGGAACCAGTCCAGTTCTTCGAGTACCGCGATCAAAAACGCGCTCGAATCCGCAGTACTGACACTTTTTTCGGACAGGGATTTCATCGATAAAATCCTGGTGGAGGAGGATGGCATCAGCGTCGGGAAGATTCAAAAAACAGGTTTAAAGCCAATAAGTTCCGACGCAAAAACCAGAACCAGAAAACTGTTTGTTGCAGTCAATAGCAAGGACTGGATAAAGAACAAGCAACCCGAAGCAGAAATAGGCAACATCCTGTTTGGTGAAAAATGTGCAGCGAAAAAACCGTTACCGCTGAATATCGCACTTAATAATCAAAAATGGCTGACTTCGAATGCACAGCAAACCAGCAAGGCAATTGTAAAAAAGATCAGGCCGCTCGGTTACTCGGTTAATCCGGCTTCGGCTGATACGCTTTCAAAACTGGAAAATTCGGGCGGCTACAGCCTCAATGCCAAACTGGTAAAGGTTACCTACGATGCCTGCGCGCCTTCGTTATCGTCATCGGCCAAGTACAAGCCCATCGATAAATCCTCATTGCGCAAATTGACTCGCAACAGGCTACAGGTCTGGATCGAATGGACCCTGAAAACAGATCGTAATCAAAAACTGCTGTATCACACCAATACCATGGGTTTTGCCGGCAACTTACTGGCTGATTCGAAGGGTGCTGAAGCCATGTCAGATGCCATCGGAATGGCCGCAGAACAGCTTTTTGCTGACGCTGATTTTATCGAACTGATAACTTTAAAAGCCAGAAATTTACCTGCTGAAAATGCGTTTACCGCAAAACAGGATCCATCGCTACGTGGCATAGTCATGTCGGGCGAGGAGGAAGCACGGAATCTCTTCGTTGTTTCCGAGAGTAATCCATGGGCTCGTATCCCGGCGAAAAAAATGATCGGGTATTACGCCTACGGTACGGACTGCGCTCCGTTCAAGGAACGCAATTGGCCGCAGGCACTCAACGATCATCCACGAAACTTCCCGGATTCGGGTGAAATAATCGGCACCGAATTGAAAGTGGTAAAAAGCCTGGGATATCCCGCCCAGGTCGCGGACGCGTACAGCGTCGTCAATATGAAGCGTAAGCTCGGCGGCTATAGCCTGCATGCGGACATCGTCGATATACGCTTCGATTCCTGCGCCCCTGATTTAGATGAAAACATTGTTTTTTCCGATCGAAAAATATCTGCCAGTCAGTTCAAACGACATCGAGTGATTATCACCGTTAACTGGAAGCTCGTCGGTGCCACTGACCAGGACGTTCTATTTCAGCTAACCACCGAAGGCGTTGCCGACAGCTGGCTGTTGAACGCCAAGGCCAAAAAGATTCTGACCATGGCAATCAAAAACGCGACCACTCAATTGTTCGCCAACCGGGAATTCGTCGCCAATCTGATGAATGATGAAGAGCAGGAAAAAGGTTTTTTCAGCAACCTGTTTTCGTTTATGGACGAAGATGGTGAAGCCGGGTCCGGGGTAACCCAGAGCCTGAGTAACCGGTATGTTGTACAGGCGCATGCGGCCCAGGCATTTTCAGAAATCAATGCGCTTAAGGTAGGTGTCCTCGAGCACTTCATGATGGAGGGAGACTGGCCGGATAGTCTTTCTGCAATTGGTTATTCGGAATCGTTGTTTGCCAATAGCGACACCATCTCATACGTAAACCTGCAGCCCGATGGCAGCATGGTGGTCGAACTCAGGGAGTTGTTTGGTAACGATAAAATAATAACCTTGAGTCCCGACGCAGACGATGGAAACCTGAGTATGAATCGATGGCAGTGCAGCAGCAACCTGGCTCAGAAATACCTGCCGAAAAACTGTGAAGGTCTGTAAAATCCATCCCTTGGGCTAGTCCGACTGATAACAGACTTTGCCAGTCACCCGAATTAAACCGGCCGCGTGCACGCGCGCTGACCTGCAGCCTATCAGGCTGCGGCGTTGCCGCCTGACTCCGTCTGCTGCTCGCCGTTGGCGACAATACCGAGCTTGTGGAATAAATCCTGGTCCAAATTTTCATCCGGATTCGGCGTGGTCAGCAGAGTATCGCCATAAAAAATCGAATTGGCGCCAGCGAGAAAACACAGCGCCTGCAATTCTTCGCTCATCGCGGTGCGGCCCGCTGAAAGACGCACCACGGATGCCGGCATCATGATGCGCGCGACCGCGATAGTACGCACAAAATCGATCGGATCGAGTTCATCGGTTCCATATAGCGGTGTATTCTCAACCCGCACCAGCAGATTGATCGGTACACTTTGCGGATGCTCCGGCAGGTTGGCAAGCTGCTGCAGAAGCGCGGCGCGATCCTTATCGGTTTCACCCATACCGATAATGCCGCCACAACAAACGTTGATGTCTTCGGCGCGCAGGTTCTCGAGGGTATCGAGGCGATCCTGGTAGGTCCTCGTGGTAATGATTTCCTCGTAATATTCGGGCGAGGTATCGAGGTTGTGATTATAGTAATCGAGCCCAGCCAGTTTCAGTTTTCGCGTCTGCTCACGGGTCAGCATGCCAAGCGTCACACAGGTTTCCATGCCGAGATCCTTGACCACGTTAATCATCTCGATCACCTTTTCGAGATTTTTGTCGGTGGGATTACGCCACGCTGCGCCCATGCAGAATCGTGTCGCGCCGTTTTGTCTGGCATTCATCGCGGCGCTGCGTACTTCATCGAGCGGCAGCAGGCGTTCGCGTTCGAGCCCGGTGTCGTACTTCGCGCTCTGCGGACAATAGGCACAGTCCTCCGGGCAGGCACCGGTTTTAATGCTCAGCAAGGTGCTGATTTGCACCGCGTTGGGGTCGAAATGTTCACGGTGCATGGTTTGGGCCCGGAACAATAAATCGTTGAAAGGCTGTTCAAAAAGGGTTTTAATTTGATCGAGCGTCCAGTCGTGGCGGACGGATTGCACTGCATCGGTCATCGAGGGTCAGGCCGTAGTCATAAGGAGAACGCCAAGTCTATTGCAAGACAGGGAATAGTCAATGTCAGGAAGAAATCTCCAGCGCGGAATCATGCGCTTAATCAACCACCTATTTGCGCCCGGGATTTGTCTCGCTTGCGGCAGCGAGCTTTTCGACGCAAACTCCTTGTGTCCGGACTGCAGTGCGCAGCTGAAACGGGTGCCGAATCCATGCCAGTCCTGTGCGCAACCGAATCCTGTTACCGGCCGGGTATGCCCGGCCTGCCTGCTTAACCCACCACGCTGGCAGAAAATGATCGCGCCGCTGCAATACCGGGGATTGGGGCGAGATTACCTGCTTCAACTCAAGTTTTCCGAAGCGCTTTACCTGTCGAAAACACTGTGCCTGCAATGCCTCGATTCGTTTCGCAAAAGCTCGCCACGACCGGAAATCCTGATACCGGTGCCGTTACATCGCGAACGCCTGTTCGAACGTGGTTACAACCAGGCCTATGAAATTGCCGCGGTCTGGTCGAAAGCATTCGGGATACCAATCGATCGGCATGCCCTGACCCGGTTACGCTCCACCCCGAGTCAATCAGGGCT
>Ga0224508_10004792_pt1 | contig 10974 bp, 9 predicted proteins | sample SF_Jan12_sed_USG_4_FD_170157 | JGI IMG/M metagenome (GOLD analysis project Ga0224508, IMG submission 170157) | Sediment microbial communities from San Francisco Bay, California, United States - SF_Jan12_sed_USGS_21 | ecosystem: Environmental > Aquatic > Marine > Sediment | place: USA: California... | reverse complement strand
CACTGTCGGGTGTGCCATCGCCGTCGGTATCGGTGGTACAACCGGTGCCGAACTGCGACGGGTTACAGGGATCGAGGTTGCCCGGATCAGCCTGGTCATTGACACCATCACCATCGGTATCGGTGATCGAGGATTCCAGGTAGTCGGGCGTGCCATCGCCGTCACTGTCGGTGGTCTCGCCTTCGACACTGTCGGGCGTGCCGTCACCGTCGGTGTCGATGGTGCAACCCGCACCGAACTGCGACGGGATGCAGGGGTCACCGCTTTCGACGGTAACAGTTGCTGTGGCCGGCATGTTGTCGGCTGTATCGATGGTCGAGTCAATCTGTTCCAGACCGATAAAAGCGATTACGTTGTTGTCGTACAAATCGTTGGGCGTACTCGAGTACGCGACATCGTATGTAAATGCCGCCGACCCGCCCGCGGGAACCGTAAATGGACCGAGCCAACTCAACTGTTGCCCGGTAACAGTCAACTCACTATCAGGAAACAACACACCGTCGAGCCGAGCCGTTCCGGGGACATAAGAGATCGAGCCGAGGGCAGGACTGGCGAGCGTATCGACCAGTTCACGTAAGTCTGCGGGAACGGTCCCGGCATTGCTCATCGTTACCGTGTATGTACTCGTTCCACCGCCGGTCAGCACGCCGGGACTGGCTGATTTTACTAGCGTCAGGGAATTTTCGACCGGCTGAATCGGCGGAAAAGACGTCGGCGTGATTTTGGTGGTGTGTTTGATTTGAGTGCCGCTGCTGATGTAGTTGACCGGAAGGACGGCCGTCGGGGTCGCGATTGAGCCTGTAACGACAAACGTGAATACGATCGTATAATCGGAAGTGCTGCTCTGAAGGCCTGAGAGAAACAACGTGTCCGTCACGCTTAGCGTGTTGCCGCCGGTCATGTCGATACTGGTCGAAACAAGCTGCAGACTATCTGCTGGCCAGTCGGCAAGAACCGCCGGCGTACCGGCAAAAATACTGCCGTCGGCCGAACCAATTGTCCCCGTAGCACCAGTCGTCGTTATCGTCATGATCCCGCCGAGTTCGGGCGGGTTAGGGCCAAGTACCGTTGTATTGACCTTGTTCGCGCCTGCGGCAATCGTGTCCCCGGCATCGAGCGTGAACTGCACGCCGAGTCCGTTCTGCGTGCCGCTGCCGTCGCCAGCACCGCCTGGCGGCGCTGGTGCCGCGGCAAGCTGGGTGCCCGCACCGCCAAGCGCCGTCGGCACTCCATCGTAGACAGTGACATCATGCGTTTCTGCACTCGTGACCGCTGTCGCTTTTAAGTAGATGAATGCATAAGCTGTTTGGCCGCTCGCCAGGGGTCCGAGCGACACAAAACCATCTTCTCTGTCGCCCGTTGAAATTATGGTGCCCGAAAAGTCCTCTGTTCCAACCCATAGATCGTCGATGTCGGCACCGCTGTTGTTGACGACCTGGTAACCGGCATACATGCCGACAAAGTTTTCACCAACGTTGGTATAAATGACTGGCGAGGATACGCGATCAATGTCCACGGCCGCGTGAACGCTGTTAGCGCCGAGCAACAGCAGCAATAGAGTGAGGTAAATCTGTCGGCCGATTCTCATGTGTGCAGCATTCCTGTTTTGATGATTCCCGGTCACGGCCAATCGCCGAAGACCCGAATCCTGAAAGTAATACGACACACTGATCGTGCCAGGACGGTAAATCGTAGCGGCACCGGTCAAGGTCGATCGATCATCGGACGACCGTGGTACGAGTCGCGCCCCCAGATTGAGCAGTCGCGCGGGTTAATGACGCGACCAGAATGAATCTTATGTCAGGTTAGCTTGCCAACGCGGTGAATTGGGTCACATTATGGCTCCGGCCATGTTCTCTAACTACCTTGTTTTTGTGAACAATTGTTACGGAATCGCCAGAGATATTTCGACACGAGAACAGGTGACAGGTAAAGTGGGATTAGTCTGATTGTCCCTTTCTTGGAGCGTTCGATGACCAGAACCTTTATCGGCATGACCCTGATCATGGCGACCCTGGCTGGCGCGGCCTGGTCGGCCGAACCCCGAACCGAGCACACCTATCAACTGGCGCCTGACGAGACACGCCCGGCAGCCACCCTTGACGATGCGAACTTTCTGGTTGGCTCCTGGTTGGGCACGGCCTTTGGCGGGACGTTCGAAGAAGTCTGGAATGCGCCATCAGCCGGCACAATGGTCGGGCTGTTCAAGCTTTATAGCGACGACGGCGTCACGTTCTACGAAATCCTGTTGCTCAGCGTTGAGGACGGCACGCTGAGCCTGAAAGTGAAGCACTTTAATCCGGACTTCTCGGCCTGGGAAGATAAGCCGGACTACGTCGAGTTTCGCCTCGTCAAGAGGGAAAAAGACGCGTTGCACTTTGGCGGCCTCAGTTTTTACAAACGAGACGATGATTCCATGGACGGCTACATCGTCATGCGCAATGGGGAGAACCTCCAGGAACATCACTTGGAGTACGTGCGCCGATAAGTAAGGATTGTCGACGAGAATCGACCAACGCTGTGACGGTTAGTCCGAGCGCACCAGCTGCAGGCTTTTCTCGATAAGGTCCTGCCTGACCGACCGAACCGGAAACGTGGCGTACGCCTGGCGCGTAAAGACCGGGGCTTCAGCGACCTCATAGAGCAAACCCAACTCCACGTCCCTTCTTATCATGCGCCGCGGCAGGTAAGCGTTGCCACCGATCGAGCTTAAGTATTCGAGCGCCATCTTTGCGTGTGTCACGCGCGTCATCGATTCTGGCGCGTCGGGAAACATCCGCCGATGGTCCAACGCGAACGAAAGACCCCAGTCAACATAAACGTAATCCTGTTCGAGCGCGGATTCGACGCTGAGTCCCTTGGTAGCAGAGACAAGAATGAAGTCGATTGTCGCAATCTCGCGTATCTGCATGATGTCGAGCTGGGCCGGCTCCAGCATGATTGCGACATCCAGCGTGCCGTCGATGAGTTTTCGTGTCAGGAAATCCGGTGACTGAGACTCGGCCATTAACGCAAGGTTCGGATAGGTCCGGCGCAGATCATGCAGCCATCGTTGTAACAACACGTCCCACAAACGCAGGCTCCCGCCGATGACCAGCTGCTCCGTTGCATGAGCCAGCGAGACGTCCTGTCGGGCGGTGCGCCAGGCAGCGATCATTCGCTCCGAATGGCGAACCAGGCGGCCCCCTTCGGGCGTCAATCGCATCTCCCTGCGACTGCGCTCGAACAGCGTGATGCCCAGCTGTTGCTCCAGGGACTTGAGGCGGCTGCTGACGGCTGCCTGGGTCACGAAGAGCGCCTCAGCCGCGCGGCCAAAATGACGCGTGCGATTCAGTTCGAGAAACGTGCGTAACAGCTCCAGGTCCACCGCTACTTTATAAGAAAAATTTGTTGAATTAGCAAGTTTTTTTAGTTGTATTTATACAAGATCGCTCCGTATAGTCGCTTCGGCCAGCTTTGATCACAGGAATCACAGGTGTCCAACGAGTTCCCCGACTACACGCTGGGCGCTGTCATGCGATGGCTCGGCTCGGAATCCCGGCCCGAGGTTTCGCTTGTGGTTGCAAGCTCCAAGGGCATTTTCGATTTGCCGGACCGGTCGTACCAGGAGCTGCTGGATATTTCCTCGAACGATCGCGGTGCTTTTGTCGGCGCCGACGCGAAGTGGCTCCGCGACCGAAGAACTTTCCGTTTGGGTGCCTGGCTGCGTACCGAGGACCATCCTGTCGCCGGCAGCCCGAACGAATCCGAGAAGAATTACGGCCTCTATGGTGTCCTGGGTTGGCACGATGCCGGCAACGCGCTGAACCTGCGCCTCGGGGTGGCGAATGAAGACGTATCAGTTGCTACACAATTTGCGGCGATCGCGTACGAGCGCTTGACGCCCATAGGCCTGCTCGGGCTCGGGATCTCGAAGACACGTATTTCCAACAGCTTTCGCCAGGCAGATCTCGACGATGTCGCCGCGGCCGAGGCCTTCTTTCGCATACCGGTCGGCGACAGCAACGGACAAATAACGCCGTCTGTACAATATGTCGAGAATCCAGAATTCGACGCCACCGGCGCGACATCAAGTTCCACGGCGGTCGTCGCAGGCGTACGATTCCACTGGTCATTCTGAATAAGCGGGGGCGGGTAGTGAAGAAGTCCAATGAATTGCTCACGTTCGGCTGGCGTGAATGGGTCAGCCTGCCGGAACTCGGGATAAAGAAGATCAAGGCAAAAGTCGATACCGGTGCCAGAACGTCGGCGTTGCATGCTTTCGAGGTGCGGCCCTATTCGGAGAACGGGCGTGACCGCGTTGAATTCAGTATGCACCCTGTTCAGAAGGACAATGAGACCGTCATAACCTGCACGGCCGACGTACTCGACAAACGCAAAGTGACGGATTCCGGCGGACACAAGGAAGAACGATTTGTCATCCGCACAGAACTGCAAATTGGCGAGCATCACTGGCCCATCGAGGCCACGCTGACATCACGTGACGACATGCTGTTTCGGATGTTAATCGGGCGAACGGCGCTGAAAGGGCGCGCGCAGGTCAACCCGGCGAGATCGTACGTCGTCGGCAAGAAAAAAGTCATAGTCAAAAGACGTAAACAGGTATGACCACTAACAAATCAATAAAAATCGGTGGAACAACGGTATCGCCGGGCACGCGTGTCAATATCGACCTGCCGGTCGCGGATCTGTACACGTCGACATCGCTCAGCATGCCGGTGCAGGTCATCTGCGGCCGTAAAGCCGGGCCTGTGCTTTTCGTATCCGCGGCTATTCACGGCGACGAGCTGAACGGCGTTGAAATCATACGCCGGCTGCTCAAGCGAAAAGTGCTTCGATCAATACGCGGGACGCTGCTGGTAGTACCGATAGTAAACGTGCACGGCTTCCTGAATCAGTCGCGCTACCTGCCCGACCGTCGCGATCTCAACCGATCGTTTCCGGGCAGCACCAAGGGATCGATCGCTTCGCGCCTGGCGCATTTGTTTGTCAAGCAAATCGTTTCCAAAGCGGACTACGGCATCGACCTGCACACCGGCGCGATCAACCGATCCAACTTGCCACAGATTCGGGCTAATCTCGACGAACCGGAAACCCTCGAAATTGCCAAGGCGTTCGGGGTTCCCGTGATTATCAATTCGAACATCCGCGACGGATCACTGCGGGGGTGTGCGGCCGACCGCGGCATGCCGGTGCTTATCTACGAAGCTGGGGAAGCACTGCGTTTCGACGAGATCAGTATCCGCGCCGGGCTGCGCGGCGTGCTCAACGTGATGCGGCAAATCGGCATGCTGCCCAAGCTCAAGAACCCCAAACTTGTCGCACCGGTTATTGCCAAGTCCACGAGCTGGGTTCGCGCGCCGGATAGCGGTATTTTTTCGGCGAAGATTGCCCTCGGGAAAAGCGTTCAAAAAGGCCAGCACCTTGCGCTCATCAGCGATCCCCTGGGTGACAAAGAGGAACATGTACTCGCGCCCTTCGACGGAATTGTTATCGGCCAGAATAATTTGCCTCTCGCCCATGAAGGCGACGCTTTGTTTAACCTGGGATCTTTCAAGAGCATTCCGCGCGCCGAGAACCTGGTCGAGAATTTCGCGGCGGATCACGACGACGACGCCACTCCAACATAAAGACCCAACACAAATCACAGCGCCGAAGAATTGAAACTGCGCGATTGAGGATTAAGTAATGAAGATAGGAATATTGTCCACGAACAAGAACCTTTACTCCACCCGCCGCCTGGTGGAGGCCGGCATCGAACGTGGCCATGAAATGCCCGTGATCAATCACAAGCGTTGTTACATGAACATCACGAGCCACAACCCGAGCATTCACATCAAGGGCGAGAATATAACCGGGATCGACGCGATCATTCCGAGGATCGGTGCCTCGATATCGTTTTATGGCACATCGGTAGTGCGGCAGTTCGAAATGATGGGCGTCTATTCGGTTAACGAGTCGGTCGCAATCACGCGTTCACGCGACAAGCTGCGGGCCGTACAGTTGCTGTCAAGGAGGGGAATTGGACTTCCCGTCACGGGTTTTGCCAATTCGCCCGACGATACGGAAGACCTGCTGCAGTTTGTCGGTGGCGCGCCCGTGGTCATAAAACTGCTGGAAGGCACGCAGGGCGTCGGCGTGGTTCTGGCCGAAACGAAGAAAGCGGCCGAAAGCGTGATCGAAGCATTTAGCGGTCTCAAAGCCAACTTCATGGTCCAGGAGTTCATCGAGGAAGCGGGCGGCTCCGACATTCGATGTCTCGTCGTCGGCGACAAGGTCGTGGCTGCCATGAAACGACAGGGCAAAGAGGGCGAATTCCGATCCAACCTGCATCGGGGTGGCAGTGCCAAGCTGATCAAGATTACGCCGGAGGAACGTTCGACAGCGGTGCGCTCGGCCAAAGTAATGGGTCTGAATGTAGCCGGTGTCGACTTGTTGCGTTCCAACCACGGGCCCGTGGTCATGGAGGTGAATTCGAGCCCCGGCCTGGAGGGAATTGAGAGGGCGACCGACAGAGACGTGGCCGGCATGATCATTGAGTTTATCGAAAAGAATGCCAAGCAGGGCAAGACTCGCACGCGTGGCAAAGGTTAGGTCGGCAGGACGGTAGGTAACGATGCTTGACGAACTCAAAACCGTATTGGATGCGGCGCTGTTTACGGCGCCAGGTGGCAAGGTCATCACGCTTGGGCAGATAGCTGCGGTCTTACTGCTATTGCTCTTCGGTTATCTCGGTAGCCGCCTGGTGGGTTACCTCCTCGGCAAACGCCTGGCGGCAACGAAACTGCGACCCGACGTCGTCTATGTACTCAAGAGAATCACATTTTTTGTGATCCTGATACTGGTCGTCATTACAGCGCTCGGTCTGCTCGGCATACCTCTAACGGCGTTCGCTTTTGCGACCGGCGCGCTGGCGATCGGCGTCGGTTTTGGTGCGCAGAACATTGTCAACAACTTCATCAGTGGCTGGATACTGATGGTCGAGCGCCCGATTCGCATTGGTGATTTCATCGAGATCGACGATGCTCAGGGCGTTGTTGAAGATATCGGCAATCGGTCAACACGAATTCGCCGAACAGACGGTGTGCATCTCCTGGTACCTAACAGCATGTTGCTCGAGCGCACTGTTGTTAACTGGACTCTCGTCGACCTGGAAATTCGAACCAACGTTCGTGTCGGTGTTGCTTACGGGTCGCCGGTACGACTGGTCGCGGATCTGGTTCTCCAAGCCGTTCAGGAGCAGGACGAAATAAAACAAAAGCCTGCGCCGAGTGTCGTATTCGACGACTTCGGTGACAGCGCACTCGCTTTCGATGCCTATTTCTGGTGCGATGTCGGCGGAGAGAGGGTCCTTAGAGAGATCCGCAGCTCGATCCGCTTCCGCATCAGCGAACTATTCGAACAAAACGGAATTGTCATTGCCTTTCCGCAGCGTGACGTTCACCTGGACTCGAGCAGTCCACTGGAAATTCGCGTGATTCGCAAGGAAACAGATGATGAGTAACAACAGGATTTCAAGAGGATTTCTGCTATGAGTTCACTGGGGTACTCGCTGGTTTCGGTTATCTTCCTGCTGGCCGCCAATGCGTTTTTTGTCGCCGCGGAGTTCGCTCTTGTCAAAGTGCGCGGCTACCAGCTCGATCAGGCCGTCATTGCGGAGCGTCGTAGCGCCGCTCTCAGCGTGCGCATGCACAAGAACCTTGATGCTTACCTGGCAGCCTGTCAGCTTGGAATCACAATGGCATCGCTGGGTCTGGGCTGGGTCGGTGAGCCGGCGGTGGCTGCATTGCTCGAGCCCCTGCTCTCGAAAGTCGGCGTGACCGGGCAAGCACTGCATACCATTTCTTTCATCGTCGGCTTCCTGCTGTTCTCGTCCCTGCATATCGTTATTGGTGAACAGGTGCCCAAGACCTATGCGATTCGCGAACCCAAGCCCGTCACGCTTGCGCTTGCCTATCCCCTGCACTGGTTCTATCGACTTGTCTTTCCGCTGAACTGGCTGCTGGACAGGGCCAACGCCGCGATTCTGAATTTACTTGGCGTCGGCGGCGGCAGTCATCATGAGGTCATTTCGGAGGCAGAAATCAGTGCCATCGTTGACGAGTCTGAGGCTCACGGCGAACTGGAAGGGAAGACGGCGGAGATCATCCGCAAAGCGTTTCGCTTTGACGACCAGACCGTTCGCGAAGTAATGATTCCCTGGAATAGTGTCGACAAGCTGCGCCTGTCATCTGACGCCGGTGCAAAAAAGCAGACCATAGTGACGACCATGCATAGCCGTTATCCTGTGCTGGACGAGAACGGAGATGTGGTCGGCATCCTGGCAACCAAGGACATGACTTCGGCCCTGATCGAGCAACAGAGCGAAGTGTGGGACTCGCTCGCCGAAAAACTCCATCCGCCTGTCATAGTACCCCCTTCGCTGCTTATCTCCTCTCTGCTTGAGCACATGCGGGCAAAACGTACTCACATGGCGATTGTGGTCGACGAGCACGGTAACTACATCGGCCTCGCTACGCTCGAAGACATGCTTGAGGAGATCGTCGGCGAAATTGCAGACGAGTGGGATCACGAAGACATCAGCCCCCCCATTGAGGCCGTGAAATCCGGCTGGCGAGCAAGTGGCCAGCTGCCAATGCCGATGCTGGAGGAGGTTGTCGGAGGCGGCTTCGAGCAAAATCCCCACATCACAACGCTGGGAGGATTTGTTATGCAACGGCTCGGACGACTACCCAGGGAAAACGATACGTTTTCCGATTCCGGCTACGACTTTCATGTTGCACGAATGGATGGGAGACAGGTCCATACTGTTATGATTTCTCCTTCGAAAAAAACCAAGAAGAATCTGGATATCGGTCCGGTTGACGGCGACACCAGCTGACGCGCGGAGTCTCCCGCCCGTCAATAATGCCGCCAATGCACGCCTGGTCCCGAATTCCGTTTTCGCGTCGGCAGCTATGCTGCTGCGCACTCATCATGTTCACTGTTGCGTCGCAGCCCAGGGCAGAACTGCGGGTTGACGGCGTTAGCGATGAACTTGCCCGCAATGTCTACAGCTATGTCTCCCTGGCCAGCGAACCCTGCGATGCCGAGCCTTGGCTGATTCGACGGCGCTTTCGCGCAATCGCGTCGGAGGTGCGCAGCGCGTTAGAGCCATTCGGATATTACGACGCCGTTGTTGGAACAGCGCTCGAACAGGACGAAAGATGCTGGCTCGCTACGATCGACATCGACCCCGGAAAACCCGTACTTCTGAGAAACGTCGACGTCTCGCTGAGCATGTCTCCGAATGACGATTCGAATTTCACCGATATCGTATCTTCGACGACTCTTGTCAGCGGCGCTCAATTGCGCCATTCCGATTACGAGACACTAAAAGAATCACTGCAAATTCGTGCAGCGGAGCGCGGCTACATCGACGCGAATTTCCTGCAGAACACGATTGAAGTCTGGCCGGCCGAAAAGGCTGCCGACGTGACGCTGAATTTCGAGAGCGGTTCGAGGTACAACTTCGGCGAAATCACACAGGAGCAGGATTTTCTCGATGCCAGCCTGATCAGCGCCTATTTCGACTTTGAAACGGGCATGCCGTACGACAACCGGCTGCTCACGAAAGCCTACAGCGATCTATCGGTCAGCGGATACTTTGGTCGAATCGAAGTGCTGCCTGACTACGAGCTCGCGGACGACGGGCAGATCCCCGTTCGGGTCCTGCTCGAGCCGGCCGATCGAATCGAGTACACGCTCGGCGTCGGTTTCGCGACGGATACGGGGCCCAGGGCTCGAGCCGGCTACTATAATCGGCGCGTCAATAAACACGGCAATCGTTTCAAAACCGATATCAGCCTGTCTCCGGTCATTCAGGGAATAGCTGCCGAGTATCGCAAGCCGCTGACGGATCCGCGCAGCGAGTGGTTGAGCTATTCGAGCGCGCTTACGAATGAAGACACCGACACGTTTAACAATGACACGGCACGCGTCGGCGTCAGACGCACTAAAAAAGTCCGCAGCAACTGGATCCGCACCCTGTCCCTCGACCTCAGCTTTGATCAATTTGAAGTCGGTCTGGAGTCGAGTAGCTCCCGGCTGGTATTGCCCGGAATCGCGTACGACCATAAGCGCGCAGACCGCGACATATTCCCGACTCGAGGCCGGCGCTTGACCTTCGAGCTTCGTGGCACGGGCCAGTTCCTGGGATCCGATACCTCGTTTTTGCAGGCGACCACGAGCCTGCGGCTGGTGCGCAGTATCACGGACGAAAGCCGTTTGCTGGCGCGGGCCACCCTGGGATTCACGGCTCAGTCGGAGTTCTTCGAACTGCCGCCGTCCGTGCGCTTTTTCGCTGGCGGCGACGAGTCGGTTCGCGGCTTTGGCTACAACACGCTGGGACCGAAAGACGAACTCGGAAACGTTGTCGGCGGCAGTCACCTGTTGGTCGCAAGTGTTGAATACGAGCGTCACATGCGTGGCAATTTTTACGGTGCCGTTTTCGTCGACGCAGGCAATGCTTTCGACGGCTTTGATGTTGACCCGGCGATAGGTGCGGGACTGGGTCTGAAATGGCAGTCGCCAGTCGGTCCGCTGCGCTTCTACCTGGCGCACCCGGTCAACAAGTCCGACCGCAGCGTGCGACTCCATATCCGCCTTGGGGCAGACCTGTGAGCCGCCCAGTATGGCGCTGGACGGGCGGCATTTTTGCGGCAGTTCTGCTGCTCGTCGTTGCTGCCGCTTTCTGGCTTCTCGCGACGACAAGCGGTACCCGCTGGCTGTTGGCGCGGGTGTCCCCGATGCTGCCGCCGCCACTGCAGATTGCCGAGGTCGATGGCACCCTGTTGAAAGGCATCGACTTTCGCACCATAAGCTGGACCGACGAGAGCGTAAGGGTTTCCGTCGACGAACTTGATACACAGGTCGACCTGTGGCCGCTGCTTCGACGACAGGTGCGCATCAAGAATCTCGATATACGGAATGTCG
>Ga0224508_10004791_pt1 | contig 10976 bp, 8 predicted proteins | sample SF_Jan12_sed_USG_4_FD_170157 | JGI IMG/M metagenome (GOLD analysis project Ga0224508, IMG submission 170157) | Sediment microbial communities from San Francisco Bay, California, United States - SF_Jan12_sed_USGS_21 | ecosystem: Environmental > Aquatic > Marine > Sediment | place: USA: California... | reverse complement strand
AGTAGCGGTGGTTCCTTGCTGGATTCGCTCGGCGATCTGGGTAACTTGGGTGATATCGGAGATCTCACCGAAAAGGCAGGAGGTTTACTGGGCGGCGTTAAAAAGATGTTTGGCCAATAACCCAAACCAGTTTTAAGTTTTAACACAACGCCTCTTACGGGTTTCCGTAAGAGGCGTTTTTTTGTTCGTATTCCTCTTCCCGATTGTATGGTAGTGTTACGTGTCCTTTTAAGGCGTAATTTTTGATAATTTTAAAGATTGTCAAAAAATAAGATACGGAGTTGGTGTCAACATGGTATCGCAAAGAACTACGATTTGATGAGGTCTTACGGGATGTAAATGTATGAATAACCTCGACCAGGAATTCAAATATCTGCTTCAAGGTTTCAATATTAATGATCTCAATTTGTTGTCGGGTTCGGTCTACGGTGTTTGGGCAGATTTTAGATTGGGTTACTTGAATCCAGCGTGGTTTCAATTTGCGCAGGATAACAACGGGGAGTCGCGCATCTTATCCAAGTGGGGGTTGGGGCGGTCGATTCTGGATTGCATGTCAGGCCATGTCGAAGATTTTTATAGGGCTCAATTCGAAGATTGTCTCGATTCGCATACGGTCTGGGGTCACGACTATGAGTGCTCGAGTGATAAACGATATCGGCGTTTTCATCAGATAATTTATCCATTGGGCCTACGAGAAGGTCTACTTTTCGTGAACTCACTGTTGGTGGAGCGTCCCCAAGAACAGAAAGTGACTGGCGTCCCGGACGAATCACTCTACATCGGCGAGAATAAGCTAATCAGTCAATGTGCCCATTGTCGCAAAGTGAAAAATGTCACGGAACCTGAGCGTTGGGATTGGATTCCAGAATGGGTTAAAAGATGCCCTGAGCACACAAGTCATACGTTCTGTCCTACGTGCTTCGGTCACTTTTATCCTTTGGCTACCACAACTGTTCGCCAACCAAACAGTAATAGGACTGTGTGATTAATTAAGACGTCGATTGTTGGGCAATTAAACCCACAAAGTATTCGGTGAAATTCTTTAACTCGTACTGTGACATTTATTTAATGGCATCTATCATTGTTGAGCCTATTTGTCTAAATCAATTTCAATTTCAGAATTTTTAAAAGTAATTTCATCAAAATTCTTTTCTGAGACACCACGGTTGAAAACAACAAAGTCACTTTTTTGATGCAGTCAGCGTAGAGTGCGGTATGTAGGATGTGGGTAAGGAACGAACCGCATCTAGCGCGATTGTTATTTAAAACAGCCACATTTAGCACAACACATTGCGCCGCATATGCTTGCCTAGGGGCACACAGAATTACCGCGATACAAAGATAATGTGTTGCTATTTTAGCAGCATGTACTCGATATATTCTCCTACCCGGATTGTCAGTAAATGTTGTAAATTATAGGAATATTCGGCGAATTCCGAACACAGCCAAATTAGAGGTGTATCTATTACATCATCACTATTGATCGCCATTCTGCATCATCATGGGTTTCATCATGGAGTTTGAATGCCTCCAGAGGTAATTGAAAATGACACGTTCAACGGATATAGAACCTGAACTAAGCACAATACGTTTTTTACTGAATGATGAACCGATGTCTGTACGTGACATCGACCCAACCATGTCGGTATTGAATTATTTGCGCTACGATCTTGGACTGGTTGGAAGCAAGGAGGGTTGTGCTGAAGGCGACTGCGGAGCCTGTACCGTTGTCGTTAGTGAGCTTGTGGACGGGGCCGTGCGAATGCGCGCCGTTAACGCGTGTATACAGTTTGTACCGACGTTGGATGGCAAAGCCTTATACACCGTTGAATATTTGCGCCAGGCAAACGGCGGTCTACATCCTGTACAACAGGCCATGGTGGACTGTCACGGATCACAATGCGGGTTTTGCACGCCGGGCTTTGTTATGTCGTTGTGGAATGTGTACATCGACCATCTGGAATCCGATATCGTGCCTACTGACTTGCAACTACGCACGGCATTAAGCGGGAATTTGTGCCGATGTACCGGCTATCGACCCATACTCGAAGCCGGTAGGAAAATGTTCGATCTGCCGAAAGTTAGTTTAGAACGAAAATCAATCCGGAATCAGTTGGTCGCGATACAACGTGACGAGCCATTTGAATATCGATTCGAAAACACGGTTTTCCGTGCTCCGAGGACGCTTCAACAATTTATCGAGTTACGTGCTGAAAAACCGGAAGCGACAATCCTGGCCGGTTGTACGGATATTGGTTTGTGGGTGAACAAACAGTTTCGTGAATTAGGCGATATCATATTTATTGGAAACGTTGAAGAATTAAAAAAGATTCAGATTGAAAACGATGTTCTGTCGATAGGTGCAGGTGTAACATTAACCGACGCGTTCGCTGCAATTTCAAGCGAGTATCCCCAAATTGATGAGCAATGGACGCGATTCGCTTCGGTCCCGATCAGGAACGCGGGGACTTTGGGTGGAAACATAGCGAATGGCTCTCCAATCGGCGATTCGATGCCTTGGTTAATTGTGTTGGGAACGTGTGTGGTACTGACCAGCAAGAATAAACGGCGAATAATTCCTCTTGAAGATTTGTATTTGGATTACATGAAAAAAGCCATGGATGACGACGAAGTAGTCGAAGCCGTCGAAGTGCCCCTGCAAAAGCAGAATCAACACTTTAGAACATACAAATTGTCCAAACGTTACGATTCGGATATTTCAGCCGTATGCGCCGCTTTCGCGATCACATTGAATGACGACAAGGTATCCGAAGCGCGCATCGCGTTTGGCGGAATCGCGGCAACACCGAAACGCGCAACTCGTACTGAAACCGCCATTGCGGGTCAGTCTTGGAATGAGCAAACAGTGCAATATGCCATCAGCATGCTTGCGCAGGATTATTCGCCTTTATCCGATATGCGCGCCTCAGCGAATAACAGGCAACGTAGCGCGGAGAATTTATTGTATCGATTTTATCTTGAGACTCGACCCGATTCTCCACTTGACGATGAGCAAGTGAGTGTTTTTGCCGCCGCATAGGAAAGGACAATGAATTTACAAATCAAATCCCCTGAGTTAATCGATGCTGCTTCATCTGCCGGTAGTGCAATTCCGCACGAATCCGCTCATTTGCATGTGTCGGGTGAAGCAGTATATGTAGATGACATCCGTGAGCTGGCGGGCACCTTGCATTGTGCGCTTGGATTAAGTGACAAAGCACATGCCAAAATTGAGTCCATAGATTTAACTGCAGTGGAATCCATGCCCGGTGTGGTTGCTGTATTAACAGCACAGGATATTCCGGGTGTAAATGATTGCGGGCCAATTCTCCACGATGATCCCATACTGGCGGACGGTCTGGTTCAATTTGTTGGTCAACCCATATTTGTCGTGGTTGCAGAAACTTACGATCAGGCACGTCGTGCAGCAGCAAAAGGGCACATCGGTTACACCGAGTTGCCGGCGGTGTTAACCCCTAAGCAGGCAAAGCAACTCGATAGCTATGTAATCCCACCCATGGAGTGCGTGCAAGGCGATGCCGACACAAAACTGGAGCAAGCGCCAAAAAGGATGCAAGGGGAATTCAATATCGGCGGACAAGAACAGTTTTATCTGGAAGGGCAGGTATCTTATGCCATACCCAAAGAAGACGATTGTATTTATCTGCATTGCTCTACTCAACACCCAACCGAAATGCAGCATGTTGTCGCCCATGCGCTTAACCTGAACTCTAATCAGGTTACGGTAGAAATGCGGCGAATGGGTGGTGGCTTTGGAGGCAAGGAATCGCAGTCCGCCCTGTTTGCTTGTGTCGCCTCTGTTTGTGCAAAAAAAATGAATCGTCCTGTTAAAATTAGATTGGATCGTGACGATGATTTTCTGGTGACAGGAAAACGCCATTGTTTCTACTATGAATATGATGTCGGTTACGATGCTGAAGGACGAATCCTGGCCGCAAAAATTGATATGGTTTCAAGGGCAGGTTTTTCAACCGATTTATCACCGCCAGTTGCAGCGCGGGCGGTTTGTCATTTCGATAATGCCTATTTCTTAAGCGATGTTTTTATCAGGGCTTGTTGCGGCAAGACCAACACTCAATCGAATACCGCTTTTCGCGGTTTTGGCGGCCCGCAGGGGGCCATAGCCATCGAATACATAATCGATAACATCGCCAGGGATTTAGGGAAAGATGCTTTGGAAATTCGCAAGCTGAATTTTTATGGTAAATCCAATCGCAATGTAACGCCCTATGATCAGGTGGTTGAGGACAATGTTATCCATGAGTTGGTTGCTGAACTTGAACAGTCCAGCGAATACAACCAACGACAACGGGCAATAAGAGAGTTTAATAAAATCAGTCCGGTTCTGAAAAAAGGTATTGCCCTGACGCCGGTCAAGTTTGGCATATCGTTTAACGTAAAACATTACAATCAAGCCGGTGCCCTGGTGCACGTCTACCTTGATGGAACCATTCTGGTGAATCATGGTGGAACTGAAATGGGGCAGGGGCTTAATACCAAGGTCGCTCAGGTGGTTGCAGACGAGTTAGGTGTCGGGATTAAATCAGTAAGAGCGACGGCGACGCAAACGGACAAAGTAGCTAACACGTCCGCCACCGCCGCCTCAACCGGAACGGATTTAAACGGTAAGGCGGCCGAGGATGCCGCTCGCCAGATTAAAAATAGAATTGTCGAGTTTCTCGCGAAAGAATATGACACTGCACCCGAAGACATCATTTTTTCGAAAAATAATGTACAAGTAGGCGAACAAAACCTGTCGTTCAAACAGGCGGTCACGCAGGCTTATCAAGCACGGGTGCAGCTTTGGTCGGACGGGTTTTACACAACACCCAAGATTCATTGGGATAAAGACAATATGAAAGGCCGTCCTTTTTTTTACTTTGCTTACGGCGCAGCGGTTTCGGAAGTCATAATCGATACGTTGACGGGTGAATGGAAATTGCTGCGCGGTGATTTGTTGCACGATGCGGGTAACTCAATTAACCCGGCTGTAGATATCGGTCAGATCGAGGGTGCGTATATTCAGGGTATGGGATGGTTGACGACGGAAGAATTGTGGTGGGATGACAACGGTAAACTGATGACGCATGCGCCCTCGACTTACAAGATTCCGGCAGTTAACGACTGCCCTCAGGATCTGCGGGTTCAATTGTTCGATAATATCAACCGGGAAGAGACCATTTTGCGCTCGAAAGCAGTCGGTGAGCCACCATTACTTTTGTCATTTTCGGTGTTCTTTGCAATTCGCGATGCGATTGCCAGTGTTGCAGACTATACAGTCAACCCGCCGCTGGATGCTCCTGCTACCAGTGAAAGAATACTAAATTCGATTATGGTGCTGAAGCAGGTCAATAACGATTAATTTGTTACGTCGGTTATTATGCCGTGCTTGCAGCAATAGCAAACAGGAAATCCATGGTCGTACTGGCATCTGGCATATTCCTCTGATAGCACTTATGTCTACTAGCGAACGTTGCTTACGCCGCGTCATATGGTGAATACAGAGGAAGTACCAAACGATGAAAAACTCTAATAATCGTCACAGAGTAACTGCATATCGCGCATCGATTTTCCATGTGTTGCACGATCCAGGTATGGAGAAGGACGAGGCGGCAACGGAATATTTTGAAGATGGTCTGTTGGTCGTCGAAAATGGACATGTCGTAAAAGTTGGTCCGGCCGAAGCGCTGTTGACTCAATTGCCAACCGATGTCAATACCGTCGACCACACCGGTAAACTGATTGTTCCCGGGTTTATCGATGTTCATACCCACTATCCGCAAGTCGACATAATTGCTGCGTATGGGGAACAATTATTGCAGTGGTTAAACAAGTACACTTTCCCGACGGAGATCAAATTCACTGATGAAGAATATGCTCAGGATGTAGCAGAATTTTTTCTTGATGAATTGTTGCGTAACGGAACAACCACGGCTTTAGTCATGGCGACAACGCATCAGAGTTCGGTCGATGTAATCTTCAACGCTTCGCGGCAACGTAATATGCGTATAATAGCGGGAAAGGTATTGATGGACAGGCATGCTCCGAATGAGCTATTGGATACGCCAGAGACAGGATTTGAACACAGTCAAGAGTTAATTGAGAAGTGGCACAAACAGGATCGTTTGTCATATGCGATAACCCCACGGTTTGCGCCAACCTCAAGTGATGCGCAGCTTGAACAGGTGGGGTGGTTGGCTAAAGAGTATCCCGATGCTTATGTGCATACTCATGTGGCGGAAAATAAAAAAGAAATAGAGTGGGTGGCGGAGCTGTTTCCCTGGAGCAGGAGTTATCTGGATGTTTACGATCACTTTGGTTTGTTGCGTGAACGTTCAGTTTTTGCGCATTGTATTCATCTGAATGACGATGATCATGCACGCATGACTCAATCCGGTGCAGCGGTAGCATTTTGTCCGACATCGAACACATTTCTGGGTAGTGGATTATTTAACCTGGAACATGCGCGCGCGAAGAATATACGCATTGGGCTGGCAACGGATGTGGGCGGTGGAACCAGTTTTAGTATGCTGCAAACCTTGAGTGACGCTTACAAAGTACAACAACTTGCCGGGTCACGGCTTTCACCCTATCGCGGGTTTTATCTGGCGACATTAGGTGGCGCCGAAGCGCTTTATCTCGAAGACAGGCTGGGTAATTTCCTGCCGGGTAAGGAAGCTGATTTTATTGTACTGGACTATGCGGCCACGCCATTGATTCAACGTCGTTTGCAGGCAACGACGACTATTGATGAAAATCTCTTTGCACTAATGATGCTGGGTGATGACCGCGTAGTCAGCGCCACTTATATCATGGGTGAGTGTTCACATACCCGGAATTAAGGAAACTCTGAACAAATCAGAGTTTCCCTTTCCATCAAACATCAGATTCATCCGTTTCCAGTGATTCAACGGTACCCACTTTCGGATAGATAAACATAAATGATGCCATGAGCAGGTAGCCGATGGTTATCGAATTTAATTGAGGTATGTGCAGGGAATGCGAATGAAGAACACCGACACTGGCCAGAATCGCTGCGACTAATAAAAAATAACCTGCATTGACGAATTTTCGATCAATTATAAGTGCGGCAAAAGCGCCCCAGATCATACCGGTAATGATTGAACCTCCGGCCAGTGCGTCATGCCCCAGCACATGAGCGCCTTGTTGGCTCATTGCGCTGACGAACTCCGGATTCGTTAGGCTTTCTGGTAAGTTTTCCGCTCCAAAGTCGCCAAGTGCATTCTTCATCGATCCCCATTTCACCATCAGCAATTCGGAAACGTGGGGAATCATGGCCAACCCTATAGCCATACCATGTCTGGGTGGGCAGGCTTTAGCGCTTTCGGAAATCAGAGAGATCGCAATATAGACAAGGATAGGAGCGGTGGCCGCCAGTGGCACAAGATTACTCAGAAACGCGAGTAATCCGAATACCGCGGATAGTAGCAGCACAACGCCGACCATGATGGTATAACCGGCACGGGCGTTTATTCGTTTGTAGCCAGGGTGTCCGATATAAACCGTGGTCGGAAACGGACTGCCGAATAAAGCAGCAAGACAGGTAGAACCGCCATCGAAGGCCATGGCCGTTTGTACCGGATAATCGTCGCCCTTTGCGGATGCTGACTCGACATTGTTCATTGTTTCAATGAAGTTATAGATTTGCACAGGTATCAGAACCAGGAACAGTTCCGAATTTTGGAATAAGTACTGAATTCCGGTGATCATGTCGCCGAGGTAGGGCAGCGGCAGATTAAATCCCACGCCTTCCATGCTAATCGTCGATTTACCCATTATCAAAGCGACTACCGTTGCGACAACTAACGCCGCCAAACCGGCCGGTACGTTGAACGGTAGCTTGATGCGTCCAACCAGACCCCAGAAGACAAAGGTTAACGAGATAAAACCAATGATGGGCGACTCGAAAACAATGGCCAGAGCGATGGTGCCGATAAACACCAGCGCAATTCCGCACAAAGTTCCCAACATACCGGCACGTGGGGTTACTCGTTGTAAAAACGGGCCGATGAGCGCGCCAATTGCCGCGACAATGCCGCCAATAAACCCAGCTCCAAGCCCCACCTGCCATGCGTTTAAGGCATCGCCGGTGGACCAGTAGATGGGGCCGATAACGCCAAACAGATAAACAAACATCACTGGTGTACTGATGCCGAATGGCAACGCGGTAACGTCCGTTCGCTGTTCTTTATTTGCGAGCCGGTGCGCCAACCAACTGTAAAAGAAAACACCCAGCGCGAGCACCAGTGCGGCACCGGGGAGTATTTTTCCAAAAACGATTTCGTTCGGCATGTTAAAAACAAATTTACACACGCCGCTTATGACTAATAAATTAGTGAAGTTATCGGTAAACAGAGCCCAGAAGGCACTGTAGTCGCCTTGCGAGATGATCGGATAATGAAAACTAGATGATTGTTGTTTCATTGGCGTGCCTTTTCGTATTGTTGTCTGATTTGTAGTAAATGCTCTTTTTCAATCTGTCGTACAGGATTTTGATAGACATAAAAAACTATTTTTCTGGATCAGCGCTTTTTGTCTTTTAGTGAAATAATGTCGGCAAAAACATTTTGCAAATCGTTTTCACGTTCGCTGCTAGTCAGGTCAAGTTTATTTTTGATTTTACGTAGATGCTCTTCCATTAATGTGACCGCCTGCTCCTCATTGCCACTCTCGATTACATCGATCAATTCAAAATGTTCTTTGTGCGAGCAAGTTGTATAGTCGGGCTTTTCGTATTGTGCAATGATGAGCGAGGTTTGCGGGACAAGGACTTTTACAAATTCCGTCAATGTAGAGTTTCCCGAAAGCAATGCTAACTTGATGTGAAAGTCCCCCGATAACCGGATTCCGCTGCCACGTTTATCGTGCTCAAAATTATCTTGTTCTTCGCGCACCAAGGTCCGCAGGTCATCGATTCCAGTAGATGTTGCATTAGCCACTGCATCTCGCACGATGGCGCTTTCCACTAAACATCGTGCGGCAAGAATCTCGCGCGCCTGGTCTACACTTGGTCTGGCGACAAAAGCGCCTCGGTTGGGCCGCATCTCGACAATCCGGTCATGCGACAATCGTGTGAGCGCACTTCGAACCACGGTACGACTGACGCCAAAGATTCTTGCCAGTTTATCTTCAGTTAGTTTGGTTCCAGGGAGTAATCGATGCGCCAGAATCGCATCAAAAATCTGGTGATACAGGAACTGGTCGCGTGGCAGATCGGTGGCAGTGCTCAACTTGGCGACTTGTCCAAATTCTGAGCGTTTAGCGGTTGTGACCACTAATGTAACGTGTCTCAACGGGTTATTAGCCTCTGACATTTTAAATATATTGTACACAATTATTAATTCAATAATATACATTTTATTGGGTAATTGTATACAATATTAATATACAAAGAATCTACACAGATGATCAGGGAAAATGGAGTGTACGCCACAGCACTGGCAGATTAGAGAATGTAGCCTGCGAACGAAGGTTCTTGCGCTGCGGGTGATCAGACCATGAGTTACGATTTAAGTACGCTTAATGAAATGGATCGCAGCCAGTTTACTCGAGCACTCGGCGATGTGTTTGAACACTCTCCATGGATTGCCGACCAGGTTTTTAACTCTCGTCCGTTTGTTGATATCGATCGGCTACACGAGGCGATGGTGAAGGTTGTACAACACACATCAAACGACAAGCAACTGGATTTGCTTCAAGCACACCCTGAACTGGCCGGGCAGGAAGCGCAGAAAGGTGAATTGACCGACGCATCTACCGGTGAGCAGTCCAGCGCGGGACTCAATGCACTGAACCACGATGAGATGGCGCGAATCGCACAACTCAACACCTGGTATCAGAAAAAATTCGGTTTTCCTTTCATCATTGCAGTACGTAATCACACAAAGCAGAGTATTTTCGAACAATGGGAGAGTCGGCTAATGAATGATCACAAAACTGAGTTGACGGCCTGCCTCGAACAAGTTTTTATAATCGCCCGCATACGTTTAGAAACGTTGTTGCAGAAATAGATACACTTCAAGTAGAGGAAATATGCAATGCCCAAACTATCGACCCATGTACTTGATACCGCGTCGGGACAACCCGCGGCCGGTGTTCGAATTGATCTGTCGATGCTTGCCGATGGTGAGTACCATTTACTTAAAACCTTGCATACCAATGCGGATGGACGTACCGATGAATTGTTATTGGACGCCGAAACAATAAACGCAGGGCAGTACGAATTGTTATTTCATGTCGGTGTGTATTTTATCGAAAGCAGCTCGACCCTAACACAAGCGCCGTTCCTGGATCAGGTGCCAGTGCGCTTTACTATCGTTGATGCCGACCAGAATTATCATGTGCCGTTGCTTATCTCGCCGTGGAGCTATGCCACTTACCGCGGTAGTTGAAAAACTGGAATGTTTCACTAATTACCAATAGCGTCACATTTAATTAGAGACAGTCGGATGGAAGCATACATTGTTGATTGGTTGAACCTTTTGGTTCGTTGGCTGCACATGATCGTTGGTATCGCCTGGATCGGTGCATCGTTTTACTTTGTGATGCTGGATTGCTCACTCAAAGCACCGAAGAAATCGGACGACGCCAAACACGGTGTGTCCGGCGAGTTGTGGGCCGTACATGGTGGTGGTGTTTATCAAAGTCAAAAATTTCTCACCGGCCCGCAAGGCGAGCCGTTATCAAAAGACCTGCATTGGTCGAAGTGGGAGGCATACACCACTTGGATGTCAGGAATATTTTTGCTGGCGCTGGTCTATTGGCACGGGGCAGAGATATATCTCATCGATCCTAACGTACTCGCACTGAGTAAACCCACAGCCATTTTTATTAGTATCGTTTTTCTGATCGGGGGCTGGATTGTTTATGACTTGTTATGTAAGTCCAAGCTGGGTGAGAACGACGTAGTACTGGGAGCAGTGATGTTTGTTCTC
>Ga0224508_10004790_pt1 | contig 10976 bp, 10 predicted proteins | sample SF_Jan12_sed_USG_4_FD_170157 | JGI IMG/M metagenome (GOLD analysis project Ga0224508, IMG submission 170157) | Sediment microbial communities from San Francisco Bay, California, United States - SF_Jan12_sed_USGS_21 | ecosystem: Environmental > Aquatic > Marine > Sediment | place: USA... | reverse complement strand
CAAGACATGGGTGCAGTGCGCCGCGCCGCGGACGCGTTTAAAAGACTCCACACCAGCGGCCGGCAGTTTCTGAATCGTTTCGATGAGAAAAATGTTGCGCAAGAATATCTCGATGTGCTGCGGCAGAAAAATGCGCCGCTACCTGGAGGGTACGAAAAAGTACAAAAAGAAGCGGATACCATTCGTGAGGCTTTGGCAGCGAACCGCCCACCCTTGGCACCATGCCATAATGATCCGGCGCCGGAAAACCTGGTCGATACTGGTAAGCGCGTCTACATCCTCGATTGGGAATTTGGCGGCAACAACGATCCGTTTTGGGATTTGGGCGACTTATCGGTGGAAACTGATTTTTCGGAAGAACAGGATCGGGTTCTCCTCCAAACCTACCTCGGACGTGAACCCACCGAAGCGGAACACGGCAGAATGATTCTGCAAAAATCGTTGGTGTTTTTATTATGGACGCTGTGGGGCGTGTTGCAGGAGGTCAACAAAAATCCTAGGCCAGCGTATCACTTTGCGAGTTATTGGGATTACGCCATGGACCGATTTACTCGTTGCCAAGAGATCATGAACCGAGAGAACTTCGGTGACTTGATGAATGCAGTGAAGGGAGATTGAGATTGTCGCAGCCGTAAGATTGGTGCTGCTTGGGACCTAGAAGATCGGGGTGACCAGTAGTTTTTTTAAAGAGTTTGGGGTAGGTGATCTAGCGTATTTTTCATATTTCTATTATCATAAAAATATGAAAAAACGAGATGCAATTCAGATTCTTGATGCATTAGCTCAAGAGACGCGGTTGGACGCGTTTAGATTGCTTATGGAGGCGGGTCCTGAAGGGTTATCTGCGGGAACGATCGCGGCGCGATTAGACTGTCCGGCTGCGACGTTGTCATTTCACCTCAAGGCGATGCAGCATGCTGGGCTGGTCTCGAGTCGCAGAGTGAGTCAATCCATTATCTATCGGGCAGAGTTTGTGCGGATGGCTAGGCTGATGAATTATCTGACCGATAACTGTTGCAGCGGTCATCCAGAGTTGTGTGGGCCCTGGATCAATGGAGTCAGAGCAGACACGTCAAGAAAGCAGAGACGATCTAGCGGCGCCCGTTGAATCGCGCCTGGGGGACCCATGACTAACCAAAGGACATACAACATCCTATTTCTCTGTACGGGGAACTCTGCGCGGAGCATTTTGGCCGAAGCGATACTCAACAGTCTGACACAAGAATTCGATGGACGCCGTGTACCTCTTAAGGGATACAGTGCGGGTAGTCACCCGAAAGGACAAGTTCATCCGATGGCGCTTGAGATACTGAACAAATATAGTTTATCGACAGCAGGACTGCATAGTAAGTCTTGGGATGAGTTCGCCGGTCAGGACGCACCAAACATGAATTTTGTGATCACCGTATGCGACAGCGCTGCCGCTGAGGTTTGTCCGGTGTGGCCGGGTCAGCCTGTCGATGCTCATTGGGGTCTTCCCGACCCGGCCGCGGCGACAGGTACCATGGATGAGCAGATGAGCGCCTTCGAGGAGGCGTTCCAGACACTGAAAACGAGGATTGAGTTGTTTGCTGATCTGCCAATTGAGATGTTCAATCGGTTGAAACTGCAACGGAAACTCTCCCGGATCGGAAAGGCATTGCCACCGGATTCGTCTGCCTAGATTCTCTACGCAAAGATTCTGGTTGCCACGATGAACGAAAATGACTTGGCACGAAAACTGACTGCGGAGTTTGTCGGGACCGCCGCGCTACTCGCAGTGGTCGTTGGCTCAGGCATCATGGGCGAAACATTGTCTGGAGGTAATGATGCCCTCGCATTGCTGGGCAACACGCTGGCAACCGGCGCAATTCTTGCTGTGTTGATTCTCATCTTTGGGCCTGTATCGGGGGCACACTTCAATCCCGCCGTTACGCTGGCGTTCGCCATGCGACGCGAGATCGGAGTAGGGGATGTGATTGCCTACTGGACAGTGCAGGTACTGGGCGCATTGCTCGGCGTAGTCGTTGCGCATCTAATGTTTGATTTTCCTGTGTTAGAGATCTCCAGCAAAGCACGCGCAGGATTCGGGCAGGTATTTGCCGAGTCGATTGCCACCTGCGGTTTGGTTTTGACGATTCTAGGTTGTGTTCGTGTGCGTCCCCAAGCGACCGCCTATGCAGTGGGCCTCTATATCTCCGCGGGCTACTGGTTTACGTCGTCAACATCGTTCGCCAACCCTGCGGTGACGATAGGACGGTGTTTCACTGACACGTTCTCGGGAATACAGCTTGCGCACGCACCGGCCTTTATCGCCGCTCAGTTCGTAGGCGCCCTGGTGGCCACTGTCTTAGCCGTTTGGCTTTGGTATCGTTCTGAGGAGAGGATAGATCACGAGAAATCAAAGCACGCGTCGCATATTAAGTCCGTGTCCCAACAGGCCGGGGTGATATCGAGCGAGGGGGTATCACGAGGAGAGCAGTGATGAGCGATATCGAACTCTGTTATCTCAATGCCACCGAGGCGCTGCGACGATTCAAACGGCTAGAGTTGTCTCCTGTAGAGTTGATGCAAGCCGTAATCGATCGTGCGGAAGCCGTAGAACCTACGATTAACGCTTTTACCGATACTTATTTTGAACGCGCTTTGGAAAGAGCACGTGCGGCGGAGGTGAAGTATGCAAAAGGTGTGCGCACCCGGCCGCTAGAAGGAATCCCGGTAGTCATCAAAGACGAACACGCGATTAAAGGCGAACGGACAACATCAGGTTCACTGATCTTTAAGGACAATGTTGAAGACGAGACCTCTGCCTGCGTAGAACGCATCATTCGAGCTGGTGCGATCATCCACGCCCGCTCTGCAGCGCCGGAGTTTTCTTGCGCCGCAATTACCCATTCAAAGCTATGGGGTGTCACACGCAATCCTTGGAATCCAAAATATACTCCGGGTGGCTCGTCCGGCGGATCTGCCGCGGCGCTTACGGCCGGCACCACAACCCTGGCCAACGGCTCGGATATTGGGGGTTCCATCCGAATTCCGGCAAGCTGTTGCGGAGTGGTCGGGTTCAAACCACCCTATGGGCGCGTACCGGTGGATCCACCGTTCAACTTGGATGCATATTGTCATGAAGGGCCGCTGGCGCGGAACGTAATGGACGCCGCCCTGTTAGAGAATGTGATTGCTGGACCGCACTCGCAGGATATCACCACACTACGTCCGAAGCTGCGCATCCCGGACAGGCTTGAAGACATCAAGGGTTGGAAAATTGCCTACTCTATTGATCTCGGATATGTCGAGGTGGATGACGAAGTCGTCGCCAATACCGAGGCGATGGTTGGAGTTCTGCGACAACTGGGTGCAGAGGTTGAGCAAGTCGATCTGGGATGGACTTGGTCAACTCTCACTGCAGCCTGGAATCATCTAGCACATCTGTTCGGCAACTATATCGCCAAAGAACTTGAGCGCCACCGCTATGAGATGACCGACTACGCCCGGGCATTTGCTGAATTTGGGCGCACTACGACAGCGGATGATTTTCTGGCTGCCAAGGAAGTGGAGGGTGAAATGTATGCGAGTTTGGGTCCGGTGCTGGAAAGGTATCATGCCTTGATCTGTCCTACCTTGGCTTTGCCCGCTGTTGCTGCTGATCATGACTCGACGTGCCAAAAGGTTGTGATCAACGGTGTCTCAGTGGAGCCCGCGCTCGGGTGGTGTATGACTTATCCATTTAACATGATGAGCCGCTGCCCGGTAATGAGTGTGCCTAGTGGACACGCATCCAATGGAGTGCCCACGGGTCTGCAAATTGTTGGTCGAACCTATGACGATGTCGGTGTGTTTCGCATCGCCGCGGCGCTTGAGCGGGCCCGGCCGGGCTATGAATTAGCGGCGAACCGACCGAAGCTGTGAACTGTTCGCTGTTCTGACTACTCAATACCGATCGATAACCACAAAGCCAAGCGTTTTGTAGTCGTTCATCGACGCAAGAACCGTGCCCGCTTGTTCCAGCGGGATGTTTCTTGTTATTAGCTTCTGGGGATTGAGTTTTCCGGCTTCGATCATGTTGAGCATGGTCCCGTACCGTGCTGCAGGCATTCCATTGGTAGCGACGACGGTCAAAGATTTACCGAGCATCACGTCGATAGGAAACTCGATCATCCCCTGTTCGTCATGACCGGTCTGACCGATCTGCAGGTGTCGGCCACGGGTACGCAAGGATCGCATCGCGTTTTGACAGGTGGTCTTAATGCCCAATGCATCGATAGCAACGTGGGCGCCACCTTTGGTGATTTCCAATACTGCTTCGACCGGATCTTGATTGGCTGCAAGGACAGTGTCGACGGCGCCGATGTCCGTGGCGAATTTCAGTTTTTCTGGATCAACGTCAACGCCGATCACGTTTGCACCTAGCGCCGTCGCGATTTGTACTGCAGCAAGACCAATACCACCGCAGCCGTACACCGCCACCCATTCACCCGCGCCGATCTTCGCCCGTTCTGCGACTCCATAGAAAGACGTCATATAGCGGCACCCCAATGCGGCGCCGACGTTGAAGTCCAGGGAGTCCGGCATTGCGACGAGATTGAAGTCAGCATGCGGTACATGACTGTAACGACCGAATCCGCCCCAATAGGAGAAGCCGGGTACTAACCGGTTGTCGCAGACATTGGAGTGGCCGGCGAGGCAGTGCTCACAGGTTCCTTCACCTTGACTAAAGGGCACGATGACACGATCACCAGGCTTGAAGCGCCTGGCGTGGGTTCCGGACTCTTCGACGACACCGCAGAATTCGTGACCCATGACATGGGGGAAGTCGAATTCGACACCAATCCATTTCCAGTCGCCCACCCAGGCGTGCCAGTCGCTACGACATACGCCGTTGGCTTCGACCCGCACGATAGCACCATGGGGCTCCAGAGTCGGATCAGGAAGATCGCGCACCACCAGGGGTTCGTTGACTGCTTCCATTGCGGCTGCACGCATGGTTTGTCCTCCTCAGAAGATCGGATTCAATTCAATCAGACGTTCGCTACTGCGTTCTCTCAAGATGGTGCTCTATGGATGACGCACCAGCAAACACGTGTTCCGCAGTCTACACTTACACATGACTGCGCTGTAAATGCTCAGGGGTTCCCTTCGCCACTAACTCTGATGACGGCGCGAGTGATGTTGGTTCAACTCGAATCCTAGGAACACAAGAATGTCTACAAAGGTAAGCATCTCAAGAGATACCTCTATCGTCATAGTGCTCGTCTTTCTGACATCCTTTGGCTTCAATCTATTTCAAAGGTTTCAGTACGCAGATCTATTGCAGGAGCACACTGATCTTGAATGGTCCGCGCAAGATACCGGAATAAACTTGGTACATACTCGTGGACTGCTCAAGCAGTGTAAAGCGGAAACTGCGCAGGAACAGGCGTTTGTCGAAGGGCTTCACCGGCATGAGCCGATGGAGCAGGTTTCTGATCTAGATTTCTGGGAATTTCAATAGCATCTCTGGTTAAGGCGAGTAGAGAATCCTCACAGTCCTTGTGATTGGTCGACTCGGGATCGTGAAGTTAAGCTGACGCTTGTGCCGCACAGAGCCGGCATGAAAGACTTTGCTGCCGTTCTGACAACCCCTTCATAGTTAGTAAGACAAAGGCAGTATCAATGCGCCCAAGCAGCGTGCTATTCCTAATGCTAGATGAACATCTCCGTGAGGCGGTAGGATGTTATGGCAATGGGATGCCGTGAGCGAGGCAGCGTACCGGTACCAAGTTCTCAGCACGAATAGATTTCGCGCTACGACGACAATAGTTTGTGAGCGCGCGGATATACTGTCTTGGGATGCATCTGCACGATGCACGCCGCATGTTTTACCGCAGATACCATATGTACCCAGCGGCAGGGCTCGCAGGTGTTGTGATACTCCTCAAATGTTGCCTGCTGCAGTTTGTAAGCGTGCATTTCGGTTTGATCATCATGGCACACCAGCTCAGCCATGAGCGCGAATAACGGATCGGGATCGTATCCTAGATCCGTGTATTGTTGCGCCAGGGCAATGCAGTTTTGTACTTGGGCGGGAGCGACCAAATCATCCACTGATACTGTGATCTTATCTAGATCAATCACCGGGACATCGCTAATGCCATCCGCGATGGCGCTGAGAAGGTCCGATTGGTTGCGTTTCGGCAACGAGGCAATAGTTTGCGAATCAGTCCGTATCGACCAACGTAACGTGCTATTGAGGTAGCGGACCTCGGTGCCCAGACACCACCCGAGTAGGGTCAACAGCTTTGTCCTTAGGCTGATTCCGTTTAGGTTTAGTACGTATCGTCGCGCGTTGATTCCGGTATGGATGTGCACGTCAAACGGATTCCCACTGTGCGAACGGAGGAATAGCATGGCACCTCCTGCGGACAATGCTTCGGCTGTTGCCTGAAGCGAAAGCCCGGATTGCACTGCATCCGCAAGGATGACACCTATGGTGCGAATGTCTGAGACCGCACCGATTTGCTGCGCCAGCGCAACGACCGCATCATCTTCTGATTCTCTGCGTTCAAGCGATAAAGTGTCTCGGGTCAAGTCGCGCTCATCGATGAGCCGCTCCACTTCATCGAAATGTTGATAGTGTCGAACACTTTCGGCGACGACGTCCGGTTTGAACTCACCGATAGGTTCAAGCATAGGGTGGGTCGCAAGGTAGCGCACCGGCGGGCGCAGCAGCACCGATGCCCACTCCCAGCCGATGTCATCCAACGCCCTCGTGCAGTAGACCGGGTATAAAAAATAATGATCGTCTAGGGAATTACGCGGAAGTCCTACAACCAGCAAGGTCTCCAACAGCTCACCAGGCGACGCCATTGGAAGCAGCGTAACGAGATGACGCTCTGCATCTCTGGGCTTGCGCTCCTTGAGCGCGTCGGCAAATCCTTTGATCAACTCGTCCTTGCTTTTGTTGACGAGGGGTTCGACGCTTGGCATTGCGGTCGGCCCCATTTCTGGAGAATGAATGTGTTTGTTGGCCAGTGCGACATTCTGTACCACGGGCAAGAATCGCTTTTCTCCGGTAAGGCGATTAGCCAAGTGGCACACGGCGTGTAACCCGGCGACGGGATGAATGGGGCCGCCGTGATGGTCCGGCGGTAATTCGGTGGATCGACTGACGGCGATGCCTGCGGCGGCAAGTAGACTTTCCGCAGAGTGACCGACTCGCAGCTTCTCTATCGTGGCGTCGATAATTCCGCCTGGTTCGGTTTCCTCGATAAAACGGACTTGTCGTTCCGTAGTATCAGGTAACGTGACTAAATCCACCATGAGGCCATTTTGCTCCACCGATTGCCATTACACAAACAATGACGCCACATCTCGCTAATCGCAAGGGTATTCTCCGCATGCGAGCATGCTTGCTAGATGCCGAGTTTTCGTTCGGTTACCGCAGTGGGTTAGGAGCCGACTGCGTAGAATAGATTGACCTGACTCTTAATTGGCAACGTTTCGAAGCGCGTAAATCCGGCTTCGCGCATCAATTGCTCGGTTCTCACCGGTCCCATACAGGTGCCCAGGCCGGGCCCGCCTTGGGCGAGGGATTGGGTCATACAGTGAAACACGCTGAACCCGTAAAACATTGTCGCGACAGGATTGCAGTTATCTTCCAACCTATCAGCCACTTTGGGTTCGATTACCAATAGAGTGCCATCAGCTTTAAGATGGGTCTTGATGTCTTTGAGGGTATTGATTGGGTCCGCGAAGTCATGTACGCAGTCACAAGCGGTGATGAAATCAAACCCGTGTGGAGCATCCAGTGCGTCCAAGGTGCATGCATGAAATTTAACGCGATCTGTGAGATTTTTGTCGTGTGCGGCCTGAGTAGCGAGGTCAATGGAGTCGACGTCTAGGTCCACACCGACAAATTGACTGTGTTGAAAGGCGTTTGCCAATGCCAGTGACACTCGACCTACACCGCAGCCCACATCCAAGGCACGACCGCCGGACTCAAGCTTATCTATAACATCAGGCAGAGCTTGCAGCCAATAGCTTGTGAAGCGGTGTTCATAATTGCCACGATTGACAAGATCCAGGGCGAGTATGCCTTCCTCACCATAGTCTTCAAACGGCACTCCACCACCTCGTTCGAATGCGTCGGCCACCTTTGGTGCAGCCGCCAACATCACAGGCGCCATGTGGAGCAGTCCACCCGCGAAGTGGTCAGTGCCGTCCGAGGCCAGCAAGTAGGCATGCTCATCGGGCAAGGTATAGCTTTCATTTTGTGGGTCGTATTCCAGATACCCAGCGCTCACCATGCTCTTGAGCCACTCCTCGACATAACGACCCTGCAAGCCGGACTGCTGAATGACCGCTTCTAAAGACATCGGTCCTCTACCCGCCATGGCTTTAAAGAGACCCGTTTTGGTGCCCACATAGCCCAATCCTGTAGCCATCGTGCCGGCCATATCGGTAAACAGGCGTTGGGTAAAGGCTTTGGCTTTTTCCTTGTCCACGGCGTTGGCGAGTAGTTGGTTGGAGTGAAAAGGGGAGGACATCGACAAGCTAATGCTAGCTTACCTCATCGGGCAAAACCGCTTCCCGCTTTGCAATGAAATCCCGCAGGCCCTCATCGACCGCGATATCCAGTTGCGGTTCCTCGTAACGTTCCAGCATGGCACGTGCAGTATTGAGACCGCGGGTGTTGGCGTCGGTCGCACCATCTATTACCCACTGTTCATAATTATTGTTGTCCAGCAACTCAGGCATGAAGAACGCAGTTTCAAAATGTTCCTGGGTATGAGTTGTCCCCAGGTAGTGACCACCGGGACCCACTTCCCGTACTGCTGCGATAGCCTCGTCAAAATCATCGAAGCTGACGCCTTGGGCAAACTTATAAAACATTGCGACCTGTTCGGCATCGAGAACGAACTTTGCGTAGCTGGCACAAAGCCCAGCCTCGTTCCATCCGGCGGCGTGAAACACATAGTTAGCGCCCGACAACACCACTGCAAACATGGTCATGTTGGATTCATATGCAGCCTGCGCGTCCACTACTTTTGACCCTGCCACCATGCCGCTGGAGCGCCATGGTAAATTGTACTTGCGTGCCAATTGGCCAATGATGAAATTCATCTGCGCGATTTCCGGTGTACCCGCCATCGGCGCCCCGGACTTCATCGATACGGTGGCTAGAAACTGACCATAGACCATGGGAGAGCCGGGTTGTACTAGCTGGCCAAACGCGATGCCCGCTAATGCCTCGGCATTCAATTGCGCTACTGCACCTAGAGTGCTGGCGGGAGTGCTGGCACCGGCGAGGACAAACGGTGAGCAAAGCACCGCCTGGTTATTGCGCGCGTACACCTTCAATGCATCCAGCATGGTGGCGTCCCAAACTAGTGGTGAGTTGCAGTTGATCACTGATGTCATCACCGTGTGATCACGCAGATAATCTTCACCGAACACGATCTTGGCCATCTCCACAGTGTCCTCGGCACGCTCTCGCGCTGTGGTGGCTCCCATAAAAGGTTTGTCAGAGTGTTTTAGCAGACTGTAGGCGATGCGGAGATGGCGTTTGGAGACCGCGACATCGGTCGGTTCGCAAGTGATACCGCCGGTCATGTGCAAGCTCGGTGTCAAGTAGGCCAACTTATGAAAGTTGTGTAGATCCTCCAGGGTAGAGTAGCGACGGTTGTCGCTCAGATCCCTTACGTAGGGTGAGCCATAGGTGGGTACAAATATGGTGTTGCGTCCACCCACTTTAACGGATCGCTTCGGGTTGCGTGCGTTCATGGTATAGCTAGAAGGTGTTTTCGACACCAGATCCAGCAGCATATCTCTGTCGATACGAACGCGATAACCGTCCACATCCACACCCGCCGCCTTCCACAGCGCAACGGCTTCGTCGTCTCGAAAGTCAATACCGGGATTCTCTAGGATGTCCATGGAGGCGTTGTGGATCAGCTCTATGCCTTCACCATCCAGAATCTCATAGAGCGGGATCTCGGGAACCAGTGTTGGCATGCACACGACGGGTGTGGCGGTGCGTAATTTTCGTCTCGCCTGTCTGCCGCCTCGGCGGCCTTCTTCTCTACTCATTATTCATTCCTTGCTTCAACCTGCGAGTCGCTCGCGTCGGATGCCAGATAGGCCTAGAGTCAATACTGCAACCAGGACGATTGTGCTACCGATCAACGTCAACACGCTAGGCACCTCGTTCACCCCGATCCACACCCATATTGGAGCTAGCACGGCTTCCGTCAACGACAGCAACGCCACTTCCGCGGCGGGTACGTATCGCGAACCCATGGTGATGAGAATAAAGCCGCCACCGAATTGCACTGTGCCTAACAACACCGCCAATCTTAAATCGTGCGGGCTAATGACAAAACTCTGCACCATTATTGCAGATAATATCGCCGTGACCACGCCCGCTAAGCAAGTAGCCGGCAACATGTCGATAGCTTTGGAACGTCTGAGCAGCACCAGCATGCCGGTAAACGAGGCCACTACCCCGAGTGCCACCAAGTTTCCCAGCCATCTACCAGCAACGAGTCCATCAGCAAACATCAATCCGATTCCGAACAGCGCAGCCATCATGGTGGTGATCGCGATGCCCGTGATACGTTCTCCCAGCACCAGCCAGGCGACCGCTGCGGTAAAAATCGGCGTGGCGCCAACAATAAATACTGCGTTAGCCACGGTGGTCAGCAGTATCGCGAATACGTAACAGACTGACCCCAACCCCAGAAACATAGCCACGAATAATCCTGCCACGCCTATCTTACGAAAGGGTTGGTATAGTCTGCCGCGGTAACGCACGGTGAGGAAGCAGAGCAGCGTGATGATGAACGCAATGGCACGGTAGAACAAGATTTGCCACCCATCAGCCTGTTCCACATGACGCAGCCCAATTCCCGAGATACTTAAACAGACACCGGCCATGATTACCATGAGCACACCGAGTGGGTATTTGGCGTCGCGGGTTTGAATCATGTTGGCTCAGACGTTATTGCCCTGACGAGCAC
>Ga0224508_10004789_pt1 | contig 10976 bp, 5 predicted proteins | sample SF_Jan12_sed_USG_4_FD_170157 | JGI IMG/M metagenome (GOLD analysis project Ga0224508, IMG submission 170157) | Sediment microbial communities from San Francisco Bay, California, United States - SF_Jan12_sed_USGS_21 | ecosystem: Environmental > Aquatic > Marine > Sediment | place: USA: California... | reverse complement strand
CGCCATGGCGGCGCTGGGGTTCCTGCGGTTCAATTGGCATCCGGCGCGAATATTCCTTGGCGATGTGGGCAGCGTTCCGCTGGGCTACCTGCTCGGCTGGCTGTTGCTGCAGGCGGCGGCCGCCGGATATTGGGCGCCCGCGCTGATCCTGCCGCTGTATTATCTGGCCGATGCGACCATCACCCTGCTGCGCCGTGCCGCGCGCCGCGAAAAAGTATGGCAGGCCCACCGGGAACATTTCTATCAACGGGCGGTTCAGAACGGCCGCAGCCATGCCCGGGTCAGCCTCGCCGTGCTGGCGGCGAATGTGGTGCTGGCGGCGCTGGCGCTGGTCGCGGTGGCGCAGCCGGTGATCGCGCTGGCCGCAGCCGCTACCACGGTTGCCCTGCTGCTGGCCTGGATGCGATGACGCGCGCCGGGACGGTCCTGGTCACCGGCGCGACCGGCTTCCTCGGAACCGCGCTGTGCCCGTTGCTGACCGCGCACGGCTTGCCCGTGCGGCCCGCCGGACGCGACGAGACCGGCGATATCGGGCCGGAGACGGATTGGCGGCCGCTGCTCGACGGTGCGGAAACGGTGATCCATCTGGCGGCGCGGGCGCATGTCATGCGGGATCGGGCGGCCGACCCGCTGGCGGCATTCCAGCGGGTCAATACCGCGGCGACCGCGGCGCTCGCCCGGGCCGCCACTGACGCCGGAATCAAACGGTTCATCTTCGTCAGCACGGTCAAGGTGCTGGGCGAAACCGCGCGCAATGCGCTCACCGCCGGCGATCCGGCGGCCCCGCAAGACCCCTACGCGGTGTCGAAATGGCAGGCGGAACAGGCGCTGGCGAAACACGCCGGCGCCTTCGACTTGGTTATCCTGCGGCCGCCGCTGGTGTACGGACCCGGTGTCCGCGGCAATTTCCTCACGCTGTTGCGGGCGATCGATCGCGGCTGGCCGTTGCCGCTGGGCGGCATCGACAACCGCCGCAGCCTGATCCATCTCGGCAATCTGGCCGACGCAATCCGGGCCGCGCTTACGGTCGCGCCCGGCGTCTATTTGCCGAGCGACCGGGAGGACCTGTCGACGCCCGAATTGATCCGTCGGCTGGCCGCGGCGCTGGGCCGGCCCGCCCGGCTGATCGCCGTGCCGCCGGCATTGCTGCGGACCGGCGCCAAAATCGCCGGCCGCACCGCCGCGCTCGACCGGCTCGCGGGGTCGCTGACCGTCGATGGCGCGCTGCCCGGCTGGACGCCGCCGCACACGCCCGCCGAGGGCTTCGCCGAGACCGCGCGGTGGTACCGGGACCGGAACGGCGGAAATCTGTAACCGGCCACGCTGTTGCGCTTGCCACGGCCCGAGCCGCCATTTATTAACCGGGAGCATGGCGATCCACTTCCGGTTGGGCAGAGCCCGCATCGCGTTTTTCCACGATGTTGCGATGGCGGCGATCTCCTTCCCCCTATCCATGTACCTGCGATTGGGGGATCTGACGCTCGCCTACGCGGCAGACTACATCCTGACCGGCACCGTGCTGTTCGCCGCGGTCGCCGCGCCGATGTTCTGGCTCTGCCGGATGTACCGCGGAATCTGGCGCTATGCATCGCTCGAAGACCTTGTCGCGATCACCAAGGCGGTGACGCTGACGATCCTGATTTTCCTGCCGCTGCTGTTCGAGATCACCCGGCTCGAGCTGTTCCCGCGGTCGCTGCCGTTCATCAACTGGTTCGTGCTGATGTTCCTGCTCGGCGCGCCGCGCTTCGCCTACCGCCTGTTCAAGGACCGCCGGATCGAGAACTTCCTGAAGCGCACGGATTTGCGCCGAGTGCCGGTGCTCCTGGTCGGCGCCAACGATGCCGCGGAAATTTTCATTCGCCAGCAGAACCATGACCCGCAATCGACCTACAAGATTGTCGGCGTGATCGACGATACCGGCCGCCGTGTCGGCCGGTCGATCCACGGCGTTCCGGTCTTGGGCCGCCTGTCCGAACTCGAGGACATCGTCGAGGCCAGCAACGACCCGCGCCCGCAACGGCTCGTGCTGACCGATCATCGCGCCGATGGCGCGCAGGTGCGCGACCTGCTGGGCCGCACGGAAGTCCTGGGCCTGAGCCTGGCCCGCCTGCCGCGCCTCGCCGATTTGTCGAGCGGCATCGACGACAAGCTGCAAGCCCAGCCGATCGCCATCGACGACCTGCTGGGCCGGCCGCAGGCGGTGCTGGACCGGGATGCGATGCGGCAGTTGATTGACGGGCGCACCGTGCTGGTCACCGGCGCCGGCGGCACGATCGGCGGCGAGCTGGTGCGCCAGATCGTCGAACACAAGCCATGCAAGATCATCCTGTTCGACGCATCCGAATTCAACCTCTACACGGTCGACGGCGCGCTGGCCGAACGCTACCCCGAGCTCGACCGGGCGGCGATCCTCGGCGACGTGCGCGACCGCGGCCGGCTGGACGAGGTGATGGCGGAACACGCGCCGGAGCTGGTGTTTCATGCCGCGGCGCTCAAACACGTTCCCATGGTGGAGCTGAACCCGCTGGAAGGCGTGCTGACCAACACGGTCGGCAGCCGCAACGTCGCCGACGCCTGCGCGGCGGCCGGCGTTCGCATGATGGTGCAGATATCCACGGACAAGGCGGTCAACCCGACCAACGTGATGGGCGTGTCGAAACGCCTCGCCGAGAGCTATTGCCAGGCGCTCGACCGCGTTAGCCGCGACACCGGCGGCACCCGGTTCGTTACGGTGCGCTTCGGCAACGTGCTCGGCTCCACCGGTTCCGTGGTGCCCCTGTTCCAGCGGCAGATCCGCGAGGGCGGCCCCATTACCGTGACCGATCCGGAAGTGACGCGGTTCTTCATGTCGGTGCGCGAGGCCGTCGAGCTGGTCTTGCAGGCCTCGGCGATCGGCAAAGCGGATGACACGGCGAGTGGCCGGATCTTCGTCCTGGAAATGGGCGATCCGGTGCGCATCCTCGATTTGGCGCGGCAGATGATCCGGCTCGCGGGCATGCGGCCGGACACCGATATTGCGATAAAATTCGTCGGTCTGCGGCCGGGCGAGAAAATGTTCGAGGAATTACTGCACAAATCCGAGGAGTTGCTGCCGACCATCCATCCGAGCCTCATGCTGGCCGATCCGCCGCGCGCCGAATTACCGATCCTGCAACGTGCGCTCGATGAATTGGAGGACGCCGCGCGGATGCGGCGGACCGATCAGGTGCTGGCGATCATCAAGCAGCTTGCCGCCGAACATGGCGGCGCGATCAAGCCGGAGCGCAGTGCCGCCTCGCATTGACCGGTGCGGCAACGGACATCCCGGCAGGAACTGAATCAACGAAGAATAATAATCCCGGTGTGAATATGAGGAAGATCCCCTAATGGCAGATGTCACCGTCGCCCGCGCCCTGATCTCGGTTTCCGACAAGGCGGGCCTGGTCGAGTTCGCGCGCGCCCTCGCGTCCTTCGGCGTTGAAATTCTTTCGACCGGCGGCACCGCCAAAACAATCGCCGAGGCGGGCATCGCGGTCACCGAAGTCGCCGATCACACCGGTTCGCCGGAAATCCTGGACGGCAGGGTCAAGACGCTGCACCCGAAGATCCATGGCGGCATCCTCGGCCGGCGCGACCTTGCCGATCATGTGAGCCAGATGGCCGAACACGGGATCGCGCCAATCGACATGGTCATCGTCAACCTGTACCCGTTCGAGGCGACCGTCGCCCGCGGCGCCGGTTTCGACGAATGCGTCGAAAACATCGATATCGGCGGCCCCGCGATGATCCGGGCCGCCGCCAAGAACCATGGCCATGTGGTCGTCGTCACCGAGCCCGCGCAGTACGAGGAGGTGGCCGCCGAGCTGGCCGCGAAGAACGGCGCGACCGGCGCCGAGCTGCGCCGCCGGCTGGCGCAGGCGGCCTACGCCCATACCGGCCATTACGATGCGATGATCGCCACCTGGCTGGCGGCCGAAATCGGCGAGGACACGCCGGGCCGCGCGGTGTTCGGCGGCACGCTGAAACAAAAGCTGCGCTACGGCGAGAACCCGCATCAGTCGGCCGCGCTCTATACCGGCGGCCCGGCGCGGCCCGGCGTCGCGTCGGCGACCCAGATCCAGGGCAAGGAACTCAGCTACAACAACCTCAACGACACCGACGCCGCCTTCGAGCTGGTGGCCGAGTTCGACGCGCCAGCCTGCGCCATCATCAAGCACGCCAACCCCTGCGGCGTAGCCGCGGGCGGCACGCTGGCCGGCGCCTATGAGCGGGCGCTGGCCTGCGACCCGGTCAGCGCCTTCGGCGGCATCATCGCGCTGAACCGCAGCCTCGACGGGGCGACCGCCGAACACGTCGCCAAGCTGTTCGCCGAGGTGGTGATCGCCCCGGACGCCGATGCGGACGCCCGCGCCATCCTGGCGGGCAAGAAAAACCTGCGGGTGCTGCTGACCGAAACGATGCCGGATCCGGCCGCCGCCGGACGGATGATGAAAACCATCGCCGGCGGCTTCCTGCTGCAATCGCGCGACAGCGGCCGGATCGGCGCGGCCGACCTGGAGACCGTCACCAAGCGCGCGCCGACCGCGGCCGAGACCGCCGATCTGCTGTTCGCCTTCACGGTGTGCAAGCACGTCAAATCCAACGCGATCATCTACGTCAAGGATGGCGCCACGGTCGGCATCGGCGCCGGACAGATGAGCCGGGTCGATTCGTCGCGCATCGCCGCGCTGAAATCCCGCGAGGCCGCAGAAGCCGCCGGCGAAAGCAGCCGCCGGACCGAGGGATCGGTGGTGGCGTCGGATGCGTTCTTCCCCTTCGCCGACGGCCTCCTGGCCGCGGTCGACGCCGGCGCAACCGCCGTGGCCCAGCCCGGCGGTTCGATCCGCGACGACGAAGTGATCGCCGCGGCCGACGACGCCGGCATCGCCATGGTGTTCACCGGCATGCGCCATTTCCGGCATTGATCGGGCCGCACGACATTTTCGCCACTCAAGGAGACCGCCATGCTCGTCACCACGACACCGACCCTGGAAGGCCGCAAGGTCTCCGACTATCTCGGCCTTTGCAGCGGCGAAGCGATCTGCGGCGCCAATGTCTTCCGCGACCTGTTCGCCAGCGTGCGCGACATCGTCGGCGGCCGCTCGGGCGCCTATGAAAACGTGCTGCGCGAGGGCAAGGAGCTGGCGCTCGCCGATATGTGCGCGCAAGCGGAGGAGATGGGCGCCAACGCGGTGATCGGCGTCAGCCTGGATTACGAGGTGCTCGGCGAAAAAGCCGGCATGCTGATGGTCGCGGTCAGCGGCACCGCGGTGCGGATGGAATGAGGGAACGCCGGCCGGCGGTTACGCCGGGTCGAGCGCGCCGGATGGCGGGGCCGGATGCGATGCTTCCGCCGCGCCGGCCACCGCCAACGACAACAGCGACAGCACGGTACCGGTCGACACGATCAGGATGACGAAGCATGCCGCGTGCAAGGCCGCCGCGGGGTAAAGCATCGGCGTGCGCGCCGCCGCGTTCATCGCCGCCGTCGTCGCGAGGCTGACCAGTTCCGGCGGCACCAACACCAGGATCGACGCGGCCGCAAGCCGCCAGCCATTGTTCCGGCTCATCCGCCAGGCCTCGATCAGCGGCCGGCCCTGATCGGTGGCGATCGCCGGCAGCACCAGGGACAACCGGATCGAAACATAGACCGCCACCGTCGCACCGCAGAGAAATCCGGCGACCGAGAGCAGGGTGAATTGCCCGGCCCGGCCGAGCGGCGGCAATTCGACCGCGCCCGCAATCACAAATCCCAGCTTGGCGACAACCAGGACCGCGAAACCGCTCGCCAGGACCGCCAGATAGGTCAGAACCAGGACCGCCGCGAAGACCGCGCTGAGCAACACCCAGAAGCCGAGATAGCGAATTTCGCGCCGGCCGACCCTGGGCCCGGCGGCGGCCGCGGTCCCGCCCTGATCGAGCAGAACCACCCGATGCCAGGCGACCAGCAGCATCACGGCGATCATCGTTTGGGCGGAAAATGTGAAGATCAGTTCAGCCAGTCTGGCCCGTCCCGGCTCGCCGAAGATGGACTCGATCCCGGGGAGCGCGCCGCCGGCGGCCAGATCGACCAGAAACAGCAGCAGCAGCGGCAGCCAGCCGACGCGCAGCAACGCGCCCGGCCGCAGCAGCACGAACCGATAGCTCGCGCCGACGGTGGACCAAACCGAGACTTTTTTGTCCCCGAACACGGGACTCCCCTGGAATTTCGCTGCGATCCGTACGGTTCCCGCGATTCTCCGGGGCAAACGTTAAGGATTGCTTGAAACGGCGGTATCGCAGCCAACCGCGGAATCGCGGCGGGCGGCCCCGCTACACCGCGACGAGGCCGCGCAGCTCGCGGTTCGCCACGGTCAGCATCGCCAGATCGACGGTCCCGTGCTGTTCGAGTTCGGCGACCATCTCCTCGACCCGGCTGATCGCCTCCTTGTGGGCGCCGACCCAGCCGTCGATCGCCTTGGCGCCGCAACTGCCGTTGGTCAGCACCTTGCAGGTGAGATCGCCCTGGGTGCCCCACATATCCTCGATAATCGCGGCCAGCGCCATCTGGTGCCACGGATTTTCCGGCGTCATGTTGTTGGCGTTGTGGCGCAGCCAGTCGAGCTTGAACCGGTCGCCCAGCAAGAAATAAGTCTGGCCGATATCCGACACCGGCCGCTTCGCCATGTTGGCAATCTTGACGATATCGCAGGTCGTCGACAGCGCCTTAAGTTGACCAACCTGCATCGCCAGCTTCTTGGGAACGCCGGGCCGCGCGAAACGGTCGGCGCGTTCGCGGGTCTCGTCCATCTGATCCGCCGCCAGCAGGTTTTCCAGATTGTCCCGCAATATCTGAACGCCGGGACGGTATTGGTCGATGTGCTTCTTGATGTCCAACGGATGATCGCCATTGCGTAGGAACCAGTGCGTCATCCGGTCCAGCGTGCGGCCGATTTCCGACAGCATCTGAATCTGCGCCTTGGCTGTGGTCTTGTTGTCGAGCACTTCGATCTCACGCCACAACGGCCGCAATTCAAAGACCTCTCGGACGATTGTATAGGCGCGCGCGATGTCGGCCACCGACCGGCCAGTGCGGTCGCGCATTTCGTTGATGAAGGTGGGCCCGACGCGATTGATCATCGAGTTGGTCACCACCGTGGCGATGATCTCACGGCGCAGCCGGTGCCGTTCGATCGCCTGCGCATGGTTCTTCTGCAACGGCTTCGGGAAATACCGGGTAAGGTCTTCGCCCAGCATCGGATCATCGGGCAGATCCGAATCGAGCAGCCGCTCGTAATTCACGTTCTTCGAATAGGCCAGCAAGACCGACAGTTCGGGCCGGGTGAGCCCTTGCCGGGCCGCCTGCCGTTCGGCGATCTCCTCATCGTCGGGCAGGAATTCGATCTGCCGGTTCAACAAGTCGGCGCGCTCCAACGCGCGCATCATGCGCTGCTGTTGATCCAGCACGCGATAGGATCGCGCCTGCGTCACCGACAGCGCCTGGCTCTGCTGATAATTGCTGCGCAGGCACAGCGCCGCGACCTCGTGCGTCATTTTGGCAAGCAGGCTATCCCGCTGTTTCATGGTCATGTCGCCGCGTTGCACCACGTCGCCCAGCGCAATCTTGATGTTGACCTCGTGGTCCGAGCAGTCGACACCGGCGGAATTGTCGATCGAATCGGTGTTCAGCCGCCCGCCGTTACGGGCGAATTCGATGCGGCCCAACTGCGTGGCGCCGAGATTGGCGCCTTCGCCGACGACCTTGCAGCGCAACGCTTCACCATCGACACGCACCGAATCGTTGGCCCGGTCGCCGGCGGCGGCATGGCTTTCGGTCGACGCCTTGATGTAGGTGCCAATGCCGCCGAACCACAAGAGGTCAACCTGCGCCAGCAACATCGCGTGAATCAGCTCGCCCGGCGTCAGTTGATCGGCGGTGATGTCGAACAGCGCCTTCATCTGCGGCGAAATATCGATCGACTTGGCGCTGCGTTCGAATATGCCGCCGCCCTTGGAAATCAGGCTCGTGTCGTAGTCGCCCCACCCCTTTACCTCGTCGAACAGGCGTTTGCGTTCGGCAAAGGTCTTGGCCGGATCCGGGTCCGGATCGACGACGATATGCAAATGGTTGAAGGCGCCGACCAACTGAATGTGTTTCGACAGCAACATGCCGTTGCCGAACACGTCGCCCGACATGTCGCCGCAGCCCACCACCGTGAAATTCTCGCTCTGGATATCGCGGCCCATTTCGCGGAAATGGCGCTTGACCGATTCCCAGGCGCCGCGGGCGGTGATGCCCATCTTCTTGTGGTCATAGCCGGCGGAGCCACCCGACGCAAAGGCGTCGTCAAGCCAAAAGCCGCAATTGCGCGCCACTTCATTGGCATAATCGGAGAACGTCGCCGTGCCCTTGTCCGCCGCCACGACGAGATAGGCATCGTCGGCGTCCTTGCGCAGCACGTTCTCTGGCGGAATAACGTCGTCGCCGGACAGGTTGTCGGTCACCTCGAGCATCGCGCTGACAAAGGTCTTATAGACGGCGATGCCCTCTTTCATGAAGCCTTCGCGATCCGACGACGGCGGCGCCTTTTTGAGGACGAAGCCGCCCTTCGAGCCGACCGGCACGATGACTGCGTTCTTGACCTGCTGCGCCTTGACCAGGCCGAGCACTTCGGTCCGGAAATCCTCGCGCCGGTCCGACCAGCGCAACCCGCCGCGGGCGACAAAGCCAAACCGCAGATGCACCCCTTCGAACCGCGGGCTGTAGACGAAAATCTCGCGCAGCGGGCGCGGCAGCGGCAGCTCCTCGATATTGCGGCTGTCGAACTTGAAGGTGAGGTAGGGTCTCGGCGCGCCGCCCCCGACGCTCTGATAGAAATTCGTCCGCAACGTCATCATCACCATGTTCAAGTAGCGGCGAATGATGCGGTCTTCGTCCAGGTTGCTGACCGACTCCAGCCCCTGGCTGATTTCGTCGGCGATCTTGATTTCCGCCACCTGGCGTTTGCCCTTGAAGGCCGGATCGAACCGGGTGTGGAACAGCTTGACGATGAGCCCCGCGAGGGTCCCGTTCCTGGCCAGGGTTTCTTCCATGTATTCCTGGCTGAACGGAATGCCGGCCTGGCGAAGATATTTGCAATAGGCGCGCAGAATGACGACGTCGCGCCAGTGCAATCCGGCGCCCAGAACAAGCCGGTTAAAACCGTCATCTTCCATTTCGCCGTGCCAAATACGCTCGAAGCTTTCGTGGAACCCGTCGCGGACGGCTTCGAGATCCACCGCCGCGCCGGCGCTCGTGACCAGTCCGAAGTCATGAATGCGCACCTCGGCATTGGCGCCCGCCGGCGTCACCTCGTACGGAATTTCGCTCATGACCTTGAGGCCCATATTCTCCAACACGGGCAGGACATCGGATAGCGAGAGCGCCTCGCCCACATTGTAGATCTTGAAGCGCAGTTCCGGGTCTTCCCTCGCGTCCGAGTGATACAGATTCATCGCAAGCGCGCCATGGGCAAGCGCCGCCTCGACATGTTCGGCATCGATGTCCGCCGTTCGCGCCGTCGACCGCTCGCGGTAGGCGGTGGGGAAAGCATCCGCATAGCGCCGGTAAATGCGGTTGCCGGCTTCTTCACCGTGGACCTCCGCAAGCACTTCCTGCAAATGGTCGGCCCATGTGCGCCCCGCATCCTTCAACCGGGCTTCGATTTTGCGGATGTCGTACTCCGGAATCGCGCCCGGCCGGGTGGCAATCGTGAAATGCAGCCGGCCGAGCGGGTCATCGCCGAACAGGGTGTTATGTCCTGCGACGATGCCGTTGAATTCGGCGGCGAGAATCGATTCGAAACCGCGCCGCAAGGCCGGGTTATAGCGCTCACGCGGGACATAGACGAAGGCGGAGACGAAGCGTTCGAACGGGTCGCGGCGCACGAACAGCGCGATGCGCTGACGCTCCTGCAGATTGACCACGCCGATGCCGATTTGCTCGAGCGCGTCAGCCTCGATCTGCAGTAATTCGTCGCGCGGAAAGTTTTCGAGCACATGCATCAGCGCCTTGCCGCTATGGCTGCGCGGATCGAAACCGGACCGGGACAGCACTTCGTCGACTTTGCGGCGCAGCACCGGGATGCGGCGCGGACTCATGCTGTAGGCAGCGGACGTGAACAAGCCGACGAAAACCGATTCGCCGATCACCTTGCCGTCCTTGCTGAATTTCTTGATCGCAATGGCATCGAGCGGAGCCGGCCGGTGCACCGTCGACCGCAGGCTCGATTTGGTGATCAGCAGCGGCTCCGGCTTCTGCAGGAAATCCTGCACCTCGGGTGGCATTTTACCCATCTGACGCAGTCCCGAGAAGACCTCGACCGCATCATCGCGGAGAATGCCGAGACCGGTCTTCGGCGTCACCGCGACCGATGTCTTTTGACCTTGCCGCTTGATGTCGATATCGCGGCAGCCGATCAGTGTGAAGTTGTTGTCGTGAATCCATTCCAGGAACGAAAGCGCTTCGGCGAGTTCCTCTTCCGGAACCGGCGGCGGCGTCTTGCGGAGGGCTTCCGTCACGTCGGATAGCCGCGCCAGCATCGCGCGCCAATCCTGCACCGCTGATCGCACATCGCCCAGAATGCGGCGAATATTGGCTTCGATCTCACGCAGCGCTTCGGGCGATGTCTGTTCCTCGACCTGAATCTGCATATAGGATTCGCAGGCCGTTTCGCCATCCTCCCGAAGACCGCTGGCGAGCGCGGTCACCTTTCCATTGGCGTCGCGGCGCACGCTGAAAATCGGGTGAATCACCAGGTGGACGGTCAGATTACTGACATTGAGCTCCATGGTGACCGAGTCGACCAGGAATGGCATGTCGTCGTTGACGATCTCGATGATCGTGTGCGACGCGCTCCAGCCATCTTTCTTTTGTTGCGGGTTGTAGGCGCGCACCTTGGCTTCGCCCGGCTTGCGGCCGGCGCCGAACCGCAGCAGCG
>Ga0224508_10004788_pt1 | contig 10978 bp, 13 predicted proteins | sample SF_Jan12_sed_USG_4_FD_170157 | JGI IMG/M metagenome (GOLD analysis project Ga0224508, IMG submission 170157) | Sediment microbial communities from San Francisco Bay, California, United States - SF_Jan12_sed_USGS_21 | ecosystem: Environmental > Aquatic > Marine > Sediment | place: USA... | reverse complement strand
AGATTACGGAATAGATAATTTTACTATTACCACTGAAAACAGAACTTCCGAATATTATCCTGTAATCTATTTAGAGCCTCAAAATGATAGAAATAAACGTGCAATTGGATACGATACATATTCTGAAAAATTACGTAAGATTGCAATCGATAGCGCCATAGAATCTGGAAGGGGTACACTTTCCGGAAAAATTATTTTGGTACAAGAAATTGATGAAGATGTACAAAATGGTTTTTTATTGATGATGCCCGTATTTTCCAGTGGAAAAAATAGTCCGGAGGAAAATAATCCAATGTCTGTTATTGGAATGGTGAATGGAGTATTTAGAATAAATGATTTCGTAGAGGGCCTTTTTGGTAAACACCAATTTGAATATATTCACATGAGAATCTACGATCAAATAGAAATTCCAGAAAATCTTTTTTTTGATTCAAAAGAGTTTTATGAATATGAAACCAGAGAGGTTGATTTTTCAAGCAAACACAATTTAGAATTTGGCAGTAGAAGTTGGATTATAATTTATGAGGGGACAGCACCTCCATTAAACTCAGTTGAGAGGGTTGTTTCAATATTCCTCCCAATTGCTGGCTTTGGAATGAGTGGTTTATTGTTTTACGTATTCTATCTTGGAGATAAAAATTTGCAACTTATAAAAAATTCTTTAAAGAATGAAAAAATAACAACTGTTGGAAAATTATCAGCAAACTTGGCGCATGATCTTCGAAACCCTCTTTCAATAATTACTGGCTGTTTGTATCTATTATCTAGATACAGTGAAAATTCAGATGAAAAAAACAAAAACCTCATCTCCAAAAGTAACGTTGCAGTAAAAAAAATGAACGAACAGATCAATGATGTCTTGAATTTTGTTAGTTCAAGAAAGTTACAACTATCAGAGGTTTCCCTTAAAGAACTCATCAATAAACCCGGCATTTTGCCAGAAATTCCTGATAATATTAATCTAAATTTACCTCAAAATGATATTTTATTAAATTGCGATAAATTAAAAATTGAAGTTTTGATTAACAATATGATTATAAATTCAATCCAAGCCATTGGTGAGAAAACTGGCACAATAACGATAAGGTTAAGTGAGGATCAAAAAAATGCCGTTATTGAAGTAATAGATTCCGGGCCAGGTATCTCCAAAAACAATATGAAAGAAATTTTTGAGCCATTGTTTTCCACCAAATCTAAAGGGATCGGATTAGGTTTGGCCAGCTGTGAACATATTGTAAAATCTCACAGAGGCAAAATTATTGTTAAAAACAAGCCTACAAAATTTACAATCTTGATTCCCAAATAAAATCAATCATACCAACCATCTTGACTTTTTACCCATATCAAAAAATAGTTTCAAATCTAAATTATCTTTTCACCTTCATCACCTGAAGATATATCAATTGCACGTAATATGGGTTCGACCATAATTTTTCCTCGTCTTGAATTTTTCTTTATGATTTCAATTACTTTGTCTTCATTTTCTTTTGAAACAAATGCCTTGACAACATATTTTTGACTAAACTGTGGGGTAAATACAGCTCTTCCCTTTCCTGCATGAATTTCTGGTGGTGGAGTCTTTCCTCGACCTCTCTCTTTGCTAACGGTTAATCCTCCAATTCCGATTTTTTTGAGATTCTCACTGATAGCCATGACATCATTAAAACTAAGGGTAGCCGAAATTAGAATCATAATTTTCGGATTTAAGTCACCATTTTTATTTTTTGCATATTGAGGACATAATTTGAGGTAAAAAAGATCTTGGTTAATGGATAATTTTTAAATTTCAAAAAATAACTTCAATATTTATTGAATAATTTTTTTATTTTTCTTCAAATTTTGAAGAAATATCAGAAACAGTCTTATGAATTTGACCCAAATCATGAGGTTTAGTCATTGCAGTTTTCATTTGATCTATAGATAGAGAAAGAGGCTCCAAGAAGCCATCCACTCTGTGCCCAGAGATGATTTTTTTTAATATAGAATCTAGAGTTTTTGCCAAATTTCCGATGGATTCTTTTCCCATCATTGGAGCCAACCCCTTGATATTATGCATGTGTTTTTCAATTTTGTCAGAGTTTTTTGAGACATCATCATCATTTTGACAAGAATCTAAAATTATAGAAATACCAGATAATTCATCATTTATTTCCCCAGTTGCAACTTTTATGAATTCGTCAGACATGACTGTTCAAGAAATAACATCCCCTCTTTTTATACTTCATGCCTAGTTTTTCTAGGTGTGAAGATTGTAAGTAAATTGTATGTGTTAATTGGAATTTTAATCGTTGCTGCTGCTTTTAATTTATTTTTGCTTTATCAAGATGAAAAGTCAGGAATATTTGGTCCTGGTTCTGATCAACAAACAATAATTCAGGTTTTGTTGGCAGTAGACATTGCGACCTTTTTTTTGGTACCAGTGGTTATTCGACAATCGCTCTCGCCATTAGAGACGGTCAACAAAGCTCTATCCAGAGTAAAAGAGGGCATGTATGGGGAGAAAATAAAATATACTTCAGAAGATGAGATTGGGGAATTGGTTTCTTCATTTAATATAATGTCTGACACCATTAAAGAAAAAGAAGAACAAGCAAAAAAAACAGATATTGCAAAAGATGAGTTTTTGGCAATGATAACTCATGAACTTAAAACGCCACTAGTGCCCATTCAAGGGTATTCAGATATCTTACTCAACGAACATTTAGGAAAATTAACACCCGAACAAAAAAATAGGCTTTCCATAATCAAGTCAAGTTCTGAGACACTTTTGGGAATAATTTCAGATTTATTAGATGTGCAAAAATTAGACATTGGTCAGTTGCGTATGAAGAAAGATAATGCAGACATTAAGGAATCTATTGTCAAATCAATTAGTGCTCTTGCACCACAAGCTGAAAAAAAAGAGATCCATCTAACATCCAATGCAAAAAACTATGTACTTTATCATGATTCTGAACGAATTAAACAGGTATTAACAAATCTGATCAAAAATGCAATGATTGCAGTTGAACCAAAAAAAGGCAAGATCGAGATAGATATGGAGGAAACCCCATCAGAGATTCAGATTTCTGTAAAAGATAACGGAACTGGAATACCGCATGACAAGCAAAAAGACCTTTTCAAAAAATTCTATCAAGTAGACACTACTTTAACTAGAGAAAGGGGAGGAAGCGGACTAGGATTAGCAATATGTAAGGGAATTATAGAAAATCACGGTGGGAAGATATGCGTAGAGAGCGAGGAAGGAAAAGGGTCCAAATTTACCTTCACCATCCCAAAATTACCCTTAGAAATTACTTAAAGAAAACAAACTTTTAGAACTAAAATCTCTAACTCTGGTGAAAAAATGGAGTTTAAGGAACAAGTCATCATGGAAGATAATATTGAGGATCAAAAAAATAATGAATTTTACTCCAATTGTACTGCATATTTTGAATTCCTTCGTCACAAGAGCAAAACAGACTATGAGTTTGAAGATGAATATTATTTTACAATGCCTGCAATTTCAAGCAAGTAAACATACAAAAGATTTAGGAAGACCTGAATTCTTTAATGTGCATGGATTCAAATCTCTTAGAGTTTGCCGATAAAGCAGTTCAGTATGCCACAGACAATGATGTACAATACTGCGATGCTAGAGTCGATCAGCAGGCAACAAAATCAATTCTCATAGAAAACCATCAAGTTGAGCATGTCAGAGATAAATCCTATAAAGGAATTGGAATTAGAATTTTAAAAGATGGGGCATGGGGGTTTTATTCCATTTCAAACCCACAATCTCTTGAAAAAATTAAAGAGTCAATTGTAGAGACAATCAAAAATATCAATCATTATTCAACGAAAAAGAACAATCAAGCAAATTTATTTCCCGTATCTAGTAACAAAATAAAAAAAGATTATCAAGTATTAGAAAAACCGCAGTTAGAAGATTTAATTAATGTTGGATTAGATTGCAGTAAAATTATTTTAGAAAAAAAAAGAATCAAAAAAGCAACAGTAAATACATGGTACACAATAAATTCCAAATATTTTGTAAGCAGTGAGGACTCGAAGATTTTACAAAACTTTACAGATGTAGTAATTGACATGGCATCTATTGCGCATGAATCAGGATTAACACAATCAGTGAACATTTCAGAGGGCGGTAGGGGTGGAATGGAGCAAATTACTAAAAATAATAAAGCTGGGACCAGTGCAGATAAAATTTCAGAAAAAGCAACACAGCTTCTGAATGCTAAACCAGTAAAAGAAGAAAAAGCCACTGTTGTAATGAACCCAGATTTTGTATCTTTGTTGACTCATGAAATTTTAGGTCATCCTTCTGAGGCTGACAGAGTTCTTGGAAAGGAAATGGCCTGGGCAGGAGGAGCATGGTGGAAAAATAAACTAGGACAAAAAATTGGCTCAAAAAATCTAAATGTGTATGATGACCCTACCATCAAAGAAAGCCTAGGATGGTATTATTTTGATGATGAGGGAGTACCAACTCAGAAAACGACTTTGATTGAAGACGGGATTTTAAAAAATCATATGCAAAATAGAGAAACTTCTGCCATTTTTGATACACGGCCAACAGGGAATATGCGTGCCACAAACTATAGTTTCGTTCCTTTGATTAGGATGGCCTGCACCTGTATAGGAGCTGGAGATTGGAAAGTGGATGAAATGATTAAAGAGGTTAAAAACGGATATCTTATCTCAAATATGAAAATCCCTTCAATAGATATGAAAAGATACAACTGGAGTATTTCATGTCAATATGCTCACAAAATAAAAAACGGAGAAGTAACGGATTTGCTAAGAGATGTAATTGTAATGGGGACTGCACCTAAATTTTTTGATTCAATTGATGCTTGCGGGAATGATTTTACAGTAAGACCAATTACTAATTGTGGAAAGGGAGATCCAATGCAATCAATGATTATGGGTAATGGGGGCCCATCCATCAGAGGAGAAGCAACAGTAAAGAGCGTAAACTAGAGTATGGATTCCTATTTAGAAAATATAAGACAAGATGTGATTAATTGCACAAATTGCGATCTATGTAAAACAAGAACAAACTCGGTTCCAGGAAAAGGTAATTTCCATTCGGACGTAATTTTTGTAGGAGAAGCGCCTGGAAGAAATGAAGATTTACGGGGAGAGCCCTTTGTCGGAGTAGCTGGAAAAAAATTATCTCTTGCTCTAGAAAATATAGGAATCTCAAGAAACGAAGTATACATTACAAATACTGTAAAGTGCAGACCGCCAAATAACAGGGTTCCAACAAAAATAGAAAAAGAAACATGTAGGGAGTACCTCCAAAAAGAAATAGAGATAATTAAACCCAAAATCATTTGTATTTTAGGCAATACTGCCTTTGGATCAATTCTAGGTGGGACTGAGATTACAAAATTTCGTGGAAAGGTAGCTAAAAAAAATAATCAACTATATTTTATTACAATTCATCCCGCAGCAACTATTTACAATCAAGAACTAATCGAAGTTTTAAAAGAAGACATTAAAAAATTATTCGGATTGATCAGAGAATTAAAAAATGGCAAACAAGTATCAATAGATATTGAATTCTCTCCCTAGATCTTTTTATGCACGAGATACAATTAAGGTAGCCAAGGAACTTTTGGGAAAACAACTGGTAAGAAAAATAGGTAAATCAAGAATTTCAGGTATAATTACAGAAACTGAAGCTTATCGTCATAAAGATGATCCTGCAAGTCACGCATTTAGGAAAAAAACTGAAAGAACCAAAGCAATGTTTGAAGAGGTTGGACGAGCTTATGTGTATTTTACTTATGGAATGCATTTTTGTTTTAATGTTGTTGCAAAAGATCCTAAAGTTGATGCAGGAGCTGTTCTTATTCGTGCCATTCATCCAGAAAAGGGTATTGAAATTATGAAAAAAAATCGAGGTAAAAGTGATGAAAAAAGTCTCACAGACGGGCCTGCCAAATTAACTCAAGCATTAGATATTTCAAAAAAACAATATGGAATTGATCTGACTAGAAATTTGGAATTGTTTATTACAGATGGAATAGAAAAACCCCAAAAAATAATTGCATCTACCAGAATAGGAGTTAATACTGCCACAGATAATCTATGGAATTTTAAAATTTTTCTTAATATGTAATTTATTTTTTAAAAAGATAAAAATGAAAAAGAAAGTAGTGAGATTAGATTCAGAATGTATGATGAGATGTCAATCTACCATCACCATGAAGAATAAATTCAACGTTGATATAATTTTCCTCTGCATCATCAAAACATTCCCCTTCAGGGTCTAGGAGAAATGAAGTTGGTAGATTCAAATCATTACCGTGGTTGAGCCCAACGGATTTAGAAGTAAATACGATGGCATCATCATTGTTGTTATCAGTGATGACTAGCAAGTCTTGTGAATAGACCTTGTAATCTCCATTATACCAGGTTTTTAGATACGATGAACCAGTACTAGAAATATGGAAATTACTTGCAACCCCACAAACAGTTGCATCAACATCAAACTCATCATTGAAAGAAATTACAGTTTCTTCTTTTTGTAATGCAAAAGCTGGGATCAATGCCATGGATAGAGCCAAAGATGCAGACATGATTGCGATTAGAAAAGTTGTTCTGCTATTCATGGTTCTTGAATAAAAAAAATTTAATTTAAAATGTCCTGTTTGTCATTGTTGGATATGACATACTCTTAAAAAGAAACAATTTTTGCTTTGATCTTCAGTCTATTATGAATTTTTAGAAAAAATTAACTGTATTTTAACAAGATTTCTTGAATTAAATTATTTTTGGGGGTTTATCCATAATCTATTTTTTTATTCTAATGTTACCTCTCTTACTTTCAAGATAATGTCCAACCAAATTTGTTAAAGGGCTCTTCAATGACATATACATTTTGAATGTAGAACTTATGTTTTAACTCTGTCCATGCTTTTTTACAATTGGAATTTCCTTGTCAAAACTTTTGGTACTAAGTTGAAATAAGGGATTCAAGAATTTTTTTTTTCTTTGATTTTATGTAATTAAACCCAATTAGTTTTCATCATCATTATTATTTTCATCTAGTGTCCATGGTGCAAAACGCCCCATTATTCTTTGCCAATCTAATTTTAGCAGTAAAATTACAACCGACGTCATCATTGCAGCAAAGATAGCTATTCCAATGTAAATAGTAGACACATCTTCTACGTCCTCAAGTATAGGCTCTACCAAGGACAATCCCATATAATGAGAAATAAATACAATTGCATAACTTAAGACCAGTTTTCCTGTTAATGTTGCAATAAAAAATTTCTTAGGACTGTATTTTGCAAGACCTAATGGAACATAAATTAAATCATCAGGCATTGGCGTTGCCGCAGCAAAAAATGCAGCACCAGCACCATATCGTTTTACAAGGCGCTCAAAAGGGCGCATTCTTTTTCGAGATTTTTTTCCAATTATTCTTCTGCCTTCATAACTTACCGAAAATACAATAACTTTTGCGGCAGTGGCAGTAACTGCAGATATTATTGCCAAAAGATGCAAATCAAACTGATCACCAACTGACATTGTTGCAAGTAAAAGAAACGAGGGTAAAGGAACAAAAGGAATTAAAGAACCAAAAAAACTTACCAAAGTTAATCCGATGTAACCTACCTCAGGAGCAAACGGAAAAATGGCTGCAAAATCCACACTTCAATCAAGTGTGATGGATTATTTAATAAAATCGAACGGGTATTAAAAAATTCAAAAATTAAAGATAAAATCAGATATTAATAATAAAGAAAATTTACAGATTAATTTTTTAATTAAAATTAATGGAAAAAAGAGTTTTCAACATCATAATCATTAAAATACCTTATTTTTAGACAGAAAGCTGTTGGAAAGAAATGAATGCAATAAAATTTGTAATGACATTATCCTCATCAGTCCCTATATCAGGTTCGTAGGAGTGATCAGTGAAAGGGGGAATCTAATTTCCTATAAAAGAAGAGACCAATTAGATCCAATGCTAGATACGGAAAAAACAAAATATCAATTCTCACATATTGCAATTAAAACTGATCTCGAGAGCTTCTTTGATAAGAATTTAGGAGAAGTTGAATTTGTTTGGGAAGAAAGAAAAAAAGTTCAAATCATTTCATTTGCAATTGGAAAACTACGGGTATGGATATCAATTGATAAAAACGTAATTAGAACAGAAATTCTTAGGATTGTTGATTCGTGTCTACCTCTAGTAAGAAAATATTCTAATACCGATTAAAATCTTGAAATGCCCATACTGTGAAACTGATTTAGATTCGCTAAGCATGACAGACGGTCTTAAACATATTTTAGAGCATAAAAAGGAGAATCAGGATAAAGATTAGTTTTTTTAGAATAATGTACCTGGTCAAATTATGAGTGTAGAAGAGATACGAAAATTTATTGAAGAATTGAATCTACGAGTTTCAAATGACTACCAAAAAATGAATGCAATACAGCTAAGTGTAGAACTTAGGGCAACTATGGAATTTGAGCGAAATACTATTCAAAAAATTGAAGATTTTGAAAAAAATGGAATAGAGCAAGATCTAGTTAACTATGCCAAGATGGTTTGCAGAAATACTACTGGAAGGGAAATTACCCAGATTCAGGAATCCTATCTTAAAAAAATTGATGAGGAATTTCTAAATTCTAGTTAGATAATTTTTCATCTTCATATAACCAACACTGAACATAACCTGTTTTTGTTTCAAATTTGGGCGGAAGTTTTTTGCATTTTTCGATTGCAAGTGGACATCTTTCTATAAATCGACATTCTGTTGGCGGTTCTAACAGACTAGGAGGAATTCCTTTGATATATGTTGGAGCATCTCCTCTAAGAGTTGGAATAGATTTTAACAATCCTTGAGTGTATGGATGTTTTGGATTTTTGTAGATTTCAAACGAAGAACCAAACTCTACCATCTGTCCTCCATACATTATTCCAATTTTATCTGCAATTTCAGACAAGACTGCCAAATCGTGTGTGATTAGCATAAATGACATGCCATCTTTTTTTAGCTTTTTTAATAAGTTAACAATCTGAGCCTGAATAAGTACATCTAGAGCAGTTGTAGGTTCATCTGCTATCACAAATTTTGGTTTTAAGAGTAATGCCATTGCAATAACTACTCTTTGTTTCATCCCACCGCTGAGTTCATGTGGATATTTTTTCAAAACAATCTCATCAAGACTTACTGAATTAATTGCATCTTTTATTGTCTTATCAAAATTTCCTTGAAAATTGTGTTGCTTTAGTACTTCTTCAAATTGGTTCTTTACTGTAAATACAGGATCCAGGGAATTCATTGCTCCTTGAAAGATCATTGAAATTTTTTTCCATCTATATTTTGAATCAAAGTCAGGTTCTGAAAGTTCTAAAATAGATTCATCATCTAAAAAATTCTCTCCTTGTACTTTCCCACCTGAAAGCATTCGAATGATGGAAAGTCCTAACGTGCTTTTTCCACATGCACTTTCTCCGGCAATTCCAATTGACTCACCATCTTTCAAGACAAAGTCAACGTCTTCTACTGCATACACTGGACCCTTAATTGAAGAATATCGAGAAGATAGATCTTTTACAGATAACTTCATGGCTTTCTTTGATCGACCCTAGGATTTCAGTTTTTCATTAAAGGATATAAACAACTTTACTCGAGTGAATTAAGTCGGTACAAATGAAACTCCCAATATGTAATTTTGATGCAAAAAATTCCATCCTTTGTCCGCAATGTGAAAAAAAAGTAGATGAAGGCATACTATCACAAGCAGATGTTGATGGGTCCATCAAATTGGCTCAATTGGCAAAATCAAACCAAGAAATAGACAAATTTACATTATATTCTTGTAAGGAATTTGATGGGAATTTTGTTCTAGCATTTTCAAAAAATGATATAATGACCATAAGACAGAGTCGAGTTTTATACCGACTGATTCAGGATCAGTTCAAAGGAAAAATTTGGCTAGTTGAAGCTGAAGAAAATGATAAAAAATTCATAGAAGACATGTTTTTTCCCACTAAAATTTTGTCGATAAACTCTGTCTGGGCACCTGGTGGAATTCAAAAAACAAAGGCAGTAGTATCTGGAAAATGGACTCCTAGATTCCCGATAAACACTGAAACTGTAATTCAGATTGTCAAAAATGCCCGAAACCTTGACATTGAGATAGAATTTGAGAACAAACGAGTGTGATTTAATTGGGATTTGTAAAGACACATGATATTTCAGAGCTAAATGCAGAGTTAATTGGCAAGCAAGTTGTCTTGGGAGGCTGGATTGAGGATCTGCGAAAGTTAGGAAAAATGACCTTCATCACACTGCGAGATGTTTCTGGAATTTCACAAATTATTGTAAAAGGAGAGCTCAATGATAAGCTAGGTGAGATAAACAGACAAAGTGTAGTTAGCGTAAAGGGAGTGGTCCAAGAGACCAAAGCCCGTGATTTTGATTTTGAGATTAAAGCAGATGAGATTGATGTACTAGCTAAAGCAATTCATCCATTGCCTGTGGACCCAATAGGACGTGTTGAGAGCAACATTGACACCAGACTAAACCATCGAGCTTTGGATATGAGAAACCAAAAGACAGCTTCGATTTTCAAATTACGTCATCATGTTTTAGCTTCATTACGAAAAACACTAGCTGAGAAAAAATTCATAGAAATTACAACTCCAAAAATTATTGGTAGTGCATCCGAAGGAGGAGCTGATTTATTTTCATTAGATTACTTTGGAAAAACGGCATACTTGGCACAAAGCCCTCAACTGTACAAAGAGCAGATGACAATTGGTCTTGAGCGAGTATTTGAGATTTCAAACTTTTATCGGGCAGAAAAATCGCACACTGGCCGTCACCTAAGTGAGTTTACCTCTGTGGACATTGAAGCTGCCTTTATGGATTATAATGATGTGATGGATGTTTTAGAAGATTTGGTGATGGATGTTTACAAATTCACATCTGAGAACTGTAAAAAA
>Ga0224508_10004787_pt1 | contig 10979 bp, 7 predicted proteins | sample SF_Jan12_sed_USG_4_FD_170157 | JGI IMG/M metagenome (GOLD analysis project Ga0224508, IMG submission 170157) | Sediment microbial communities from San Francisco Bay, California, United States - SF_Jan12_sed_USGS_21 | ecosystem: Environmental > Aquatic > Marine > Sediment | place: USA: California... | reverse complement strand
TTGGATTATCTGGGGTGGTCCTTGGTATACTGTTTGATGTACGGAACAGTGGCGACGCTGTTGGCTTTGGTGTTATTCGAGGACCGTGACTTGGCATAATTGCCACTAATTGCTCGCGGAACTTTTCGCCAGTCAAACCGTTCAAACTAGTAAAGGGGTTTTGCGCCAAGCCAACTCGCGTTCCACCTTGAAATTCTCAAGTTGGCCGGTTGTCGAACGGATTCCTTGGCCACAAGGAGTTCGAGCCTATGAAATGGCCTAATCTTCAACGAGCAGCGCAACTCAATCAATCCACTTCGGATCAAGCTTTCCTCTGGGTTACCGCAATTGTTTCCGCGCTTTCGACCCCCATTTTAGTCGTGGTCTTGGGTCTGATTGTCCAGATCGTGGTTGACCAAGAACATGGCGGACAAAACTATGCCAACGAAGAGTCGAAACTTGTACTTGGTGATCTGATCACCTTTTCGAATTGGCCCTTCTTAGGGAGGTATGACTATTGTCTGCTGGTACTGCTTGCCGGTGGTTTCGTGACGTCAATGCTGATTTCTCTGACCTTTTACTTCTTGCGTCGCGAAATTCATCACGCGAGTTTCCGAGCAGTTGGAGCACTCAAAGAAGGCATACATCGGCAGGCATTTCGTATGGGGTCTAGCGATATAGTCGAATCAAACGGCTTACATCCTGAAACGCTGTTTACAAAGGAAGTTGAGCTTGCCCGTCAGGGCATCTCAGCTTGGTGGCGAGCGATTCCTCATGGCGTTGTGGCGTTGGCATCGTTGCTCGTTTTGGCATTCGCAGTCGATTTTCTGTTAGCCATTCTGGCGGTGCTCATGGCATCAATGGTTTGGCGGACTTATGTCTGGTTACGCGAACAAAGCGACAATACGTCAGGAATGTGGGAAGATCGTCGCGAGCAGCGGCACGACCGGTTGTTAGAGGGACTGCGGCTTGCACCGCTGACGCATCTTTACTCGCGGCAGCGGAACGCCGAGTCGCATTTCTTAGAGAGTCTGCGCAGTTACCTTGGTGCGGCATTGAAGTCGCGGGGCAGTGATATTTGCGTGGCTCCAGTGTTGCTTTTTGTCGTTTTGTTTTCTGCCGGTTGCTTGTTGCTCGTGCTGGGGCTTTCCGATCCCCCGCGAACGACAGTGGCTGGAAGTGTCGTACTCGGAACGGCTCTGATTTGCGCGTACTTTCCAGCGCTACAACTTTACTTGCTGCCGCGTTCGCTGGATGAATCCGAGGCTGCAGCGAAACGTATTTTCGCATTCCTCGATCGCGAACCGCGGATCTCGCAGGTTTCCGGCGCAACGGCGTTGGAGCGTTTGCAGTCAGGAATCGAATTGGATCATGTTACCGTCGCGGACAATAATGGACACAAGTTGCTTGAAGAAATCAGCATGCAAGTGCCTGTTGGAGGGCGCATCGGGATCCTGTCGTCCGATCCACGAACTTCCGACGTGTTGGCGGGATTGATTGTGCGATTCTATGACCCGGCACTAGGTCGCGTCTTGTTCGATAAGCGTGACATCCGCAATGTAACGCTAGAATCCTTACGCCAACAAGCCGCTCTGGTGCGAAGCGAAAATGCATTGTTCACCGGCGAAGTATCCGAGAATATTGATTGCGGCGATTCGAGATACTCTTTGCTGCAAATAACCGATGCGGCGAAACGCGCCGGGGCATACGAATTCATTCAGCACTTGCCCCAGGGCTTTTCGACGGTTGTCGGAGATCAGGGCGAACGCCTTGGACCGATAGACACCTTTCGCATTTCGTTGACGCGGGCTGTACTTCGAGACCCCTCAATTCTCTTGATTGAGGAACCGGACGCCCGCGATGAAGAGGCGAATCAGCGAGTTGATGCGACGCTAAGTGAAATCGCAGCTGGGCGCACGCTGATTTATTTTCCGAGTCGATTGTCGACGCTTAGATCGTTAGACCGCGTCTTCTTGTTCCATGAAGGAAGGCTTTGTGCCGCTGGACACCATACGGATCTGATAAAGAGCAGCGATCTTTATCGGCACTTGAATTACGTGCGCTTTAATCCATTCCGCACTACCGAGAACTAGCGCGCTGGCGCATATACTTCACAAAGCCTGCGTCGAACTTCTTCAGATCAGACCCGAAGATTGCCTGAAACTCAGCCAAACGAATTTCAGCGCCGTCGTCGATTAGTGGCGTTTTTTCAGACAGCTTTCGCAGATAGGCCGCGTACTGCCTCTTGTGGGTTTTGAACAAATAATAGTTAAGTGCCCATGCCTCTGCGTATTTGTTGTAGCGGTTTTCCCGGTCTCTAAATAATGAGTCGTCCGTCAGCAACCTGACAAGTGAATCTTCCGGACGCCGTTCCAAGTACTTGCGGAATTGAAGCATCTGCCTTCGGTTGATTGCACCAATTCCGCGCCAACCCTTGGAACTCTTCAAGTCGGGCGTTTCAAAGTAAACCGCCATCCCTTCACTGACCCAAAACGGATTGTCGGCATATCGCTCTTGCAGGCCACTGTTGTAAGCCAGTTGATGCGTAGCTTCATGGACGATGGTGGCAACGTTTGGCTCAGCTTCCGGTCGCGAGAGGATTTGATTGATTCGACCTGTCGAGCTTAATCGCGGATCGCCACCATCTCGTTCTACGCCTGTCAAATCGTACATGTTGACGCGATTCGACTCGATGTTGTAATAGCCAACAATCGCACCAACCGGGACTCCTTGTAATTCGGAATAGCTCGCGAAATTCTTCTGGCTATCGAATACAAGTGCTACCAGCGGCACCTCCGGTTCGTCAAGTTTAAATCCGAGGTGTGACCAGTAAGTGAAGAATCCTTTGTAAAGACGCTCATACAACGCGCCGCACCACTGGGCATAAACTGGCGAGGTGTTGTAACAGATAACATAATGAGCCGTTTGGTGAACTCGAAATCCATCTGGCAACTCGGTAAGAAGTTTTTCCGCAACTTGCTTCGCTGTGTAAGGAACAAACGGCTCGTCATTCTTCAGTCGGTCGTCGATTTCTTCGGGCTGAATCATCCACAAAACACCGTCCAATCCGCGAAGCAAAACACCACCATTATCAGCCTCCACGACTACCTTGCCAGAAACTTCTAACGTTTCGCCGTCGCGTTTGATCGAAAAGTGATCAATTGCCGCCGAGAAGTTACTGTTGAAAGAAACCAGCAGAATGGTGAGCAACAGAATGCGAATCGACATGTCTCACTCAAATGGGAAGGAAGTCCTGTTGGCCTATTATAGACCACGTCAACAATTGTGCCTATTGCAACGTGCGCGATCAGCTAGACAAGATCGACTTGATCGGAGTCTCGAAAATGACTTGGTATTTGCACGTCCAACATGAAAACGACGATGGCGTGGTAGCACGATTACCGACCCGGAAAGATGTTCTTATTGGGCGAAACGACGAATGCAACGTGCGCATCGGTGGACCACGGATTTCGCGAAGGCACTGTCGATTACACATTGAGAACGATCAATGGATGGTCGAGGATCTGGGAAGCCGAAACGGGAGTCTGGTGAATGGGACAAGAGTCGAGCACGCAGCGGTTAATTCCTTGACGATGAGCGTAGTCGATCGCGCACAGCGTTTCGTAGGCGATGTAAGCGGTCTAGCTATAAGTCAAGCGGCGGTTCTGTTTAACAAAGTCGCGCAACGTCACCCCTGTGACCAGTTTATGACCAGCTAGTATTGCGAGCCCTGCTGGCCGAGTTCGTAGGTACGAACGATGTTTGTATGCTGCAGTTGTAGTGCCGCTTTCGCCTCGGCGCGAAATCGCGCGTTCTGCGACTTGGACATCTTGTTCCCACTGACAACCTTGACCGCCACAGTACGATTCAATTGCATGTCAAGCGCTTCGAAGACGTGACCCATGCCGCCGATGCCAAGCAGCCTCATCAGCTTATACTGCCCAAGGAAAAACTTTGGGCCCTTGCCGGACTTGAGCTGGGTAGCTTGCCAATGCGTAAGCAAATCTTGCTCGACCAAACGCTGCAACAATGTGTCGTCGTCAAGTGGCGGATAGCCTGGCTGCTGGCAAGTCGCGATCTGCTGCTCCGTCAGCAGCTTACTAGCAATAAGCCTCTCGATGACCGTCGACGTAACATCGGCCATAATCGACTCTCCGAAGAATCAAAACATGTCTCTCTTGCGGTTCATTTTGACAATACACTTTCAACGCCGCAAGCAAGTTTGGTAGAGGGCCTCACGTTGACAGGTTTCAGGCGTGCAATATCTCGTCGAGTTCTTTCAACAACTCGTTGGTCGTGGCAATGCGGGCAAACTTGTTTTGCCAAATCTGAAGACAAGCGTCGTGAATGTGATCGTGAATTGTGGCCATGCCGTCAGCCACGGCAATTACTCGATAGTTCCTCTTTGCAGCGGAGAGTATCGTGCAGTTAACGCAGACGTCTGTTGTCACGCCGGTTACCATGATGCGTTCGATGCCTTGGCTGCGAAGTGCGAGGTCTAGATGAGTGCCATAAAATTTGTCGTAAGTATGCGCCAGAACAACAAGCTCGTCATCGCGCGGGGCAAGGTCATCGACGGTCAACGCGGATTCTACTCCCTCTCCAGCATCTGGTCCAATCAAGCAGTTGTTGGATTCAGTCCCGAATCCAGTCTTTACACCTTTTGCTGCCGGTAGATGTTCGACGCCAAACGGATCCCCGCGTAGGTAGGGAATCGTCATCGAGTAGACAAACTCGGTAAAGATCACCGGCACACTTTTCGATCGGCACTCACCAACCAACCTGACAATGTTCGGAAGGATCTTTTGACCATTTGGCACTTCTAGCGAGGCGCCCTCGTCTAGAAAGCCGTGCTGCATATCCACAACGATGAGTGCGGTACGCCCCAACTCAACTCGGTGCGTTTCTTTGATGCGGTTGAGTCTAGCTTGAAAAATCTCGTCATGGTCGGACATCGTAGATCTCTCGCTTCACAAACAATTGAAAACCGTCGTCGACAAGTGTAACGTATGGTTACCCGCCACGGATACCATCGATCAAAAAGGAGAGACGATAATGACCAGCCTTGTCCAAATGAAGACGAATCGCCTTCGTCAATTCGTCACTCTGTTGAGTTTGTGCTTTCTGGCTTTCGCGCGATTCGCGTTTACTGCAGAGGTAATTCAGCAGCTAGGAGTTGATCGTGGCATTTGCGTGGTGCTGGGCGATAACGATTGCGAGCAAGCGCTGCAAATTGCTCGTGCCACGAAGTTGACGGTTTACGTGCAGCTAGAAGATTCCAACGTAGTCTTGTCCGCTCGTGACAAAGTATACAAAACTGGCTTGCTCGGTAGCCGTGTCTACATTGGTCATGGTCAATTCGAACGCATTCATCTTGCGGACAACTTGGCGGACACGGTGGTCGTGGACCGATCAATTAAAGTGAATCAAGAACTTCGAGAAGAGGCGATGCGTGTTCTGCGCCCGCATGGCAAGCTTGTCGCTGGCGACGAGACGTTTTCGAAGCCGACGGAGGTGGGGACAGATGATTGGGGGCATCCATATCATGGACCTGATAATAACCCGCAGTCGAACGACAGATCTGCTCGCGGGCCTTATCTCACCCACTTCATGAGCGATCCTTGGTATGCGACGATGCCCCAGATGACGGTGATTTCGGGAGGAAGAATCTTCAAGGTGTTCGGCAATCGTGCTTCGGCGCAACCACAGTGGCCGGTGATGAACACCATGATGTGCATGAGTGCCTATAACGGTGCGATTCTTTGGAAGCGAGAATTGAATCCCGACTTCATGCTCCATCGCAGCACGTTCATTGCGTCTCCAGACACACTTTACTTCGCCGATGACGAATCTTGTAAGTTGATCGATCCGACCAATGGAAAAGTCACTGACGAGATTGTTGTTGCTGACGACATTGCAGACGGAAAGGTTTGGAAGTGGATGGCTCTCGTCGATGGCGTGTTGTTCGCGCTTGTCGGCGAGGAAGAACCTGCCGCAGAGTCGAACAAAGGTGAACGATACCGCGGCGCCGGCTGGCCGTGGTGGAAGATTGGGAACTACAAATTCGGTTTCGGTCGCACCATTTTGGCCATCGACACCAAAACGAAAAAGACAATCTGGTCGCATCGTGAAGAAGATCCGCTCGATTCGCGGGCGATGTGCATGACGGACGACAAAATCTACTTCTACAGTCACCAGAAATACCTCGGGTGCGTTGATGCAAAAAACGGTAATTTAGTTTGGAGGTCATCCGATAAACAGATGCTTTCGGCAGTCGGTGAACATGACGCGGCGCAGCATTGGATGAAAGGCTTTGCCAGCACCGCGTACGTCAAATGCTCAGACGACGCTTTGTATTTTGCGGGACCAACGCGGACGAATATTGCGGCCGTCTCAGCGAAAGATGGGAAGTTGCTCTGGAAGCGACCGGGTGGCAATTCGCAGCTTGTTCTGCGCAGCGATGGCGTTTACGCTCTCGGCGAAGGTACGAGAAACGGAGCGGAGTCTAGTTTCAAACTGGAATTGTTAACAGGCAAGGTGTTGGACACATTTCCAAGTCGCGATCGTTGCACGCGAGCTACAGGATGTGTTGACAGTATCTTTACTCGCGGTGGGCGCGGCGGCAGCACGGCCGCTTTTAATGTCACCAGCGGCGAAACAACGATGTCGACTATTGGACCGATGAGGCCAGCTTGCCAAGACGGTGTTGTTGTTGCACACGGCCAACTTTATTGGGGACCTTGGAAATGTCGCTGTGATGGGACGCAGATTGGCGTGATTTGTCTGGAAGCCGGCCGTGACTTCGACTACGAGTCGAAGGCAACTGAGGCGGAGCGGCTTGTCCGCACATCCATCGAATCAAAGTCAGACGATTCAGGCGTCGGTGTTAACGACTGGCCGGCTTACCGAAAAGACAACTCGCGAAGCACTCGCAGTACATTCTCCACTGCAAACGAGCCAAAACTGAAGTGGACTTTCTCGCCAAAGGCGCCCAATGTTGCAACCGCACCAATCGCGATCGCCGACACGGTCTTTCTGGGTGGCAGCGATGGGGTGGTACGCGCGCTGGATTCGAAAAGTGGCGAAGTCAAATGGACCTCCTTTACAGGAGGCGCCATGAAGTATCCACCCGCAGCGCACGATGGCCGCTTATTTGCTGGCTCGGGGGATGGCTGGATCTACTCTCTCGACATGGGGCAGGGACAAGAGGTTTGGAGGTTCCGTGCTGCTCCGATCGAACGAAAGATACCGGTCTACGGATCGCTGTTGTCCACCTGGCCCGTTGGTGGCGGAGTCGTTGTGCAAGACGGAGTTGTCTACGCCGCAGCCGGAATGGTGAATTATGACGGAACACACGTTTATGCACTGGATGCCGAGACTGGAAGTATCGTCTGGCACAACAACACGGCCGGTCACCTCGGCATCAATGCTCCCGATAGCGGTGCGGGCGTGCAGAGTCATTTGCTTTTGCATGGCGATTCAATCTATATGTCAGGTGGAGGGCAGGCGCCGATGGTCGCATTCAATGTCCAAGACGGAAAGTGCAGTCGCAAAGGAAGTGGCCGTGGAAAGGATTTGTTTGTTTTCAAGAATCAGGTTCGCGCAACCGGCAACCCGCTATATTGGCGACCGGAAGATTCTCACTACATCATGTCAGCGGTCCTAGATTCATCAGCAGGCCACATCTCAATTGCCGAGCCGGGACAAGTGTCGCTTGTCGGCGACAAGACCGACGACAAAGGCAAACCGATCGCTGTTTGGTCAAGAAAGCCAATTCAGGAAATCAATGCGGCGGCGATCACCAGCGACACGTTGCTCATTGCCGGCGTGACAAGGCAGATGAACGATGATAACTGGCACACGAACGCTGAACTCATCGCATTGAATCTCACTGACGGCAAACCTATTTGGCGAAAACCACTGCCGGCGGAGCCGGTGTCCTGGGGAATCGCAATCAATCAATCGAGCGAGATTGTCGTGAGCCTGCAAAATGGACAAGTCGTTTGTTTTTCGAACGAAACCGTTCAGTGATGTGCAGTTCTTATCCGATCCAACTGTCTTTGGTCATCACGACCAGCCGAATCCGGCGATTCGCTTAAAGCCATGAAAGCGGCAGAGCCGATACAACCGGTACAAGGGATATGACCGTGCCCAGGGACCATCTTTGATGCCTCGGCCGATCAGCAGCACACCTACCACTCCCTTGCCTACCACTTACCCTTACCCAACTTTACCACCCCTACCTTGTTAATCCTGATTGATTGTTCTGTTTAACCGACAGACGGTGCATCAAATGATGCTAACCAACCGTCCTGCTCGTTTAACGACACGTAGTTTACCTACCCACGTACCACCTTACCGACGAGAAGGAAAAATGAGAGCCCAAGTACGAACAATAACCAGTTGTCTTGCCGGGCTAGTGCTCTTGGTGACATCAACACTCCAAGCGCAGACTCCCGCCAATTACAGTGCCATCGGAAACATACAAACAAAAGTGCCTGTGCTGCAGGTCGAAGTGGCGAATCCGACGGATATCAACGTCGGTAAAACAGCGGCCTTCGTTGTCGTTGTGAAGAACGTCGGAGACACGCTGGCCGAGGGTGTACTCGTCCGCACGACGTTGCCTAAGACCGTCGACTTCGAACGTGCCAGCATCAAGCCAGAAGCTGTTGAGGAAGGTGGAGTCCGATTCTATCTGGGCGACATTAAAGCCAACAGCCAAAAGCAAATCACGCTGAGCTTGCTGCCAACCAAGAAAGGTCCAGTTGATCTTGGTACGCGAGTCAGCTTCTCGACTTCGACTCAATCATCGATGCGCGTTCGTGAATCCAAGCTCAAGATGGCCATTTACGGTCCAGAGCAAGCGATTTATGGCAAAAACGTCATCTATAAATTGGTTGTTACAAACAAAGGCGACGGCCCGGCGGAAAACGTCAACATCGTTCCTAACGTACCTGAAAGTTTGATGGTGGACGAGAACGCTGGTCGCGCGTTGACCATCGGAACTTTGCCAGCCGGTCAATCGCGCGAAATGACTTACAGCGTTGGAGCGATTGCTCAAGGCACTGTCGATCTCGCTTTCGCCGCAGTCGATGCCAATGGCAACAAATCTGATGTCAAAACTAACTTGCAGATATTGCGACCGATGTTAAAGGTCGACATTGCTGGCCCGACGCTGCGATATCTGAATCGCACGGGCAATTATGAGATTCGCGTATCCAATCCGGGCGACGCTCCGGCCACGAACATACAAGTTGTCGCGGCGGTTCCGTCTGGCCTTCGAATTACGGCGATTGCCAAGGCTGCAAAGTACGATCGCGACTCCGGCACGCTTACTTGGATTGTACCTTCGATCAACGCTGGTGGCCGAGTTGTCCTTCCCATGAAGGCCATCGCGACGCAAGTTGGCGAGCAAGTTCAAACCGTCGTGGCGATGAACAAGATCGGATTGTCGGCTAACACCGAGGCGACGACACAAGTAATCAGTCGTCCGAATATCTGGGCCACCGTGGTCAATGACGAGCCGGCAACGGAAATCTACCAGCCAACGAGCATCACTGTCTTGGTCGGTAACCGTGGCTCGAACGTCGCAGAGAACGTAGCCGTAACTGTGAAACTCCCAGAAGGTTTGGAAGCCATGCCATCCGACGAGATTCAGACAGACGGCAACACACTCACATTTGAACCGATTACTCTTGGTATACGAGAGCAACGTGAGTTGACGTTCCAAGCTCTTGCCCGGAACGCCGGCGAGCACACGGTTCGCGTCTTGTTCCAAAGCGAAGTGATGTCCCGTCCGCTAAATGCTGAAGGCATCGCGTTTGTGTACGACGACAAAGAGACGGCGGAAGTTGCTGAACGGCAAACGCCGGCAGTTCCTACATCAACACCGGAACTCGGACCGACTCCAGCCGTAGCTCCAAGCACTGAATTTGAACCGGCTCAGGACTCGGCCAATGCTCCGGCTCTGGAGCCCGAACTTCCGACTCCCGCAGTCGGCGATTTTTCCACACTCGATTTGATTCCTGGCTAATGGCTTGCGAATCAACAGGGAAACACTGGTTAGCTCATCCCTAGTCTGTCGGTGATGACGGTTCCCTTGAGGCACGAGCCCGCGGTAATTTTCTGCGGGCTCGTGTTTTTTCTTGCCTGAGAATCTAAGGCTCATTCAAACCAACGACCACGCTCGCGTAACAAGGTGTCCGCGATCCAGCGCGCTTCGCCTTCGGTCAAGTCATCAATCCGACACAACTCGTGGTCGTCCGACTCGATAAACGCCAAGGTGAATGGGTCTTCATCTGCCGATTGCATATTAGTTTTGATCCGCATTGATGATCGCCGCGGCTTTTTCTTGTCAGCATCGCCTTTTCGAAGTTCCACTCGATCTAATAAGGTGACATAGTGTGACCGCCTTCGCCCGATTCCAAACCAACTCAAACGAGAATCAATCGATGAACGCGTGAATGACCATATCGTTGTCCGAAACGGATTGAAAATGGCGCCAAGCAGTCCAATAAACATCAGCAAGCCAACAATCTCAAACGGAATCAGAAACAAAAACAAGAACCACCAGCCGAAACCGCCAGCCATGTCGTTATTCTGACCATCTGGCAAATCGATCACGTTAAACAGACCGCCAAAAACGAAAACGCTGACAATGCCGTTCCAGAAGGCATTAATGAATAGCAGTCCCGCCACGGTTCCAAAACTGAATCGCCCCCGCTGGAAAAACTGAATTTGATCGAAATCGTCAATTCGCTTCCAACGACAGTCGCTCGGCGGCTGCAGTGAGTTCCGACTAACCGACAGCTTTTCAACAGCTGGATGACCTAACGTCTTGCTACTCTCTGATTCAACGAGAGGGGGATCAAACTGTACAACCCGCCCTTCGCGCAACTCAGACAAATGGTCGTTAAGTTGTTGTCGCAGCCACTCTCGTTCGCCCTTGGGTAAACGGTCGCCAAAACGCAGAGGCTTACCAGTCGTCCGCGCTTCAATAC
>Ga0224508_10004785_pt1 | contig 10980 bp, 11 predicted proteins | sample SF_Jan12_sed_USG_4_FD_170157 | JGI IMG/M metagenome (GOLD analysis project Ga0224508, IMG submission 170157) | Sediment microbial communities from San Francisco Bay, California, United States - SF_Jan12_sed_USGS_21 | ecosystem: Environmental > Aquatic > Marine > Sediment | place: USA... | reverse complement strand
AAACAGCGGTGGCCGCATTAGTCGGCGATGCCGGATTTCTATTTACCGTGCAGGAACTCGCCACCGCCGCGGAACAAGAGTTACCGATTATAGTATTGCTCTGGAATAACGATTCGCTCGGACAAATTCGTGACGATATGACATCAAAAAACATTCCACCGATTGGAGTTAAAGGCCGTAATCCGGATTTTATGGCGCTGGCGGATGCATTCGGTTGCGATGCAATCCAACCCAACAGCGCTGAAGGATTGACCAAAGCCATCAAGGCCGCCACGCAAGCCAATGCACCGACCATTATTGAAATCCGCGAAGACGCGGAGTTTCTGGAACAGAGTTAAACCAACGAGTTAACGAAAGCCTCAATCCGGTCGCAGGCACGTGCTAAATCTTTATCGCTGGCCGAGAGGCTTAAGCGGATATGACCGGCGCCGCCGGGGCCAAATCCTTCGCCGGGTAATACACCGACTTTTTGTTCGTCCAATAAACGCCAGGCGAAGTCCTCGGAACCCAGGCCAGTTGGACGAATGTCAATCATCAGATACATCGCACCATCGGGCTTATGAAATTTAAGATTAGAGACTTGTTGCAGACGTTGTAAGACAAAATCCCGTCGTCGCTGATAAGTTGTAGTGATTTTTTGTGGAATGGATTCATCGCGCAGGGCTTCAGCAGCGGCATCCTGCACAAACGGTGCAATGCCAAATAATACATTGCCCAACAACAATTCAATATTGTGTGCCGTAGTTTTGTCCGTGATACACCAACCCAATCGCCAACCGGTCATAGCGTAAGACTTGGACATGCTTGATATGACCACAGTGCGTTCCAACATACCGGGGAACACACTTGGACTAATGTGCTGCACATTGAAAGTCATGGTGGCATACACTTCATCGCTCACGATCCACAAGTGTTTCTCTCTACACAATGCCGTGATTTCTTTCATCGTATCCCGGCGCAGGACGGCACCGGAGGGATTATGTGGCGTATTCAAAAACAAACCTTTGGTATTTGGGCCAATTGCACCTGCCAAATCATCCGGCTCTAATTGAAAATCCAGTTCTGCTCGCAGTTTCAACGGTTTTACCGTCGCGCCGCTGCAATGAATCGTGCCTTCGTAAGTACTGTACATCGGGTCAGGCACAATCACTTCATCACCCGGATTAAACAGACACATGCAAGTCGTAAACAATCCACATTGCGCACCCGGGACAATGACAACGTTTTCCGGACTGACGTCATGATTGTTAACTCGATGATGAAAATCCACCACTGCTTGTTTTAGGTGACGCTCCCCTCCGGCAGACGTGTAATGATGCCTCCCGCTATTCAAACTTTCGATTCCCGCCGAAACGATTTGCGCAGGCGTATCAAACTCATGATCACCAATCGCCAGCACAATGACATCCTCACCGTTACGCTTGCGCTTATGCGCCTCGGTGTTGACTAACCACGCGTTGGAACCGGGAACGTCGATACGCTCCACTAAATCGGAATACTGCATTTTCTGTTTATTTAAAATTACGTCGAGAATTCGTCGACCAAGCGCATCAGGAATCTATCGCAAGCCGCGAGTTGTTCCAGTTCGATAAACTCGTCCGGTTGATGCGCTTGTTCAATACTACCGGGGCCGCACACTAACACAGACATACCCGCCTCTTGAAATACTGCGGCCTCGGTTCCGAATGGTACGGTGATTGTGTTGTCGATTTCCAAGATTCTTTTCACCAGCGATGTGAATTCACCCGTGTCGTTGGACATAAATGGCGGAAAGTACGGCCCACTCTCCGTTGAAATCGCCGCGCGGTTGTCGGAGCCGGATTCGATGTCCTGGTAATGGTGCATGACCGTTTCCTGGGTTTGTCCCGGTAATAATCGTAACTCCCAGGTAAACGAACATTCAGTTGGAATTATATTGCTGGCCGCACCTCCGTGAATGACGCCAACATTAAACGTAGCATTCGACGATGCAAAATCAGTATCGTCATCCACCGCTATTTGCCGCGGAATTTGTTGCATGCCGTGAATCATTTGAGCCGCCGTGACGACGGGATTGACGCGTTTGTCCGCGAGACTGGCATGCCCACCAGGCCCGGTAATTTTCGTCTCGCAGGTAATACTTCCCTTGTGCGCCGATACCACTTGCATTCCCGTCGGTTCGCCGATAATAGCCCAACGTGGTCTGATATTCTGCGATTGCAGGTATTCACTCAAGCGGTATGCGCCGGATAAATTCACCTCTTCGTCATAGGTAAAACCTAAGTGAATGGGAATGCTTAATTTGCGTTTAACCAATGACGGTACCGCAGCCAGCACACAGCCGATAAAGCCCTTCATATCCGCCGTGCCACGACCAAAAAGCTTGCCGTCTTTTTCTACCGGCGAAAAAGGATCGCTTGACCAGTTTTGTCCGTCAACGGGCACCACATCGGTATGACCAGCCAACACTAACCCACCGGTCTCATTTGCCGGACCCATGGTGGTCCACAAATTCGCCTTGTCACGCTGCTCGTTATTAATTCTTGTCGAAGCCACACCATACGAAGCCAGATAGTTTTCGATGTATTCAATCAACAGTAAATTGCTGCGGTGACTGGTGGTGTCGAAACACACCAACTTTTTAGTTATATCAATGGCTGTTTTTTTCAAGTTTCTTTCTTACTAATGGATTAGGTATTGCATGAATTGCGTAAGTCTGCAGTTTTCTTTTTTATTTTCCTCTGACACACAATAATCTACTATAGTCGTAATCTACTTAGCTACGACTCCGGAAAAATAATTGTTCACGACCGCGATAACCCGTTTACCGGGAAAAGATTTTACACATGGCCTGAGCAGTTCCGGTATGGGCTTACCGGATTATGATTTATGTCTGCAACAACATGCCGCTTATACCGCTACGTTGAAACAACTTGGGTTGCAAGTCATCGAATTGGGCCCACGACCAGGATTTCCGGATGCTTGTTTTGTCGAAGATGTCGCCGTCATAACACCAGAAATTGCCGTTATCACCCGGCCCGGTGCGAAATCACGGCGAGGCGAGATTAATTTTATCGAAGCCACTTTAAAAGATCATCGTGAAATCCAATTTATTGAAGCACCCGGCACACTTGAAGGTGGCGATGTTATGGTTGTCGGAAAAAATTGTTACGTCGGTATTTCTCAACGCACCAACGTACATGGAGCGGAGCAACTACGTGACATTCTTGCGCCCTTTGGTTACACAACCCATACAATCAAGATGGACGAAGGCCTGCATTTGAAATCAGACGTGAATTATATCGATGAGGGAACCCTGGTTGTGACGGACTCAATGAATCAGCGACCTGAGTTCCGAAGCTATAAAAAGATACTGCTTCATGAAAGTGAACGTTACGCGGCAAATATTGTTCGAGTTAACGAAGGTTTAATTATTGCTGATGGTTTTTCCGACACCGCAGAACAACTCGACAAAACAGACTATCCTTTGATCGCATTGAATGTCAGTGAATTCCGAAAAATGGATGGTGGATTAACTTGCTTGTCATTGCGATTTTGATCTCAGAGAAGCGGTCAGTTTTCGGTGTTCAACAAAGAAGACCGTCACCCAAATACTGACGGCCGAATGCAGATTGCCGAAAGTAAATTGGCGAGAACAGCTTACCGTTACGGCGCGCTTCCCGTGGTTACTTTCACATATAGAAACATTCATTCTAACCGTCGCCCAAACTCAACTGCATCAAAACCGAATCCAGCCATCGCTCATGTTTCCAACCAACGTTTTCAAGTGTCCCCACCAGACGAAATCCCAAAGACTTATGTAATTCGATAGACGCGGTATGCGTCGAATCGCCGATAATGGCAATCATTTGTTTGAATCCCCTTTGCTTGCACTCATCGATCAATTTCGACAATAACTTTCGCGCCACACCTTTACGCCGCGCCCACTGTGCGACATATACCGAATTCTCGACGGAAAAATAGTACGCAGGCCGGGTACGGTATTTGCCAGCATAGGCGTATCCTGCAATACGATCATCGATAATCGCCACCAGATAGGAAAAGCCGCTATCAATCGTGGTATGCCAGCGTCGAGTCATCTCATCGATGTCCGGTGGTTCGGTCTCGAAAGAGGCCGTACCGTGTAGCACTTCCAGGGCATAGATCTCCTGTATTGCTGGAATATCTTCCGCTCGTGTGGCCCGGATGTTAAATTGTTCAGTCACAATTATCGAAAACTATAAAAATAACGCTATCATTACGCATTAACGCCAAGCTTTTTATTTCAAAATTCAGGAAACGTCCATGAAATACTATGATTCAGTCCTCGATCTTATCGGCAAAACACCGTTAGTCAAACTCAACAGCCTAACGGATGATCGGATGGCCACCGTCCTGGTCAAGATGGAACAAATGAATCCCGGTGGGTCGGTAAAAGACCGCATGGCGTTCAACATGATTCGCCGGGCGGAAGAAGCCGGGTTGATTAAACCCGGTGCGACCATTATTGAAAGTACATCGGGCAATACCGGTCTCGGTCTCGCCATGACGGCGGCAGTGCGTGGTTATCGCACTATATTCACGATACCGGACAAAATGAGCAAGGAAAAAATCGACATGCTTAAAGCCTATGGCTCGGAGGTTATCGTGACCCGCACCGATCTTGATCACGACCACCCGGAAAGCTATGTCCAGGTTGCCAAACGACTCGCATCAGAAATTCCCAATGCGTTTTATACCGATCAGTATGAAAACATGAACAATCCGGAAGCTCATTATCTGACCACAGGCCCGGAGATCTGGGAAGACACGGAAGGAAAAATCGACTGTCTGGTCGGCGGTATCGGCACCGGTGGAACCATTTCCGGCGCAGGAAAATACCTAAAAGAAAAAGCCGCCGAAGCAGGTCGCGAAATCAAGATTGTCTGTCCAGACCCCTATGGCAGTATCTACCACGACGAATTTTACAAAGGCAAATCCGAAGAACCGGGTATTTATCGCGTCGAAGGCATCGGTCATGACTTCATGGTTGGTACCCTGGACTTCTCCGTCATTGACGATGTTATCCAGGTCTCTGACCGCAATTCTTTTATGACCGCGAGACGTTTCGCACGCGAAGAAGGTATATTTTGCGGCGGCTCTACCGGCACAGCCCTACACGGTGGTTTAAAAATGGCCCGTGAATTGGGGCCAGAGAAACTCGTTGTCGTTATCCTGTGCGATAACGGTGATCGTTATTTAAGCAAGTGTTTCGATGACGAATGGATGCAAGACATGGGTTACATTACCCGCGAGCAACGTTTCGGCGTCGCCCATGATGTGTTGCGTTTCAAAGGATTCAACGTTGAATTCGCGCAACCCGATGAAACTCTCACCAGCATCGCCGCACGCATGTCCGAACTGGGTATTTCGCAAATGCCCCTGACTGCCAATAACGGTGATTTCAAGATGGTGCACGAAGTGGATTTATTACAAAGCCTGGTTAGCGGGAAATGTCAACCCGACGACCCTATAACCAAAACGGCAACCGAGTTGCATGGCACAGTCGATATCGAAGACCCCTTAAGTAAAATTCAAGAAGTGTTGACGAATGATGATGTCGCGGTTGTGGTAGATAGCGGAAATATTTGCGGCATCATCAGCAAGATTGATGTCGTGCAATACATTTCATCACAACAACATTAGCCTTCCCGAGATCAAGATCGCAAATACTGTAGAAAAAAAAGCGGGCCATAAGGCCCGCTCTTAAAACGATTATTGTTGTTATTGTTAGCTGTCAGACTTCCTTGCCATGCGTTTTTAACATCTCAATTAATGTCTCGGCATTAGACCGTTGCATCGCTTTTTCCAGATTTGCCTTATCGGCAAAGAGTTTTTCTTCTTCGTCGCAAAGTTTGATTTCCGATTTAATTTGAATGATGTGCCATATCACCCAGGTGGCTATACCGACAATAGCGAGCAACACCTCGGTACCGGTAAAAGGATAAAGTGGTCCGACTTCGTTCAAATTGGTAACCCAAGTTTCAAGACCTGTTGACATAGTGGTTTCTCCTCAGTCTATTAGTTAATCAAGCCACGGTTTTTTGCATCTTCGAGTGTCGCTTCGTATACGTCCGCCCTATCGAGGTGACGATCATAGTATTCCGCAACATCGAGACCCGCCAGTTCAATATGCACGGGGATGCGCAGCAAATTCATTTTCTTGAGAATGCCCGCAACAATCCACGCAGGAAGAAAACCGAGAACGAAGAACATAATGATTGCCCCTATGAACTGACCCCAGGGCGAAATATGAGCGTAATCTGGGTTCATCGATGCCGGGTAACCCCACAGGACGAATCCGCAGATCACGACACCAAAGAAACCGGCATAACCATGCACCGCAACCGCACCCACTGCATCGTCGATTTTGAACTTACGCTCGACCCAGAAATGCATTTTGTACATGAATACCACGCCAATGGCGGCAATAATCATAGCTTGAATTGGGTGATACAAATCATTCCCCGAAGATGCGGCAATAACCCCGGCCAGACCACTGGAGTAAGTCCAGAACGCATCACCCTTCGAGATGATATAACCCATCATCAAACCACCGGATAAAGACATCAGGAAGTTAAAGGTGATGGCCGAGGTTGTCGTTGGAGTGAGATAAATAGTTGTGGTCGAAAAAAATGACTCACTCATGCCTGCCGCTTCACCAACATCGAAGATAGGAATGTTACAGGCGACGTAGAAGCCCCAGAATCCGGTATAAATCAGGAACAACCCGATGGTCACCATCCAGGGATTATGCGGAACTATATTACGTGGTGTTCCGTCCTTGCGGAATTTGCCAATACGTGGCCCAAGATGCACCAATATACCTAATGCAAAGCCGCCGGCAATTGCATGGATTACACCGGACGCATACGCATCATGATAACCCAACAACTGAACCATCCATCCGTCTGGGGACCATCCCCACGCTGCATCGATAATCCAGGTGAAAGAACCAATCACTACCGCTAATAACCAAAATGAACCGGAACGAATACGTTCGATCACCGCACCGGATACGATGGACGCAGCAGTCCAGGAGAACAGCAGGAACGCCGCCCAGAACACACCGTTGATATGCGACCAACCATCGGCATCACTCAGAGACGCGCCCATCAGCGGACTCCAAGGGGTTGCCCACGGCGCTTCGCCAACACCGCCCGTTATAAACGGGCCGTTCGCCCAACCAAAATAAATCCACCACCCGAAATAGAAAAACGTGACGGTCACTAATGGTATGAGCATGGTGTTTTTCATCAGGGTGTGCATCATGTTTTTACGTCGGGATGCGCCGACTTCGTACATACAAAAACCTACATGGATCAGGAACATGAATACAACCGTGATCCAGTAGTACACTTCAGTAAAAATTACCGTCAGGGCTTCTAATTGATCAGCCATATATCCTCCAAACTAAAGACGTATTTTAAAATCCAGAGACCGGCTTCCGCTCCCTATCTCCGACTCGGATCGTCCTTGTTATCACTGAACTGGTGCTATTGTTTTAGACCACCAATCACGCTTAAATCAGTCCACCCGTTTTTTAGCAACTCGAATAGTAACATCATTAATTTCAGGAAAGGAATATTCACTGACCGAATTACAAACGGTATATAATTGGTCTACGTACGTTTGATCGGAAAACTATCGCGTTTCCAGCGATACATCCCACCCTGCATCACTCTTATGTTTGCCATACCTCTCCTACGCAAGCGGCCCGCCATGCGTGTCGAATCCAGATCGCTTTGGCAAACCAGGACTGTCGGGGCGGAGCCAGTATCCTGTTGTGACATTCCGGCGAAATAATTTTCAATCTTGTCTAACGGCAAATGAATCGCTTCAGCAATATGGTAGTTTGAATATTCTTTTTGCGGGCGTAGGTCCAAAACGGCGACGGATTCACCTGCTTTAAGCATCCGGTGTAATTCATGAGTCTGAATATAGTCTACATGGCCATGTATTTTGCGCGAGACGTGGGGCAATGCCATCAACACCAATACCACCGCAAATGCGACCCCAATTTCCCACCCAAACTCAAGACCAAGCATCGTAACTGTCGTTTCGCTTAAGTGGCGACAGGTGGATCGGCTAAAGCGTCACTCCACTTCGGCAAAAACGCTAATACGTTTATATCCGGCGGTAAAGTTGGGTTGAACAAATGATTATGCCAATAGGTGAACTGATGATACGCGTGCAACGGATCTAGTAATTTAACGCTACATGGCAATGTATATTTTTGACTAAACTGGTCGAAGTGCAGTTCGCATAGCTCTGCTTCTACCAATTGATTCACGATTTGCGAATCGGCACTGCATAAGGCAGTCAACTCGCCCGCGAACTCCGCTGGACGTTGATAATAGGCCTCGAAAAAATAACGTTGCGCATTGGAAAAACGATCAGCGGGATCAAAAGTCTTGCGCACCATATGTTGAAACTGGGGTGAGATAAATAGTAGTGGTCGAGAAGAATGAGCCATCCATGCCCTCGGCTTCACCAACCAACATCGAAAATAGGAATATTGCAGGCGACGTAAAAGCCCCAGAATCCGGTGTAGATCAAGAATAAACCGATGACCTACTATATTCCTAAGTAAGTTTTACGAATTCCGTCATCCTTGCGTAATTCCGCAGCCTTACCTTCAATTGCAATCTCGCCTGTCTCAAGAACATATCCGTAATCTGCAAGTGCTAGCGCTAAACGTGCATTTTGCTCTACTAAGACAATAGTGCTGCCTTGAGCATGAATTTCATTAATAATTTCGGCAATTTCCTGACACATAATAGGCGATAAACCCAAAGAAGGCTCATCCATAAGAATAAGTCTTGGGTTGGACATTAAGCCCCTACCCATAGCTAGCATTTGCTGCTCGCCACCGCTCATTGTTCCAGCTGCTTGATTTACCCGCTCTTTTAGCCGATAAAAATGCGAAAAAACAATTTCTAAATTCCTCTCCACTTCTTTAGTGTCTTTTCTTAGATAAGCGCCCATTTCGAGGTTTTCCCTAACGGTCATCTGTGGAAACACTCGACGACCTTCAGGGATATGCGCAATCCCTATGCCCGTAATCTTTTCAGGTGGGAGTTCAGCAATAGACTTACCCTCAAAGAGCACGTCACCCGAAGAAGGCCTAACTAAACCGGAAATCATTCTCAAGGTTGTACTTTTACCCGCGCCATTAGCACCAATTAAAGTGACAATATCTCCCTCCAAAACTTTAATTGAAACATTTCGAGTTGCCTCTACTTTTCCATAGTGGACGGCTGTATTTTTAAGTTCGAGCAACAATGTCGTCTGCTCCTAGATAGGCTTCTATTACCTCATCATTATTAATAATTTCGTCAGGTGTACCTTCTGCTAGTTTCTGTCCAAAATCCAGCACGGTTATTTTGTCGCAAAGGCTCATAACGGTTCTCATATCATGTTCTACGAGCAGCACCGTAATGTCCCAAATATCTCGAATTTTCTGAATCAGCCCTACCATTATCGCCTTCTCACCAGAGTTCATCCCAGCAACAGGTTCGTCAAGCATAAGTAGTTCAGGCTCTGTGGCCAGAGCCATCGCAACCCCCAACACACGTTGGTGTCCGTGAGATAAGTTCAGCGCTAAGTTATCCTGCTCATCCTTCAGACCCAGGAATTCAATAATTTCTATTGATCGCTCAACATTCCCCGCTTCCGCATGATTCTTGTGTCCAAATATTGCATTCATAAGCGATGCATTGGCATTAATATGTCGTGCGATAACCACGTTTTCCAGAACGGTAAACTCTGGGAAAAGTGCAGCTCTTTGAAACGTTCGCACAGCTCCCAGTTTTGCAATCTTACTTGATGGCAATCCAGAAATAACCTGCCCTTTAAACTCTACGGTACCTGAAGTAGGTGTATAAAACCCGCTAACCACATTAAAGAATGTTGTTTTTCCTGCACCATTTGGTCCAATCACACCCCTGATCTCACCTTTCTCAACTTCAAGATCAATTGAATCGTTCGCAATCAGCCCGCCAAAATTTTTCGAAAGGTTCTTGACAGAAAAAAAAGACAATTTAATTGACCTCCTTTTTACCCAACCATCCGCTTAAGAGTGACTTAATACGCGGTATCAACGTTTCCAATCCACCTGGCAAAAATACTAAAAACAGGATCAGAATCAGGCCAAACAATAGAGGACGCCACTCCTGTAACGGCCGTGTTAGTTCAAACACTAATGACATGGAAAACACACCAATCAATGGCCCCCAATAAGTTTTCACGCCCCCTACCACGACCCAGATAATCAGATAAACCATTTCAACCATCTCAAAATTATGCGGATCAATGGAACCAACCAGATAGGCTAACAATGAACCTGCAATTCCCGCAAAGAAACCAGCGACACAGAAAATCAAAATTCTATATCTAGTAACATTTATGCCAATACTCTCGCATAACTCGCTATCAGCATAAATCGACTTCCAGACGTTGCCCACTCGTGAACGATCAATTCGATAAAGAATAATGAGCACAACTACAGTAAAAATTAATACAAAGAAATAAAAGTTAGTCGAGTCCCAGAAATCAACAAAATACCAGTCCCCTGGCTGACCAAGTTCTAATTTTGGGATACCGTTCACGCCGCGCGCACCACCAAAAGGATTATGAAACTTCAACCAAATGTGACGAATAAATTCCCCAAGTGCGAAAGACGCAATAAAAAATGCGAAGCCAATAGTTCTAGACAACGGCAGAGCGAGTATAAAACTTACTCCTACGGTAAATAACGCCGCCAATGGCATTGCCATATAAAATGGCACACCGTACTGTTTTGCTAGAATAGCAGTCCCGTAGGCTCCCACACCCATCAAAATATAATGACATAACGTCCAGTCCCCCGTCGTCGTCATCAATCGATAACTTTGCGCTAATATGACATTGATCAGAAAGATGGTTAATAGCTCAAGTCTATATGCTGAGATGGCTTGGGGC
>Ga0224508_10004784_pt1 | contig 10981 bp, 12 predicted proteins | sample SF_Jan12_sed_USG_4_FD_170157 | JGI IMG/M metagenome (GOLD analysis project Ga0224508, IMG submission 170157) | Sediment microbial communities from San Francisco Bay, California, United States - SF_Jan12_sed_USGS_21 | ecosystem: Environmental > Aquatic > Marine > Sediment | place: USA... | reverse complement strand
AGTGACGACTTCCAGACCCTCGTTCGGGATATCGCGATGCACATCGCCGCAGCGGCGCCGCGGTTCCTCTCGCGCGACGATGTTACCGAAGCGGATCTCAACGACGAACGAGAGATCGCACGGGATCAGGCCGTCCAGTCGGGCAAACCCGAGGCGGTCGTGGAGAAGATCGTGACCGGCAAGATCGACAAGTACTACTCTCAGCATTGCCTGCTCGAACAACCCTACGTCAAGGATCCGGACAGGACCGTGGGGGAGTTGTTGCATGAGGCGATCGGTCGGATCGGCGAGAACATGCAGGTTAAACGGTTTGCCCGCTTTGTCCTCGGCGAGGCCAGCTGACCGCCAGCGGCTACGATCGGAGGCCTGATGGCCAGACCAAGATTCAAGCGCATCCTGCTCAAGCTCTCGGGCGAAGCTCTGATGGGCGAGCAGGAGTTCGGGATCTGTCCCGAGATGATCGGCCGCGTTTCCGATGAGTTGGTCGAGGTCCAAAGCCTCGGGGTCGAGTTGGCGCTCGTCGTCGGTGGCGGCAACTTCTTCCGAGGAGCCGCCGCGGGCGAGGCCATGGATCGGGTCAGCGCCGACCACATGGGTATGCTGGCCACGCTGATCAACTCGCTGGCCCTCCAGGATGCCCTCGAACGCCGCGGCCTGGACACGCGCGTGCTATCGGCGCTCGAGATCCGGCAGGTTGCCGAGCCGTTCCTGCGTCGTCGGGCCTTACGGCACCTCGAGCGCGGGCGGGCGGTCATCCTTGCCGCGGGTACGGGTAACCCGTATTTCACCACCGACAGCGCCGCCGCCCTGCGCGCGATGGAAGTTCGGGCCGAGATCCTGATCAAGGCGACCAAGGTCGACGGAATCTACTCGGACGATCCGGTCACGAACCCCGAAGCGAAGTTGATCAAGAAGGTGGGTTATCTTGAGGTCCTCGAGCGCGGATTGCGCGTGATGGACAACACCGCAATCTCGCTTTGCATGGATAACAAAATGCCCATCGCGGTTTTCAATATGCGCACGCCCGGCAACCTGAAAAGAATCGTGCTGGGAGAAGATGTCGGTTCGATCGTTTCGGAGTAACGCATGCCACAGCAAGACGTCTTGACTCGGGCTGGTCAACGGATGGATTCCACCGTTGAAGACACTCGCCAAAAACTAGGCACCGTACGCACCGGGCGCGCGACGATCGGAATCCTGGACGGTATTACCGTCGAATACTACGGGACCCCGACACCGTTGAATCAAGTCGCCAAGCTCTCGGTTCCCGAGGCCAATCTCATCGTGGCTCAACCGTTCGACCAGTCGATCCTGGGCGACATGGAACGCGCGATCATGGCCTCCGACCTGGGTTTGAATCCGTCCAACGACGGCAAGCTCGTGCGTATTCCGATACCGCCCTTGACGGAAGAGCGGCGCAAGGATCTGGGCAAGAAGGTCCGGCAACTCGGCGAGGACGCCAAGACCGCGGTGCGACAGATTCGCCGTGATGCCAACGAAGAGCTCAAGAAACTCGAAAAGGAGAGCGGCCTATCCGAGGACGATTCGCGGCGAGCTCAGGAAGACGTTCAAAAAATCACCGACGCCCACACGGCCCGAATCGATGAACTCACCGCCCACAAAGAAAAAGAACTGATCGAGATCTAGGGGGACTCGCTTCCCGCACGCCATGGGCCAAGCAAGCGCACCCGATTTCACCGCCATCGTCGTGGCGGCCGGCCGAGCGGAACGTTTCGGCGGGCCGCTGCCCAAGCAGTTTCTCGAAGTCGGCGGACGCCTGGTCCTCGAACACTCGGTCGATCGGTTGGCCAGCGCGACCGGAGTCGGAGAGGTCGTCGTGGTTCTGTCGGCCGAACAGATCGACGGAGAGTTTTCCGACAGGTTACGCAAACACCCTGCTGTCTTGACCCTCGTTGCAGGTGGTGCGACTCGAGCGGCCTCGGTTGCCGCCGGTCTGACGGCGGTCCCTGCCGGTCGCGATTACGTCCTGATTCACGATGCCGCACGACCGCTGGCCTCGGTCGCGTTGGTCTCGCGGGTGATCGAGGCGACGCGCTCTCACGGAGCCGCGATCCCCGTGTTGGGTCTGGCGGATACCGTAAAGCGAGTCGATTCGACCGGTCGCGTCGAAGCGACCCTGGATCGATCCGTTTTGCGGCTGGCTCAGACCCCGCAGGGAGCTGAAAAGAAACGCTTGATCGAATCCCTGGAAGCCGCCATGGCGGACTCTCCGACCGACGAGGCCGCCGCGTTGGAGGCGTCGGGGCACCACGTCGCCACCGTCGAGGGCGAATCGGCGAACATCAAAATAACCAGCGCCGAGGATTTCGCTACCGTCAGGCGCCGACTGGAGGGCAGCGTGGATCTTCGCGTCGGAACCGGATTCGATGTGCATCGTGTCGATCCATCCCGCCCGCTCGTGCTCGGGGGCGTCCTGTTCGAGAATGAGCCCGGACTGCAGGGCCACTCCGACGCTGATGTCGTGCTCCACGCCGCGATGGATGCGCTGCTCGGTGCCGCGGGAGCGGGGGACATCGGGATGTTGTTCCCGCCCGACGACGATCGCTGGGCCGGCGCGGACAGTACGAAGCTCGCCGAGATCGTATTGCAAACGATTCAGGCGGACGGCTTTCGGATCGTCAATCTCGACCTGATGTTGCTGGCCGAACGGCCGAAAATCGGGCCGCGTTCGGCGCAGATGCGAGCACGAGTGGCCGCGGCGTTCGATCTCGACACGAGCCGAGTGGGGCTGAAAGCCACAACGCTCGAACGGCTCGGCAGTCTCGGCCGGCACGAAGGGATCGCCTGTCAGGCGGTGGCCTTGCTGAGTCGCGACGGCTCATGAGGCAAGAAGACCAGGACTCCACCGATGACGTGACCCTTTACGGTGTGCATCCGGTGATGGAGTTGCTGGAGCGTCAGCCTGACGACATCGCGCGGATCTGGGTCGCACGCGAAGACGATCGAAAACTCGGCAGGCTGCTTCGTGCCGCGCGGCACGCGGGCGTTCCGGTCAGCCGATTACCGAGAACCGCGTTGGGGCGTCGCCTGCCGCGCGGGGTCAACCACCAGGGCGTCGCGGCGCTGACCTCTGCGCTGAGGTACCGCTCGGTGACCCGGGTATGTGCCGACGCCGACGCCGGTTCCCAACTTCTCGTGCTCGTCGACGGGGTCCAGGACGCGGGCAACCTGGGCGCCATCCTGCGCACGGCCGCCGGTGCGGGGGTCGATGGTGTGGTGCTTTCAGCCGAGGGGACGGCCGGGCTGACCGCCGCGGCCGTGCGAGCTTCGGCCGGGACGGCGACCGGGCTGGCGGTTGCGCGAGAGGTCAAACCGGCCCGTTTCATCCGTGAAATGGCTGAGAAAGGCTACAGATCGATCGCTCTGGATCCCCGCGCGGCCGATCCCTGGGACGAGGCGGAGCTCGACGGTCCGCTGATTCTGGTCGCCGGAGGGGAAGCGCAAGGGCTCCGTCCGTCGGTTCTTCGAGCGTGCCACCGAAGAGTGGCCATCCCGCTCGCGCCGGGGGTCGAATCGTTGAATGTCGCTGTCGCCACCGGTGTGCTACTTTTTGAGGTCCTGAGACGCCGGCGGCGCCCTTGAAAGCTTGGAAATCCGCTGTTAAGATCTGCCGTTTGCACCTGTGCTGGCGTAGCTCAGTTGGTAGAGCAGCGGTTTTGTAAACCGCCGGTCGGGGGTTCAAGTCCCTTCGCCAGCTCCAGATGAAGGAGTTGGCAACGGGTTTGTCTGGCCGGTGGGATGAAGTGAGAAAGCCACGGGGTAGGTATCGACGGTGTGGATGGGTGCCCGAGTGGTTAAAGGGAGCAGACTGTAAATCTGCCGGCCTTAGGCCTACGAAGGTTCGAATCCTTCTCCATCCACCATTTTATAGAAAGTGAAAACAAAAATGAAACCGGTGCGGGAATAGCTCAGTTGGTAGAGCATCAGCCTTCCAAGCTGAGGGTCGCGAGTTCGAGCCTCGTTTCCCGCTCCAACATTTTTGATTTGGCGAGGACCTAGAAGAACGAAGAAACGTCGACGGCAAAAACGAACCGCTGCCCATGTAGCTCAGTCGGTAGAGCACTTCCTTGGTAAGGAAGAGGTCACCGGTTCGAATCCGGTCATGGGCTCCAGTCCGGAAACGTCGATACAAGCAGGGCAAGTCGGAAGAGACGAATAGATCCAGCAGCCACGGCGAAACCTGGCATGCAAGGAGAGGCGATGTCGAAAGAAAAGTTTGATCGATCCAAACCGCACGTGAACGTGGGCACGATTGGGCACGTGGATCACGGTAAGACGACCTTGACAGCGGCGATCACGATGACGCTCGCCTCGGGCAGCGACAAGGTGACGGCGCGGTCGTTTGATTCGATCGACAACGCACCCGAAGAGCGCGAGCGTGGGATCACGATCGCGACGGCCCACGTGGAGTACGAGACGGCCGCGCGTCATTACGCTCACGTGGATTGCCCGGGTCACGCCGATTACATCAAGAACATGATTACGGGCGCGGCACAGATGGACGGCGGGATCCTGGTGGTTTCGGCCGCTGACGGCCCGATGCCGCAGACTCGCGAGCACATTTTGTTGGCGCGACAGGTCGGCGTACCCGCGATCGTGGTGGCGTTGAACAAGGTCGACATGGTGGACGATCCGGAGTTGCTGGATCTGGTCGAGCTTGAAGTGCGCGAGTTGCTGAGTCAGTACGAATTTCCGGGCGACGACATCCCGATTTGCCGTGTTTCGGCATTAAAGGCGATGGAAGGCGACGCGGAAGCTCAGGCCGGGGTGAAGGCGCTGATGGACGAAGTCGACAGCTACATTCCGATGCCCGAGCGCGCGATCGATAAAGACTTCCTGATGCCGATCGAGGACATTTTCTCGATCTCGGGTCGCGGCACGGTCGTGACGGGTCGCATCGAGCGCGGTCTGGTGAAGGTCGGCGAGGAGATCGAGATCGTCGGGATCCGCGACACGGTGAAGAAAGTCGTGACGGGTGTCGAGATGTTCAAGAAGTTGCTAGATTCGGGTGAGGCCGGAGACAACGTCGGTTTGTTGCTTCGTGGTGTGAACCGCGAGGACGTCGAGCGCGGCCAGGTGTGCGCCAAGCCGGGATCGATCACGCCGCACACGAAGTTCATGGGTGAGGTTTACGTCTTGACCAAGGAAGAGGGCGGTCGTCACACACCGTTCTTTACGGGCTATCGGCCGCAGTTCTACTTCCGCACGACGGACGTGACGGGTTCGGCTGAACTGCCTTCGGGTATCGAGATGGTGATGCCCGGCGACAACGTGACGATCGACGTGAACCTGGGAACACCGATCGCGATGGACAAGGGGCTGCGCTTTGCCATCCGTGAGGGTGGTCGTACGGTCGGCGCGGGAACGGTTACCGAGATCAAGGAGTAGCTCGGCTCAAGCCGACCTACTTTTTCTTAGGAAGGATCGCAACCGATGCGTGACAACGTTCAGCTGCAGTGTGGTGATTGCAAACGTCGCAACTACGTGACGACGAAAAACAAGAAGACCACCACGGGCAAGTTGCAATTCAAGAAGTATTGCCGCTGGTGCCGCAAGCACACGTCGCACAAAGAGACGAGATAGCCGTGAACTCGATCAGACGGTTCAAACAATACATGACCGAGGTGTGGTCCGAGCTCAAGAAAACGACTTGGCCCGCCCGCAGGGACGTCTACGGCACGACGCTCGTGGTCATCGTGACGGTTCTGATCTGCGCCTTCTACCTGTGGCTCGTGGATTCACTTTTGAGTCGCGGCATGCAAAAAGTTTTCGAGGTGTTCGGCTAATGACCGAAGTTGCCGACAAGCTCTGGTACATCATCCACACCTACTCCGGCTTCGAAGCCAAGGTGAAGGATTCGTTGCGTCGCCGGGCGGACGATATGGGGATGGCGGAAACGATCGAGGAGATCCTCGTTCCGACCGAAGAAGTGGTCGAAATCCGCGATGGGAAAAAGAAGCGTAAGACGCGCAAGTTCTTTCCCGGGTATGTGCTGGTCAAGATGGAAATGTCCGATGACGCCTGGCATGTAGTGCGCAACACTCCCAAGGTGACCGGCTTCGTCGGCACGGGGACGAACCCCGTCCCGCTCAGCGAGGACGAGGTCGCGCGGATCGTGAATCAGGTTTCGGTGGCGGCGGAGAAGCCGAAGCCGGTGCTGGCGTTCAACGTAGGGGATTCGGTTCGCATCGTGGATGGACCGTTCAGTAACTTCACCGGGAACGTCGAAGAGGTCAACGAGGACCGTTCGACGTTGAAAGTCATGGTGACGATTTTTGGCCGGGCCACTCCGGTCGAGTTGGAATTCCTCCAGGTGGAGAAACCCTGACATGGCCAAGAAAGTCATCGGTCAGATCAAGCTGCATATCCCGGCCGGCAAAGCCACTCCGGCGCCGCCCGTGGGTCCCGCGCTGGGGCAGCATGGCGTCAACATCATGGACTTTTGCAAGTCCTTCAACGCCAAGACGGCAAAGCAAAACGGAATCACCACGCCGGTCGTGATCACCGTCTATCAGGATCATTCGTATTCGTTCATCACGAAGACGCCACCTGCGTCGGTGTTGCTGATCAAGGCTGCCGGTCTGGAAAAAGGTTCAGGGGAACCCAATCGCGACAAGGTCGGCAAGGTCACACGCGCGCAGGTCGAGGAAATCGCCAAGACCAAGATGGAAGATCTAAACGCCGCGTCGGTTGAAGCAGCCATGCGCATCATCGAGGGCAGTGCGCGCTCGATGGGCATTGAAGTAAAGAGCTAGGGAGGTCTGTCAGATGCCCAAGCACGGCAAGAAATTCAGTGCGGCTCAGGCCAAGGTCGAAAAGCGGCCGCATGGTCTGTCCGAGGCACTGAAAACGGTGCGCGAAGCTGCTTTTGCAAAGTTCGACGAGAGCGTCGAGGTCAGCATGCGGCTCGGGGTCAATCCTCGGCACGCCGACCAGATGGTTCGGGGCACCGTGGTGTTACCGCACGGCACAGGAAAGACGACCCGAGTTCTGGTGATCGCTGCCGGCGAGAAAGCCAAGGAAGCCGAGGAGGCCGGGGCCGATCATGTCGGTGGTCCGGAACTGGCGCAGAAAATTCAGGAAGGCTGGCTCGACTTCGAGGCGGTGATCGCCACGCCGGACATGATGCGTGAGGTCGGCAAGCTCGGGAAGGTGCTCGGACCGCGCGGATTGATGCCCAACCCCAAGACCGGAACCGTGACGTTCGATGTTGCGGACGCGGTGCAGGCGATCAAGGCCGGTAAGGTCGAGTTTCGCGTGGACAAGACGGCCATCATCCACGTGGCCGTGGGCAAACTTTCCTTTGACGACGACAAGTTGCTGGAAAACACGCAGACGTTGCTACAAGCCGTGATGCGGGCCAAGCCCTCGTCAGCCAAGGGTAAATACGTTAAATCCGTTTTCGTCTCTTCGACGATGGGCCCCGGCGTCGCCGTTGACCCCGACGAAGCCGAAGCTGCCTGAGGTGCCCCGTGAAACGCGCTACTAAAGATGTTTTGATCGAGAGCCTGAACAAACAGTTCAGCGAGGACCCGCACGTCATCGTGGCCAGTTTTAGCGGTTTGACGGCGAACCAGGCCAATGGTCTACGCCGCAAGGTCGATGAAACCGGCGGAAAGATCGGCGTGATCCGGAATCGTTTGGCCAAACGGGCTGCGGTGGGAACACCCATCGAGCCGCTGGTTAGCGAGTTCGAGGGGCCCTGCGTATTGCTGTCGCACGGGGATGATCCGGTCGGGTTGGCCAAGAGCCTGACGGATTTTATCAAGGAAAACCCGCAGATCGAACTCAAGGCAGGCTTGATCGATGCCAAGGAGCAACTCGACTCGAGCGGTCTGACGGCATTGTCCAAGATGCCCGGCTTGCAGGAGCTGCGAGCTCAGATGCTGGCCCTGTTCCAGACCCCGGCGACGACACTGGTCCGTTTGCTGGGTACGCCTGGAACGCAGTTGGCCCGTGTCATCGACGCGAATCGTAAAAAACAGGGAGACGGCGGAGAGTAGCCGCCGGTTTATCCACGTCAACAAGAATTGGGTCGCGACGCGGCCCGTTGAAAGAATGAAGGAGTAGGGAAATGGCCGATCTGGAGGCAATTGCCGGCAATCTCAGCGAGTTGACCGTGATGGAGGCCGCCAACCTCGTCAAGATGCTCGAGGACAAGTGGGGCGTCTCTGCTGCGGCCCCCGCTGCCGTCGCCATGGCCGCACCGGGTGCGGGAGAAGCAGCCGCTGAAGAGCAAACCGAGTTCGAAGTGATCCTCAAGGAAGTGGGCGCCAAGAAGATCAATGTGATCAAGGCCGTCCGCGAGGTCACCAGCCTGGGCCTGAAAGAGGCCAAGGATCTCGTCGAGGCGGCGCCGAAGGCGATCAAGGAAGGCATCACCAAGGAAGAAGCCGCCGAGATCGTCAAGAAGTTCGAGGAGCAGGGAGCCACGGTCGAGATCAAGTAGCCGGATTCGGAATCTTAAACCGAAGATGGTGAAAACCGTGAGCAAACTGAAAGACAGGCTCCCTGGCAGGGTCCAGGGGTTCTTGTGCATTCTTGTATCCGGACGTTCGCGTGCCCAGTGCGCCGGAGGTATCCGTCACGATGGCTGAGATGATTCGTTCGGCCAAACAGCGAGCCGATTTTTCGAAGATTAAAACGGTAGTCCCGATCCCTAACCTGATCGAGGTGCAGAAGCGTTCTTACGAACGGTTTCTGCAGATGCGTACTTCACCCGCCGATCGCGAATCGCAAATCGGTTTGCAAGGCGTGTTCAAGTCCATCTTCCCGATCAAAGATTTCCGTGAAACGTGCTCTCTCGAGTTTGTCGAGTACACGATCGGAAACTGGGAATGCAAGTGCGGGGAGTTACGCGGGGTTGAAAAGCTGCGAGCGGAGTGCAGTTTTTGTGGCAAGCCCGTGGTTGCGCCGGATGCGCGCGGCGGTGAGGTCGGATGCCACCACTGTGGCAACCTCACGCAAATCGAACTCCCGGACTGCGACAACTGCGGCGAGCCTGTCGCTCTCAAGTTCAAGTACGACGTTGAAGAGTGCCAGCAGCGCGGCCAGACCTACACGGTTCCGCTCAAGGTCACGATCCAACTAATCGTTTACGACAAGGACCCGGATACGGAAACCCGATCGATCCGCGACGTCAAAGAGCAAGAGGTCTACTTTGGCGAGATCCCGATGCTCACCGACAACGGGACGTTCGTCGTCAACGGCACCGAGCGAGTGATCGTAAGCCAGTTGCACCGTAGCCCCGGAGTGTTCTTCCAGGCGGATGCCGCCCGCATCACGTACACGTCGAAGGTGATCCCGTACCGCGGTAGCTGGGTCGAGTTCGAGATCGACCACAAGAACATCCTCTACGTACGGATCGATCGGAAGCGCAAGTTCCCGGCCACGATCTTCATGCGCGCACTCGGTCTGGAGGACATTCCCGCGATCTTCAACGCGTTCTACGACCCGATCGAAACGCGGGTCGGCAAGACCGGTGGATGGGAATTCCGCGTCGGACCCGGCCTGGTCGGACGGAAGACCCGCACGGCGGTCAAGCGCGGCGCGACCGAGCTGATCAAGAAGGGTCGCAAGATCCGCGAAGAACACCTCGAAGACCTGCGCAAGGCGAGAATCCAGTGGGTCGCCGTCGGGCCGGGCGAGATGCTCGGCGCGGTCAGTGTCCACGACATCGCCGACGAAGAAACCGGCGAGGTGCTCGTCGAAGCGGCCAAGCCGCTGACCGAGGAGATCCTCGGCGACCTGATCGAGCGCGGCATCCGTACGTTCGAATGCATCTTCCCCGAGAGCGAGGATGTCGGCGAGACGCTGATCGAGACGCTGGCCAAGGATTCTGTCAAAGACCAGAAGGAAGCGTTGATCGAGATCTACCGTCGTCTACGCCCCGGCGACCCGCCGACGGCGGAATCGTCGCGCGCTCTGTTCAACAACATGTTCTTCGATCCGGCTCGCTACGACTTTTCCAAGGTCGGCCGGCTGAAGTTCAACACCAAGCTCTACGGCTCCACGCCCGGTCACGACCTTAACGAGGGTCCCGACCCGTCCTGGGACGAGCGCGTGGCCGGTCTATGGGCCAGCGGAGAAGATCGCACGCCGTCCAAGGAAGATTTCATAGAAGTCCTGCGCTACATGCTTAAGGTGCGCCGCGGGATCGGCGAACTCGACGACATCGATCACCTGGGCAATCGCCGCGTCCGGAGCGTCGGAGAGTTACTGGAAAACCAGTTCCGTATCGGACTCGTGCGCATGGAACGGGCGATCAAAGAGAAGATGTCGGTCTATCAGGAAATGACGACCGCGATGCCGCACGACCTGATCAACGCCAAGCCCGTGATGGCAGCGATCCAGGAGTTCTTCGGGTCGAGTCAGCTTTCGCAGTTCATGGATCAAACCAATCCGCTCTCCGAAGTCACTCACAAGCGCAGGTTGTCCGCACTTGGGCCGGGCGGGTTGTCCCGTGAGCGCGCGGGCTTCGAGGTTCGCGACGTCCACCCGACGCACTACGGCCGAATCTGCCCGATCGAGACTCCCGAGGGTCCCAACATCGGCTTGATCTCGTCCTTGAGTTGTTACGCCCGGATCAACGACTACGGATTCATCGAATCGCCTTACCGTCGCGTCGACGACGCATCGGTCAGCGACTTCGTCCGTGTCACGCGCGAAGGCGAGAGCGACCTCAAGCTCGATCAGGTGCTCGCTGCCGCCGAGTTCGCCAAGTTGCGGGCCGCCGTCGCGGCCAAGGGAAAGCTTCCGCCCGAGGCAACGGCGCATTCGTTCTATCTGTCTGCTTACCAGGAGGATCGTGAAACGATCGCCCAGGCCAACGCGCATCTGAGCGCCGAGGGTGCCTTCGAGAACGAACGGGTCAGTGCCCGTAAAGCCGGTGAGTTCAAGCTGGTCCCGCGGGAGGAAGTCCGCTACATCGACGTTTCGCCCAAGCAACTCGTTTCGGTTG
>Ga0224508_10004783_pt1 | contig 10982 bp, 8 predicted proteins | sample SF_Jan12_sed_USG_4_FD_170157 | JGI IMG/M metagenome (GOLD analysis project Ga0224508, IMG submission 170157) | Sediment microbial communities from San Francisco Bay, California, United States - SF_Jan12_sed_USGS_21 | ecosystem: Environmental > Aquatic > Marine > Sediment | place: USA: California... | reverse complement strand
CAGCAACCCCTTGATCGCCACGCGCGCATCTTCAACCACAACGCTGTGATCGGCCTGGCTCCAGAGAACCTCCCCCGCGCCATCACGCACGACGAGCCCGTGGTTCTTGAAGCCCAGATCCTTGCAAATCTGTTCCGTCTCCGGCGTCATCGCGTCCACGTTTTCGGCCACGACCCGACCTTCGAACTCTTCCGCTAACCCGCTCACGGCGGGCTTGACCTTGTCACAGACCGGTCAGCCGGGCAGGTAGTAATACGTGACCTCCAGGGGCGCGGCGGCTGCGTCGGCGCAAGCCATAAACGGCAAGGCAAGCAAAACAAGTGCAACGGCGGCACTTGTCTTCGTTTGAGTGTTCATTGTTTTGACTCCCATCAAAGCGAACGGATCGGTCTTTCAGTACCCTCGGATTCTATTCCAAGTCGTCGCGGTCGTGTCGATGAGTTCATTTTCGAGTTAGACGAGCCGAAAAACCTCTAAAGTGGCGGGCATCGTTCGCCCGCCTTACCCTGATCTGGATGTGTCGCGGCCCTTTGCTATTGCTGGTTCTAGTCGGTCTGAGCTTCGCTTCTGTTGGAGTCCTTGGCTCGGGCCTGGATGCTGATCTCGGCCGCAGCGAGTCGCGTATCCGTTCGGCATCGATCCCGTTTGCCGAGGGCATGAGCGTTGCGGACATGGCGCTCGCCGAGCGGCTGGAATCGCGCGGCTATCGGCGCGTGCGCAACAAACCTACCGAAGTGGGAACCTACTTTTGGGGTCACGAGCGTTTCTGGTTCTATCGACACGCGCATCGATTGAATGGCAAGCAGCACGACGTCAGGTTGATCGGGCTCGCGTTGGACGGAACCAACGGCAGCATCGTCGGAAGGATCGACGGCAGCGATCGTGCCGTTCCATTTCGCGAGGGCGATGTGTGGATCGAACCGATGCCGATGGCGGAGTCCCTCGGCGCCGATCGTGCCGTTCGAGTCAAGATTCAGCTCGATGAGCTTCCCGAACAAGTCTGGCGCACGGTGCTCGCGGCCGAGGACGCGCGGTTCTTCGAACATGCCGGCGTGAGTGGTCGTTCGATCGCGCGAGCCGCGGCGGCCAATACGAAGGAAGGACGAGCGGCACAGGGCGGCAGCACGATCACCCAGCAACTGGTCAAGAACCGTGAACTGACACCCAAGAAATCCATCCGACGAAAGATCTCCGAGGCGCTGCGGGCGCTTTCGATCGAAGACTCCTACACCAAGGAAGAGATTCTCGAGGCGTACCTCAACGTCATCTACTTCGGGCACGTCGATGGACTGGCGGTCCACGGTTTCGGGACTGCGGCTCAGGTGTATTTTTCCAAACCCGCCGCGAAGTTGAATCTCGGCGAGGCCGCGTTGCTCGCCGCGATGATCCAGGGTCCCAATGCGTTGACGCCGGAACGGCATCGCGAGCGCGCCACCGAGCGGCGCAACTGGGTGCTGCACCGCATGGCGGAGTTGGGGTGGGCGCCGGTACGTGACGTCGCCGAGGCCAAGGCGCGGCCGATTCGACTTCGCAAATCCGGACCGCGTCGGCCGCAGGCTCGTGGTTTCCTCGACTGGGTCGCGCTTCAAACGGAAAAGGCCGCGCCAAGACGGATCGAGAATCAGCGCGGCGTCGTGGTCGAAACGACGCTCGATCCGTGGCTCCAGAACGCCGCGGAACTGGCCGTCGAAGAGCATCTCAATCGGCTGCGTCGGCAACATCGAAGTCTGCGCAAGACGGATCTGTCGGCGGCGCTGGTCGCGCTGGACACGCGTAGCGGCGAGGTGCTGGCCTGGGTCGGCGGCGATCCTGCCGATCCCGACGATCGTTTCGATCGCGTGCGCCAGGCGCTGCGGCAACCGGGTTCGGCGATCAAGCCGTTCGTGTTGCTCGAGGCGATCGATCGATGCGGTTCGCGAGAGCCGGTCAATCCCGCCACGCGCATTGCGGACGATCCGCTGACGATTGAATTGCCCTCGGGGGACTGGAGCCCCGAGAACTTCGATCGTCGATTCCACGGCAACGTCGACCTGAGGTCGGCGACGCGAAACTCCTACAACGTTCCGTTCGTGCGACTGGCGCGCTGGTGCGGGTACGACTCCGTGGCGACACGCATGCGTCGCGCGGGACTGGATCTTCCCGGCGAACTGCCGCCGTCGTTCGCGCTGGGCGCGCTCGAGGCCACGCCGCTGCAGATGGCGGGCGCGTTCAGCGCGTTCTTCAACAACGGCCGTGCGGTGGAGCCCAACGGGTTGAAGCGGATCGAGCGTCCGGCCGGCCGGGGTCTCAGGCGTGGAGGGACCGACGATCATCGCGTAGCCAGCGACGAGGCGAGTTTTATCGTGCTCGATCTGTTGCGGGATGCCGTCGCCCACGGCACCGGGAAGAACGCGGCGATCCCGGGTTTGCGCGTCGCCGGCAAGACGGGGACGTCGAACGCGTTACGCGATGCGTGGTTTGTCGGCGGGGCGGGAAGTGTGGTGGCGGCGGTCTGGGTTGGGCGCGACGGTGGTGGCACGCTCGGTCTGACCGGAGGCGTTGCCGCGGCTCCGATGTGGAAGGCGTTCATGGAACGCGCGGTTCAGGCGCGACCCGGGTACGACGTGGACCAGCCGCGAGGAGTCGTCGTTCGGCGTGTCAATCCACGCAACGGACTACTCTATGGAAACGAATCGAGTCGAGGCCGTGAAGAACTGTTTCGCAACGATGCGCTGCCGCGGCGCAAACGATTCTGGCGTCGCGACCGCGAGATGCCGGTGATCCGTTAGTCCTTCTTCTTATTGAGAAGGCCGCGCAGAAGACCCTTCACGTCGTCCTTCTTGACCTCGCCGCCCAGCAGGTTGCCCTTGAGCGCCTCGTCGATGTTGACGTTGATCGATGGCGCCATCAGCGAACCCTCGACGCTTACCGGAAGCGTCAAGCGTCCGGACGAGTCGCGCAAAATCTTCAGCACGTCGTACCTGGACAGCAACGCCGCGGATTCCTCGGGGCTCAATTGAGAGGTCAATGTGAAGGCCACGGTGCCCTGTTCCGGGTCGAACGTCCCGGTGCCCGTCGAGGCGACGTCGCCGACGGCAAGCTGCACGTTTTCGAGGCCCCAGGGCCAACGATCAAAATTGAGCGTGCCTTCCAGGCTGTCAATCAACTTCTCGACCTTATCGACCACGTCTTCCGCCGAGGCGTTGGTCTTGCCCGAGTCCTTGCCGAGCAGGCCGCTGACAAGACCCGCGGCGCCGGAACCTCCGCTCGCTTCGAGCTTACCGCGCACGGCGCGTTCGAGATCCCAACCGGGCATCGCAAGCGAGCGTGCGTTGAAGTCGACCTTCCCGGAAAGCGAACGCGCATCGAGGGTTTCACTCGAGAGATCGACACCGAGCGCGGCATCGAACCCGGTCGGCCCGGTGACCGGCTGAGCCTCGTGCACCATGCCTCCGAGCAGTTGTCCAAACACGGCGTCCTGGAGACCGCCGGAAAAGCGAAGTGTTCCAGGTGGGACCACCTGGTCGATGACCGCACTGCCGCGAGCGGGACCGCCGGCGATGGTGCCGTGGACCACCTGGACTTCGAGCCGACCCGCGCGATCGAGCGCGAACGTCGCCTCGACGTCGGTCGCCGCCGGGAGCAACTCTCCCGGGCGGACCTCGGCGGCGGAGAATTTTCCCGAGGCTTCATAGGTCAGCTCTCCGCCCGCGGGCTGGTCGACACGGATCGTGGCGTTCAACTGACCGGGCGCCACGACGTCGATCGGCAAGGGCAACACGGATTCGGAGGCGCGTAGCGCCGTTTCGAGTGGCGTGTCCGGCAGCTCTAGTTGCAGCGCGATGACAGGGGAGAGTGAACCGCTGCCGATGACCCGGGCGCCGTCGCCGTTGAACTCCAACTCCTCGAGTTGCCAACCCAGACCCTGTGGGGCGATCACGAAGTCGAGTCCGGCCCGATCGAACGGTCGTTCGCCGGATACCAGGGTCAAACCATCGGCGCTAAGGTTGCCCTCGACGCGCAACGGGAAGCCGAGGACGACTTCCCCGGAAAGCCGTCCCCCGGTCTGGATCAGATCGGGCCCGAGAAACGCTTGCAACAGATCCGTTTGGAGATCCTCGAGCGTGACCTCGATCGTCTTGCCGACCTGGCCGCGCCAACTTGCCTGGCCCGCCCCGTCGCCAAGCGACAATCGACCGTTGATGCCGCCGTCGGCCGGAAAGAAATCCCCCGTGACGTCGTTCATGAGGAACGTCATCGGCGGGGTCATCGCTCGATCCTCGATCCGCAACGTGCCGTCGCGCACGCCGATCTCGTCGATGACCACGGCAAAGCCAGCGTCCCCGGTTGCCGGTTTCGTCGTCGGCGCCTCCGTTGTTCCGCTATCGGCCGGCGCCGTTTCCACCGAGCCGCTGCGCGGTTCGCCGCTCGGACCGGCCGTCGTCGAAGCGATCGGAACGATCCAGCCCGCGGCCGGGTCCGGTCGTACGAGTTGGATCTCGGGTTTCACAAGGCGGATCCGCTCGACACGAAGTTTCTTGCTCAGCAACGGCAACAGCGCGACCTTGACGTCGATGCGGCCAATTTCAATGCGGGAGGTTTCGCCGCCCGGCGCGATCAAACTGGCGGGGCTCACGCTGAGCGCGCCGCGAAACAGCGACAACTCGATCTCGCCGAGCTCGGCGTCCCAACCGGTCGATTCCTGCAACGCGTTTTCGATCTGTGGACGAAACCGCTCGACATCAATCAGGGACGGCAGGATCAGAGCGGCGGCGAGGACCATCGCGACGACGACGCCAAGCGCCCACAGGATCCAACGACGTTTCTTTCGAACGGGTGGCGTGTTGCTCATATCGGGAAGGATACCCTCTAGAACGGACTGGCGAAGCGGGGATCTTCAACGAACGCGCGATCGGTCAAGCTCTCGAGAAACGCGACCAGATCGTCCTTTTCCAGGGGTGTCAGGTCGAAACCCGCGATACGCTCGCTCTTGTTGGGGTTGGCGCGTCCCGGTCCGCGTCCTCCGGCAGCATAAAAGTCGATGACCTCCCGCAGTGTCGCGATGCTCCCATCGTGCATGTAGGGTGCGGTGAGTTCGATGTTGAGTAGCGTCGGCGCGCGAAACGCGCCGCGGTCAACGTCGCGTCCGGTCTTTTCGATGGCCCCCGGGCTCTCCGCCGGGTAGCTCCCGAGTTCGTCCACGTTGTACAGGCCCGTGTTGTGAAACGCCGGCTCGATGTCTTCGAGCCCGCGGGCCCGGATCGGTCCGGAGAACGTGAAACCGACGTGACAGGTCGAGCACTTCGTGCGCTCGGAAAAAAAGAGATCCATGCCGCGACGGGCCGCGGGTCCGAGTGCGCTCGCGTCATCGCTATAGACCCAGCGAAAATACGGGTTGTCCCCCGAAATCAGCGTGCGTTCAAAGCTGGCGATTGCGCGGGCGATGTTGTTGATCGTGAGCGGTTGCGGGTCGCCCGGAAACGACGCCGCGAACATTGCGGGGTACGCCGGGTCGTCTCCCAGACGGGCGAGTACCCGGTCTTCGTGACCGGCCACACCGAGTTCCACCGGGTGGGTGTTGAACATCGGGACCAGCGCCTGATCCTCGAGCCGGGTCAGGGTCGGATCTTGCCAGGTCAACGTCGCGTTGTAGGCCACGTTGGCCAGGCTCATCGACGAGCGTGGGTGCAAGTCGCCGGTCGAGCCGCTGGCGTGGGCCACGCCGTCGGTGAAAGCGAGTTCGGGTCGGTGGCAGGTCGCGCAACTCTGAGTCGCGTTCCCCGAAAGCCGCTTGTCCAGGAACAGGTAGCGCCCGAGTTCGATCTTCTCGACGGACATCGGGTTATCCGGTGGAATGCGGGGAGCGGGAAACCCCGGGGGTAGATCCCACTCCCACGCATCGGCACGGACGCGCCCATGATCGGTGCCCCCGGCCGAACCGAGCGGCACCGACGCGACGAACGCGAGCGGCAAAACGACCCAGGCGATGCTGCAGGCGTTCCGCCGCATCCTGCTTACCAGTCGGCGTCCTTCAGTTCGGACACCGATTTCGTTTGACCGGCAATCTCGGCACGTTCGGCGACCCACGACGAAAACGCTTCGACCTGATCGGCCGGCGCGTCGTGCGGGTTGTTCGCGACCCACTCTTGCATGGCCTCGAGCAGGGCAGGCGCCTGATCGCTCTGGCCCTTGAACAACGTCATGTACGCCTGCTTGGCCTCGTCGAGCCGATTCAACCCGAGGTAGGCCTCGGCGCGGTACTCGATGGCTTCGGCATAATTCGGCTGGATTTCCAGCGCCTTGTCGTAGGCCGCCAGCGCCGCCTCATAGTTGCCCTGCTTGCGCAGGCAGTAGCCCAGGTCGCTGTGGGCCTCGTGCATCATCGGGTTGCTACGGATGGCGCGTTCGAAAGAACCGGCCGCCGTCTTGTACGCCTTCGCGATCTTTCCGCCCAGTTTTTCCTGTTCGGCAGCGTCGGTCGATTCGGCCCTTTTCGCTTCGAGTTTCCAGGCCTTGTTTCGCGCGCCGATGCCCATGTTGTACGACGCGACCGCTTCCTGTTCGGGCGTCAACTCCTGGGTTTCTTGCGTGTCTGTTTTCGGTTTCTTGGCGCCGCCGGCTGCAAACGCCACACCGGTCAGGCTGATTGCAATCAACAACACCATGATCGGACGGATCCGCTGCATTACCTTCCTCCTTGCCGAGACCGAGGTCCGGGCCACTCCCTCACCAGATCGATTATCGGGGACTCCCCCATTACACACCAAAAAAGAAAACCGGGCATCCGCCGTTTCCTTCGTCCCGGGGCTATGCTCTCGCCGATGCCCTGGTCGCTCTATCTCGTGCGCACCCGCGAGGGTTCGCTCTACACCGGGATCGCCCTCGATGTGGACAAGAGGTTGGCCGAACATTCGGCCGGTCTGCGCGGTGCCAAGGCCCTGCGTGGACGGGGCCCCCTCGAGCTGGTCTACCGGGCCGAGGTCGGAGATCGGGGTCTGGCTCAGGGGCTGGAACACCGGATCAAGAGGCTGGCCAAGGCGGACAAGGAGCTTCTGGTCCTCTCGGCCCCCAGCGCGGACGAGCTGATGGCCCGATTCGGCCTCAAATGACCCCCCATTCCGGGATTCCCCAAAAGCATGGTTTTCCCCTTTCGGCCGCCCAATATTGGAATTTGTGGAAAGGGCGACTTCCAGAATCTGGGGCTTCGTCATCCTGGTCGATCTGCTGGCGCTGGCCACGTTGTGGTTTGCGCCCGTCGAACACCTGACGAGGACTCCGGGGATGGTTCTCTTGCTCATCGCGCTGACGGCGCTGGTGGGCACGCGACCGGTCCATCTCAAGTGGCTCGGCGTCAAGATTGCCGCGACCCATCCTTTTATATTCTGCGCGCTGGCCGTGCAGGGTGGCTGGCCCGCGGTGCTGGTGGGCGTGTCGGGGATCGTCGGAGCGCAGATCGGTAGCCGCAAGCCGTTGGTTCCCATTCATTTCACGTTCAACGTGGGCGCATCCGCGTTGTCCACCGGCGTCGCGTGGATGGTGTTCACGGCACTCGGCGGTCAGGTGGGTCAACCGGTTCTGACGTTGGTGCCGGCGTTGACTGCCGCATCCGCCGCCTTCTTCGTTGCCAACAGCTGTCTGGTGACCAGCGTGATCGTTCTCGACAAGGGTAAAGGGTTCTCGGAGACCTGGGACAAGACGTTCCGCTGGACGATGGTGACCTACCTCGCCGGCATGCCGCTGGCGGTCCTGATGATCTTCATGCTGGACACCATCGGACCGTGGGGGCTGGCGCTGGGCATCCCACCGACCTGGATGATCCTGGGCTACTACAAGGCCAACAAGGAAAAGACGGAAGAACAGCAACGCCGGATCCACGAGATCGAAACGCTCAACGCGCAGCTCGAGCAACGCGTGGAGGAGCGCACCCACGATCTGGCCGGCGCGCTCGAACAGATCAAGGAGTTGCAGTCTCTCAAGGCAACCCTGACGCAAACCCTGGTCCACGACCTCAAGAACCCGCTCGCCGCGGTTTCGGGGAACCTCGATCTGCTGGAGATGCAGAACGACAACGAACGTGTCCTCCGTCTGGTTCGTCGCAGCCGGACCGGAGCCGATCGCCTGCACCGGATGATCATGGATCTGATGGACATCGCGCGGATGGAAGAGGGCCGTTTTCAACTCTCCGAGGAGCGGCTGGATCCGAGCAAGCTGGCCGCGCGGGCGCTGGAAAACGCCGAAGGTTCCTTCGAGCAACAGGGTGTGCGGTTGACGCTACGGAGCCCCGAAGAACCGTGTGTGTTGCGCGCCGACCCCGCCGTGATGCATCGCGTGCTCGACAACCTGTTGGCCAACGCTCTGCGATACTCGCCCAAGAACGGAACGGTCACGGTCGGTTTCGTTCCCGGTGCGGAGATTCTCGAGATCACCGTGTCGGATCAGGGCACGGGTATCCCCGAGAAGTTTCGCGAAAAGGTCTTCGAAAAATACGCCCAGGTCGAGTTGCGTGAGGCCGGCGTGTCGGTGAACCGCGGACTCGGTTTGACGTTTTGCCAACTCGCCATCGAAGCGCATGGCGGCAAGATCCTTGCCGATGAGGCTCCCGGCGGCGGCGCGATGTTCCGCGTCCAGATGCCGGTACGGGCCGCCGACGATACCGGACCCGCCGTTCCCGAGGTCCCTGTCGAGCAGCGCGACGCGCCCGCGCGGCTAGCGGAACCCGTTGAAGTCTCCGCGGTCCGTCGCGACTAGCCGACGCCTCTCCTCGTACCCGGCCGGGTACTCGATTCAGAAACTCTCCGCAGGTTGCCGAAACGGATCAGCCGGGTAGGTGGCGGTGCGTTCGATCTCAGAGTGTATGATGGCGCAACGGGGATCGAATCATGGCCACTTCTTTCGGGCACTCTCAGGGGCGACTGCCCCTCAAGAGCCAGCACCAGGACAAGCTGTTCTGGGCCAAGCTGACGGCACTCTGGCATCGCGAGAGGATGCGGACCGTCTACGAACGGACCGGTGTGCCTGCAGCGGATGCGCGCCACCGCGCCAACCGCGAGGCGCTGGAAGTTGCACACAAACACGGTTTCCAAGGTCAACTCCCGCAACTCAAGGCGGCTCTTTCGGAGCTGATCGTCAACGAACTTCCGGGGCGTGGCAAACCTAATCCGGGTTCCGGCATCCGCTACTGGGAGGAGCAGACCCACCGCGACATGATGCGCATCCTGGCGTATCCGGCAGCGCGGCTGGAAACCGAGTTGTTGTCCTACATCAGCGGAGAAATCGGGCAAAACGGACGACTCGCCGGTCGCACCGGCTTTTACAAGCTCACTCTGATTGTCGGGTTCCTGCCCACGACGGACTACCTGGACAAACGGGAAGCGTTCCTGCGTGTCCTCCACCGCATCGGGCACGACCCGGCGTACGCCGATCGCGAGATTTACCGCGTGGTACTGCGCTTGCTTCAGAGTTACACGCACCGCCCGTTCGAAACACGGATCGGCGAGCCGATGCCGGTCAATGGCCTCAAGAAAGGCATGCGTAGGATGTTCGGGTTCCTGCCCTTCAAGTCGTCCTAGATGTCGTCGGATCACAAACGCGACGCACCGCTGGAAATGGACGGCGCCCGTTTTAGAGAACTGGGCTACCGTGCGGTCGATCATGTCGCAGACCTGCTGGATTCCTTGCGTGACAAACCGGTCAACGGGGACCTGACGCCGACCGAGATCCGCGCCCTGCTGCCCGCCGAGTTGCCGCTGCAGGGTCAGGACGCGGAAGAGCTGCTCGACGAGACGGCACGCACGCTCTTTGATCATTCGCTGTTCAACGGGCACCCGAACTTCCTTGGATACATCACGTCTTCCGCCGCACCGATCGGCGCGCTCGCCGACCTGCTGGCGGCAAGCGTCAATCCCAATCTCGGCGGTTGGCAGCTGTCACCCGTGGCCAGCGAAATCGAGGGCCAGACCGTGCGCTGGATCGGCGAGTTGATGGGCTACCCGGTGGGCGGTGGGTTGCTCGTCAGCGGCGGGAACATGGCGAACATCACCGCGTTCCTCGCCGCGCGTCGCAACAAACTGGGCGAGGGCGTGCGCCGTGGTGGTTTGATCGATGCAGGCGAACGTCCGACGGCTTACGCATCGAGCGAGACGCATACCTGGCTTCAAAAAGCGGCGGATCTGTCCGGGTTGGGAACCGACAGCCTGCGCTGGATCGATGTCGATGAGCGCGGCTGCATCAAGATCAATTCACTGCGGGAGACGATTCGAGCGGATCGTGAAGCGGGTTGCCGGCCGTTCCTGGTCGTGGGTACCGGGGGGTCGGTGTCGACCGGAGCGATCGATGCACTCGACCAACTTGCCGAAGTCGCTGAGAGCGAGGACCTCTGGTTCCACGTCGACGGCGCCTACGGAGCGCTTGCCGCGCTGGTCCCGGAACTGCACGATCGGTTCCGCGGGATGGAACTCGCCGACTCGGTTGCCGTGGACCCACACAAGTGGCTTTACGCCCCGCTCGAGGCCGGCTGTACGCTGGTGCGCGACGCGCGGACGTTACCCGATGCCTTTTCGTACACGCCGGTCTACTACCACTTCGGTGGAGAGGAAGATCCTCGCACCAACTACTACGAAGTGGGCTTGCAGAACTCGCGTGGTTTTCGAGCTTTGAAGGTCTGGTTGGCGATCAGGCAGGTCGGCAGGCGCGGCTATGAAAAGATGATCGGCGACGATTGCCGGGTCGCGCGCGCCCTTTACGACGCCGTCGTTCGTAGCGAGGACCTCGAAGCGCTGGGCCATGACCTGAGCATCACGACGTTTCGTTACGCGCCCGCGAAAACCCCGCGGGACGTGACCGATCGTGAGGCCTGGTTGGACGAGATCAACACCCGTTTGCTGGAGCGCCTCAAGGCTTCCGGCGAGTTGTTCGTTTCCAACGCCGTCGTCGGCGGGCGCTTCGCGTTACGTGCCTGCGTGGTGAATTTCCGGACCTCGTTTGCCGACGCGGAAGCGATCCCC
>Ga0224508_10004782_pt1 | contig 10982 bp, 11 predicted proteins | sample SF_Jan12_sed_USG_4_FD_170157 | JGI IMG/M metagenome (GOLD analysis project Ga0224508, IMG submission 170157) | Sediment microbial communities from San Francisco Bay, California, United States - SF_Jan12_sed_USGS_21 | ecosystem: Environmental > Aquatic > Marine > Sediment | place: USA... | reverse complement strand
GCTTTTGTACAGTACCAGATTACGCGTTTGCCAGCTTTCCCCGATCTTAGTTGCACGGTTGAAGACATCATCGCCGAGGGACAGAAAGTAATGGTACGCTTCATCGTACGTGGCACCCATCTAGGCGCGTTTCGCGGCGTTCCAGCCACTGGAAAGAAGATAGAGATGGGTGGCATTAGCTTAGAACGATGTGCTGGCGGCAAGATCGTAGAGGGTTGGCACTACTCAGACGCGCTCGGCATGCTGCAACAGCTTGGCATGATTCCTTCTCAATAAACTCTGCCAATTTGAACCCTTGGCTGAGCTCAAACGTGGGTCCCGTGGTGGTCCCTCTCAGATCGTCAACAACGGCGGATGGGGCATCAGCTGTGAAGGGCCCCTGCGGTAGCTGTCATCGGCCGAGGCCTGTTCGATCCAAACGATCTCGACCTCACCGGCAATGCGTTGGACCCCCACGAGTTGCCAGACGCAGCAGCCGCCGAGAGTTCGGACATCAGTGGCGGCCCTCGATTCGAGAAGCAGCTGAGCGGCTGAATGGGCAAATCGATACTGTCCAACCTCGACGCCTCGGGAGCGTCCTGGTCCGGGGTGGCCCACCTGCCCCAGGACGATGCAGGTTGTTCGGCCCTCAACCTTCCACCAAAAATAGGTGTTGACTTATCATAAGTTATGACGCATATTCCGTGCATGGACGTCGGCGCCCAACTCGGGGCACTCGCCGATCCGACGCGAAGGCGGATCTTCGAGCTGTTGCGATCGGGGCCACAGTCGGTGCGTGAGCTGACCGACCGCGTGGCCGTCTCCCAACCGGCGGTCTCCCAACACCTCCGAGTCCTCGCCGAGGCCCGCCTCGTGACCGTCAGACCGGTGGGTGCGAAGCGCTTGTATTCGGCAAACCTCGACGGCCTCGAGTCGTTGCGGTCATGGCTTGACGCCATGTGGGACGACGTCCTCGACGGCTTCGCGGAGGCGGCCGAACAAGCGCTCACCGAACGCCAGACCACGAAACGACAAGGAGAGCGGTCATGAGACTGAGCACGACACCCATCGAACCCATCAGGAAGACCCGTCACGTCGCCCTCGACAAGGCTGGCGCCTTCGAGCTATTCACCGACCGGATCGGCAGCTGGTGGCCGCTCGCCACGCACTCGATCGCCGACGACCACGCCGTCGGCGTCCGATTCGAGGGCGCCGTTGGCGGCCGGGTCGTCGAACTGACCGACTCCGGTGAGGAGCACAGCTGGGCCGACGTCATCGCTTGGGATCCCCCGCACCGCTTCGCACTCGCCTGGCATCCGATCGAGAACCCCACGGCCGCAACGATCGTCGACGTCCGCTTCCACGAGGCAGAAGGTGGTACCGACGTCGAGCTCGAACATCGCGGCTGGGAAGAGCTCGGCCCCGAGGACGGCCAGATGTGGCGCGACAGCTACGACCCGGGCTGGGATGCCGTGCTCGAACGGTTCGTCGGGTGCGCAGCCGCAGTCTGAGCGGAACTGCTCAGGTCAGCTGGGGACGGCGATCCCTCGGCGTACAGCGCGAGCAGCTGCGCCTCTGCGCGAGGCGATCGACTGGCTCTGCTTCACCCGTTTTCGACTCCCCTGTCCAGCGTCCGCTGGATAGCTCTCACCGGCGGCCACGGACGAGCGCAAGGGCTAGGTCGCGCGTTCCCGCTCAGGGTGACGCATGCTCATCGACCAGGTCCTGGAAGTGACGGCGCACATGGCTCTCGAACGCCTTCTTCACCGGACCGATTGCGAGCGCTGCGGTCCACAGCCCACCACGAAGACGGAATGCCCCTGAGTGGGTGAGCAGCGTGCCCGATGCTGTTGCTGCGAACTCGAACCGCTCGTTGCATTCAGCGAAGGGACCAGCGAGGTGCTCGAAGGTGATCGCGTTCTCCTCGTAGCGCACGAGCTCGACCGTCTTGAACCGGAACGGTCCTTCGACCCCAGCGAAGCGTCGAACGAGCCGGTCGGGCTCCTCTGCCAAGATGTCCTCCGGGCTGCCAGCCAATCGTTCCCGCAAGACGTCCATCAGTTCGGCCGGTGGGAGCGCGACCTCCACCGCGTCGCGAGCCAACTGGACGCGAGGGCGAACAGCAAGTGCCACCATCGAACCAATTGCGACAAGCCAGAGCTGGACGATGCGCATCTACTTGAAACCGGCAGACGACCGGAGACAGTCCACCCTCGGTCGCCAGTTCCGTCCCCGGCCCAACGCGCCCACCGCTGAGGATCGGCGGGCTCGGCGTCCGTCAGTGCGTCGCCTTCCGCTCGCTAAGGGTGCCGCGAACAGCGTGATCGGCCGACTCCAGGAGTCCGCCGATCGTCGCAGTGATCTCCTCGTCGAGCTTGCCGGTCCACTCGTCCATGTAGATCTTCTTCACCTCGACCGCAATCGCACAGCAGCGGCTTCCGTATCGGTCGTTGAGCCAGCGCACCATGTGGCCGCCCGTGAACCTCACGTCGAAGCGCACATCCAGCTTCGCGACGTAGAACGGAGGCGCCCCCAATGCGTCTGCGAACGCCTCGACGACCGCCTCCCAGCCCGGCCGATGGATCGACTCGGTGCCGAGGTTGATCTCCGGGTTATCCATCGGGTCGTCGACCGGCGCGGCTGGTCCCGCCCTGTGATGGTTGTAGGAGTGGAGGTCGAGCACGACGACATGCCCATTGGCCTCGATGATGTCGTCGCAGATCCGACCGAGCGTGGCGTAGAACGAGTCATAGAGCTCGAGCGAGCGGGCGACCACATCGTCAGGCGGTGCCAGCTTCCATAGATCGAGGCCCCATGCGTCGGCCGGAGTGCGGTACATGGCCCTCTCACGTGGTCGATTCAGATCGACTTCGAAGCGCGAGCGATGGGCGACGATCCTGTTCCCGGCGATGCCAACCCAACGATCGGTGAAGGGGTCCTCTTCCCGGAGGCGATCCAACTCGGAGAGCTGAATGAGTGACGCGATCTCGTCCCTCAGCGCGTGTCCGGCGTGGATGGCGGTCGCCACCACCGGGTCGTCGCCGACCTCGATCGTTCATGGTGCAGTGGTCATAGCGTGTTCGTCTCGGCCCTGTCGACGTTCCTTCGGTGGTAGCCCATGTAACCGACGATCACGCAGTGGCGCCTAGCGAACAGGCCGAAATCGACCGCTGGCACACAACGAGCACAGCCTTCTCGACTGGTACTGAGATCGACGAGGCCATCGACCAAGAGTAGTTCAGCTGCTCCTCGACAGCTGCGGCGAAGGCGGTCGCGCCGACCCGGCTGTAACGAGGAGACCGGCCACCGGGCGTCGGGGCCGCTCCCAACCACCGGCGAGCCAGACTTGGCGACCCGCAGCCGGCTTCAGAGCCCCAGCTTGGCCGTCAACAGCGAGCCGAGCTGGACGTGGTCCTCCAGGTCCAGGACGTTGACCGCAGGGAGCCCAGTCAGCTTCTCGATCAGGTCGATGCCGGCACTGGTGCTGGCGGCCACACCGCTGACGACGTCGGGCTGGAGATCGAAGGCGTCCATGACACCGGTCACTGCATAGGGGTCGGAGGCGGCGAGGAGGGTGAAGCCGATCACGTCGCCGAGCTCCTCGACAACGACGGTGCCGTTGTAGGGCTCGAGGGGCGAGGCGCCGGCCTCGGCCACGACGACGTCGGGCTTCTCGGCGGCGATGCGATCGAGGACCACCCCGAGGGCCCGGCGGTACTCGCTCTCGTCGACGACGCTGGAGGGCAGCCCACCGTCGACGAAGTCGTACACCGCATCAGCCCCGGCGTCGCCCCAGCTCACCACGTCCCGATAGCGGCCGGCTCCGGTCAGCTTGGTCCCGACCACCCTCAGGCCCCGCTCCTTCAGCTGCCTGATGATGACCCGACCGGCCAGGGTCTTGCCCGCCGACATCGAGGTCCCGATGATGAGTACGATCGGGGTGTCGAACGCCGCCCCTGACGGTGTCGGCACGAAGTCCTGCATCGCCACTGGCTTACCGTCGAGGGTGGCGTGGCCGAGGTAGCGGGCCGGATTGGGCGGGGGCATCAGCGCGGAACGCGACGTGATGCGGCCGATCAGCCCGGCCGCCGTCATCATGTTGACCGCGCCGTCGTCCCCGATGGCCCGCCAGCCCCCGACCGACTCGAGCGTCGCCGCCCGTTCGCCCAGGGCCCCGACGATCCTGGCCCCGGCGTAGGCATCGGCCATCCGGGCGTCTGCCAGCTCGACGCTCTGGTTCCTGACCGTGTCGGCCAGCTCGATCACGACGTAGTCGCCGGTCTTCCACGTCGACCTCGGGCGCTTCTCGAAACCCGGGGGTCGTTCGGCGAAGGTGCTGATCCGGGTCAGCGAGCTGAGGAACAGGTTGTAGGTCACAGGTCTCCCGAGTGGGGTGCGATGAGCTCTGGGGGCCGGTTCACGGGCTGTCTCAGGCCGGGGTGGCGAGCAGGAGCGCCAGCAGGGCCGTGCGGTCCAGGGTCGCCTCGATGTCGATGTACTCGTGCTGGGCGTGTGCGCCGTCGCCAACAGCCCCGAGGCCATCGAGGGTGGCTGTGTGGAGGCTGGTGTGGTTGCCGTCGGAGCCCCCGCCGGCCGTGCCTTCCTCGAGCCGCATCCCCAAGGAGTTGCCGCACTCCTGGGCCAACTTCCAAAGGGTACGGTTGCGGCCGCTGTGCTCGAGGGGGAGTCGTCCGATGCGACCCTCGACCTCGATCTCGACCCCTGAGGTGCTGGGTCGGAGACTCCGCATGGCATCCTCGATGCGGGGCACGTCCTCCTGGTGGAGCACGCGCACGTCGACCGTCGCTGTGCTTTTGGGAGCCACGACGTTCGGCCGGAGGCCGCCGTCGATCATCCCGACGTTGACGGTCACACCCCGCTCCGGGTCGTTGAGGGCGAACAGCTGCTGGATCAGGAAAGACAGCTCGAGGATGGCACTGGCTCCTGCCTCGGGGTCGAGGCCGGCGTGGGCGGCCTGGCCCTTCACGGTCAGAGTGAAGCGCCCGACGCCCTTTCGGGCTGTCTTGAGCTTGCCCGATGGGCCGAGCGACGGCTCGAGCACCAAGGCTCGCTCGACATCGCGGGCCAGGTCCATGATGTGGGCCTTCGACTCCCGGCTGCCGATCTCCTCGTCGGAGTTGATGAACACGATCGGCGGCAGTGCCGGGGCCACCCCCACCTCCCGAAGGGCCCGCAGGGCGAAGATGATTTGGGTCAGCCCTGCCTTCATGTCGTAGACCCCGGGCCCCCGCATCCGGCCGTCATCGATCTCCAGCGGCATGTGATCGAGGGTTCCCAGCGGCCACACCGTGTCGCAGTGGCCGATCAGCAGTTGGGCGCCCTCGACCTTGGACTGCGCCCGCGCCAGCAGATGGCCTCCGGTCTCCTGGCCTGGAACGTACTCGACCTCGAGGTCGAGGGCCTTCAGTTCGGTGGTGAGCACGCCCAGGATCTCGTCCTGGGCGGCGGGGACGAGCGACGGCGACTCGCTGAGCACGAGTCGGCGCAGCAGGTCGATCTGGTCGTCACGGACCTGGCCGAGGTGATGGACCAGTGAGGCCGCCAAGTCATCCACTACCAGGCCCTCACCGCTCGAACCCGACGGGGAAGGGGAAGGAGTGGCTCGCCCGGATCTCGCTCCAGCGACCGGGGGCCAAGTAGGCCAGCAGAGGAGACCGCTCGACGGCCTCCTGGTCGTCGCCGTCGGAGATGCGGAGGGCGGCTTCGTCGGCGTAGGCGGCGGTGATCTCGCCGACGACGAGGCTGTTGCCCTCGAAGCCGTCGATCATCCGTTCCGTGCGGCACTCCAGGTAGAAGTAGCCGCCGGCGACGAAGACGTCACGTCCGTTGGCGGCCGGGAAGGTGTCGAGAGCGGCCACGATCGGCTTGGAGTCGTCCTCGCAGCGGGGGGCGGCGGTCAGGCTCGAGAGCACGATCTGATCGGGACGCAGGTAGCTGACGGTGAACGTGCCCTCCCGTTCGACGTTGCGGTACGTCCCGTGGCGCGGGGTGCACACGAAGCCGAAATACGGACCCCACCCCATCGGGGCCACCATGTGCTTCGGTGCCAGATCGACCTCGCCACCGAGATCGAGGGTCCCGATGAGGACGAGCGGAGCGACCGTGAACACGCGCTCCCAAAGGCCCGCGGTGGGATCGAGGGAGACATAGTCGGCGAGCGAGACGCTACCCATTTCGGTTCCTCTCTGTCGGATCCACGCTAGCTGATGCCAGAGACCGACTGCCTGTCCATCTCGACGGCAAACTTCTCCCCGAAAGAACACTTCCGACAGACGGGAAGCGCGCAGCCTGGGCGCTCGTTCGGCCATCACTGAGGGTCATGAACTGCCTTCGAGGGCAGCGACGGGCCGGTGATCGCCGGCGGACCAGGTCGTCGGGGTCGATCGCCTGGGGCTCAGGTCGGGTCGGGATTCATCTCCCAGTGGTCGGGTGACCGCCACAGGGCGCTGGCGACCAGGGATCGGATCGCCGCCATCTCCGACGGCAGACGGGTGTGGAGCCGCATGAACAACTCCTCGATCTGGAGCAGCTCCGCATCCCATTCGGCACGATCGAGCGAGAGGCACTCGAGGAAGTCCTGCTCGGTGAAGTCCTCCAGGCCCTTCCAGTTGAGGTCCTGGTAGCGGGGCATCCAGCCGAGCGGGCTCTCGACGCCGACCGTCCGGCCGTTGGAGCGTTCGACGATCCATTGCAGGATCCGCATGTTCTCGCCGAACCCGGGCCATACGAACGAGCCCTCCGCGTTGCGGCGGAACCAGTTGACCTTGAAGATGCGGGGAGGGTTGTAGATACTGCGGCCGAACGACAGCCAGTGGTTGATGTAGTCGCCCATGTGGTAGCCCGCAAACGGCAACATGGCGAAGGGATCGCGACGTACGACACCTTGCTCGCCGAACGCCGCAGCCGTCGTCTCCGAACCCATCGTGGCGGCCATGAACACTCCGTACACCCAGTTGAAGCTCTGCACGACTAGCGGGATCGTCCCCGATCGGCGACCACCGAAGACGAAGGCGTTGATCGGGACACCCTTCGGATCGTCCCAGTCGGGGTCGAGCGCCGGGTTCTGCGAGGCCGGGGCGGTGAACCGAGCGTTCGGGTGCGAGGCCTTGCGGTCGGCGTCGGGTGTCCAGTCGTTGCCCTGCCAGTCGATCGCGTGGGCCGGCGGATCGCCGTCCATGCCCTCCCACCAGACGTCGCCATCGTCGGTGAGGGCGACGTTGGTGAAGATCGCGTTGGCCCGGATCGACGCCATCGCGGAGGGGTTCGTCTCGAGCGAGGTGCCCGGGGCAACGCCGAAATAGCCGGACTCCGGGTTGATCGCATACAGCTTGCCGTCGTCAGGGGACGGCTTGATCCAGGCGATGTCGTCACCAACGGTGGTGACCTTCCAGCCCTCCTCCAGAAATGATTGAGGTGGAACGAGCATCGCGAAGTTCGTCTTCCCGCAGGCACTCGGAAACGCTGCCGCGATGAACGTCTTCTCTCCGCCCGGGTCGGTGATACCCATGATCAGCATGTGCTCTGCGAGCCATCCCTCGTCGCGTGCCATCGTCGAGGCGATACGCAGGGCGAGGCATTTCTTGCCGAGCAGGGCGTTGCCACCGTAGCCGCTACCGTAGCTCCAGATCGACCGCTCCTCGGGGAAGTGCACGATGTACTTCACGTCGGGATTGCACGGCCACGGCACGTCCTCGTCGCCCTCGGCCAAAGGAGCTCCGACAGTGTGCAGGCAGGGGACGAAGTCGCCGTCTGCTCCGAGCACCTCGACTGCGGCCCGACCCATGCGGGTCATGATCTTCATGTTCACCGCCACGTAGGCGGAGTCGGTGATCTCCACACCCAGTTGAGCGATGTCGGATCCGAGCGGACCCATGCTGAACGGGATCACGTACATGGTGCGGCCCGCCATGCAGCCGTCGAACAGGCCCCGAAGGATCCCCTTCATCTCGTCGGGATCCATCCAGTTGTTCGTCGGCCCTGCGTCGTCTGCGGTGCGCGAGCAGACGTAGGTGCGGTCCTCGACACGGGCCACATCGCTCGGATCCGACCGGGCGAGGAAGCTGTTCGGACGTTTCTCCTGGTTGAGGGGGATGAATGTGCCGGCGTCGACCAGCTCCTGGCACAGACGATCGTACTCCTCGTCGGATCCGTCGCACCAGTAAACCTCGGAGGGTGCGCACAGCGCGACCATCTCGTCCACCCAGGCCTTCAGCCGATCGTGCTTGACATAGTCAGGAACGCTCATGGTCCGACTCTCCAACCTGGGTCGCATCGTGTCTAGGGTCTACGGTCACGTTTGGCCGATCAGCAGGATCATGGTCGAGTTCGATCCTCGCTCGACGCCGTGCCGATCACTCAAGCGGGTAGGGCGGAGCTGCGTGATGTTGGCGCTCAATCGTTGTGGCGGGCTTGGAGGACCGTGCAAGCCCGCAGCGTAACCCACTTCGACGGCTGGCCCTGGTTGTCGATAAGTGCCGAGGTCTTGCCCGTGTAGGCGTATCGGTTCGTCCATCGCCCGTCGTGGTCAGCGACTCCGAGCAGCCAATCGAAGGCGTGATCGAGGCGGGAATCGCGCGCCAGCCCGAGGTCGGCGAGCACCTCGAGGTTCTGCAGCACGTCGCTGACGTATCCCGAGGGAAAGCCGAGCTTGAACCAGGATGAGGATGGGTTTGTGTTGCCGTATCCCATGGGATAGTCGGCGTCGGCAGGATCGGTCGACAGGAGGAAGTCGATCCCGGCTCGGATTGCGCGGGTCTCGCGGTCGGTTCGGCTTGGCCCCGGGATGGCGGCCAGTCCCCGCAACGCCTTGATCGCTCCCCAAGCGCAGGGTTGGCCGTCGTTGCTTCCGCACACGAAACCGGGTCGAGGGGTGTTTGCGTACCATCGCTCGACGTCCTCACCGAGGATGTGCCGGGCGGCCCAGTCGGTGGCGGCGCGAACGATCGGGTGGTCGACGTGCCCAAACCGGATCAAGGCATGCACGAGGTTTCCGTTGAGACAATGAATGACCGATGACGGTGGTGCTGGACGTTCGGTCGCAACCGAGGAGCAGCCGAAGCCTCCGGCCGACGTGGCGGTGTAGGTCATCACATACTCACACGCTCGCTGCACCCGAGGATCAACTGCATCGGCTCCGAGCTGGGCGAGGAAGCTCAGGTTCCATACCGTGCCGGTGTACTTGGGCGAATAGCCTGGTCCCGGTTTGACCCACCAGCCTTCGTCGTCCTGCGCCGAGAGGATGCCGGCGATCGGGTCGACGACCATCGCTTCTGATCGTGCCGCCACGACTTCATCATCATCAGATTCGCGTCCGAACAGCCGCTCGAGTGCCATGGCCCTCACCGCCGGATCCTCCGGTTCGAGCAACCAGTCGAAGAGACTCGACTCACGAGCAGCGGTCCAAGACTCGGCTCCCATAGTGGGACCGTCCAACGACCGCTGCGGAACGGCTAGAGACCTTGGACCCTCCGTAGGCGCCGACGGGAGGAGGGGACACGAGCCGATTTGGGCATCGGCGGAGCTCCGGGATTTCGGAGCGGTGACACTCACGTCCTCCTCTTGGGCCGGACCCCTTTCGATCTAGACACCGTTCGAACCGAGATCGTGGTCCCTGTAGTTTGACACCAGCGACTCCAGCGGCCGCCGTCGCTGCTTGGATAGGGAGACGAGTCCATGTCTGTGTGGTTCGAGGGCTCCAACCAGATCGATTGCACGATCGACAGCGTGAAGCACGAGGTCGAGAACCTCGGTGAGCACTATGCCGGGGTGATCAGCCTGATGCCAGGCCTGGCCAGTGTCGAGCTCGTCCAACAGGGCGATGATTCCTTGACCATCAGGACCAACGAGGGCCTCATGACACGCTCAGGTGTCTCCAAGGTCGTCGACGTCAATCGCGTTGTCGTCGAGTTCGACGAGGAATACCAGGCTGGTTCGAGAATCACGACCAGGGGTCACTTCGTCGACGAGTTCACGGCCACCGACGTCGGAGTCACGCATCACCTCGTCATCAGCGACCTCACTGCCTCAGGAGTGCTGGGGTTCTTCTACCGGAACTTCGGCAAGTCGAGAATCGGACGGGCGCTGCTGACGGCTCACAAGGCCTACCTCGAGGCTGAAGCCGAGGGGTAGCACAGCCAGGCCAGGGCAGCATCGCCCACCAGCGCAGTCGGGACTACCAGGACCGGCACCGAAGGCGGTCGGCCTCACGGATCGCCTCGATCAGACCGGGTCGTCCGCCAAGCGAGAGTAGAGGCGCATGTCATGCCACCCATCAGCGTGGAGGTTGGCCCCTCGACGTACCCCTTCCTCAACGAACCCAGCTTTCAGAGCGACCCGACGGGATCCCTGGTTGCGGGTGGAATGCTGGAGCTGGATGCGATTCAGGCCGAGGGCGTGGGCCCACTCGGTGGCAGCAACGCATGCTCGGGTAGCCACTCCCTTGCCCCGAGCGTGAGGCAGCACCCAGTAGGAGACCTCCCCATGTCCGTCTTCGAGGTCGGTGTGGATCGAAACACGCCCCACAACCATGGCCTCGGGGCGGAACACGATCGCCCACGTAGCGCACGTCTCTTCAGCCCACCCCCGGTTCAGACCGGTGATCCACTCGGCCGCCTCCAACTTGGTGTCGAAGCGTCGGAAGTGCCAGTGCTGAATGTCGGCGGCAGCGAAGGCCGTTATCGCCACGGCTACGTCGTCGTGCGTCCACGGTCGGAGCATCAGTTCCTCATCGATGGTGATCTCCGGCTGGGGCTCGTTTGCCATGGCACCTGCCGGGACTACCGGTGCAATCAGCTTTGCCACCCAACCAGCCTCGCAGACGCCGAGCGGGTAGAGCCCAACAGTCGTCGATGTCGATCATGGTGATCGCTGGACCTTGCCACCGGCTCCGGCTCACCGCAGGATGTGCTCAGGCTGGCGCGTTGCCCGAGGACGATGGGGTCATCTTGACTGGGAGACGCATCGTAACCGTCGCCCCACCGCCG